>Ga0180301_10000843_pt1 | contig 24117 bp, 20 predicted proteins | sample GuaBasSediGuay16_FD_121797 | JGI IMG/M metagenome (GOLD analysis project Ga0180301, IMG submission 121797) | Subseafloor sediment microbial communities from Guaymas Basin, Gulf of California, Mexico - Guay16, Core 4569-2, 12-15 cm | ecosystem: Environmental > Aquatic > Marine > Hydrothermal...
AAAATCTAGCGCAGGATAGCTTGTCGCAAGAAGACAAGAGCTAGCTTGTTTACTCTATACCTGAGTGGGACTTTGCGAATGAGTGGTTTTCAAGTACTTGTCAAGCTCCGCCTTGGGCATCCCCAGGCAGTAGAGCATGTTGATGATCTGATCACTGCTTAAAACTCCATCGGTTTCAATACTTTTTTCATCCGGCTTGAAAGCAATAGAGAGGCCCACATTCTTTATGAAGTGCGATCGAATAGATCCGTCGCCAACTGCAATAACCTGGTCAGGCTGAAGATTCTCAACCCTCATTATGAATTCAAGTATTTCCTGTTTCTTGTCACTCGTTATGACAGGCTCTTCAAGTTCCCCGGTAATAAGCCCTTTATCATCTGTCTTCAGTGTATTTGAGAAGGCATAGTCCACGCCCGCCTCTTCAAAAATCTTTCTTATGAAGAAATTGAACCCTGAGGAAAGAAGCGCTATCTTGAAGCCCATTGATTTGAGTATCCCAATGAGTTCAAGGGCTCCGGGGTTCAACTCAAGGGCACTGCTAAACTTCTCAAAATCGGCAATGGGCATACCTTTAAGCAGCCGCGCATTTTCGATAAGCGCATGCACACTGTCACCAGCATTATCCACCGCTGAAAGCTTTGTATCAGCCGGCCTGATTTGATCACAGACTTTTTCTAGGAAACTCTTAATGGAAGACTCTTGGATGAGGGTAGATTCCACATCAAAGACGACAAGTTTCTTGCCCTTTCTATAGACATCCTCACTCTGGATCACAACACTCTGGTTTAAATCCCTGCACAGTTCTTTTAGTTCGCTTTTCATCTTCTCAATTGTTTTATCCCGCGAAAGGCCCGGTTGGATCAATATCCGCCCAGTATCTATACCCATCTCCATTGAAAAAAACTTTCCTCGGGCAATCATCTTGCATGTCTCTATATTGATGTTGTACGCATGAAAGAAGGCAGATACTTTTGCAATGATGCCCGGCTTGTCCTCCCCAAGAATGGTTGCTATATGTCTTTCCTTTCGGGCAGGGTAGCGAATCTCTGCCTCTTCATATGCCCCAAAAATCGTCTTCAGACCCGTTTCGTCTCCCAATACGGTAAGAGCTTTCTCTACTTGCTCCATGTGATGCTCGGACCCGGAAAAGTCGATAATCAGAAATATGGAAAATAAGCCTCTCCGGCAGTTCTCCTCCACGTCGATAATGTTTCCGCCTAGCTCATAGATCCTATTTGTAATTTTGGACACCAGGCCAGGCGTGTCAATGCCTGTCGCCGAGAGGCTTATTATCTTGTCTTTCTCGCTCATTTCTTCCCCCTCTGGGTCCCTGAGACAGGCTCTTTTTTTTTATCCAGGAAAACAAACAGCTCTTCCTGGTAATATCGCCCATCAATAACCTGTCCCGGGGCCAGTTGTTTTATCTCCTTTTGTTTCAGAAAACTAGAAAACCTTTTGTTTATTTCTTCCAGTGAAACATTTTCCTTGAACCACTGCGTGGGAATATTCACATTCAGCGGCCTTGCAGGTATCAGGTGTCGGGTTGTCTTTGGTGCGAAAACCTTTTGCTCTCTTGCTGCCCAGATTACCATTTCCTTGGTGATCTGAGGCGTCCAAATGATAACTTCTTTCTCCTTCAGAGCCTTGCAGAAAGCCTCGTCATAAACATGCTGGCATGGAATATAATCGATTTTTGCCCCCTTTTGCACAAGTTTTTCTTGAACTCTCTCGACCATTTCATATGCGCTAACCGCGTCATGCACTTTATTGCCTCCAAAACGAATAAGCGCAAAAGTCTGGCCCTGCTGAACACCAAAGGAGTAACGATCATGGTCAAGATTTCTTTTCAGTGACTCTCTGTCTCTCACTTCCTTAAATACAGCACCCATACCTCTGGCAATATCCTCAATCAATTTCATTTCTTTCACGTTTGAGAGCAACCGGAACCAGTAGCGAAGCTTTGTATTCTTGTGAAAGTAGTCAATTCTACAAACCGGTATATATTTGAATTTAAGCTCCCTGAAAACATACGCACGATGATTTCCATCCAGTATAATGCCGTTTTGTTCAATTATGATGGGGTTTTCCAGGTCTGCGAGGTTTGAAAACTCCCACGTAAGCTTTTCCACCATGTGGGGCAAAATCTTCTCGTGGATAAAGAGAGAATTTACCTCAACCACCTCAAGCTCTAGCTTGACATCTTCTTTTTGAATGCAAAACATATGCTTGCCTGGCCAGGGAAATACATTCTTTCTTTGCTAGCAGCGGCCTCACATGGTGGAAGGGGCAGGCCTAAATCATGTGATGCAAGGTTTCCAACAATTCAGCATACTCTTCTGCTTTAAAACAAAATTTTAGCTCGCTGAATCTCTTTCTGAACGATTTCACTTCTCCACCCACTTTCTTGCCTTTGCTAACCACCTCGTGAATAAGTGAAGCCACCTCACCGAAATCCTCTTCTTCCATTCCAAAGCGCGTCATTTCAGAGACCCCCATTCTGAGGAATCCTGCAGCAGTAAACCCTTCTTCGTCAGGGCCTGCCTGGTAGTTGCAGATTATATTGTTCTCCTCAAGCCTTCGGGCCATCTGCGCTCCGCGGCCATAACCAACGCGTAGCACCACCTGGTGTGTTTCCGTATAATCAATGTCAGGATCACCTGCCACATCCAAGCCACAAGCTTTAAGTTCCTTTGCAAATGCTTTTGCATTAGCGATGACTTTCCTCTGATATTCATCCTTGAAATAGTTCATTTCATAGGCGGCAATAAGTAAACCAAGCAGCGTCCCAAGGTGGTGGTTTGACACTGATCCCGGAAAAACCCTTCTCTTAACCGATTCCCAGAGCTCGTAACCTTCCTCCTTTTCTTTGAACCGAGAGCCAATAATGCCCCGTTGCGTACCAAAAAATGTCTTGTGTGTGGAGCCTGTAACCAGATCCGCGCCTTCCTCAAAGGGTTGCTGGAAATATGGCCCGATCAGCCCCAGGACATGGGCGGCATCATACATCAAAACACAGCGCAAACCTTGCGAGTCGAGAAACTTGCGGATTTCCGCAACAGGTTCCTTGTGAAGAACCATGCTTTTACCGAGAACAATCAGCTCCGGCCGATACTCCTCAATCAGGGCAAAGGAAGCCGTCACATCTATCTTGTAAGGATTTTCCGCGAGCACAGGAAAGGCTACTACTGCCGGCCGCTCGGTGCGCGGATCCCAGGCAACAAAATCCTTCAATGCTCCCATGGGTTGCGCGCTGAGGTGACCCCCTTTCTGGATATGGTTGTTCATTACCATGCGAATCCGCCTCGGTTCGGCCTTTGGATTAAGGCGATTTATGTAATCCATCATAGCGCTAAAAGCAGCCATATTTGCCATCTGTCCGCTTATTGGCCTTGTTTCAACTTGAGCACATCCGAGGAATTTTCGCATTTCCTGGTTCACGGCTTCCTCAACCTCGCGGATAAAATCAGTTCCCTGGTAGTAGTAGATTCCCGTGTCATAAAATGCCTTCATGTTTCTATGTTCAGCATACCTGAAACAGGGATCCATAATGGAGACAAGCCTTGACATTGGCGAGGCTGTCATTTCAGAAGGAATGAGGTTTATGCATTCTTGCTGGCGCCACCTGGTATTTTCGACAGTTTTTTTCAAAATAGATGTGACCCTTGCCTGTATGTCTCCAGAGTCTTCCCCTATAGGGGGCTTCTCGTACCCGTAAACTATTGGCCTGGCATAAGGTGGGGCTTCGCTTCGAAGGTGATATGCTACCACAACAGCTTCAACTCTCTTTGCTCGTATTTCAATTTCCAGCTTTTCCCCTTCCCGGATGTTGCTGTCAATGCAGGCGAGGCAGAGGGAACGAAGCTCTTTTCTGTCAGCCTGAAAAGATTCAAGCCCTTCTCCTTTTACCTCCCACATTGGAACCATAGTCCCGCTTGTCACATAACCAACGTGCCTGTTTCCCTTGAAAACTCTTGCTCCTTCACGTGCGACCCCTCTGCCTGTAACAGCCAGCGGTCGAATGATGCGTGGAAGAATATCAAGCATCGAATAGTCCCCATCCATGATTTTGCAAAGTGCTTCAAACTGCCTTAGCAAAGACTCGCGACCATTATAGTTGCCTTTAAGCACAGAAAAGCTTACTCCGGTCCTCGCCAGGGGGTATGCCAGCATGGGCATTTCCTTCCCTTCGGGGTCTTTCCCTAATTCATGGCCGTAAAGTGGGAGGCCTGCTTCCAGCCGGAGGGTGTCCCGTGCCCCCAGGCCCGCCGGAGTGGCACCTCTTGCCACCAGTTCGTCCCAAATTCTAAGGCCAAAATCCCGATTGGTGAAAATTTCGAAACCAAGCGGTTCTCCTGTATATCCTGTGCGTGCGACCATTACCTGGGCCCCGCCAATCTTGCCAGAGCAAACAGCATTTCTATAAGGCTCCGGGAGGCGAGAACCTTCAATTACATCTTTCAGTATCTGTCTTGACTGCGGCCCCTGAAGGGAGAGCATGGCAATCTCATCTGTGCTGTCGGCAAGTGTTACTTCAGAAAAACTTTCAAGAGATTTCTTAAAATAACTCCAATCTTTTTCAATGTTGGCAGCATTTACTACCAATAGGAATTCGTCCGTGACAAATCTATACAGATAAGCATCGTCTATTGTTCCTCCTTTTTGATCAGGGATCAGGGTATATTGCGCGCCTCTTACCCTGGGATCCAGGGCTTCCACATTGTTACTCAGAAAATGGTTTAAGAACTTTAAAGCACCGGGGCCCTTGAAAGTAAATCTTCCCATATGAGAGACGTCAAATAGTCCTACTCGCTTTCTGGTCGCCAGATGCTCCCCAAGAATTCCCGTTGGGTAGCTAAGAGGCATTTCCCAGCCTCCGAACTCCACCATCTTTGCTCCGAGAGCCACGTGTTTTTCATGAAATACTGTTTGTCTTGGTCTCTTCATTTTCAAATTCACCTTCCTTTCATCCAGTTTCCGAAACTTTCTCCCTCCGCCATATCCCACTTGATTATTCGGGCCAGAAATCTCTCTGATTTTTATCACTCATATTTATATTATTCAACAAAATTTTCCTATTTTTTTATTTTATCATCAATAATTCGAAAAATATTGACAATATCAGCAGAATATTATATCTGATCTGTGTGAATTTCTCATGATTGCATTTTGGGGAGGGGTTACTTTATGAAAATGGACGAAACCAATATTGCCATTATTAAGCATCTCCGAAAAGGAAGAAAACCCTTCAAAGAGATAGCCCGCGAACTCGGCGTTTCTGAAAATACAGTGAGGACGCGGTTTCAAAAACTGGTCGATGAGGGGATCCTGGAAGTAGCGGGCCTTGTGGACCCTGAAGCCCTTCCCGGTCACAGAATAGTGATGGTTGGAGTTAAGCTAAAAACCATGGACCTGATCAAGAAAGGCGAAGAATTCAGCAAATTGAAGGGGGTGGTATCGGTCAGCGTGGTAACCGGCCAATACGATCTGATCTTGGTTGTTTTCTTAAAGGAAGGCTTCGGACTGCTTGAATTTTATACCCAAGAAGTCGCTAGAATCAAGAATGTTCAATCAGTGGAAACATTTGTTGTTTATAAAGCGTACAATTTGAAGGTACCCTACATATTGTAGCTGCCTTTGGCCATGCCTGTGTTATATGCTCCGTGAAACAATAGGCAGGTTTTGCATAACTTCTTCTTGAACTTGGCTGTTTGCCATTTTTTAGTTATAAGCGTATTAAGGAGTGATGGGCTGGATTCTGCGTTTCAAATTCCCGGAGATATTGGGTTGCTAAATTTAGAGAAAAATCAGAGTGTGAGAGAGGTACTTGGAGCAGAAGAGATAAAGCAAAAAACTTCGAAGGAGGATAGGTGATGAAAGAAATCAGTGAATTGGAACTTCCAGAGGATGTCCGCTATGCAGAGGATCATGAGTGGGCAAGGCCTGAGGGAGAAAAAATCAGGGTCGGTATCAGTGATTATGCTCAGGATCAGCTCGGGGACGTTGTTTTCGTGGAGCTGCCGCAGGAGGGAGAGAGCTTCGGCAAGGGAGATGAGTTTGGAAGCGTTGAATCGGTTAAAGCCGTATCCGAGCTCTACATGCCTGTAGGAGGTGAGATTCTCGCTACAAACAAGTTGTTGGAGGAATCGCCCGAACTGGTCAACAAAAGCCCTTACCAGGATGGATGGATGATCGAGATCAAGCCCAATAATCAATCTGAGCTTGATTCCCTGATGGATAGGGATGCCTATCTTGAAATGCTAAAAGGATTGAAATAGATGAGATATTTGCCACATACCCCTGAAGAAATTGAGTCAATGCTCCGATTAATAGGTGTGAAAACCCTTGATGAGCTCTTTTCAGTTATTCCGCAGAGTTGCCGTCGTATTAAGAACATGAATTTACCGGGGCCCCTGACAGAATGGGAGCTGGAATCCAAGATGACTTTTCTATCACGGCAGAGTAGTATCGCCCCTGAGTTCAAGGTCTTCCTTGGGGCTGGAAACTATGAGCACTTCATACCCCATGCGTTGTCTTACTTGACCAGCAGGTCGGAGTTTTCAACCTCTTATACGCCTTATGAGCCTGAGATGAGTCAGGGCACTTTGCAAGCTCTTTATGAATACCAGACCTTGTGTGCAAGGCTTCTTGGTATGGAGGTGGTCAATGCCTCCATGTATGACGGCGCATCTGCATTGGCTGAATCACTGCTCATGGCTATGCGGATAAAGAAGCTGAAAAAACTGGCAGTTTCAACTCTGATCCATCCTTTGTACAGGCGCGTGGTTCGTACCTACCTTGAACCCACAGGGTTTGAGGTGGTGGAACTCCCCTGGTTCAAGAACGGCAGAACGGATCTTTCTCCCCTTGATGGTATAGCTGATCTGGGGGCTGTGGCTGTTCAGTCCCCGAATTTTTTTGGCTGTGTTGAAGATCTTGATGCTGCAAGCGAAATGGCCCAGAAAAAAAATGCCCTTTTTATGTGCTGCTTCACAGAACCTTTAGCCTATGGCCTGTACAAGAATCCAGGTTGTTTTGGGGCAGATATTGTTTGTGGAGAAGGACAGAGCCTAGGGATACCGCAGTCGTTCGGCGGGCCCGGGCTGGGCATATTTGCAACCAAAATGAAATATGTCAGACAGATGCCTGGCCGGGTTGTCGGAAAAACAAAAGACCTAAAAGGTCGAACAGGGTTTGTTCTCACTCTGGCTGCCAGGGAACAACACATTCGCAGAGAGAAAGCAACTTCCAACATTTGTACGAACAATAACCTGTGTGCTATTGCCGCTGCAATGTATATGGCACTCCTGGGTAGCAAGGGCATGCATGAGCTGGCCCGTCTTAACTTTGACAAGTGCGAGTATCTTAAAAGAGAGATGGAAAAGGCTGGTTTCAGGATCGCCTTTTCCGCCCCAACATTCAACGAGTTTGTGGTGGAATTGCCACCCGGATTTGAAAAAACACGCGATCGCCTAATACGGGAAAAAATAATTGCAGGGCTCCCGCTTGCTCACCACTACCCTGATCTTAGCCACCATTACCTGTTTTGCGTCACCGAGACCAAGACAAAGGAAGACATAGATGCGTTAATAGAGGGGATTAAAGCATGAAAGATTTTCCCGGCACAACGGGCCTGGTACTCAACGAACCTTTACTGTGGGAAAAAGGGAGAGCTGGAAGACAAGGTTTTTCCATTCCCAGGACAGACGTTGAACCTGCGCAACCGGACGAAGACCTTGTATGGGAAGGTCCCTCACTCCCGGACTTGAGCGAAATAGACGTGGTGCGTCACTACACGAGGCTTTCCACGTGGAATTTCGGGATAGACACGGGCACCTACCCTCTGGGGTCCTGCACAATGAAGTACAACCCCAAGATCAATGAAAAACTTGCAGGACTGCCGGGATTTGCAAAGGCTCACCCCCTTCTTCCCAACAGGTTATCACAGGGCATTCTTGAAATTATGTTTGAACTGCAACGCTTCTTAGCAGAGATCACGGGCATGGATGCGGTCTGCTTGCAGCCTGCTGCAGGGGCTCAAGGCGAGTTGAGCGGAATGCTTCTTATCCATGCTTTTCATAAGAGCCAAGGTCGGAGGCCTTCCAAGATAATTGTGCCCGATACTGCTCATGGAACCAATCCCGCCAGTGCTGCTCTTTGCGGCTACAGCCCTGTAGCGGTAAAATCCAATGAAAAAGGGATACTTTCTGCTGAGAGTGTTGACAAGGTGATGGATGATGAAACAGCAGGCATCATGCTGACAAACCCGAACACGCTCGGTTTTTTTGAGGAAAACATCAAAGAGATAGCCGATATTGTGCATGCGCGAGGAGGGCTGGTCTACGGTGACGGCGCCAACATGAATGCTATTATGGGAATAGTGGATGCAGCAAGAATAGGTGTAGATATTTTACACTTGAACCTTCACAAAACCTTTTCCACCCCTCATGGAGGAGGAGGACCAGGGGCTGGGCCTATTTGCGTGCGAAAAGACCTGGAACCCTTTCTGCCTGTTCCCCGCATAGTGAGAAAAAAGGGGGAATACGTGCTTTCTGAAGACTTTCCGCAATCTATCGGAAAAGTGCATGCCTTTATGGGAAACGTTGGTGTAATGATAAAGGCATACTGTTATATCCTCAGCATGGGAGCAGAGAACCTCAAGAAATGCAGCCAGCTTGCAGTACTGAACGCTAACTATCTCAAGGAGCGCCTTAAGGATAAGTTCAATCTCCCCTATGACAGAACCTGCATGCATGAATGTGTCTTCACTGACAAGAACCAGGCTGCAGAGAAAATCAGGACACTTGATATTGCAAAACGACTCATGGATTATGGCTTTCATCCTCCAACCATCTACTTTCCCTTGGTCGTGAACGGTGCGATAATGATTGAGCCCACAGAGACCGAATCCAAACAGGACCTCGACCTTCTGATCGATGCTCTCAGGGCCATAGCACATGAATGTAGAGAAAACCCTGACCTTCTAAGAGACGCCCCCACCAGGTGCAAGATGAAAAGGCTTGACGAGGTGAGCGCCGCAAGAAAACCACACCTGATTGAATGAGCGATAGAGGAGGTTCAAAACACTGGAGGCGCTGCACAGGATTTCATGAGTTCGGAACAACAAAAATGGCTTTTGGCAGACCTCGGGCTCCTTGATTACCGAAAGGCCCACAGGCTCCAGCTTGAGCTGCTTAACTACAGGAAGGAAGGCTCTCTGCAAGAAGATATCATCCTCTTGCTGGAACACCCGCCGGTTTTCACTCTTGGCCGCAGGGGAGGACTGGATAGTTTGAAGGTGCCCCGGGAGCTGCTTGAAACACGCGGTATCCCTGTCATACAGGTGGAGCGTGGAGGGGATATAACCTACCATGGTCCCGGTCAGCTCGTCGCCTATCTTATCGTGAATCTAAGGCAAAAAAATCTTAGGGTAGTTGAGTTTGTAGAAGCACTCGAGGAAGTGATGATCCGCACAGTGGCATCCTGGGGTATCAGGGCGGAACGAAACCCTTTGAATCGTGGAGCATGGGTAGGGATGTTAAAAATAGGGAGTATCGGTATAGCGGTAAGCCGGTCATTCACTTATCACGGCCTCGCCCTGAACGTCAACGCTGACATGGAACCATTTAGCTGGATTAATCCCTGCGGCCTTCATGGTGTGATGATGACTTCCATGGAGCAAGTGCTGGGGGAAAAAATCCCCATGGAAGAGGTGAAGAATTCTCTTTCAGCGCACTTTCAGGATGTTTTCAACATCCACCTGGAAAACGGCAACCACATACTCTCCAATTATCTTCCTTCTTAGCTTCCATGGACGACTCCCCTTTGTGCTTCATAGCTTCCTGCCCGGATAAATAAATCTCCACGGGCTTTTCTCCGAACCTGCCTCAATAGGAACCTCTATGAGGCAGGGGCCCTTTTCTGCCAGGGCTTCTTCAAGTGCCCTCTTTAGTTGCTCTGGTGTCTCAGCTCTGAGAGCCCTGGCTCCAAAGTATTCGGCAAGCTTTATGAAGTCGGGGTTTTTCAAGTCAGAACCGATCAGGTGCCCGCGAAATCTTCTTTGCTGGTCACGCTTCACGTTGCCGTAAGCATTATTGTTGAACAGAACAATCGTAACCCCGATTCCATACTGAACAGCCGTAGCAAGCTCCTGAACTCCAAACATAAATCCACCGTCTCCCGTAACCGAAACAACCGCTCTGTCAGGGTTTGCCACCTTAACACCGAGCGAGGTGGGGAATCCAAACCCCAGGGTTCCCTGGTATCCGCAACTTATATAGGTGCGGGGCCGATAAACGGGAAAACCTATCCAGGAAACAAATCCAACCTGTGTTGCCTCTTCTACGAAAAAGCCGTCCCTGGGAAGCACGTCCCTTATAACCTCAAGAAAGGACATCTGCGGCTGAATGCCGCTAATCTCTGTGTTGGCTTTCGCCTTTGCTTCCTGAATTTCATCTTTCCGGGATGCATTTGTGCCGCAAAGCTTTTGGACCTCTTTAAGAAACTCGCCCGTGGCGACCTTTGAATCTCCCACTATTCCTACATCAGGCTTGAGCCTTACCATTTCAACCGGATCAATATCAATCCGGATGAGCTTCCCAGACACTCTTCCCCCTGTCCAGTACATATATGGCAGCTCAAGGCGGGTACCGATACCCAACAAAACATCCGTACCAGGCCAGAGATTGTATCCTGCTACCGGGCTGACTCCCAGTTCGTGATCATCGCTTACTATACCCCGCCCGTTGTGAAAACCCACGACAGGGGCCTGAAGAGTCTCAGCCAGCTCCGTGATCTCCTCGGCTGCATCAAGAGCGCCGCCACCGACAAACATCATCGGCTTTTTTGCCTTCGAGAGAATTTTGGCCGCCCTTTTGACATTTTCAGGGTCAGGCGGAATCTGTTCAATAGGCTCATAGGATTGCACCGGCCTCACCTCAGCCTTCATTTCCATAACATCCCAGCACATTTCAAGCTCAACCGGCCCGGGTCTACCGCTTCTCATTTGCCTGAAGGCCTCGGCAACCAGAGCCGGGGCTTGAGCGGGATGTTCAATGCGTGCAGCCCATTTCGTGAGAGTGCGCATTGTGGCGAGCTGGTCAGGCAGTTAAGGAAGTCAAAATTACCCTTTTGGAAAACCCTTTGAGGGCAATGGTACTTTTTTGATCATGTGCAGGCTGTAACCTGGATAAAGAGGTTATTAAGGAACGTGATGCAGAAGTTCAAAAGGAATGATCATGGCTTGGATTTTGAAAACAGCATTTCTGGTAGGCAAAACTCCGGCCATGCTATTCTTAGCGCACGATACATTCCTGAACATATGCCTGTGCAATTGATTTCAGATGAAGCATTTCCTCATTACTCAGGCGAGGCTTGCAGCCTTCAAAATACTCAGGAACCAATACGTTTTCTCCGTTGAAACTTTGTAAAATATAGAGCCTGGCACCACTTATAATCTTTGCTATTGTCTCGATTTCTTCTTCATCCACAAACGGCCTTGCACATGTGGTTCGAAACTCATAGTCAACACCGGAGTCAGCAACAATGCTAATGCTTTCAAGTATCGAAGCCGGGTCAAAATCCCGGCCCCCCACATCATAGTAGTGCTCCGGCGCCGCCTTAATGTCCATAGCAATGTAGTCAACCAAGCCCTCACCAACCAGCTCTCTAACAGTCCCAGGACGACTCCCATTTGTGTCAAGCTTCACTGAATAACCCATGTCTTTAACCTTGCTGCAAAACTCGGCCAGATCGTTCTGCAGGGTCGGCTCACCCCCGGATATTACCACCCCCTCCAGAAATCCCTTTCTCTTTTCAAGGAACCTGCAAAAACTCTCCTCTTCCACTGCAGGCTGCCCGGATGGTGGAGCCTGCACAAGCTGGGGATTGTGGCAGTAAGGGCACCTGAAATTACATCCCCATGTGAAACACACGCAGCTGATCTTTCCCGGATAGTCGATGAGAGAATTTTTTTGCAAGCCGCCCAACAGCATCATAATCTCTTCTGGGTTACTCCAGCGCCTGCAATGGCTCCCAAGCTGGAAAAAAAGAGGTTTTAGAATTATCAGGGGTTTGTTTCACCGGACGAAAAAGCGTTTAGATCTGTTTGTCGCCTCACGTACGGGGCTTCAGGTTCATGAATAGAAGGGAAGAACTCACTATCTGCGTCTGAAACCTCCCTTGAAAATGCAGGCTTAAATGTTTTTCTCAGCGAAAACTCCGCTCGCTTTCCATCATTCCACTGTTTTACCGGTCTCAGATACCCTACCACCCTAGAGTAGACCTCGGTTTCAGTCCCGCAAACAGGGCATCTCTCTTGCTTGCCAGCTAAGTACCCGTGAGCAGGACAAATGCTGAATGTGGGTGTTATTGTAAAGTATGGAAGTCTGAACCGGCTTACAATTTTTTGTACCAACTTTTTAACGGCACTTATCTCGCTCACCTGTTCGCCAAGATATACGTGAAGCACGGTCCCCCCTGTGTACTTGGATTGAAGCTCATCCTGGAGCAACAGTGCCTCAAAGAGGTCATCAGTGTAATTGACAGGAAGCTGGGTGGAGTTAGTATAAAATGGAGCAGCGCCATTGCGGTATCCTTCTTCATTTGCGCACAAAATATCAGAGAACTCTTCCTTGTCGAGCATTGCTAACCTGTAAGAGGTCCCTTCAGCGGGCGTGGCTTCGAGATTAAATAGATCACCGGTCCGCTCCTGCAAATCAGAAATAATTTCCCGTATGAAATTCATTACCTTTAAAGAAAACTCTATCCCTGTTTTGCTGGCAATTCCAGAGCCCAAGAAATTTAGGCACGCCTCATTCATCCCCACAATACCTATTGTGGAAAAGTGGTTTTTCCAATAAAGGCCGCTGCTTTTCTTAATTTCTCTTAAATAGTATTTGGAATAGGGATAAAGATTTTTCTCTGTAAATTTTTCCAGTATCTTCCTTTTGATTGAAAGGCTCTCAGCAGCAAGAAGCAAAGCATCTCTAAGCCTTTCGAAGAAGTTGTTCTCCGTGCTTGATAGGTACCCTATGCGCGGTAAATTGATAGTAACAACCCCGATTGAACCTGTAAGGGGATTTGCGCCAAATAGTCCTCCTCCCCTCTTAAGCAGTTCTCTGTTGTCCAGGCGCAGGCGGCAACACATGGACCTGGCATCCTCAGGAGACATGTCGGAATTGACAAAATTCGAGAAATAAGGGATGCCGTATTTCGCAGTCATTTTCCACACCATATCAAGATTCGGATTATCCCACTCAAAGTCAGGGGTAATATTATAGGTGGGTATAGGGAAAGTGAAAACTCTGCCTTTGGCATCTCCCTCCATCATGACTTCGGCAAAAGCCCTGTTGATCAGATCCATCTCCACCTGGAAATGGGCATAGGTCTCATCCCTTTCTTTGCCCCCGACAATCACATTCTGATGTCGCAGTGTGGAAGGAGGCTCAAGGTCCAGGGTAATGTTCGTGAAAGGGGTTTGAAATCCGACTCGTGTTGGAATATTTATGTTAAACACAAATTCCTGGAGGGCCTGCTTCACTTCTCTGTAGCCTAGGCCGTCATAACGTACGAAAGGTGCGAGAAGCGTATCAAAATTGGATATGGCCTGGGCACCTGCCGCCTCCCCCTGCAATGTGTAGAAGAAGTTGACAATTTGCCCAAGGGCCGATCTGAGGTGTTTGGGCGGTGAACTTTCCACCTTGCCCTCAACTCCCCTGAACCCTTGCTTGAGGAGGTCTTTTAAGTCCCATCCAACGCAATAAACCGAAAGAAGACTCAGATCATGAATGTGAAAATCCCCTCTCTTGTGAGCATCCCTTATTTCCGGAGGGTAAATGCGATTTAGCCAGTATTCTGAAGTGATGTCCGAAGAAATGTAATTGTTCAGCCCCTGAAGAGAGTAACACATGTTGCTATTTTCGTTGATCTTCCAGTCCAGCTTTTGAATATAGTTTTCCACGAGATCAACCCCGGCTTTGGCAACAATTGCCCGTATCTGCGCGTGCTGCTCCCTGTAAAGGATATATGCCTTTGCCGTCTTGTAGTATGGGGAGTCCAGGAGTATCCTTTCCACTATGTCCTGAATTTCCTCAACCTCAGGCACCGGACCAAGCCGAAGCTCATGGGCCAGGGTCAGAACTTTCAGGGTTAGTTTCTTGGCTTCCCTCTCCCCAAACTCCCCGGTCGCCCTTCCTGCGCGAGCAATTGCAAAGGTAATCTTTGCGGAGTCAAAAGGAACGAGCCTACCATCGCGTTTCTTGATTTCTCTGAACATTTACATTCCCTTCAAAGTATAAGGTTTTTTAGTGTAGAGCATTGAAAGGACTCTCAGTGAAGGGGACATAGAACCTGGGTCCCCTATGGGAAAAGGTTCGGCGAGCTCGGCAAAATAGGCCATTTTGCAAAGCTCTCATTCTCGCCTGAACGTCAACGGGGCCAATGAATCAGCCCCATAGAAAACGAGGATTTTCTAGCACAACATGTTGGGGAGTGTCAAGAAGAAAAAACAACATATAGTGAAAAACAATTGACTACTCAAAAAAACCCATAAGCCTTTTAAGCCTTTTGACGGCTCTGGGGAGCACCTCCCCTATTCGTTCGTGAAATCTGAGGGAAGCCAGGTGGTCAAATGGGGTCTGTCCCTGATTAATAATCACGAGTTTGGCGCCTGAGAGGAGTGCTTCACGTGGCATGTCAGCAGCAGGGGTCACCACCAGGCTTGAGCCGACTACGACAAACAAGTCGCTTTTTCTAGAATGCTCAAAGGAAAGCCGGAGGTCTTTTTCGGGAAGGGGTTCACCAAAGTCAACCACACTCTTTGTGAGCTCCCCCCCACATTTGCAGCGTGTGAGCCCTTCTGAACGGTTGACCGTAGCGCCGCATCTCCTGCATCTCAGCTTGGTGATATTCCCGTGAAGTTCCGCCAAAAGCTCTGCTCTTATCCCTGACTTTAGGTGAAGATTGTCCACATTCTGAGAAATTAAGAACTTGAGCTTTCCCAAGTTTTGAAGCTCTACAATAGCCAGGTGACCGGCATTGGGTTGGACATCCTCCCACGAAACCTGCATGGGTTTCAGGGGCAGGCCTTTATCGCGCCTGGTCCACAATCCATCAGGCCCTCTGAAATCCGGCAAGCCTGATTCGGTACTTATCCCTGCTCCTGTAAATACGACAAGGTACTTGGACTCATACAACCACTGCGCAAGGGTCTGAATTCTCTGATCGAGCTCTTTATCCGTGGTAGTCACCTTGAGATTTGCATGTTAATAAAACTTAATTTTTGTCGCGAAAAGAAGCCTTCAAGTTTTTCCTTATCAAGAGATAGCCCCCTGCGACGAAAACCAGCCCAACAACAAAGACAACATCATTATTTTTGCTCATGCCATAGAAAACAGCTCCCAGACCGCCTCCGCACATCAGAATGGTCAGGACCTTATTCTTCATTCAAAATCCTTTTTGTTCTTGAATTCTCCACCTTGAAGACATTTCTCTTAGGTCTCTAGGTCTCTTCCCTCTTTGCGGCGGAGCGGGCAGGAATAGTCTCAACCCCTGCCTCCTTGAGCAGTGCCACTGCTGTTCCTTCCTTTTCCTCACCAAGGACAACCTGATCCGGCTTTAGCCCCAGGAGCCACCTACCCACAAGAAAACCGCGCTTGTGCTCTTCCTGCCAGTAAGGGTTTTTCAGGAATTCTTGGCTGGTCACTTTCTTAGAACTCCTATCAATTGTTTCAAGCAGGAACCACGGTGCCTTGGCTATGTGCGTCTCTATGTCTCCTCCTGGAGCTTTCACAGGGGTAAATCGTCTGATAGTTTTAGGCTGGTGGCTATGAGCCCTCACCCTGGACATGACAACCCTGGGAAAGTTACGGCGAATATCCGCTTCAAGCGCATGAGTTATACGATCTGCAAGTTCATGGGAATGGGTTCTCAAAGCGACATCCAGGTCAACGATAAACCGACCACCTGCTGTCCGACTCAGGCACCGCTCCACCCTCTCCACCCTTGGATGGGAGTTTACAAGCTCAATAATTTGGCGTTCCGTTTCTCGATCAATTGCTTCATCCATCAAGTCCATCACGGCTCGCCAAAGAAGCCGGCCCCCCGACCAGAACACAAACACTGCCACCAGCCCGGCAGCCCATCTATCAAGATTCAAGCCAAAGGAGGCAAAAACAAGGCTTACTACCACTACGCCTGTAGACATTCCGTCAGCAAGGTAATCCCGGGCATCTGCTATTAACGCCGGGGAGTGAAGCCTTCGGCCCTCGCGAAGCTGGTATAGTCCGAAACCAAGTGCTATTGCCAGCGATATGAGTGCCACTGGAAGGGCAATGGAAATTTGCGGCAACATCACGTGACCCAAGATTGCTCTTCTCGCAATTTCGTATCCAGCGAACACTATGGCCAAAGATGTCACAAGGGTGGCTATGGTTTCAGCTTTGTAAAGGCCGTAAGGAAAGGATGGGTGTTCACGCTCCGCAAGCCACAGCCCTCCCAATGCTGCGGAAGAGGCTATAACATCAGTGCCGGAGTGAATAGCATCTCCCAGAAGCGCAGATGAACCCGACATAACACCTGCGATGCCTTTGCCCACTGCAAGCAGCAGATTTAAAGCCACGGAAAAACCGGCTCGTTTTCTTGCTTTCCTGATCTCAAGCGTGGCAGTTAAGACCGAGTCCTTCTCGTCTTTGTATGCCTCAAAATCACTCGCCAACCTCACTCAAGCCTCGCTTTGGTGGTTAGAAGGAAATTGCACATTATGCTTTTCACTCTACATGAGTATCTCGGTCCAGTCAACCGAGCTCCTTCCACCCCGATTCAGCATCAAACGCCCTCTGCCGTTCGACAGGCTCACGGCCCTGAGCATAGCCCAAGGGCTGCGTTACGCTCATCCCTCGTCCCTGCCGCGTACGTGAATGTAAGTCTCGCTTCTCGGGATTTCGCAAGCCCTGCATGTAATACTTGCTGGTGAACCGGGCTACCCCCAAAAGATGTGGTTTCGGTAGACAAACCAAGAGTTGACTATGGATTTAGGCTCCACCTGTTTTACACGCTCAAGCCCTTATCTCAACGGCCCCCGTGGAGCCCATAGCTGAGAGTCGATCTTTGAGCGCTTTCTTAATCTCGCAATGGCAGGCACGGATCTCTGGGAAATCCAGAGTGAAGGAAAATGCGAAAAGTCAATGGATTTGAGTTTTATAGAAGAAAGAAACAGGAGAAAAAACCCCGGCAGGTTTTTGAAGTGGCGTTAGTCGTAGGCTAGGAGCTTAGAATTTCAATGCTATCACCACAATGTATGTGGCCTCCTTTGAGTACCTGGGCAAAGATCCCTTCACGTGGCATGATGCAGTCGCCGGCTTTGTAGTATATGGCACACTTCTTATGACATTCCTTCCCGATCTGGGTAATCTCTACAACTACGGACTTGCCAAGTTTTAGTCTTGTGCCAAGGGGAATGTTTTTCCATTCAATACCCTTGGTAGCAATATTTTCAGCATAGGCACCAAATCCAACATCCAGCCCCCTTGCACGGCTCTTGGCTATCTCCTCTGATGCGAGAAAACTGATCTGCCTTTTCCAGGGCCCCGCATGTGCATCACCCTGTATTCCATGTCCCTTTTCAAAAAGCGCGTCCCCTACAGGGATTTTCTGCGTTCCCTTTGTCTTGCTCACTGCGATAGAGACAATCTTCATACTTTTTCCCTGATCCACCGTCAAGGCATCACCTGCGGCCTTGGATGTCTAAATTCACTTACCCGATGCCAGCACATCAGAGAGTGTAACCGAGTTTAATTTGCCGTACATGCTGGCGGCAGTCTCTGTCCACAAGCTCCTCGTCAGGCATTCTTCCGAGCGCTCACATGTCTCGGGCCTCGCAGAGCACTCCGTGAGCTGGTCGCTCCCCTCAAGCAGTGTCACTATTTCACCTACACTTATTTTCTCAGGGGGCTTGGCCAGCTTGTAGCCTCCGCCGGCCCCGCGGGTACTTTTCACGTAACCGGCCTTGCGCAAAGGGATAATGATTTGCTCGAGATACTTCAATGAGATTCCCTGCCGCTTCGCAATCTCGTGGAGCTGGATAAAGCCTTTCCCGTAGTGCTCGGCCAAATCCAGAATCACTCGTGTGCCGTAGCGGCTCCTCGTTGATAACTTCACGGCGGGCCTCCTTTTGGAAAGGCCTTTTTCTCATTTGATTCCAAAAACATCTACTGCCACCCCCATGGGCTGTAAGCATAAGAAAATGGTTTTTAAATCATAGTGACTCACTATAAAATATTAAGATTTGCCTAAAAGTCAAGTGTTAAAGCCTATTCTGATTCTAAGCTCAGCCCTAATCTAAGGCCCGGTTGTAACCGTGGCTGTAGCTGGACGCTCTTAGCCCATAAAAGGAATGAGATTCTCTCACCCAAATTTTTTGGGCGAACATGGTACAAAAAAGGCGATTTTTTGATTTTTTCTTAAATCTACTACTTTACTAGGAATAAAAAGTGATTAAAATATAAGAAACCGAAAATCAGGGGGTTTCATAGAATGTATTCAAAAACTGTGATGGACCATTTTAGCAATCCGAGAAACGTTGGAGTGATTGAAGGAGCAGATGGGGTTGGGGAAGAGGGAAACCCTGTATGCGGAGACATGATGACGGTTTACATCAAAGTTAAAGATGGCCGGATAGATGACATAAAATTTCAAACCTTTGGATGCGGTGCTGCTATAGCTGTATCGAGTATGTTGACCGAAATGGCTAAAGGCAAAGGCATTGAAGAAGCAAAAAAAATCACGAACAAGGACGTGGCAGAAGCTCTGGAAGGTCTTCCAAAAAACAAGCTTCACTGCTCCAACCTGGGGGCGGACGTCCTGCACAAGGCTATTGAAGACTATGAAAAAACAAAGGCCTGAGCCCAACCCCGTTAAGAGTTTGCCTCCTGCAATAGAAGACAGACCTTTTTGGGTTTGAAGCACCGGGCGTGAGTTTACAGTCAAGAGAAGCGCATACAATCTGTGAATGCCCCCGCCTGGCCAGTGTTGACTTGTGAAGCATTTTGAAAGGAAAGCCTCATATGTGCCCTGTTTGCCTACATAATGGTTCCAACTCAGCGCTTGACATCTCCCCCTTCTTTTCCTATTCTGCGCACATAATAAGAAACGTTGTTGCCTGGTCTTTTTCGCGAAATACGGTTTTGAGGACATCCTGGGTGCGGTTCTGTGAGTGGCCTGCACTTTGAGAGATCAAAGTATAGCCCATCAACGGAGAAAGGCATGAAAGCAAATGAAAAGGATCCTTTTCACCCTGCCGCTTCCTTCATTTAGTCTCGCCGACACCTATCTACTTTCCATTGGAAATGAAGCACAGCAAAGCACATGGGGCAGATGCGCACGTAATCCACGAGCAACGAGATATTCTCGCAAAGGCTCATCGGAAAGGAGGTCTTCTTGGTGAAGATTTACCTGCTTAACGGTTCATCAGAGAAGCGCTCTTTCTTGCTTGAAAAAGAGGTCACAGTTGTGGGTCGAGGATCCAGTAGCGATATTGTAATAGATGACCCTTCGGTCTCCAGAAGACATGCAAAAATCATCAAGAAAGGCGACCGGTTTTATGCAGAAGATCTTGGCAGTCAGAACGGAACGTGGATTAACGGGCACCCCATAAATCCGAACTTTCAAATCGAGATAAAAGAGGGAGATAGCATTGGAGTTGGTAACGTGTCCATGAGCTTTGGGAAGCCTTTTTCAGAAGAGGGAATGGTGACGCAATTCTCAATAAGTCTTTCAGATCGCGCTGAAGAAAGCTGGAAAGACCTGCTTTCCAGGGCTGAACAAATTACTGACCGAGACAAGCTGGAAACAATCTATGACCTTTCAACCGTATTACTCCAGTCATTCGATATTACCGAGATCTGCCAAGACATGCTGGATTCAGTTTTTTCGTGTCTTCCCGGCATTGACAGCGGAGCTGTTCTGCTGGTTGATCCTGAAAGCGGGGAACCAAAAGAAATAATTGCTCGCACAAGAAGTCATGAGGAGGCTGGTGAAGCGAAATACAGCCACAGCATTGTAAAACGAGTAATCGAAGAGGGAAAAGCTATAGTAATGGCGGATGTCCGAGCTGAAGGAGAGGAGGATCTCTCAAACAGTATTGTTATGATGCGGCTGAAATCCCTAATGTGCGTGCCCCTTATAAGCAAGTCTGAAATCCATGGTGTTATTTATGTTCATTCAGTCAGGGCCCCCAAGGGATTCAGCAAGGACGATCTTTTTATGCTTACTGCTCTGAGCATCCCGGCGGCACTGGCTATTGAAAATGCAAAGTTGTTCGCAGAGCGGGGGCTGGTAGAAGAAGCGCTTGAAAAGGAGCGCATTGCGCTTGAGAAACGCATTGAGAAAAGGACTAATGAACTTGCCAACGCCAATAGATTGCTCAAGCAGGAGATTGAGGAGCACAGGGCTGCACAGGAAAACCTGAAGAAAATGCATGAGCAGTTAAAAGAAGCCAATAAGAACTTGGAGCTAGCATACGCGCGAATGAGAGATTCAAAAGACCGGTTGAGATCCCACGTAGAGGGTGAAGGAATTGTCTTTCTGACAGATGAAAACGGGCAGGTCCTGGGCTTTAACGACAAAGCTTTAGAGGCAACCGGGCTGAGCAGGTTCAAACTCCTAGGCCTTTATATAGGTGAAATATTTGACGAGGAGTCCAGGGCGAAGCTTGAGGCAGACCTAAGAGATGCTGCCGCTGGTCTTTTTCATCAGACTCAACTGCGCTTTGCCTCTGGAGAATCTTCAGGAGACCTCTATCAGGCAAAGCTTTCGCCCATTAACCTGCAAGCAGGCAAGAACCTCCTTCTATCGTTGCAAAAGCCATTCATGGAGGCATAAGAAATGAAAGCCATGGTTCTCAATGAAACCTGCGAAATTGAAACCAAAGATGGAGTTCGCAAGCTGCCTTCCCTGCCGCTCAAGAGAAATCCTCTTGATATGACCGATCTTCCTGATCCCAGTGCTGGACCAGGCCAGGTTTTGTTAAAGGTCTCCGCCTGCGGCGTGTGCCACACAGAGCTTGATGAAATTGAGGGCAGGCTGGCTCCGCCACATTTTCCCCTTGTTTTGGGCCATGAGGTGGTGGGAAAAGTAGTGGAACAGGGCCATGAGGCTAGCAAGTATAAAACAGGAGACCGCCTCGGGGTCGCTTGGATCTACTCTAGCTGCGGAAGATGCCGATTTTGCAGGAGAGGAGAGGAGAACCTATGCGACCATTTCCAGGCCACCGGCCTTCATGCAAATGGCGGATACGCTCAGTACATAGTCGTTTCAGAAGATTTTGCCTATCCTATCCCTCAAATATTTTCGGATTCAGAGGCTGCCCCCCTCTTGTGTGCTGGAGTAATCGGCTACCGGGCGCTAAGACTTTCTAATATAAAACCTGGCGAAATTTTGGGGCTTTATGGTTTTGGTGCATCAGCTCACATAGCTATTCAAGTAGCCAAGTACTGGGGCTGCAAGGTGTTTGTGTTTACAAGACCAGGGCAAAAAGAACACCAGGATCTTGCCAGCAAGCTTGGTGCAGACTGGGTTGGCGCAACAGGTGAGTCCCCCCCGGAAAAGCTTGATAGCGCCATTGATTTCACCCCCGTGGGGGAGCCTGTTAAAGAGGCCCTTCGTGTGCTGAGAAAAGGGGGAAGAGTTGCAATAAACGCCATCCGTAAAGTCAACCCAATCCCCGAGCTGGAGTATACTCAGTACCTCTGGCACGAAAAGGAACTGAAGAGCATTGCGAATGTGGCCAGGCAGGATGCCCTGGAATTCTTACCGCTGGCCGCGAAGATCGGAATTAGACCTAAGGTTCAGGAATTTGATCTCCAAGATGCAAACGAGGCTTTAGCCCTTCTCAAGGAAGGAGAAATGCAAGGGGCAGGCGTTCTTAGGATCCCCCAGTAAGTGCACGGTTTCCGGGTCAGCATCTAATTCCTATATCCATCTTTTGCCTTGACATCAAAGATTGTTTTATGTTAAAGGATATTTGCATTAATTTATTTATGATTGCTTTTCTTGGTTCGTTTGAGCGCTTTGCTCTAGAAAGGAGGTGAAGGAGAGAGTAAATCATTTTCCATGATCGGTCCCTTTTTCTAACTAAATACCTTTTAACCCTTTTTCCAAGACTGAAGAGGCAATAATAACTAGCAGTTTTTCAGCGCGTTTTACCCCTATTTGGGAAAAACTTCTGCATTGTTCACTTCTATTGGTCGGAGGGAAGGGCTTCTATAGGGTTGTTCAGTGCAGGCAGCGAGTCTTTACAGGGGAGGCTAGGCTCCAGAGTAAGCCCCTGATTAGCATTAGCAAGTCTTGGAACAACTTCTAGGAGGGAAGAGATGAATTCATTATGGGTACTGGTATGGTGGGTGGTTATTGTTGTCATAGGCTACCGGGTTTATGCGAAATGGGCTGCCAGGCGCGTTTTTGACGTTGATCCAAACAGGGCAACGCCGGCCAAAATGTACATGGATGGTGTTGACTTCATGCCGGCTAACAAGAACGTCCTCTACGGTTTCCAGCTTAACTCCATCGCCGGAGCAGCTCCTATCATAGGCCCTATTGTGGCGCTTCAATGGGGCTGGGTTCCTGCTTTGCTCTGGCTGGGCCTGGGGGTCTTCTTCATAGGGTGGCTGCATGATTTTTCAAGCGCCATGGTTTCCATCAGGAACGATGGGGATACTTTCGGAGCCCTCGGATACAAGCTGATTTCACCCCGGGCAAGAAAGATTCTTCTCACATTCATTTATTTCTACCTTCTTCTCATTGCAACAGCTTTCGGGCACGTGATCACAAAAGGTGTGAGCGCGAATCATGCCCTGCCCTTTCCTTTGCTCGTCGTAATTGGAGTGGCTTTTCTTGTGGGCCACATGATTTACAGGGCAAGGGTAAATATCATTGTCACCACTATCATTGCAATTGTGGCCATTTTCCTTTCTATCTGGCTGGGCACCCTCTGGCAGATTAAGATCTCTTACACTACGGCTCTTATTTGCGTTTTGATCTTCGGTTACTTCAGTTCCATTCTGCCTGTGTGGCGCTTTATCCAGCCTTATAACTACTCTTCGGTGTATGTGGTCTATTTTGGAATCATTGCCGGAATAATCGGCATCATTATCGGCCACAAGCCAATGACGCTTCCTGCATTTACAAGCTGGACAATCGGCATGGGACCACTATGGCCGATTCTTTTTGTCACCATTGCATGTGGGGCCATATCCGGATGGCACAGCCTGGTCTCAAGCACCGCTACTTCCAGACAGCTTGAGAACGAACTGGATGTCAGGCCTGTTACAGCAGGAGCCATGTTTGCGGAGTTTACCATTTCGATAATTGCGGTTATTGTGGTTGCAACGGCATTCGCAGATAAGGCGGCTTACATTAAAGGAGTGAAAAACCCTGTGGGACTCTTCGTGGGGGGACTTGGAGGAGCCATCACCTCGATCGGGCTCCCGGAAAGTTATGCCAAGGCCACTGCCGGCATAATGATTCTCATCCTGGCACTGACAATCATCAACCTCGTTTTCAGGTTCATGAAAGTGGCGAGCGCCGAGCTTCTGGGCGACGCTATCTCCATTGCCAAGAATCCTCACATAGCAACGGTTGTAGCGCTTGTGATTACTTTCATCCTGGTCAAAACAGGCACCTGGCTTTATGTCTGGGTTCTTTTTGGCGGCGCGAACCAGTTGATGGCATCTTTTGCACTGTTGCTTATCACCCTATTTCTTGTGCAAAAAGCAAAGAATTACAAGATCGCCATTTACCCGATGTTTTTCATGTATGCCACAACCGTGTGCGCCCTTTTCTACACCGCTTTTTTCAAATGCTTGCCGGCTGGATTTGCAGGCAAGAAGGTTTTTGGGAATTTTTTCGCAGCCGCCGTTGCCATCCTTCTCATCATATGCGCCCTGATCCTTGCATATGACGGGTGGAAGGCATTCAAGAAATACAAAGCGGGGGTGCCTGAAGGACCCCCGGAGGCGGAAAAAGCCGCGGCGTAAAGTAAGAACAAGGCACACATATTTTGAGAACAGGGGGCATGTAGCCTAGGGCAAGGTTTCGAGACGCGGGCTCGTGTCCCCAATTTCTTTA
>Ga0180301_10000844_pt1 | contig 24109 bp, 25 predicted proteins | sample GuaBasSediGuay16_FD_121797 | JGI IMG/M metagenome (GOLD analysis project Ga0180301, IMG submission 121797) | Subseafloor sediment microbial communities from Guaymas Basin, Gulf of California, Mexico - Guay16, Core 4569-2, 12-15 cm | ecosystem: Environmental > Aquatic > Marine > Hydrothermal...
CATTCCATAGATTACCTGTTATATCGTCTACTACCTGAATTCTCAGAATCCCAACATTCTTCAAAATAGGCCTGTATACAGCTCTTAGTACACCATCCTTAAGTACTACTAGAAAGGTATTAGGATTTGTTCTATTTAGAACATACAAGCCATCGCTTGTTTCCCAATAATCAAATACGTATTGAACATCATTAATAGTTACATTAAGTGGAGCGTATAGGGAGTAGTTACCAAGCCATGAGGGAGCTCCTGGAATTATTCTAGTAGAGATGTTCCACACATAATAAACATAGGAATTACATGCAAAGGCATCTGCTTCGGGGAGAAGATCACCGTCAGAATCTACTACATTTTTAATGTTAACTGTTATTGGTAAAGGGTTATTGTTCATATCTACACTTTCTACTCTAATCGTTTGTGTATAGACTAATGAAAAATTGGATATCGTTAAATTAGCCCTCGCTTTTGTGAATAAAGGAAGAGTAAACTCGAATGAATCTGAGCTAAATAGCCACGAGTTATGCGTTAACAAGGGGGATATTGTTATGAAACCTCTAACTGATGAGAAGAGGTTCTCATGATAGGGGATTTCAATTTCTTTAGAATCATTTCCTGTGACTTCTATCGTGTATGAATTAGCTCCAGAGGAGGCATAACCCCACCAGTATATATAAGCAAGGGTTAAGTTTAACGCCTTAAGTTCGTGTACATACCTATAGGCTATTACAGATAAAGCTACATATTCATTATAGTTACAAAGCGTTGTGGAGTTAGCAATAAGCTTTCTCTTATAAAAAGCAGGGACATGTTCATGAGGAATTTTTGCAATTGAATATGTGTTCGTATATCCCTTAAATGAAAAATAGCTACCGCCAATATTCAAGTAATGACCTTTTTTCGAGATCTCACCCTGGTCATAACCGGGAGCTTTCAAGAGTTCATTGAGTATTACATCTTCCTCAGTTTTGTTTAGATATGTTGCTAATTTAACATGTGCGTAAGTTTTCCAATCTCCTATTTTGATACCTTGTAGGCTATATTGAGCCTCGATATAGTAAACTAAGTTTCTTCTATAAGGCTCTCCAGGGCTTTTAGGTACTTTAAGTGAGTAGGTAAATTTCACTATTGATAATACACTTAGAGTGAGTACAATGATGAAAATTAAGTACTTGATATTCATCGCTAAGTTGGATAGTGAGATTCATAATTATGTACTTTTCGTCTGGGAGTTAGTTAAAAAGATACTATAGATGTTCATAAAACTCACGAGGTTGAAGTTCATTAAAGTTCCTGGTCTCATTTACTAGATACCTTCTTATGTCTAGACATAAATGGCACTTTGATATATACCCGTCCTTTCTCTCCTTGTATCCGTAACTTTTAGCTATTTTAAGTAACTCGCCCAAATTAGTAGCAAGTGCCTTAAGGATAGGCTTATCATCTAGGTCTACTCCTTGTATTATCTCTTCTAGATTTCTTGCATCACCTAGAGAAATTCCAGCACAGTATCCAGGTATATAGTTACAATAACAGTCTATGTGTATATGCCATGGTCTAGTAAGTTCACTTAAACAGGAGTACTTTAAGAAGTGTTTAGTAGGATATTTCTGGTATAAATGAACTAGTCGAAAAACCAATCTTCCCATGGGAAGAAGTATCCCTGGATCGAAGCCTATGAAGAAGCTTTCATCAATCTTAGTCACTTTCTTTAGGTATTCTTTAAAAATTAAGGTACCTCTTATGTTTAATGCACGTAATTGCCTATAAAATATAGGATGGTATACGATAACATTACGTTCTCCGAAGATACTAATGGCTATTCTTAATCCTCTCTCTATTCTTTCGAATGGAACATGCTCTACTACAAATGGATTAGCACTTATTAGAATACCATCTAATCCTACATTTTTAAGTGTAAGGAGTCGCTCTTTAACTATCTCATCATTTATACACCAGAAGCAATTTGTTTCTACGAATATCGAAGGTATATTAAGACTTTTTGCTCTTTTAATACCTTCAGTAAGTACTTGAAAGTTAAGGAAAGGCTCACCCCCTGTAAAATGGAGACCATAATTAAGTCCCAGTAAACCCTTAATGTTTGGTGGATATACATCACGGAAAGCATCAGCTAGTTTACTTAGTATAATATCTAGATCATTTAGTGAAATCCAATCATTACTCCACTTAGGAGAACACGCATACATACAATGTTTACATTCTCCCGTACACTTGTAAGATAAAATAATACCAGCAGAGATAGGCTTTCTCACAGGAAGCACTTTCATATATTATCGCCATTACGTATCTGATTCATGGTTTGATTAATTCATCTTCTATGACATGCTAAACTCAATACGTTATTTAAGCTATCATCTAATTGATCGAATTCAATTTAATGAAAAGTTTTCACTAAAAGCTTTCTAATCTAATATACCTCATAACGACAACTTTATTAACCATAATAACCCCTTAAGTATATTGGGTCCGGCCAGGATCGCGCCCACAACAGTCCCGAAAGGGATCGAATGAGTGGGCGTCCGGTCTTATTGAAGATTATCAAAGAGAGGCTATAACACTTATATTTACCCTCTATTTACTATTCCTCTGAGATCTCCCTGTGCGGGGGTGCCCGAGCTAGGTCAAAGGGGCGGGACTGAGGCTCCCGTGGCGTAGGCCTGCGTGGGTTCGAATCCCACCCCCCGCACCACGAAACGTATTTTATCATTATCTCTTCTAATCTCCCAATACGAACCTCACCATGCTTTAACCTCTTAGCTTCCTTCTTTAACCTAAAACTGATGATACTTTGAGGGATCAATCATAATAACACCAATGGGGATTAGTAAGTGAAAGAAAAATTGTTTTGAGTAACGTTAAACATGATAAAAGATAGTGAAAATTCTTCAAAGAGATCAATGGTAAGATAATTCTTCAGGACGGGCTCTCTTTATGGCTCCTGTTACTAACTTTACAGCATTTACTGCGTCATCAAGGCTTAGTACCTCTGTAGGAGAATGTGCATATCTAGTTGGTATAGATACTACGCCTGAGGGGATGCCTTCTCTTACTAAGTGAATGGTAGCAGCATCGGTACTACCGCCTACTAGTATCTCAAGCTGATAGGGAATACCCTCCTCTTCTGCGGTCTTAATTAGCAAGTCTTTAACCTTAGAGTGAGCTATTAAACCTAAAAAGGATCCTGATATAATGTCCATTACTTTTATAGCAGGGCCCTCTCCCAGTTTAACAATGTAGTCTCTCTCTTCTACACCGGCTACATCGTTAGCTGCTGTTATATCAAGTACTATAGCCATGGAAGGATGAATTCTAAAAGCTGCAACTTGAGCACCTCTACATCCTACTTCTTCCTGCACAGTTGCTACAGCATAGGTAGTTGCTAAAGGTCTTTCTTCTGATAATGACCTCATAGCTTCAATCATAATAGCTACGCCTATTCTATCATCAAAAGCCTTACCTGTAACTATATTCTTATTCCCAAGCCTTACTAAGTCCCTCTCTAAGGTTACTACATCACCTATACGTACTCCCATCTTTATCGCTTCTTCTCTATTCTTGGCACCTATATCAATGAATAAATTCTTCATATCAGGGGCCTTTTTTGCCTCCTCTGGAGTTAGTAAATGAGGTGGCTTAGTCCCTACTACTCCTCTTATTTTACCTTTTCTCGTAATCACAGTAACGCGTTGTCCAACTAACATTACAGGGTTAACGCCTCCGATAGGTACAAATCTAAGGAATCCATTGCTCTCTATATGTTTAACCATGAGACCTATTTCGTCCATATGCGCTGCAAGCATGACTTTAAATCCTTCATCTTTGCCTTTAACCATTGCTATGACATTTCCAAGATTGTCAATATAGACCTTATCTGAGACTTCTTCTAATCTTTCCTTTATTAGTTGCCTTACTTCATCTTCAAAGCCTGATACACCACAAGCCTCTGAAAGCTCTTTTAATATAGAGAATATTCTATCATGGTTTACCACGTAACACACCCTTTGTATTTTGTCATGAGATTCCTTTATATACTCTCTAGATTTAATTCAACTAGAGTTAAAACACCTATGTTTCATCTCCAGGGCACAGACAATATTTCTTAAATTAAGAACTATGTTGCGTTATCTAATTAAACACTATGTAGTAAGATGTATCTCTTTAATACAAAGTATGCTATCAAGGATATAGGATGTGCGTATCGATACATGAGATTTTCGTAATATAGTTACTACATAGACGTAATTCTAATTTTTACTTTCCATACGTTAATATTTAACGGAAAAATATATAAAGAACATCTCTTTTGATAAATTCTAGTGGTGTTGGTGATGTTCTACCAACACGATTAGTTAAACCTAAGATAGCGTTTTTAGAGCTATATAGCTTCTATGAGAAGTCCAAAGATGCTAAGAATTTTGACATAGACAACTACTATTCATTCACTGAAGTTATAGAGATTAGATTAGGTGATGCGCAAAAAATAGACTATTATCTGAATTTAAGAAGAGGAGGAGAGCTTAAAGAGGAAGTAATAGGTTACATAGGTTTTAATGCAGGAAACCCGACTTTGCTTAGTAATTTTAGGAACCTTAGGTACTTATTAAGGGAGATTCTTATAAGCAAAGACGACCTTCCAATTATGGAGAAGCTATTTAAGCATAAGACCTATGTAAGAGGCTCTTTTAACGATGTAGCTGAGCGTTACTATCACAGTAGTATAGGTAAATCCACTTCTCTTAATAGGCTAAAGGAGGTAGTTGTATCTTGATAAGGATAGCTATACCAAGTAAAGGGCGTCTTAGAGAGCCAGCGTTAAAACTTCTTGAAGCAGCTGGTATTAAAATAGCGATAACTTCAGACTCTGAGAGGATTTTAATGTCATCGACTAATTATCCATATATACAAGTAATTTACATAAGAACTGAAGATATACCCAACGTTATATCAGAAGATGCTGCAGATCTCGGTATAACGGGCCACGATTATGTAGTTGAAAGCAAGGCAGATGTGGTAGAATTATTAGATTTAAGGTTTGGAAAAGCAAGGATTGTATTTGCAGTTCATAACTCATTAGGCTTTTCTTCTGTACATGAGGTATCTAATGGAATAAGAGTTGCTACTAAGTACGTTAATATAGCTAAAGAATACTTCAGACATATAGGCAAGAAGGTTAAGATAGTTAGGGTAAGTGGTTCTACAGAGATTATGCCTTTAATAGGTGTTGCAGAAGGAGTAGTAGACGTAACATCGACAGGTACAACTCTAAAGGTTCATGGTATGAAGGTCTTAGATACCATTATGTACACGTCAGCTCGTCTCATAGCTTCAAGAAAGGCCCTGGTAACAAAGAAAAATCTTATAGATAGCATAATTACGTCTATCAAAGGAGTTCTGAATGCTGAAGGTAAGAAACTACTTATGATGAATGTACATGAATCTAACCTTAAGGAGGTTCTCAAAGTTTTACCAGCTATGGCTGGACCTACGATAGCGAAGGTGGAATCTGAAGAGCCTATGTGGGAGGTATATAGTGTGGTAAGTGAAAATGAACTTTTGAAAATAATCTCTGAAGTTAAGGCTAAGGGAGCTAGGGACATACTTGTTCTATCCATAGAGAGAGTGATACCTTAAAGGGAGATAATAATGGAGATTATTCCTTCTGTTGATATAAGTAATGGTGTATGCGTCAAACTTATTCAAGGACGTTTAGGAACGGGTATCATCGTTAGTAAAGATCCTGTCAATATAGCTAAAAGATGGGAAGAAATGGGTGCCAAAAGGCTACATGTCGTAGATTTAGATGGTGCCAAATGTGGTACCTTACAAAATTTAGATGTAATAGCAAAGATATTAAGGACCGTAAACTGCCAAGTGGAGGTAGGAGGCGGTATAAGAACTGTAAGAGAGGCTCTTAAGGTAGTAAACTTAGGTGCTAGATGGGTAATCGTTAGTACTAGAGCAATGTTAGATTTCTCCTTTCTACAATCCCTTGCAAGAGCCTTAAACCCAAGTAGATTGTTATTATCATTAGATGTACTTAAGGGTAAGGTAATGGTAGAAGGATGGGAAAAGGAGGTCAATATTGATCCAGTAAGTGTCATAAACAAAGTCAATAAAAATCGAATAGCAGGCATAATAATCACTTCGATCGATAAGGAAGGTACCTTGAGTGGAGTTAACTTGGATCTTATCAATTTAATATTAGAAGAAAGTCGCGTACCAGTATATTATGCTGGTGGAGTTTCATCAGTAGGGGATCTAGATCTTTTATACGATCTAGGAATAGCGGGCGTTATAATAGGTATGGCTCTATATGCTGGGACTATAAACTTTAAGGAGGTTCTTGCACGCTATGACTCGAGTAGCTAAAGTTGAGCGGAGAACTAGAGAGACTGAAATCATAGTGGAGTTGAAACTTGAAGGCAACGGCATTATGGAAGGACATACTAATATACCATTCTTTGATCATCTACTTGCATCTATGGTTAAACACTCAAGTTTTGATTTGAAGCTTACTGTAAAGGAAATAACACATGTAGATGATCATCACATAATAGAGGACGTAGCTATCGTATTTGGACAGGCATTGGATAAAGCTCTAGGTGATAAAAAAGGGATAGCGCGCTTTGGATATGCCATGATACCTATGGATGATTCATTATCTATAGTGGCTGTTGATCTTTCGGGTAGACCTTATCTAGTCTTCAAAGCAGATTTCTCTAGAGATAATATAGGAGGCATGTCAATTGAAAATGTAAGACACTTCTTTCAGAGCTTAGCTTCATCTTCACACTCTACGATACATGCCTTAGTACTGTATGGTCTAAATGATCATCATAAGGCAGAAGCTCTCTTCAAAGCTCTTGGAGTAGCTTTGAGCCGTGCAACTTCTCTTAGTGGTAAAAATCAAATACCAAGTATTAAGGGGGTTCTCTAAGCGATGCTTACTAAGAGAATTATCCCATGCTTAGATGTTAAGGAAGGCAAAGTAGTTAAGGGTATATCGTTTAGAAACTTACGCTTAGCTGGAGATCCTGCGAAATTAGCTTCTATATATGAAAAGCAAGGAGCAGATGAGATAGTATTCCTTGATATTACTGCCTCAATTGAAGGTAGAAAGGCCATGATTGAGACTATTAAGAGGACAGCTGATATCTTATCAATACCACTTACCGTAGGTGGGGGTATAAAGAGTGTGAATGATATAGAAGAATTACTTTCTTCAGGTGCAGATAAGGTCTCTATAAATACTGCAGCTGTGCTTAATCCATCTCTAATTAAAGAAGCTAGTGAGGTCTTTGGTAGCCAATGTATCGTTGTAGCTATAGATGCTAAAAGAAGAGAAGGAAAGAGGTGGGAGGTTTACATATATGGAGGGACCAAAGCAACAGGGTTAGATGCAGTTAAGTGGGCTGTACAGGCTGAGCAGTTAGGGGCAGGGGAGTTACTGGTAACTAGCATAGATGCCGATGGAACTAAACGAGGATATGATCTGGATCTTCTTAAAAGCATTTCTAAGAGGGTGAATATACCAGTAATAGCATCTGGAGGAGCAGGATCTCCATATCATATTTATCAGGCATTAACGATAGGGGGTGCTGATGCTGCACTAGCAGCTTCAATATTTCATTATGGCGAGTATACTGTGAGTTCGATAAAGAGATATCTTGCTAGAAGGGGAGTTCCTGTAAGACTAGTTGAGGAGGGTTGAAATGATCGGACCTAAGAAGATTTCTGAGTTAACAAAGGAAGAGAAAAAGAAGTTACTAGAAGGTAGGAAAATTAAGATATCCGAGGTTATGGATTATGTCAGAGACATTATAGAAGGTGTAAAAGCTCGTGGTGATAGAGCACTAAAGGAGTATACTTTACGCTTTGATGGTATAAGAATAGAAAGTATCCAAGTCGATGAAGATCTCTTCGAGAAAGCATATGATGTGGTGTCTATTGATGTTATTAGAGCACTTGAAACCTTAGCTGATAACATAAGAGAGCATCATTATCCTCAGTTGCCTAAATCCTATATAAGCTTTATTAGAGGATCAATCTTAACAGGGATTCTATGGCGACCATTTAGAAGAGTAGGCATTTATGTACCCGGTGGCAAGGCTACATATCCATCTACATTATTAATGGCTGCTATTCCTGCTCGTATAGCAGGTGTAAGAGAAGTTTACGTAACCACTCCTCCTCGTCCTCAAGGCACTTTTCCTGTAGATCCTGTAATTCTTATAGCGGCTAATATAGCTAAAGTGGATGCTGTATTTACCATAGGTGGAGCCCAGGCTATAGCTGCTTTGGCTTTTGGTACGGAGACTGTACCTAAAGTGGATAAAATCATAGGACCAGGAAATATCTATGTCAATGCAGCTAAAGCATTAGTCTCACAGGATGTAGCAATTGACATGATAGCTGGGCCTAGCGAGATATTGATAATAGCTGATGACTCTGCTACGCCTTTAGCAGTAGCATTAGACTTAATAGCCCAGGGTGAGCATGATCCAAATAGCACCTGTATCTTAGTAAGCTTAGATGAGAAATTAGCTAAGGCCGTTAAATGTGAACTTGATGGATATGCTAGAGGTACTGCTAAGAAAAGTATAGAGAACAATGGTGCCATATTACTCGCTGATAGCTTAGAAGAAGCCATAGAATTCTCTAATGAGTTTGCCCCAGAGCACTTAGAACTTTGTATTAGAGATCCCTGGTCTGCCTTAAGGCTAATTGAAAATGCAGGGTCTGTATCATTAGGAGAGTGGACACCAGTCGCTTTAAGCGATTATATGACAGGCTGTAACCACATACTTCCAACAGCTGGCCTGAGTAAGATTAAGAGCGTTCTTAGTATATATGATTTCCTTAGAGCCATACCTATACAAATGGCATTAAAGGAAAAAGAGCTTAAGGAATTATTCACTATGGCTTCAATAATTGCCGAAGCTGAAGGTCTAAGATTTCATGCTCAAAGCTTAAGGAGGCGAATACAGTGTCTTTAAACATAATACGCGAACTTTATAAAGTCATAAAGGATAGATGCCTAAACCCAATTCCTGGTTCCTATACTGTTAAACTCTTCAGAGGAGGGATAGATTTAATATCTCGTAAAATAGGTGAAGAAGCAATAGAGGTTATTATTGCTAGTAAAAACGGGAACAAAGTTAATGTAGTAAATGAAGTGGCAGATCTAATGTATCACCTAATAGTCCTTCTAGTGTATATGAACATACCATTTGAGGAGGTGTTAAGAGAACTTGAGCGTAGAAGGAAGAAAAGTAAGAGTAGTCGTAATTAATTACGGAGTAGGTAATTTAAGAAGTATATGTAAGGCATTAGAAGCAGTGGGGGCTTTACCTATAATATCAAATGAAATTTCGAAGATAAGACAGGCGGATGCAATAGTCCTCCCTGGAGTAGGAGCTTATAAAGCAGCTATGCATTCAATAAGGTCCTTTAAGGATGAACTTATCGATATATTACAAAGAAAACCTGTTTTAGGTATATGCTTAGGGATGCAGCTACTCCTTGAGGAGAGCGAGGAGGGAGGACACATAAGAGGACTAGGATTGCTTAAAGGAAAAGTTACAAAGCTTCCTACGAACGTGAGACTCCCTCATATGGGATGGAATCAAGTACAAATAGTTAATAAACATAGCCCTTTAGTTAAGGGATTACCTGATAAGGTCTTTATGTACTTTGCTCATTCATACGCTCCTTTTATTGATAAGTCATATACCGTAGCCATAACAGAGTACGGCCGTCCCTTCCCCGCTATAATCAAAAGTAAGAACTTAGTAGGTACACAATTTCATCCAGAGAAGAGTGGAAGGTACGGTAGGATACTTTTAAGGAATTTCATTGAGCTTGTGAGGGAAAGATCATGTTGAAAGTATCACCTGAGATAGCTAAAAAAATTGCCTATATGCTCAATTATAGGCATAAGGATAGAACAATAGTAGCTGTAGTTCAAGATTATGACACAAATGAAGTACTTATGGTAGCTTTCATGAATAAAGAGGCCTTCATAAGAACTTTAACTACAGGTCTTGCTCATTATTGGAGTCTCTCAAGGAAAAAGTTATGGCAAAAGGGTGAAACATCGGGTAATAAGCAGATTGTTCATGACCTACTAATAGACTGTGACAAGGATGCTGTACTCCTTAAGGTGAAACAAATAGGGGTAGCATGTCATGAAGGTTTTCGCTCATGTTTTCATTATTCCATAGGAGTTAATGGCAAGATCATTACTAAAGTTGATTAGTCATTCTCATTTGAATTCGATTTCCTTAGTGATGAACTATGGATAGATACCCTAAAGAGCTCTATACGTATATGATTAAGATCTTTGGTAAGGAAACTACAGATGCTATTATCGAATCGTTAAAAAGGCCACCTGGGAGGTACTATTTACGAGTTAATACACTTAAGGTAAGTAGGGGGCAACTTCTTTCTATTCTAAGACAAAGGGGCTTTAATGTTTACCCTGATGAAGTACTACTTGATAGCATTTATTTAATTGTAAAGGGACCTTATGATGTTCCAAGAGCGAAAAAAGAGGTCATTGCAGATAAGTTCGCCGCTGAGAGTGTAGTTATAGGCGCTAATCTGTATGGTCCTGGGGTACTAGAGGCGGACAAGGATATAAATATTGGCGATGAAGTTGTCATATTAAATCCTTTAGGGGATGAAGTTGCTTTTGGTATAGCTCGTATGACAGGTATTGAAATGAATTTAAGAAAGAAAGGATTAGCTGTAGAGGTATTAGTTTCTAGATATAAGACTCCTTCGTTAAGAGAATTAAAAGAATATAAGCAGGGGCTTTTTTACGAACAAAGTCTACCAGCAATATTAACTAGTTGGGTATTAAGGCCATATCCTGATGAAGTAGTAGTAGATATGTGTGCCGCTCCTGGAGGAAAAACCACACATATAGCTCAGTTAATGGAAAATGAGGGTGTCATTTATGCATTTGAGAACTCTCCTAAAAGGGCAAAAAAGCTTGAGGAGAACCTAAGTAGACTAGGTATTAAGAATGTTAAAATAATGGTACATGATTCTAGGTATATTCATATAGACTTTCCATGTATAAAGGCTGATAAGGTATTATTAGACCCTCCATGCTCAGCTTTAGGAGTTAGACCAAAACTTTATGAAAAGAAGAGTTTAAGAGATGTCATCGGAGTAATGAAGTATCAACGCCAATTTTTAAAAGCTGCTTCAAGGGTTATCAAGAAGGGAGGCTACTTAGTTTACTCTACATGTACAATTACCCTTGAGGAGAATGAGATTAATATTAAATATGCCATAGAGAACCTAGGTTTTAAGCTTGAAGAACAGTGGATTGTAGTTGGTAGTTCAGGACTTGTTATTGATAACGCAGATATGTTACAAAGATTTTATCCTCATCTTCATGATACACCAGGCTATTTTATTGCATTGCTTTCTAAGAGTTAAGTCTTCTTCGTTTCCTAATTATTAACTTTAATTCAGTACCACATCTTGGGCATGTAGGGATTATATGAGTGTTTTCATTTAGACTAAGTTTAGCCTTATATTTACATACTGGACACATTAGGGTTACCTCTCTATATTCTGATATAGGGGACATGAGAGCTGGCTTGAAAGGTATCTTAAGCCGTAGGGATAAGTTCATTATTGCGTAATCATCAGTTACTATGACCACATCATGACCATACTTTTTAAGTTCAAATGCTAGAGCTACTACTTCTATGTCTGTGCTAGAAAGCTTAAAGAAGTCGCCAGTACGTTTAGCATTTTCAAGTACCTCCTTAAGTATTTCAGGAGAAGGATCGTGAATTCTTAGCTCCCCTTTAGATAGGGAGTATTCAAGTCTTAGTTGAGAAAGGGTACTCTTTATTTCACTTAGTACTGAATTCGTTGTGTAATATTGTAGGCCTGGTGCATAGTACCTATTTAGATAATTGATAATAGCAGACGTATCTAACACGTATACTTTCATTTTGTATATCCCTCATATTTCCAGCGTAAGCCTACGTCTTAGCCTGTTATAAAAACTATCCTTTGAAAGTCTGATGAAGTTAACATGAGAGTCGCTTAACCAAGAGATTATGTGAAATTCGCCCTTTATAGTAGCTAGTTTTAGCCCATCACCTATGACGAATCCTCCAGGTCTAAGTATTCTTATGCGTATCTGAGAGTTAGAAGGAAGAATTATCGGGCGAAAGCTCCATCTTAATGGGCATAAGAGACCGAAAAGGATAACTTCTAAACTTGGATCCACGATTGGGCCTCCTAGAGAGGCTATATAGGCTGTAGATCCAGTTTTTGTTGATAAAATGAGGCCATCAGCATTACCTTTATAGAGGGGGATGTCGTCCTTAAAAACCTCAAATGACATAACTTTACCAAAAGCTAAGGAAAGTATTAGTATTTCATTGAGTACATAGAAGCTTACTCTTTCATTAATACTGAGGTAAAGTAAGCGGCTTTTTTCTAGATATACAGGTCTTTTGTTGATTATATGCGAAAAGACAGGCTTTATACTCTCAGGCTCTATTTCTGCTAGGAAGCCTATAGTGCCTACATTAACTCCCAATATATATCGTTCCATTATGTTAGGTATAGAGTGTACAGCCTTTAGTATCGTACCATCACCACCTAGAATTATAAGTAAATTAGCCCAGGAGGGGAACTCCTTTAATCTAGAAAAAGCTTCTGAACGTGCTTCTTTTAGTGTACTACTCAGTGAAGAATCGATAACGTAAGGTATAGAAGTTTCTTCTAGAAGGTCTATGAGTTCGCTTATATATTTAGTTACAGATGGTGTATTGGGTCTTCCAACGATGCCTACACCATGAATATTCAGGACTTTACTGTGGATAGTAGGGTTAGCATTGTTCAAAGGAAAATCCCCTTAATATTTATAAGTGAATTACTCTTTTAAGTTCATACATGGGGGATTTTCATGTCTGTGAGACCTGTAGAGGCGGGTAGTATTAAGGTAGGCTCATTTATAGTAATAGATAATGAGCCTTGCAAAGTTGTTGAAGTTACGAAATCAAAGCCAGGTAAGCATGGATCAGCTAAGGCACGCATAGTAGCTATAGGAGTCTTCGATAATGTAAAGAGAAGTATAGTTGTACCTACAGGTGCTTCAGTAAATGTTCCAGAAATAAGGAAGTTGAGTGCACAAGTTCTAGCGATGACAGGAAATAGTATTCAGCTAATGGATCTAAGTACCTATGAAGTATACGAAGTACCACTTCCTAGCGATGAAGATTTAAGGAAGAGATTAGCACCAGGAATAGAGGTTGAAGTTTGGGATATTATGGGGAGAAGAAAGATAATGCGGACAAAGTAACTTAAACAGCCTGCACATTAATTTAACGTACTTTTACATGAAGAGAATAGTTCTCACGGATCTTTTTAGCTAAGCTTTCAAGAGCTTTCCTTGAGAGAGGTTTAAGTTCTCTAGGGGTGTACTTTGTGGCTCTAAAGTTCTGTAAAACCCATAGCTTTACATCAATTTTGTTTAATACATCTGCTATAGCAAGGATATCTTCACTGGTTAGAATGGGCATTACAACTGTTGTTCTCACTTCAAAATCAACATTATAGTCTTTAAGAATTTTGATGGTATCAAGCACTTTCTCAAAGGCCTGAATTCCAGTAATCCTAGGATACTTATTCTTAGGTGCTTTTAAATCAACTGCAGCTTCAAAGAGACCTATCTTAGCCAGTTCCTTAATTACATTAGGATTTGTACCATTTGTATCTATTGCAATGCCAATATTAAAAGCATCTCTCAGAGCTTTTGCTACATTTAAAAGTGCATCTTTTTGTAATGTGGGCTCACCACCTGTGAACTTAATAGCATCGATAGCCCAGTTTTCCTTAATCATAGTCTTAAGTTCTTCTAAAGTTAAAGTATTAGACTCAAGGTATGCAGGATAGTTTTGGCAATAAATGCATCGCATATTACAACCTGAGAGAAACAACACCATACATGGAGCTTTTCTACAATCAATTAGACTAACTGGGATTATCGAGAATACTTTTAAGCACTTCAAGGTTTCTCCCTCTTAATAATGTTCTTAGGTATAAGAACTTCGTTAGATGTTAACGAATAGTGAACTCTGTTCATGAACTCTTCAACTTTTCCTTTATTCCATAATCGTAATGGTCGATAATAACCTACTATTCGGCTATAATGCTCTAAGCATTTCTCGTGTCCACATTCTGGACATTTATTATAGATTCCTACCCAGGTTTTTCCGCAATGTAGACATACAGTTAATGTTGGCGTTAATGTTAAGTAAGCCACCTTTGTACTTGTAAATACCTTATAGATAAAGCGCTTTAATGCTTCAGGTTCTGGTTCTTCATATAGCCATATGTGCATAACACAACCACCAGTAAAATACGGATGAAATTCTGCCTCAATACGTATTTTCTCATGAAGAGGTATAGGAGCATTATATGGTATGTGCGTACTATTGGTGTAATAGTATGCATCGTGATTGCCTTGAACGTGATATTCTCCTTTTTCTATGTACTTTTTAAAGAGTATAGAATCTATCATAGCTAGCCTGTAGGATGTTGATTCAGCAGGAGTTTGCTCTAAATTATATAGAATGTTATCTTCACTTTCGAATTCTTGTAGCTTGCTCAAAATGAAGCTAAGTATGCGCTTAGCTAGAGCGATACCTTCCCTTTCCCAGAGAGGTGTATTAGCTAAGTTCATAAGACATTCATGCATTCCAATGATTCCTATGGTATTGTAGTGAAACATTAAGGTACCTAAGTATTGTTTAGTTATAGGAAGTGATAAGTAGTTTTTAGTTAACATTTCTTCCAAGAAATGCCTTTTTTGTTTTAAGTGATTTCTAGCTATGTTCAGGCGTTGTTCGAGCAATTCAAAGAAATGATCATCATTCCCCTTAGCTAGGAATCCTATTCTTGGAAGGTTAATTGTAACAACGCCTATAGAGCCTGTAGTTTCAGGAAACGTCCATATTCCTCCTTGATGTGTACATATCTTAACGATACGCTCTCGGTCAGGTAACAATCTACAGCACATAGCAAATCTACTTTCAGGATTAATGTATTCGTTGAGACAATTAAGAAAGTAGAAGGTACCACGCTTAGCAGTAAGGTAGAATATCTGATATGAAAGGTCTATGTCGCCCAAAGTCCATCGATTTCCTTTCCAATCAAAGTTCTCAGTAATGAGTATAGTAGGTATAGGAAAAGTGAAAGGTCTTCCCTTTGTATCACCTTTTAAGTAGTTTGTTATGAATGCATAAAATATCATAAAGGCCTCGTCTAAGTAATTCTCTAGAGGATCTAACTCAATACCACCTATTATAGCAGGTTCCTTTAAAATGCTTTTAATACTGTCTAAGGAGAAGGTGAAATTAGTGAATGGACTTTGACATGCTATACGTGACGGGAAGTTAAGGTTGAAAATTAGTCTTTGGATGCCTTGTTTCACTTCTGAAAGAGACAGGGAGTCTGCTTTTACAAAGGGAGCTAAGCGAAGGTCTATATAAGACATAGCTTGAGCTCCTGCCCATTCTTGTTGTGCAGTTACGAGAAAGTTGACTATATGATCTATAGCAGTGTCAAAATGCCTAGCAGGAGCAGCAGAGATATTAGGCATGATTAGGCCTTTCTTTAGTAACAATCGAATATCCCATCCAGCACAATAAGGGATGAAACGGGCAAAGGCTAAATCATGTATATGTATGTCCCCAAGAAGATGAGCTTGAACCTGAGATTTATCATAACCTCTACTTGAAAATAAGGCATATCTTTTAAGAACTTCTTGAGCTATAAAACCAACTAAACCTGTAAAAGTTTTCAAGGAGTTTGCATTTTCACGTATGAGCCATGTTTTACTATGAAGATAGGAGTCTACAAGCTCCTCTATATTCAATATCTTATCATAACTAATCTTATCTACAAATTCTGAAAGGTCCTTTTTAAAGCTGAATTCTTTACTCATCATATGGAATAGGTTAATTTATATGATTTAAGGATATCTCCTAAGAGATCATAATGTATTAATTCATATAAAATCTAAGATATGATTACTAGCGTAATCCAAAAAGTTTATCTGGGTGATCTTTCTCATAGAGATTGAGATGATGAAGAATCCGGGATCGGAATTAATGAAGATCTTTATGAGAACTGATCTAAGATTCCATCTCCATAGAGTACTTAGGAATTCGTAAAGTAGCCTAGTAAAGTAGTACATTTTGCTAAGTCTAAAGTGGTTAGCATTAGGGAAGCCTATATGAACACTAATTCTAAAGTAATCGATTTTTAGTAAATTTTGGGTACTATAGTGGTCAAAATTCTATAGCTAAATATATGTTTGCTTTACCATCGCACTCCTCAACAAGAGCCTTAACCAACTGAGCATCTTTAAGCAGATAACTCTTTAGTACACTTCGTGTGCTTATCTCAAGTAGAGATGCCCTGAGACGTAATCTTTTTAAGTTCCTATAAAAGGTCTTTTTTCGTTTTTCAGGTATATCGTAGTCAATTATCCAGAGATATTTATGCTCTCTTAGTTTGCTTAAGCATTCTTTTAAGAGTCTCCTAGCCTCCTCTAAGTCCTGTTCATGCCCGTCTTTAAGTTCTTCTTTATTAGCAGTCATTATTCTATCAAGTAAGCTTTTTCTTCCACGCCTGTTTCTTTTATTTTTGACCACTATAGTACCCAAAATTAAGAAGTAAGAAGGCGTTATTCAAGTTTATAGTAAAGGGAAAGTTAAGGAAGGTACCTGTGACGGTAAGGTGTAGAAGCTCTAAAAATTAAATTTAATTTGTTAAAAACCTCAGATAGGTACTAATTTATACTTTCTACTGCCAATTTTCCAATGCTCTGCTTCTTCAAGTAATACCTCCCAATTTATATCAGGTCTTAAGAGTTTAGATTTATCTGTACCAGGAGCTATAGGTTTAAAGCTAATACCATCGTAAAGGTAACCTGGTGCTTGGTTTATTAAATCCATTGAGGCTTGGTCAATAGCTACGGGATCATAAGACCCAAGTATCCCTATATCAGGCACTAATGGGGATTCTAGTGGGGTAGCACAATCACAAAAGCCTACGATTTCCGTTAGGGTATTTATATAGAATATTCTTCCTTTTTCAAAGGCACTTATCACACCATAAGCTGCCTCAGCAGCTAATCTTAACAGCCTGTCACTTTTATCCCAAGAAAGCCGAGCAGCACCAAATCTACATATCGCAACACAGTCACCACAACCTACACATTTATCATAATCAATAGTTGCTTTGCCATCAATTAGTGAGATCGCTCCCCAGTTACAGTGTCTTACACATTGTCCACATCCTGTACACTTTTCTTTGTTTATAGTTGGTTTAGATACTGCATGCATATCAAATTTAGACTTTCTAGCAACACATCCCATAGCAAGGTTTTTAAGAGCACCACCAAAGCCGAACGATATATGGAATTTTACATGAGAAAGAACTATCATAGAGTCTGCTTCAGCAATAGCGGAAGCCACTGTTACGGTACCTAGATCTCCACCAGTTTTTATCTCCCGATAATCACGTCCTCTTAGTCCATCAGCGATGATGATTGGTGCACCTATACTTCCTATTGTAAATCCATTAATAGCAGCAGTCTCTAAATATTCACAAGCATCTCTACGATAACCTGAATATAGCGTAGTAGTATCAGTTACAAATGGTTTTCCACCATAGTTCTTAACAAAGTCTACTATTGCTCTAACTATCTGAGGTCTAGGATGGCGGAAATTACCTCTCTCACCCATGTGAACTTTAATAGCTACAATATCGCCTTCATTTATAATTTCATTAACTTTTGCAACTTTAAGGAGTGCCTTTATGTTATTAGCTATATTATGCTTTCTACTATCGAATTTAATACAATACACTATAGACATAAGCTGAACTCCCCTTCTTGAGGACTAGATTATAACGATAACAGTATTACTTTTAAGTATTTTTATCGAAAAGACCTCTTCCATTTAACGAATAGGTAGTATTTCTCATTATTCTCTAATTCTTCAAGTATCCTCTCAATGATTGCTTTCTTAGGATCTGAGATTCTAGTTCTCGCTCGGATATCTTCAAAGTTCTCGAAGGGTTTCTTTTCTCTTTCTCGTAATATCTCCCAAAGGAGCTTTTTACCTATCCCTCGTAAGAGCTCTAAAGAGTGAAGTCTTGTGGTTAAAGGAGGGGCTTCGTTAAAGAACTTTACAAATTTATGTTCATTTCTGGTTACTATGGTATCGATTATACGTGAAAGCTCATTTTTAGCAGTAGTGGTAAGCTCATCGAAGTTTATCTTCCTTAAAACTTTGATTATCTTATCTCGCTCTCCTCTTCCTATGAAAACCCTTTCACCTATATTTAAGGTTATACCAGGTCTTGGTGCAAGTTCTAATAGTGTAAAATAATCTTCACCAATAGCCTGAGCTATAGGTCCTCTCCATTTTAAGCGAGAAGAGGTAGTAGGTAGAGGAAATGGGAGAAAATCCAGTATGTAAGCATACTCCTCATATACTCTTTCATAGGATCTACTATTAGGCATTAAATAACCTCCTAATTAGTTAAATATAAAATAGCACAATTAACTATTCTGATTCCTCTTTCTCACGATATTTGTCTAGCGTAGCTAGAATTGATTCCAGTTCTTCTGTAGTGAAGACTTTACCTTCCTGGGTTAATAAGGTTCTAAGTTCTTCAATACTTTCAGGCATTATATTAATTATCTGTATTGTTGCAAAAAGCGACAAGCCAAACTTCTTTGTAAGTTCATCTTTTAATTTAAGTGCAGATTCGAGATCTATTTTACAGAATCTGGATACATAGTCGAGGGTTATCCTCTGTACTCTATTCAATTCAGCATCCTCTCCTCTCTTTTCGAGGAGGGCTTTAACTTCAGGTAATGTAAGTTCCTTGACTTCGATCACACGCTTCATGATATACACCCATATTACTCAAAAATAGAAAATAGTACAGTTCAAATTAAAGGTTCTCATATAATGAACTGCACATCTTAATTAAGATAAACGCTAAAGTCGATATGTTTTATTTAGAAGTAATAAGTTAACCTTCAACTTCAATAACATCCAATACAACACATTCAGCATTTATACCTAATTCTTCCTCTATACTAGGCGAGGTTCTACCATTATCTCCGCTTATTAACTCCTTAACATACAGTCCACCCTGCGCTAATATCAATACCTCTAAGTGTTCCTTGCTCTTATGTAGAACCTTAAGCCTATAGACTCTTTTTTCACGAATTCTATCAGGACGTCTGTGGATAACTCTTAAGGGAGTTCTTTGATATATAATCTTGTCTTCAAATACGTCTTCTAGTTTAGAGATGTCTATATCAGAGAGTAATCGATCGACCTTAATGATAGCTCTATAGAGCTTTCGCCTTACTTTTGAGGAGAGCTTAAAATAACGCACTAAATCAGAGGTAGCGACTTTAAGATCATAGACTTCTACGAGACCCCTGTACGAATAATTTATCAACATCTCGATTTCCTTAAGGTTTATGTTTCTTTTAATAGGTTCTATGACTTCTAGAATAAAGGGTCTTCCTCTACCAAGCATTCTAGCATCGATATCCTCCCTTCCTGCAGCATGTAATATGGCATATTTCCCTCTGGAAGCTTTGACAATCAGATTAGAAATTAGCTCTTCAATTGAAAATGGGTATCTCTTTCCCCGATACCCACATACTTCACACCCTTTACCAAAGCAATGCTTACAAGGCCATCTACTTTGAGGTATACCTCTCCTAAGCTTTCTATAACGACCATAGATGTAGAGAGGGAAAATCTTTATGCTATATGAAAGGTTCTCTAAGTCTATTAATATGAGGATATCAGGATTCTTGAACTCAACAGTCTTGCCAGTCATACTCTGGATTAGTTTCCCTACTTCTCTATTGATTTCCCTCTTGATAGACTCAGCATAAGGTAGGTTAAGAGATATCCTAACTTCTTCCTCTCGCTTTAAAACATCTTTAGGGACGATGGAACCTACGAGAAATGTGTTATATTCAATTTTCGTAAGATCATTTACGATCTTAGGGACTACAGACCTTAGTTCGCTTAGTTTGTCCTCGCATATATAACAGGGGAGCTTACTTATCTTGATATTCAGTACTTCAGCTAATTCCTGTGCTGGCTTAAAACCGGATCTAGCTAGTAGAGAAATCAACTTAATATCCCTTTCCTTAGGAGGTTCACCCCGAGAAGTGCGCATTAGTAGTAAAGTCTTTATAGCATCGCCTCTTTCGCTATTGGATAATCCATAACCTAATAAAGCAAATTGTCTACCAAGGCATGAGGAGCATAATGGATATTGCTCTAATAGCTTTAGTGCTCTCTCTAGTAATAGGCTATTCATATGAAGCCTCACAATACTCATCTAAAAGCCAATTTATAACAGCTACTGCTTGATCTAATGTTAAGTCAGTATCTTTTAAACACAACCTTATTACTTCACCTGTGCTCTGAGTAATGGACCTTATCTCGTTGCACGAAAAACGTGAGTAGCTCATATTAAAGATTATAAGTAGATCCTCCTTTGTTTTCTTAATAACAAAAGGAAAATTATGCTCTTCCCTCTCGTCTGAGATTATCAGGGATGCGGATACTGGCTTTATGATTTGTAAGATTTCCTTCACTTTAGATAGAGTATAAACATTTACTCCATAGTGAGGTGATATGACTTCCCTTTTTCTCAGCTTGAGCATACGCTTTAGTGCTTTTAAACTCTTTCTTAAGATCCCCCAAGAGCTAGACTCATCAGGTCTTAAATAGCGTATTGTAGCTCCATTAAGTGATATTAGTCCTAGTCCATTAGATAGTACACCCTCCAACAATATGTAAACATTAGAATTTCTTCGTATGTTATGAGATATTAATAGAGAATACACAATACTTCGTAAGAAAGTTCCCCTGATCTCTTTAAGTTCTTTATATTTAAACTTGAATAAGAAGTTCCTAGTGCTCATACGTTAAACTTGTAAGGGAATCCTAATCCTCTAAGTCTCTTTCCTCTTCTTAGTAATTTTTTGAAGGCTCTATTCATTATATTGTAATAGTTAATAAGCTCTTTAACATCCTTAGAGGAGGTCCCAGAACCTCTAGCTATACGTTCTATTCTAGATCTATTTATAATGCGTGGGTTCTCTAGCTCTTCTTTAGTCATGGATTGCATGATTACAAGCCAACGATCTATTCTTTCAGTAGCTACATCAGCTAACTCTTTTGGAATGCCAAGACCAAAGCCTGGTAAGAGCTCAATAAGCTTAGCTAATGGACCCATCTTCCTAATAGCTTTAAATTGTGAATAGAGGTCGAGTAATGTAAATTTACCACTCATAATTCTAGACATAACTTTCTCGCTGATCTCTTTAGAAATCTCAGCTTCTTTCATCTTTTCGATAAGAGTCCTAATATCACCCATTCCTAGGAGCCTTGATACAAATGTTGGGGGATCAAAAGGCTCGATATCCTCTACCTTTTCTCCAACTCCTATGAATTTCACTCTAGCACCTGTTGCCGCAACAGCAGATAAGGCTCCTCCACCTTTCGCTGTACCATCAAGTTTCGTGATAAAAATAGAACCAACTTTAGCTACTTTGTGGAATGCTTCAGCTTGAGATTTTGCTTGTTGTCCTATGGTAGCATCTATGACTAACATGACTTCATCAGGTTTAATAATCTCATTAAGTTTTGAGATCTCATTCATTAAGGACGTCTCATCTTTATGCCTTCCGGCGGTATCAATTATTATTAGATCAAATCCCTTATCTTTGAATAAATTAACGCCCTTAATAGCTATATCGATAGGATCATTAGAATTAGCCTCCTTTGCACCATATATTGATACTCCAACTCTTTTAGCTAGTTGAGCCAGCTGATCATATGCACCAGGCCTATATGTATCGGCACATACTAATCCTACTTTAAGTCCTTTTCGTTTATAAAACCAAGCCAACTTAGCAGCAGTAGTAGTCTTGCCTGAACCTTGTATTCCTACAAGCATTAAAGTGTAACCTTTACCTAGCGGAATATCAGTAATTGGAGCTTTTTCTCCTCCAAGAAGTTTAACCAGTTCATCATAGATTATCCTGAGTACGACCTCCTTTCTTGAAAAGCCTGGAGGAGCTTTAATCTTTAAGGCTCGCTCTCGAATATTGTTAGAAAGAGAAAGAACTAAGTGTACATTAACATCTGCCATTAATAGTGCACGTTGAATACCGCGTATAGTCTCTTCTATTACACGTTTATCCACAAAGGGTGCCTTAAAGAGATTAGATATGGTACTAGTTAATGCATCGCGTAACCTAGAGAAGGACATATTAAGTCACCTTTAATGAATTAGTAGACTGATTCGAGTGGACCTTCTATTATAATACCACGTCCAGGCTCTATTCTGAATACATACTTTGATGGCTGAACAGGAGACCATCTCATTTTCCTTATAAATAATGTCCTCACGACTCTTCCCTTTATCTCTTCTAAGCCTAGAACTATGATACCTGTAGCTAAGAATTCCTCAACTCCAAATCTACTATAAGAGGTAGACCCTGTTGGGACCTCAGAGGTCATTATAGTAGTTATATCACCCTTACGCTCAAGAGTAAAAATCAATTCCCTAAGATACTCTCTAACCCATAAGACATCAGCATGACTACTATACATGAGCGGAGCTATAGGATCTATGACTAACCTCTTCGCATCTATACGTTCAACATATTCTAGAATACTTTCAGCTACATAACGAGGTTCTATCTTGGTACGGCCTCCCTTTAAGTATACCTTCTCGAAGTGTTCCTTCATATCTAAGAATTGCAACATTCTTTTCTTAATTAAAGGACGAACATCCCACCCAAAGCGACGGACTCCTTCTATAACATGGGAAGAAGGTTCGTCTATTGCCAAATAAACACCTGGCTCATTAAAACGAACGCCTGTAATGAGGAACTGTATAGAGAAAAGCGTCTTTCCAGTACCTGTTTCACCAGCTACAAGATATGTTTTTCCTCTTATAAAGCCACCACCTATTATTTCATCGAGACCAATAACACCAGTAGGCTCCAGCCCAGATTCGATAGCTAATCTCTGCTTCTCTAAGCTAGGCTTTACCCCTCTAAGAGTAGTAGTTCTAGACGATGTTAAGGATCTTAACCTAGCTGGTGAACTTACTTGAGTTTGAGGAGAATTTTGAGAGGGAAGTCTTTCATTAGATGAGGAACCTCTCTCTACGCTAAGCTCCGCACAAAAGGGTTTTTCAGGATCAGAGATTCTAATACCATATCTGAAACAAATACCAGTCTCAGGATTATAGAATATACATCCTTTGCAACTTCTCGGTCTATAAGCCAATCTTCAACACCTCTTCTTCATATTGAGGAGAAAGGAATAAGCGTGAGGGGACGTAGTCAATGAAAACTTTTTCTCCCCATATGTCCATCTTAATAACACCACTATACTATTTCTAGATAAATACACTTTAAATATTAATTTATATTCATCGCTAAGTTTGCGAATCCATGAAGTTCCATGACAAGATACTAATGTGGAATGACCTCTATTTCAAGACCTAGCCTTCTTCCTATACGTTCAAGCTTTTTTCTATACTTACTACTAGCGAGTATAGCTATGTACTCGGAAGGTACATGGATTAGAGCTTTTCCTCCTCCAGTAATTTCAATATCGAATTCGTCTTGAGGAATATAGCGTTTTAAAACTTGCTTTATAGCTCGTTTTGCCTTTCCTTCTAAAGCTGAAACTCTGCGTTTAATTGGTACGACGAACGTTCTTTCACCAAAGACATAGATTTCGTACTCAGGCTCATTCGTTAAGAAGTCTCTAATTATTACCACAGGTCTAGCTAAATCAGCTTCTCTTAATCCATGAGGTATCTTAACAACCATGCTTAACTCATATACCTTAGTAACTTTACCATCTCTTATGAATATAACAGTATCTATTATAGAGGGTATCATCCCTAATTCTACTCTACCTACAAATCGCTGAATAGCATCTATAGGAGATGTAGCATGGACTACACC
>Ga0180301_10000845_pt1 | contig 24107 bp, 5 predicted proteins | sample GuaBasSediGuay16_FD_121797 | JGI IMG/M metagenome (GOLD analysis project Ga0180301, IMG submission 121797) | Subseafloor sediment microbial communities from Guaymas Basin, Gulf of California, Mexico - Guay16, Core 4569-2, 12-15 cm | ecosystem: Environmental > Aquatic > Marine > Hydrothermal...
CACGAGGTGCAAGCGAAGATAAATGAATTGTTTGCTGAAATTGAGAAACAGAAAGGCATCCACGAAGAATTTTCAAGTGAAACCAGAAATAAAATATCCTTAATAGCGGAAAGTCAGAGTCAGATTGGCAAGGACTTAGAGGAAGTTTCAAGACAAAACTTCAATGCTTTTTCCAATGCTTTGCAAGAGATGAAAAAGGATATTCTGGAGAATGAAGATTTGAAAAAGACTCTTACTCAGCTCTTAAACATGGAGAACAAGGTAAATTTTCTTACCCAGAGAGTTAGTTCCGAAGTGTTAGGCAAAATTGCCGAGATAGTGGCGGCGATGGAAGAAATAGTTATTAAGCGCAAACGGGAAGAGAAGGAGAGAGAAAAAATAAAAAACAAGGTGGAGGAGTTCGAGGAAAAAATCCTGCCGATAAAGTACATTGAAGAGACGGTGGAAGAAGTGGAGGCGAAACTTGGGAAAACTTCGGAATACCAAGCCAATCTTTTCTTATGCCTGAAGAAACTTGAAAAAATTGAATCGGTTTTAGCTGATTTGCGCGACAAAAATAAGGAAAGTGAAGCCAGAATGTATTCTTTTTCGGTTTCCTTGACCGAGTTTGAAGCCAGGTTGTCCTGTGTGGACAATGTGCTTAAATATCTTCGCGAAGTGATTGAAAAAAACCACCAGGCGTCTTCGAGAGAATATTAGCTTCGCAGTTTATGAAACTTATCTTTATGCCTTATCTTTTAGAATGGGGACCTTCGTTTTTTGACGTATCAAGTTTGGAAGCGGTTTATTGCTTATGATTGGAAAAATAAGTTAAAATAAAGATTCATCATGCCACCCGAACCTATCAAGATTGTTGCTATTGATGACGATCAAACCATTCTGGACATTTATGAAGTGGGTCTGGGAGTGATGGGTTATGATGTGAAAACTTTTTTAAACCCTGTGAAGGGGAGGGATTATATTTTGTCGGACACCCTTCCCGATATTATACTGGTAGATATCATGTTACCTGATATAGATGGGATGACGCTAATTAAAGAATTTCGCTCAAACCCGAAAACTTCCAATATACCGATTATTGCCGTTAGCGGGCTGAGCGATGCCAAAACCCTGAAAACGGCGCTGGCAGCCGGGGCATTGAACTATGTTGTTAAGCCATTTAACATTGATGACCTGGCTGCTAAAATAAATACCGCCTGCGCTGGCAGAAAACGTGTTTGAGAGAATATCTTTTGCCCCTTTTTTATTCTTCTGCCCGTTTTTTAGCACTTAATTATAATTTTTACGTAATCTTAACTTTGGTCACATCCCCTTGACTTTCCCTAAAAGAGGGGGTATATTATTACTGAATATAAGTAGTAAGTAGGAAAAGTGAAATTAAGTCAGCCACTGGAGTCGCGTTTAAAAGATTGTGAGACATTCTTGAAGGCGAGTTTCAATATGGGCAGAAAGAGGGAGATTTTTCTTGTATGTTTTGCCTTTATCCTCTGGCAGGGCAGTGTCTTTGGACAGGCGACTTATACGGAAAACAGTGATATTCAGTTCAATGCCGGCACATACAATTCCACCTCCCTTCTGGGAAGCGGTTCTGAGGCGGAGGTTTTTTTGGACCATTACGGCTCGGGGCAGGGACTTAATATTCCCGGAAACGGAATATGGTTAAATTCTTCCTGGAAATATCGCCGTCCTATTGTTTTGACATCTTCCCATCCTTCTACTCTCACGGATTACAACATTCTTGCTGATATTGACACACAATCACTTATCTCCGCCGGCAGAATGAATGCCGACGGTTCTGACCTGCGTTTTGCAACTTCCACCGTTTCCGGTACTCCGCAATCCCTGCCATATTATATCGAATCAGGGATAAACACCCTTTCAACGAAAATTTGGATTAAAGTTCCTGCCGTTGCTGCAGGTTCCACTACTTTGCATATGTACTATGGAAATGTTTCCGCTAATGTTGCAAGCGATGAAACGACAACTTTTACTTTAGGCGACGATTTTAATGAACCCAATGGCTCTTCGCCAAGCACTTACACATGGGTGAGCATACAATCGGCGGAGCCTGTAAGCGGGTCAGTAAGGGATATTCAAAACAATCGTCTCAGGTTGAGATTCGGCAGTCAGCTGGGGAGCAACTATTATGGTCTTCGAAGCGTTCAGCAGCAGCTGGTTTCCTCGGGGAAACTATATCATTTTGAAATAAATGCATCGGCGATGGATAACAATGCATGGTCGCACATTACTCTTTGTCCCACTCTTTACTCATATTCCGACCACGAAGAAAACTTTCTGAGGTTTTCGATCAATCACACTGCGGACGGTCCGGTATATACATTGAAAAGAAAGGATTACGATGTGGAAACCACGCTTGTGTCTGCTACCTCTCTTCCCGCCGCTTTTCATAAAGTTGATTTTCTGATTACCCCCTCTTCAATAACTGTTCTTCTTGACGGAAGCCAGATTTACAGCGGCGCCAATGACCTGAGTTTTGATGCTCCATATATTTATTTAGAAGGAGAAAGCGCGTCTTCCAGTTTGGAGGATTTCCTTTTTGATTATGTTTACGTTCGCCCGTATGTTCCACCCGAACCCGGAACCGGTTCCATCCAGGAAGAAGAAGGAAAGTATTATTCTTCCGGGACATTCACTTCGCAGGTTAAAAATACCGGCGCCGATGACAGCAGAGTGGTAAATATCAACTGGGATGCTTTGGTTTCCACCGATACTGCGTTGAGTTTTGAGATGAGGGGAGACAACGCGGATGTCAATCTTGCCACCTTTACCACTGTTTACAAGGACAGCGGAACAGATATAAGTGGCAAATATTTGCAATATCGAATTATATTCAATAGCACAAATCCTATTTATACCCCGCGTGTTAGCACTGTTTCAGTCACATATCTTTCTCCGCCTACGCTTCCGGAAAGTTTTAGCGGTCAACCTAAATCCATATCTTCTATTTTATGGTCGTGGCTGGACAATTCTTCCGGTCAGTATCAGGAGGATGGTTTTTCAATTCTGGATTCTTCTGATGCAGAAGTCCAATCACTTGCGGCCGATACCACATATTGGCTTGAAACCGGTCTGAACGCCAATACGCCTTATTCCCGGAAAAACCGGGCGTACAATGTGGCTGGAAGCAGCAGTTCAGAAATCGTTTCGGTTTATACATTTCCTGTCGCCCCCAATGTCAATTGCGATAAATCCACGGATACATGGTACGGCGGAGATGACACGAATAATTGTAACAACCAGGTTGCTTTCGGGGAAAACGGAGTGGAATATTACAAGTATGTCTGGAATTCTTCGTCTCAACCTTATAGTTGGGGAGGAGGCGAACCGGCGTGGGGTTCGGGAATCTTGCAATATCTTCCGGGTTCCTCAAATCTCTATTACCTTCATCTGAGATCCTTTAACGGTGATGACGTGGCCGGAGATACCGCCATTTATGGTCCCTACTTGTATGATGTGGATTCTCCCTCGGTTATGAGCTTTTCTCCGGCATCCATTGATTGGTACAATACCGGGATATCGGTGGATGTTTACGCAACTGACTCCGGCGGTTCCAACCTTTCGCGCATAAGATACAGATGGACCACCACTACCGAGCGACCTACTACCGGATGGTCAAGCTGGGATAGTTCCATTTACGATGCATCCGCTTCCACCAGCCCTTTCACTATAGCCACTTCCGGACAATGGTATCTTCATATTGAGGTTGAAGATATAGCGGGAAATTCGGGATACAATTATAGCGGGCAGTACAGGATTGACACGGCTAAACCTTCCGGAAGCGTCAGCATTAATAGTGGCGATGCATATACTGCCAGCGTTAATGTCACCCTTTCGCTTACTTATTCCGATTCTCTTTCCGGAGTAAAGGAGGTGAGGTATAAAAATTTTCCGGGAGGGGACTGGTCTGCGGCCGAGCCTCCCCAGGATACAAAATCATGGACCCTGACATCGGGCGCCGGAGACAAAACTGTTGCTTATGAAGTTGTTGACAATGCGGGTAATTCACAGATTTTTTACGATTCAATCATTCTTGATCCTCAGACTAATATTAACGCGCAAGATGTTATAGCGAATTGTAGCGGAACCATGGGAGAAGTCCCCAACGATTTTGAGACAAAGGCTGTTCTTACATGGGCAGTAGACGGGTCTCCTTTGGTCGGGAAGACGATAGAATTCTTTTTCATAGATTCCACGCACACGGCGATTACAGATTCATACGGGGTGGCTGTTTCCACTTTTGAGGTGCCTTCTTCTTCCGGAGTGTATGTTTACAACGCCAGTTTTTCAGGTGATGGCACTTATTCGCAGAGCCAGAGCACATCTTCTCTGACAGCAGAGCAAAGACCGGTTAGTCTGACCGCTTATGATGTCAACGCCTCAGCGAGTAGCGATTTTACCGCTCAAGCCGTTCTTAAAGATAAAGAAACGGGAAATTTTATAGTGGGGAGCACCATAACTTTTGTTTTTGAGGGCTCCACCAGGACCGCCATTACCGATGACGTTGGAGTGGCGACGGTTACCTTTACCGCGCCGTCCAGCACTGATACGTATTATTATTCGGCGTTATTTGAGGGCGATGCCACCTATGCTTCCAAAGCCACCAACGCTACCGTGGGAGTCGGGTTGAAAGTGACCACTCTTGTTCTTTCCAACGTTTCTCCAATCGCAAATTCCACGTTTACCGCGCAGGCGACTTTAATGGATGGGGCAACGCCAATAAGCAGTGAAACCATAACTTTCACTTTTTTAGGTTCCACCAAAACCGCGGTGACGAGCGACGTCGGGATAGCCACCGTCAGTTTTATCGCGCCCTCTTCTTCCGGGACATATTCCTATAATGGTGAATATGATGGAAGTTCCATCTACGCGCCAAGCAGCAATAGCGCGGATGTAGATGTTTCTCAACGTTCGGTTTCTTTGGTAGGGGACCAACCCAATGGTTATGTGGATGCCACCTTTGACATCCAGGCGACTTTGAGTGATGGTACCTCGGGGGATAAAATCGGGGGTAAAGCAATATATTTTGAGTTTGAGGGCTCTTCTCAAACTGCAATTACCGATGTGACAGGCATAGCTACCGCCACTTTCAATTCCGGTTCTTTGGTTCGGCAGACGAGCTATTACATATCATTTTCAGGCGATGAAACTTATGGTTTTGCCGATTCGTCGGGAACCGTTTCTATAATTAAAAGACCCTCATCCCTGGCAGGTTCTTCGCTTGAGGTCATAAAAATGTCTTCTTTTACTGCCACCGCGGAATTAAAGGATGTTGCTTTTGCACCGACGCCTGTAAGCGGAAAGACAATCACTTTTGATTTTATGGGCACGACGCGAACAGCTTCAACTTCTGAAACGGGAATTGCTACCGTCACTTTTCAAGCCGGTTATTCCACCGGTACTTATGAGTATACTGTAAGTTTTGAGGAAGATGCCAAGTATCTTGCCAGTAGCGGTACCGCTACGGTTACCATTACTTTAAGACCTGCCACGCTTATCCCTTATGAACGCTATACTTATACTTTGGACGAGATTTCTCTTGTGGCTGATTTGCAGGACGGGATTAGCTCGGATGGGATTGGAGATGTGCTGCTGGATTTCACTTTCAATGATATTCTTAAAACTACCTTTACAGTGGCTTCGGGTTCTCTGGAAGGACGGGGATATGCGGTTTATGACGGGACCCCGGTAGCAGGGGACTATGACTACTATGTTGTTTTTAACGGAAACAGCGACTATGAAGCGGTCAATGGAACCTCCACCGTTCATGTCACGCAAAGACCTATAAATTTAGCTGCTTATCCGGTGGAAACTGTCTGGGGAAGTACCTTCAGCGTGTCCGCGGAATTGACTGATAATATCAAAGGAACGCCTATCGAAGGGAAAAATTTGCGGTTTTCTATGACGGGAGCGGAGACTTATGCCTTGACTGACGCGAGTGGAATCGCCGTGGCGACATTCCCGGCTATCAGCAGCACTGGAACTATCAATTATGTGGCAGATTTCCCGGGAGACCAGACTTATAAATCCGGAAGCTCAACCAGCACAATAGATGTTCTTCAGAGACCTTGCGATTTAATAACCTTTCCTGTGAACAAATACGTCGGAGATTCAATTTACCTGAGCGCCACCATGCAGGAAACGACGGAAGAGCCTATTGTCGGAAAGCCAGTTGAATTTTATTTTGAGGGTTCCACCCTTACTGCCTCTACCAATGGTTCCGGAGTTGCGACAGCCGGCCCTTTTTCAGCCGTTTCAAGTTCAGGAACTTACGCTTATACTGCTTCTTTTCAGGGAGATGAAGAGTATTTGTCTCGAACAAGCAGCTCAACATTGACGGCATTGCAGCGTCCCATTGTTATAGAGCTAAATGACATTACGGCCGTGGCGCTTTCCACCTTTTCCATGACGGCGCGTTTGAAAGACAAAAATACTTCTAATTCCATAACCTTAGCCACTATAACATTCACCTTGCAGTCTTCCACGTATAGTTTGCAGGATATTACGGACGGTTCCGGCATGGCGAAAGTGGTCTATGCCGCAACCTCGACGACAGGAGTTTATGATTACTCGGCCACATTTGACGGAGACGAAGTTTATCAGGCAGGCTCGAGCACCAAAACAGTTACTGTGATAACCAGACCCACGTATTTGGAAACATCAAATGTTTCAACTACCGCAAACAGCACTTTCACCCTTACGGTGGTGTTGAAAGACAATGAAACAGGCGAAACGCTGGCAAATGAAAATGTTTCCTTTTATTTCCTGGGCTCCACGAAAACCGTTTTGACTGATGCTCTCGGCAGCGGCGCCACTACATTTGTGGCTCCTTCAAGCACGGATACCTATACCTTTACGGTCACTTTCAGCGGCGATTCTCTTTATGCGCCCAGTAATAAAACCAAGAATGTAGTGGTTGGACAACGCAACGCTCAGATTCTTACTTCCGACGTAAGCGCAGTGGCGATGGACACTTTCACCGTCGTAGCTACTTTGAAGGATTTTGACGAAGGGTATGCCATAGAAGGGGCGACGATATCTTTCACATTCAGCGGTTCCACATCGACTTATACTGATATCACCGATTCAGAAGGGAATGCCTCGGCTGTTTTTATCGCTCCGGATTCCACCGGCACATATTCATACACCGCCGTTTTTGAGGGTTCGGAACTTTACGGCGGTAACTCCAATATTTCGTCCGTTTTCGTGAACCGCAGAGAAGTTTCTATTAAGGTGTATGATTTGACATCGATTGTAGCCGGAAGTTCCTTCACTGCCACTGCGGAAATTACCGATAAAAGTTTTGGAACATTTCTTGAAGCCAGGACCCTGACTTTTACTTTCGAATCTTCAACCTCCAGCGCCGTTTCTGATTCCAATGGAATTTCCTCCACCACTTTTACCGCTCCCCTGTCAACTGGCACTTACAATTATTATGCAAATTTTGCGGGAGATACTCTTTACAAACCCGGCAATGGGGTAGGGAACGTTAAGGTCGTATTAAGACCTACTGTTCTGGAGGTCCTGGATGTGGATGATGCTGTGGTGGGGCTCGTGTTTGAAGGAACGGCTAAATTGAGGGATATTGAACTGGGAAATGCGTTGGTTGAGTCTACTGAAACCATAACCTTTACATTTAGCACCGCAACTGTGGATTCTTTAACTGACGGCGGGGTGGCGATAGCCACTTTCACTGCTCCCACAAGCACCGGGACGTATTATTACAGCGCGAGTTTCGCGGGCAGCGATTTATACGGAGCCAGTTCTGGCACCGGAACGGTGATTGTCGGACGGCGTCCCGTTCTTTTCGCTTTGTCCTCCAATCCCGAAGAACCTTATACTTTCCGACCTGAAGCCGAAAGTTCCAGTTTCACCCTCAAAGCAGTTCTTTCGGATGGAAAAGTGGCAGGTTTAAATCTTGAAGGGCGAACCATAAGGTTTATTTTTCAGGGTTCCACCCAGACGGCGGTTACAAATTCCCTTGGCATAGCCACTGTAACCTATAATTCTCCGGTGTCAAGCGGAACATATTATTATTACGGGTATTTTGACGGAGATGAAAGCTATAATCCAAATAACCCTGAAGATTCGGAAAAAATAATGCTCGTAGTGCCTCGTCCGACTTATATTCTCTCTCCTTTCCCATCCAATGGTTCGGTGGTGGCCGGTACGCATGATTACGTGCATACGATTAACAATTACAACGCCCGGGGAATCATTAAAGATACACTCAGCAACCAGGGAATAGAGGGGATGACACTTTCCTTTTATATTCTTGGCAGCACCAGAACCGGGACAAGCGATTCAAACGGAACTGCCAATTCGAGTTCAGTGTTTCCGTATGTGGTTGAGCAGGGGGTTTATTCCGCCACTATAACTTTTTCGGGAAATGCCACTTACGCTTCCAGCGTTCTGCCCGGCGGCACCGACCTCGGTAATCCTGACGAAGGCAAAATACGGGTCTCTTGGAGACCCGCCTTTTTTGACCTGCCCGAAACCACCGAAGCATATCCGGATGAGGACAAGGTAATAAGCGGAAAGTTGAGGGACTGGTGGTCAAATGCCACGGCGGATACATATTTAATCGGCTATTCTTTCTCCTACAGGATTTGTTCGCGGGCGTGCGAGGGAGCGTGCGATTCAGGCGATGTAAGCGCTTGCAGCGGATATTGGAGCGCGTGGAGTAACGGTGTGGTGGCAGCGAATAATGTGGCGAATGCCACCGTTCACACTCCCCCGGCGGCGGGTGACTATCCACTGGGCTACACTTTTTCAAACACGCCGACCTTTTACCACCATAATCCATGGGGAACTTATCCAAGGTTTGTGCGCGTCGGCAGGAGATTGACGACCATAATAGCCGAATCTGAACCTTTCACCGTGGGCGCCCAACAGCCCATAGACATAGCCGTAAAATTGGTGGACCTGACGCAGGACCAGATTGGAATAGACGGAAAGGATTTGAATATAGTTCTAATTACAACGCAAACTGTGGTTACTGGCAGCGGGGGCGCGCCCGGCAAAGTTGTGGCGACGTTCAGTGGATTAGATGTGGGAACGTATACTTACACGGCGGAATTCCCGGATGGCGATCCCGAGTATATGCCTTATACAAGCACGGGAACGGTGGTGGTTGAGAAAAATCAGACCATAATTCGGGGGGAGGACACGACGGTGCCGGCAGGCGGCGTTTTCGTATCTACGGCTACCTTGACCTTTCTTGATAACGGAGAGGAAAAACCAGTTGAAGGAAAGACAGTGAATTTTGTGTTTTACGGGACTTCCACGGTATACGATAGCGCCGTTACGAACAGTTTAGGCGTAGCTACGGTGAGTTTTAACGCTCCGTGGAGCACCGGCCTTTATGTTTCATCGTGCAGTTTTGCCGGGGATGCTTCTTACTCGGCTTCGAGCGATACCGATTCGGTCGTGAATGTAAGGAAGCGCGTAACGGTCACGACCGCGGAAAACGGGAGCGTGTATATATTGGAAAACTTCATTTCCACCGCGACCCTGACGGATTCTGACAATGGCGGAGCGGGCATAGGCGGAAAAACGATTAGTTTTGTGTTTCACGGAGATTCTGAAATGACTGATAGCGCGGTAACTGCGGATGCCGGTAATATCGGCGTAGCCACGGTTGTATTTCCATCGCCTGGTTCCAGCGGCTCTTATGACTACTCGGCGACTTTCCCGGGAGACAGTGTGTACGCGATTTCCAGCGATACAAAAACAATTGCTGTCTTGAAACGTATTTCAGAAGTGAGTGGCTCAGGTTTGACAGCGCCCACAAACAGCACATTTACACTCACTGCTATTTTGCAGGATGTCACCCATTCCCTGGGAGTCTCAACTCCCATAGCAGGCGCTAATATTGAATTTATCTTTAACGGCGGCGATCCGGTTTATGGCACGACAGATGAAATGGGACAGGCTTCCGCGACTGTTACCGCTCCCTCCGTGGCTGGCACTTATTATTACACTGCCAGTTTTGCGGGAGACCAGACCTATAAATCCGACATTACCAATCCCATAGCCATAACTGTAAGGAAAAGAAACACCATTGTGTCGGGAACAGATGTACTTTCCGTCGCGGCGGGGGCTGAGTTTACCGCGGAAGCGGAATTGATTGATGAGTTTGGAGAAAAACTCCCTGATTACCTTATTACTTTTGTCTTTACCGGCACAGGCACTTTCACTGGTTCCGGAGTGACAGACGTGCTTGGCGTAGCCACGACAACTTTCACCGCTCCTTTAAGTACCGGGACTTACAATTATACCGCGAGTTTTGCCGGCGACGATACGTACGAGGCAAGCTCGGATGATACAAATGCGGTAGAGGTCAACGTGGCTTCGACCACCCTGTCAATTCCCGATTATGTGGTTACAGTGAATGATGTTTTATCCGCCTCTGCCACCCTGAAAGGCAAGGAAAGCGGAGTGGGAATAGCCGACAAACAGGTGGGTTTCACTTACGATGGGGTATTTTTGGATTCTTCAACGACCGATAGCGAAGGTGTCGCTATATGGAGTTTTTCTCCAAACTCCACCGGCACGTATCAATTGGACGTTGCTTTTGCCGGCGACGACGCTTTTTACGCCAGTTCAGCTTCCTGCACGGTTACAGTCGAGAGAAGGGCGGTTGAACTTATATTGGATGATGCTACCACAAAAGTCGCTCCCAATACCTTCATAGCTACCGCCACATTGCACGATGTCTTTGAGGATCCGCCGGTGCCCATAGAGGGAAGGGAGATAGCGTTTTTGTTTGATGGCACTGAAAGCGCTTACGCCTATACCAACGCACTTGGTATAGCAACCGTAACTTATACCGCCCCGTCTTCTTCGGGTTCGTATATTTTGACCGCCGATTTCGCGGGGGATGAAATATATTTGTCTACCAGCGCGGCGGCATACGTTTCCGTCGAAAAAATGGATACATCTATTGTTTTGCCCGACCTTTCTTCCCTGGCGCTGGAGGTTTTCACCGCCACTGCCACTTTAATGGATGAATTGGGCAGCACTATTTCCTTGCGCAGTATAGATTTTACTTACCAGTCAAGTTCTGATACGCAGGTCACTGATTCCAATGGAGATGCGTTTTCTTCCTTTAATGCCGGGGAGATATCCGGCCCATGGGAATTGGACGGCGTATTTGACGGGAGCGCCGATGATAGGTACAACAGTAGTTCAGCTTCTGCAACCGTTACGGTATTGAAAAGGGATTGTTACACGGCCCCGGAAAATAGTTTATTAAAGACCTACGAAGGTTTCATAGCCACAACCACCCTTTATGACGCTCATAGTTTGCAAACGATAAGTACAAAAAGCGTGTCTTTTGTCTTCAGCTGGAATCCAACGACTTTTACGGCGACTTCCGACGCCGCCGGCAAGGCGTATTATTCTTACACTGCTCCCATTGCTTCAGGCACCTACGAGTTAAAGACTTATTTTGTGGGTGACGATACCTATAATCCAAGCCCGTATTCTACCAGCACTCTTACGGTAGAGAGAAGGCCTACGGATATTTCGTTAAAGGATGTAACCGAAATTTTCGGGAGAACGTTCATAACCACTGCTACCCTTAAGTCTGAAGGAGCGTTGATATCCGCCAAACCGGTGAGATTCGTGGTAGAAGAAAGCACCATGACTGAAAACACAGGAAGTTCAGGACCTGCTTTAGGGCTTGCCGTTTTCAATTTTAGTATTACTTCTTCCACCGGCGCGCACCAAATACTGGCAGCTTTTGACGGAGACGCCACTTATGAGCCGAGCAACGTGGCTACGGCCACGGCGATGGCTCTAATGCGCCCCACTAATTTTGAAATCCCGCCTCCCGGTTCTGTAAGCGCATACATTGACAGCGTTTTCACTTCTACGGCGGTGCTAAAAGATATTGATGCTCTGACTGTGGAAGGAAAGGAAGTTGTTTTTACTTTAGAGGGGGTTCCTTCCACTTCCATTACTGATTTTTCTGGTGTGGCGACAGCAACTTTTACAGTTACCTCTTCCACCGGAGATTATGTGATAGATGTCGCCTTTAACGGGGATGATATTTATTCCTCCACATCCACTACAATTCCACTTTCAGTCCAGAGAAGACCGACAAATCTGATTTCGTCGGGGGATGTGGATACGCAAACGCTGGAAGTTTTCGCGGCGACGGTAACATTGAGGGATTTTGAATCTCTTGATATTAACGGCGCTGATGTCAGGTTTGTTTTTGAGAACAGCACTTTCAACGCCGTTACCGATAGTTTTGGAGTGGCGATTGCAACATTCTCCTCTCCGGTATCTTCGGGCACGTATTCTGTGCAGGTTTTCTTTGACGGGGACTTTAAGTATGAACCCAGCGAAACAACCATATCTGTTAATGTTCAGCCCAGACCGTCAGAAATAAGCGCTGTGGATATAGTGACCAAGGCACTTGATATTTTTGCTTCTACGGCTACCCTTTATGATAAAAATGAACCCGCTACGAAAATTGCGAATAAATCCCTGACGTTTGACTTCGGCTGGAGCGCAAGTTCTGATGCCGTGACTAACGGTATAGGCGTAGCTACAGTTTCATACAATGCCACTTCATCCGCTGGAACTTACGTTCTTACCGTTTCGTTTGCCGGCGACGCCACGTACGCGGCAAGTCAAAGCACCGCTTCTTTACAAGTGTTGCATCGGGACAGCGAGATAGTTGGCGAGGATGTTTTTGCAAAAATACTGGATGTGTTTGTCGCAACCGCCACTTTCTATGACAGTGTAACATTGTCTACGGTTTCCGACAGAACGATAAAATTCAAACTGGATAACGGCACTCCTGTTTCAAGTATTACAAATGAAATCGGCGTCGCCACTGTCACTTTTACGGCCCCGGTAACTTCCGGCACGTATACTCTGGAAGCCATTTTTAATGGCGATGCCACCTATAACCCGAGTTCCTATACCAGTAGCGTGACCTTAATTAACCGGGACAGCGAACTATTCATTGACTCTCCCGAAACAGTGATTATTAATACATCTTTCACCGTTACGGCAACCCTTTCAGATGCCGTGAGTCTTGAGGGTGTTTCTTCCAAAATTGTATCTTTCCTTTTTCAGGGAAGCACCTTTGTGGCTGTCACAGATTCTTACGGAGTGGCGACGGCAACTTATACTGCTTCCACCTCTTCCGGAACTTATGAAATTGCAGCCACGTTTGACGGGGATGCCTCTTACAACGCGAGCAGCGGAAGTGAAACTATTAATGCTATTTCTTACCCTACTTATATTGAGTTTACACCCGTTTCAACGGTGATTGATGAGGTTTTTACCGCCACAGCAACTTTGATGAATATCTGGGATGAACCCGTCGTTTCGAAAGAGATAAAGTTTACTTTTGAAGGAGAAGATTTTTATTCTATGACTGACTCCAACGGGGTTGCTGTTTCAACATATACCGCGCCTTTGTCCTCCGGAAGTTATTTTGTTAGCATGGTTTTTGACGGAGACGCATTGTACGCAAGCACGAATACAACGGGAGAGATTTTTGTCGATAGGAGGCCTACGGAAGTTTCATTAGAGCATGTAGTCGCCAAGACTTTGACCGTATTCACGGCAACTGCAACTTTGACGGACCTTCTTAAACCTTCCCAAATACTGGTTGGATTTCCCGTGAAATTTGAATTTGCCAATGGGGTCAGCACGGATGTCACTGTGTCTCTCACCGGCGGTAACGGCGTGGCAGTGGCAACTTTCACAGCTCCATCTGAAGCGGGCAATTACTTGCTTACGGCATCCTTTGACGGAAATTCTACTTATGACATGAGCTCGGCAAGCGACAGTGTTTCCATTATCGTCAGCCCCACGGAAATTTTGCTGGAAGATGCTGTTTCCATGATAGATGAAACTTTTATAGCCACCGCGACCCTTCTCAACGCCGATACCTTGCTTCCCATATCCACGAAAACCATAGATTTTTCGGTGGAAGGAGATGCAGCAAGTTCTCAAACCGATGACAATGGCGTAGCCACCGCTTTGCTGACCTCTCCATCTTCTTCGGGAACATATACGATAACGGCTGATTTTGGCGGGGATTTGACATATGCCGCCTCTTCCTCCACGAGCGCGCTTACGGTAAACAGGCGTCCTTCGGAAATTTATCCTCAGGCAAGTTCCGGCATTGTCAATGCAGTCTTCACGACCACAGCTACCATTGTGGACGGCATAAATTCAAATCCCATCGAGGGACGTTTTGTTGATTTTGTTTTTGAGGGAGATACCTTTACCGCGTTAAGCGACGTAAATGGAATAGCAGTGGCCACTTTCACGGCTCCTTCATCAAGTGGAACGTATTTGATGGACATATCCTTTGGAGGAGACGAAATTTACGAGTCAACCACTGTTGTAAGTGTTGTTAATATTTTACGCCGCCCATCTGAAATATTTGGAGATACCGTTACGGTAAGGGCGCAGGAGATATTGACCGCTACTGCTACTTTGACCGATAGTTTGAATTCAGACCCCGTTTCCGGGCGCGCCGTTGATTTTGTTTTTGAGGGAAGTACTTTTACCATCTTAAGCGACATAAATGGAGTAGCAGTGGCCACTTTCACGGCTCCCTCGTCAAGCGGAACGTATTTAATGGACATATCCTTCGGGGGAGACGAAATTTACGAGTCAACTGCTACCGTTGTTTCCGTCGAGGTTTTGCGCAGGTTGCTTACCATACAACCTGAAGATATGATTGCCAAAGCAATGGACGTTTTCACGGCTACCGTAACGCTGGTGGATACTTTGAATCCCGCGGTAATGGTAGCGGATAAACCGGTGGTGTTTGAATTTGAAGGTGATATTTCCACGCCTACGAGTAATATAAGCGGCATAGCCGCCTCCACTTTCACCGCGCCGGTTTCCTCAGGAACATATTCAATTTATTTTGAGTTTGCCGGAGATTCAGAGTATGAACCCAGTTCTTCGTCCGGTAATGTTACGGTTTTGCCCCGTCCCACTACTCTGTTGCTTGAAGACGCCACATCCTATCCTTATGAAACTTTTGTCGCCAGTGCGACTTTAAAAGATGCTGCCACTCTGTCTCCAGTAAACGATGCTTCTTTGCTTTTTGACCTTGACGGGGACACTCAAACAGCTTATACGGATGGAAGCGGCATCGCTACAACCACATATAATTCGCCGGAAACGGCCGGCAATTACCAGCTGAATGTTGATTTTAAGGGAAATGCCACTTATGATTTGAGCTCGGGTAGCGCTACACTTGTGGTTTTGAAGCGTCCCACGAATTTTTCGGCTTTGGATTCTACAGCTACCGCTATGGATGTTTTTGTCACCTCGGCGACGCTTTTTGACAGCAGGACTTCTCTTCCGGTGTCGAGCAAAACTGTTATTTTCACTTTTGAAACGCAGAGCAGCACGGCAGTGACGGATGCCAATGGTCTTGCCGCAGCCAGTTTTGACGCCCCTATATCTTCAGGCGTTTATTTGTATCAGGTGGAGTTTGAGGGAGATTCTGTTTACGACGCGAGCAATGATACCGGAACGGTTTATGTCCTGCCGCGGGAAAGTAAGGTGATTACTTTAAATACTACGGCTAATACCAACGAGCCCTTTTCCGTGACCGCTACATTGGTTGACCCGGCAATGAAGGATACCACTTATTACTATATTCCCAATGCTGAAATTATATTTGAGTTTACCGATAAAGACGGACTCGTTCTCCAATCCACGAGCGCGGTGACAGATGACGTGGGCTTTGCTTCTGCCACCTTCATGGGACCTTCTTCTCCTGCTTCATACTATTATAATGCTATATTCGAGGGAAATTATACTTATTCTGCCAGCAGCGGAACCGCCCTGGTTAAGGTGGGAATTTTGACTTCCCTTGTCGCTTTTGATGTTGAAACTTATACTCTTAAGGACTTTATTGTTAAAGCCAAGCTTAGCGATTCCTTAGCCGAGCTTTTGAACGACAAAATCATAAGGTTTACCTTTTTGGGCGAGGAGAAACAATCTTTGACAGGCGCCACGGGGGAGGATGGAATTGCCGTGTCTTCTTTCACGGCCCCGGCTTCTTCAGGCACCTATATTTACACGGCGGAGTTTGATGGGGACGACATATATTCCGCAAGCAATGCCACAGGCACGCTAAAGGTTTTGCGGCGGCCTTCTTCCATTCTTCCTTATACGGTGAATGCGCCGGTCTACAGCACTTTTACGGCAACCATATCCCTTAAAGATGTTATAGACGGAAATGACATTTCTTTGAGATGGGTAACCTTTTCGTTTAATGAAGAGGAAAAATTGGCTGAAACGAATGAGTTCGGTGTTGCAAGCGCGGACTTTTTCGCGCCGTTGAGTTCCGGAACCTATAACTACATCGTTCAGTTCAATGGCGATGATACGTACGCGGAGTCAATAGCGACCGGCACAGTAAACTTAGAGTTAAACTCAACTACTTTGATAGCGTACGATGTGCCGGGGATTATCGCCAATAGCACCTTTGCGGCTAAGGTGGTGTTGAAGGACGATGGCAATCAGCCGGTTTCCGGCGGAGATATTAAATTTGAATTTGGCGCGAACATCGGCTACGGCATAACTGACGCAGGCGGCGTAGCGAAGTATGTTTTCACCGCTCCTTCTTCCAGTGGAACATATGCATATACCGCCGATTTTCTTGGAAATTCCAGGTATTCGCAGAGCAGCTCTTCGGCAGTGGTGACTGTGGGCCCGCGTTCCACTGCGCTTTTTGCATCCAATGTTTCGACGATAATAAACAGCACTTTTACGGTTGAAGGAAGATTGGTGGATGTAGCCACGCAGTCGGGAATAGAAGGAAAGACTTTAACTTTTGTTTTTGAAGGGTCAACTAAAACTGCCGTCACCGATGAACTCGGCATATCTACGGTATCTTATTACATCTCTAACAGCACGGGAATTTATAATTATACTGTGGAATTTGCGGGGGATGAGGTCGAGTATTCAAGTTCCGACTCTTCTGCCACGATTACTGTCGCAAACGAAACTACAACGCTGGAAGCAAAAGAAAATATCGACGTAAAAATATACGAAGAATTTGATGTGGATGCTGTGTTGAAAAATTCTGTCGGTCTTCAACTGGAGGGATTTGAAATTGTGTTCGATTTTGAGGGTTCGAGCGCGACATCCGTAACAAATGAAGTCGGAAAGGCTACCCATACATTTTCAACCCTTTCATTGGTATCAACCGGCACATACAATTATTCTGCCGAGTTTTTGGGTGATACGAATTATGTGGCAAGCAGCGACACCTCAAACCCGGTGAACGTTCTTCAAAGAGACACTATCATTCAGGCTATGGACGTGCAGGTGGTGCCTGATAAGGATTTTGTAGCTCAGGCGAAATTAAGCGATAATGTCAACGGCAGCCAATTCCTGGGGCAGCCAATAAGTTCCAGAACCGTCACCTTTGAGTTTTATTGCGGCACTTCAACTTACATAAAAATAGCCACTACTTCAGAAACAGGCGTTTCCAGCGTAACCTTTACTTCTCCGGGCGAAACCGGAGAATATACGTTTGTCGCCAGGTTTGACGGCGATGAGATATATATGGGAAGTGTTTCTTCCGCTACTGTATACGTGCTTCCTGAATCTGCGGGAGGCACTATAGAGACAGAGATGGATGCAAGGGATGTGGACGCATATATAAATACCACGTTTATCGCTTCCGCTACTTTGACTGCTTCTTATCTCCCTGTGCCAGATAAGCCTGTTTTATTTGAATATTTCAACGGAGCGGATACTTACACTGCTTTGGGTTATACCGACAGCTTGGGAATCGCCACCGCCGCCTTTACGGCTCCATCCTCAAGCGGCGTGTATAACTATAGCGCTTCTTTCACGGGAGACGAGACCTATGCGGCCGCTCTTGACACAGCAGCTGTCACAGTCTCTCTCTTCCCAAGCGATTTATCGGCGGTGGATGTGGTTGTGACTATGGGAGATGATTTCCTTGCTCAGGCAACTTTGACTGATGCTTTGACTTCATTGCCCTTGAGTTCGCAAAGCATTACTTTTACTTTCTTCAATGGTGTTTCAACTGCAACTGCGTACGTCGTGACTAATGATTCTGGTGTGGCGGTAACTACTTTTACGGCAAATGGAACTCTGGGCGATCATTTTTATACTGCTTATTTCGGGGGCAACAGTTTGTATTCTCAAAGCGTTGCCACAGGCTCGGTTCTTATAGCGTCGCAGGGGCTGGATGCTTTTCTTGTGGCTGAAGATGTTTTTACTGGCATAAATGAGGTGTTTAACGCGACTGCCACCCTGACTTCCGGAGGATATCCGGTAGCAGATAAAGCCATAACTTTTACATTTGAAACTCAGGTAGTAGTTTCAACCACAAATGATTCGGGCATTGCCAGTTGCGAGTTTACGGCTCCTTCATCCAGCGGAGTTTATGTGTATGACGCCGTTTTTGACGGCGATGCCACTTACGGCACCGCTGCCGCAACGGCTGCCGTCCAGGCGGTGATAAGAAAAGAACCTTTACCGCCAGATGTGGAAAGCGATGTTGAGGATGAAAAACTTGTAATGAGCTGGCAGCCAGTTTCGCAAATGGCGGATGAAATAAAGGGATATGCAGTAGAGAAAACCAGCTTGCTGCGCGGAAATTGGCAGCAGTTGGACTTTATTTCCACCTCCGCGGTTTTAAGTTATTCCGCGACCATAGATTCCGGAACGGCAAATTATTTCAGGATTAAGACCGTCCTGGAAGACACTCAGGAAAGTCAAAACCCCGTTATTATCGAGGTGCCTGCTGATTGGGATAATAATCCGGGAAATATAAATTATGTTTACATGAGCGAGGATGCCAACGCGTGGGTAAGAATACCCAGAGAAAGAGTGCTTGAATCGTCTATTACGCTAAGTATCAGCAAGGAGAGCGTGCCTGATTTTGTGCTGGCATATCGTATTGTGGGCAATAGCGCTTTTGAGGGAACGGTTAATTCTCTTAATCCGGAACTCAGGAAAGGCATAAAAATAACCATGTGTTATGAATCGGTGAAAGATGATTCCGTTTCAGTGGCAGCCGCGCGTCAGATTGGAATCTATTGGTACAATGGCGTGGAATGGATAAAGTTGGGTGGAGAGACAGATGTTATCAGCAAGACCTGCAGTGTGTATTCAAAAGAAAGCGGCAAGTTTGCCCTTAAATTTACTCCTCTGGCGAGCAGCTTTAGTCTTACCAAAGTTACGCCGAAGATATTCAGTCCCAATGAAAGCAATTCTGTGATTAACCGTGTTGTGTTCACTTTTGAAAATCCTGAGAACAAAGAGATAACCATACGGATTTTTGACATTACCGGAGCGGCAATCAGGAAGAATTTAGAATGGGTAAGTTCAAGTTCCATGGCGTGGGATGGAAGAGATGAAAGCGGAAATATTGTCAAAGGCGGCATATATATATATCAAATCGAAGTGGGTAACAGTGTATTGACTGGCACAGTGGTGGTTGCAAAATAATTTAATATGAATAAGAAGGAAATACAGGCACGAAAAAAGTTCGTAGCAAAAAGTATACTTGCTTTTTGCGGGATAATCGCTTTGTCAGTGGCACCGCTTTATGCCGCTTTTGAAGATATAGACATAGGAGCAAAACCGGCTTCTATGGGGGGTGCGGCTGTGGCTCAGGGAGGAAGCCTCCAGAGCATCTTTTACAATCCCGCAGGAATAGGCATGGTAAGGTGGTATGAATTTTCTGCTTCAAATGAAAAGCTCTTTTCAGGGCTTTCCGACGGGAGTTCTTTAGGTAGGAACGCGCTGTCATTGGCAATGCCGCTTAGAATTAAAAACAAGGATTGGGGCAGTATTGCTCTGGGGATGGATATTCTCAGCTTAAGCGGGGTTTACAGCGAAAACAGGAAGATACTGTGTTATGGTCGTTCTATAGGTGAAAACACGTGGGTGGGTTTTTCGGCCAAGCAACTCTCGGTGGAGTATGAGAGTGATGAATATACTGCCATAAATCCCGTGTTTGACGCCGGGACGGGAAAATCCGCTATGGCTTTTGACATGGGCATTATTTTCAGGAGAAACAATCTGGACCTTGCTTTATCCGCGCAAAATGCGAATGAGCCGGATGTGGGGATAAAGTATGAAAATAAGGTGGACAGGAAGATAACTTTCGGCGTCAGCGTTCAGGGCGAAGATTCTGTTAAAAATTTTGATTTGTCGCTGGTCGGTTCTGATACCCGTATTAAGTTAGGCGGGGAGATGAGAGTTCTCAGGAGTTTGCTTAAAGATCACTTCCTGGCTCGCGGCGGTTTAAATATCGGTTCCCGAAGTTATCGCAATATCGCGCTCGGTTTTGGATATCAAAATAGTATGCGGAAAAAGGGTATTTATGAGATAAGCTATTCGTTTGTTTATCCTTTAAGTGGAATAGAGGGAACGTCAGGTTCTCACCAGTTTGGTTTGACTTTGGCCTGGGGAAAGGTTTCACAGGCAAAGGAAAAAAAGCCCGAAGAAGAGGAGAAAGTGGAGGCAAAAGAAGCCGTGGGGAAAGAGGGTTATGCTGAAATTACCCTGGAAGACAAAAATCGTGCGCAGCGGTTTTTGAATCAAGCCGGGAAATACATACGCAACGGACTTTACTCTAAGGCGCTTGACAAGTTCAAAGCGGCAGATAAGATACTCAAAATTGACAGCAAAGTCAAAGAAGCGGTCAATAAAATGATGACTATTGTAATGCTAATGCCGCAGAATACCTCCAGGGCCAGAAAGGACTATTTCATAAGAAAAGCCATAAGCGCGTACATGAGCAATAAGCCGGAGGCAGTCTTATTTATAACCTATGCCTATCAAAAATGGCCGCGGGCCCGGGCTCTGAAAAATCTTTATAAGTTGATTGTAAAGGCTTATCCAGATTTTGCTTTCAACCTTATTCCGGGAGTCAGCATTGTGGACCAGATGCTGCAGGATGCTTTAAACCTGATACAGAATCGTCAGTTTATACAGGCGATTTCAAAACTGCGGGATGTGCTTAAACTTGAACCAAATAATACCGTTGCCTTAACCAGGATAGGTTCGGCATACTGGGCGATAGATAAAAAAGATATTGCCAAACAAATATGGAAAAGAGTTCTGCAACTCGACCCCGAGAATACAGAAGTAAAAGAGTTCATCAATCTTAAATAATTTTGTAACTTCTTTTACTTAAAATCTGATTAGAATTTAGTATAATTGAAAAACGGAGAATTCCAGGAATTTTCCATTGATTAGAGAGAAAAAGATATCGCATGCGTAAATTCTTAACCAGAGTTTGTTTTTGTTTAGTTTCATCCTGTTATTTCGTTCATATCCTTTATGGCGCTACTTTGTCTGTGATAAGCGATAAAATAAAACTTGAATCTCAGATAGAATCCAGAATCAAAGAGATAGTTTCTTCGTATATTGGCGATTTCAGAACAACCGTGGTTGCCCAGGTCAATCTTGTGCCCGAGAAGGAAAAGTCCGGCAAGAAAATAGGAAACAGATGGAGGGGCAACAAGGAAGTTATTTTGCCGGGCGTGCCGGCTGCCACGCCCATGGACAAGAAAAATGAGCAAAAGAAATCTCTGGAAAGAGTGGGTATATCTGCAATCAAAGTATGGGTGACAGTTGGAAAACATCTTTCTAAGCGCGAAACCGAAGAACTTCGCAAATTCGTTTCCAGCGCACTGAAACTAAATCTCTCGGGGGCGGACGCCCTTTTTATAGAAGGGCGTGTAATAAAAAAATCTTTTTTTAAGTCTTTGCTTGGTTTCTTTAGCTGGAGGGGAGTCATTTCGGTGGCATTTCTGTCGTCTCTTGTGTTTTTTCTTTTTGTGCCGTTCAACAAATTCCTTACCCGGCTTAACGAAAATATTGCCTCTATATCACCAAAACCAGGCGAAGCAGCGGAAGCGACAGCTGTGGCAAAAAGCGGCGGCGATGTTTTGCCGGAAGAAAGCACCTCTGGCGAAAAAACTATGGAACAGGGAGGCGTTCTTCCCGAAGAAAATCCGATTTTCGGCGGAGTTATTGACAAGAATTCAATAGAAAACCTGAAAGTCGTATTGCAGTACGAGCCGGAGGATGTAATTGCGAAAGTAGCCCAAAGACTTCCTCCGAAAATAGCCCTTGAAGTCATTCCCCGCAATAAAATGGAGAAAGTGATAAAAAATTTTTTCAGAACGGAATTTCTGGACCCCGAATCATTGGAATTCCTGTTTGAAGATATTAAGGGTAAAATGAAGGGGGTTTTTGGCGGTCCTCTTCGCCTGGGGGACATTGTCCAGTTTATGGATAAGGAAGACCAGGAGGGAGTGCTTTCTTTTTTGAAAGCTAAAGATGAAAACTTTGCCCGCGCTGTTGAGAAAAGAATATTCCGTTTCGAGGATTTGCTCGTTTATGACGACAACAGTCTGAGAAGGATATTCCGTAAAGCCGGGATAGACGCTTTCGCAAAATGCCTCTCAAGCTGCGATAAAGAAACAGCCAGGTCTTTTTACACAAAACTGGGAGTTTCCATAACAAATTTGATAATAGACAGATTGCAGATTCTTCTGTTTACCGGCAAAGATGCTGAGGCTGAGATTCATATTATGCATTGCGTGGAGGATCTTGCAGCCAGAGGTTTTATTCCGCCATTGGATGAAGTTAAAGAAAAGCAAATGAGCGAATCTGGCGCAGAAGAAGAAAAAGAAAATAACGAGCAAAGGGAGAATTTACAGGACAAGGATACGTCTAAGGAAACAGGACAAAAAGTGTAGTAATATTGGTAACAGACTGCAAAAGCGCGAATCACCGAATTTACCTGGATAAAAATAGCGCGCGGTTTACAGAATAGTTAAAACATGGATTTTGCGACATTTACTGGACTTTTCTTGGGTGCTGCCGCCATTTGGTATGCGTTGACTTCAGGACAGGTATTGACAGCTGCCTGGAACTGGCCATCCTTTTTATTGGTAATAGGAGGAACGGCAGCTTCCACTTTTGTAACTTTTCCCTTTGAGGTGCTTAAGAATGTGCCAAAATCCTTTTTCCTGACTTTTTTTCCACAGAAAAAACTTTCTCCTAATGCGGTCATAGAACGCTTGTGCAAATTGGCGGAAATCGCGCATATTAAAGGCATTGACGCTTTGCCCGAGCAACTTGCCCCGCAGGATAATCATTTTCTTAAATCCGGCGTTGAAATGCTTTTGAATGAATGGAGCGAGGAGAACATTAAAGAGAGCATGGAAAGAGATTTAGAGTCGGTGCTTGAAAGGCACCAGGAAGTTCAAAAAGTTTTTGCCACCGCCGGAGGATATGCTCCGGTGTACGGACTTATGGGGACGCTTATAGGCATGCTGGCGGTATTGAGAGATTTGGGGAATACAAAGGCGATGGGTATGGGCATGATGGTCGCGATTTTAACCACTTTTTACGGAATAGTTTTTTCCAATTTCATTTTGCTTCCTGTGGCGGGGAAGTTGGAAACGTTGAGCGCGCGGGAAATATTGATAAAACAAATTATTATGATTGGTGTTCTTTCGATAAAGAAAGACGAGTCGCCTTTGGTGTTGAGGAACAAAGCGGAAAAATACCTCGCCGAACATATAAGGCAAGAGAGAATAAAAGCGAGCGCCAAAAAAGAATGAGGAAAAAAAAAGAGGTCAAACTTCCCTCCGTATGGATGACAGTATACAGCGATTTCCTCACAAACGAAATGCTTTTTTTTATGATGCTTTTTGGCATGGCCTGCATATCTCTTCAGAAAGGATATACCAAAGAGCAGTATAAAGAGTTTCTGGAAGGAGTTTCGTCTTCCGTGCGAAAGGGGGAGGTGAAAAATCAGAAAATTGAGAATCTGCGCAGGCAGATATCTCTTATAAAGGAAATTCCTGCCGTTACAGTGAGCCGCAAAAGCATGAGGATTGTTCTTCCCGAGCCGGTTCTTTTCAAAAAGGGAAAAGCGGTTTTTAAAAAAACGGCGCCGAAAACTTTAAAGAGAATAGGCAAGATTTTGTCCGGATCATCCTATAAAATTTTTATTGAAGGACATACCTGCGACCTGCCGATTCACCAGAAAGCGCCGCCCAATATGATGAGATGGC
>Ga0180301_10000846_pt1 | contig 24091 bp, 21 predicted proteins | sample GuaBasSediGuay16_FD_121797 | JGI IMG/M metagenome (GOLD analysis project Ga0180301, IMG submission 121797) | Subseafloor sediment microbial communities from Guaymas Basin, Gulf of California, Mexico - Guay16, Core 4569-2, 12-15 cm | ecosystem: Environmental > Aquatic > Marine > Hydrothermal...
CCATATAAATCTCCTCTGGGATAATTCTGCAAAATTATAGGGACATTGTTTTCATGGGCCAGCTTAACCATCTCTGTCAGATTATATTCAAGGAGTTTCTTCAAGACATTAATGTCTACGTTGCCTTCGTGGGCAATAACTTTGAAAGAATCAAGTTCAGGGGAACTTTTGCCTTTTAGATTTAATTTAATTATTTTTACCATCTTATAAATTCTTAGCTTCGCCATAAACATTTCAACCTGTGTTAATACTTTATTTAGAAAATTATCCCTGTTAATAAACTTGTAAATATTGCTATCTGTGAAATTCCAAGAATCATTGGCTCCGGTCAACACTATAATTAAATTCGGCCTGCCATATTTGTTTAATATATATGCCAGATATTTTAACACTTGGCTAGAGTTGTATCCTGGAATTCCAAGATTAAACACTCTAAACTTCCTGGGAATAATCTTTTTCTCATTGAGAAGGGACTCTAACTGTTTGGGGTAAGAATATTCATAGTCAACCCCTGTCCCGTATGTAAATGAATCTCCCAAACATATAATATCGAAGCTGTCTTCACTAAATTTTCCCAGACTTGGCATCCGCGAATATACAACACTAAGCAATCTGAGAATCAACTCTGTAATAACCAAAATGGACACCACATAAATTGAGACATTCATAAGCATTCTTATAAACCTATAATATTTCATATATAATATTATTTCTTTCTTTTATAACGATGTTCCTAAAAAGCAGAACAGCCTTATCTGTTTCTAAAGAAGAAACAGAAAAAAGAATCTCCTGTATTTCCCAAGAAAACTCTTTTTCTTCCCCAAACTTACCTCCTTCACAGATAGTAAATCTCTTTATAGGGATAGATATCTTTATCCATTCAGAGCTTATGTCTATTCTCATAATGTATTTAACCATTTTATTTTTGAAAGGCCCTTCCTTCAAATAAATTTCCAAATTATTCAAAAAAGAGGCAGACTCTGCACTCTTAACATAAAACTCAAAAAAACCATTCCTAAGATAAGGGCGAAGAACAAATGTAAAATCAAAATGTAAGCCATAGAAATTCTTCTCTCCCCGAACAAATCTAATCCTTAACATTTTGTTAGCTGAACTACCCAAAGATTCTTTAGTATATATGCTTATATTATCAGACGGTGACGGATAAGAACACAACCGAAACGCCTCTTTTGAGCGTCCATATCTGCTGGATATTAATTCTTCTTCTTTCTTAAGATAATTTCCATTCTCTCTGTGCATTTTTCTTCCTTGTGTAAATATAAATAATACTATTGCCACAACAAGCGATATAAATAATATCCCTGTCATTTTCCTAAGCATAAAATTTATTTTTTAAAAAGAAGCATCTATAAATTTTTCAATTGCTCCTGTAACTTTTGTAGTCTTTCTGCTATGAAAGGTTCTCTGAATTTATCTGTATTATACCTTTTAGCCCTAATATAATACTTAAAAGCATTTAAATAGTCCTCCTTGCTATAATAACTGTCAGCAATGCATAAATAGTATTCTGCTGGCCTAAAAAAACTCTTTCCCTCAATACCAATAAAATGTTTATAAAACTTTATTGTATCTATCCTCTTTGCCAAAGAATTGTCTTCTTTCGTAGAATACCAATCATAAAGATTGTGTTCTCTATTAAGTTTTATGCCAAATAACTCCCTATTCTCATCAAGATAAGCGCCCCTATTAATTACTAAAGGATGAAACAACATTTCATCTATAAACTCTTTGTTTCTTCTTAAAAATTTAGCCGTGGCCAGGATATCCTCTTCTTCTTCGCCAGGAAAACCAACTATTATGTTCACACATGTTCTTATACCCATTTTCTTGGTAGACCTTATTACTCTCTCGGCCACCTCAGGAGCAAATCTTTTTCCCATTATTTTTAACATCTTGGGACTTGCACTTTCAAGGCCATAACTTACATGGGAAAACCCCGCTGCTTTCATTTTTGCAATAAAATCAGGAGTCATTTCTTCTCTTATGGCAGCCTGCCCTCCCCAAGATATATCTAAATGGCTATCTATTATCAACTGACACAGCTTATCTAGATTCCTTATATTGCCGTTAATAAGAGAGTCATTGAAGAAAAAATGACTAATTGACGGGCTCCTCTGCTTCTGACATCTTATCTCTTCAAAGATATTTTCTGCATCTCTATACCTGTATTTTCTCCAGAACCTAAATTCACTACAAAACAGACATTTATTAATACACCCCCTACTTGTAGATATGGGTAGTGCCTTTGAAGTATAAGAATCCATCTGAAAGTCTGAATAATCTGCAAAAGGCAAAGAGTTTAAATCATCAACACAAGAAACGTCTCCTCCATCTATAATTTTATCGTTATTTCTATAAACTATGCCGGGAACACATATTTCTCTATTATTATTTATGCAGGTTAATAAAAGAGGCAATGCTTTCTCTCCTTCAAAAGAGCATACAGCATCAACACAATTATTACCTAATAATAAACTTTTTCTCTCCACAGGACTAAAACACTCTGGGCCGCCAAATATAATAATTTTATCTTTATCTTTGTATTTAATTCTTTTAGCCAGCTCTTCTGCAAATATCTTATTCATCGCATTAACTGTAAATCCTACAACACGGCAAGAAACACCAAGAATATACTCGGTGTATTTATCTACTACATAATTATAATTTTCAATAATTTTCCTTACATATTCACTATTTATCCAGTCGGGGGGATTGTTATATAACTGACCATTATTATTTCCTAATAAAGCATTGTAAAACTTTATATTTAAATCCAAACATACAACCTCAAAGCCATGCGACTGGCAAACTGCCTTAAGGAGCGAAATATTATATGGCGGCGTCTCAGTAACCCAACACGGTGGTTGTACCAACACTACCTTCATCCTTATAAATTACTAACTTACCCGGATATTTTCCTTATAGAAACTAATTTAATTTGCTTATAATCAATAAGAATAAAATGCTATCATAGGATATTTTATCGCAATGTGCCTCAACAACTAAAAAGTATCTTTCTTAAATTAAAATACTACAAAGTATGTGCCCCACTAAGCCCCTATTTTCTTGCAAGAATAATCATTGCTGGCTTACCTTTATATTTTTCTTCCTTTATTAATTTAATATTCATAAAGCCAGCGTCTCTTAATAACCTGAATACATCGTCTCTAAATACCCAGAACGATTTCTTCTTAATGCCAGATAGATAATGATTTGTATCTTCACTAACAAATTTACCTCTATAAACTACGTTATTAAACCTAACATCAACCATTTCTCCTGCGGGGTAGCTGTCAACGGAATAATGCGTCCAGATAAACAACGTACCTACTAACTCTCCTATCCGATACACAGTTTCTATAGGGTTCTCCAAATGGTATAAAACTCCTAAAGCTATGCAAATGTCAAATGATGCTGGCAGAATAAACAATATCTCTTCTATATCCCCAAACATTACAGTGCTTCTATCTAGATGAAATGCATTCTTAACCATAAGGGATTTTATGAAATTATCCTCTCTGCCCTCTATAGCAACAATCATCTTTGCCCCCAACAAATGCAACATAAGTGTATGCAAGCCTTCTAAACACCCTAACTCAAGAATTGATTTCCCCTTTATATCCACTTCCTTCATGAGATGCTCAATTCTCTCCTCAAGAAAAGGCGGTCGCCCTTTAGTTTTATTTAACAAACTTAAGTCATCAAAAGGAAATACACAGTGTCATCTTTTATATATAGCAAAACCGTACAACTTAGTTACATCCATATTTCTTCTACTTGTTTTTAAATAAAAATTTCTTTTGAAAAAGTGCTTCTAACTCAAAGAACTCGTCTCTGTATGAACACCACTGTAAACAGGGGGATTTGCATCTTCTTATCAGACGTCTATAGAACTTAGCTTCCTTGGAGAACCATAAATCTTTCAAAGAATCTTTTTCTATATTCCCCAAATTAGTCTCATATGCCTGCTGGCTGACACAAAAGTACAACTTCCCTTCCTGTACTATCTGGACACGATTATAACCAGCATAGCAAGGCAAGACCGATGGTCTCAATCTACCTTTAAAATATTGTTCTATGAGCTTCAAGTGTCTTAAGCTATTGCCAATAAAATCAAAGTTGGCAGGAGAACTCTTCTTATATTCCAATAAATTCTTTATCGCCTCATCTAACACACCAAACCTCTCTTTCTTAACAAATCCTGGCGAAGAGGTATCGCGCTGTGTTTGGTCAATGTTTTTTGCTACAACCGGCTGGAAAAGAACTCTTGCAATATGAAGTCGCCTACAAAGCTCAACGACGCTCATCAGTTCCTCCAAATTGTCATCCATTATAGTACAAACAGAGACTACATTGGGTGAACACTTTTTAAACTGTGACTTCAATCTATTCAGCTTATCTATATTTGACACAATTTTCCCTAATACATTTTCTCCCCTTATCTTCCTGAAACTCTCTTCCGTAGCAGCGTCTATAGATATACTTAACCAGTCAAGATGGCTATCAAAACATTTCTTAATATTGTCTTCGTTTAACAATACTCCATTGGTAACCACTATTGTATTGAGGCCTAAGCCATGTGCATAACTAACCAACTCAAACAAATCTTTGCGCAAAAGAGGCTCGCCACCGATAAATAAAACATTCTTCGTCCCCAGTTCTTTCGTTTCTCTAATAATTTTTCTTATAGTATCTGATTCTATTTCTACCTGTCTACCTTGTTTTTTTAAGTATTCCATCTGGTCATGCATACTACACATTTTGCACCTGAGATTGCACAGAAATGTAAAATTTATTTGAACCATATCAGGAGGAATCAAAGGATAATCAATCTTACGTGACAGCCAGAAAAGAAGATTTCTTTTTGTCAAATTAAACAAATATCTTAAGTTCATACGTCACAAAAGCACGGCAAAAGGCATGGCCATCTACACTTCTTCACCCTCTCCTGAGCCCTCTTCCTGTCTCTACTGTAAACCACATCTGTCAAATTTTGCTCCCTAATACTGCCGTAAACAGAAAAACAGGTAGTAAATCTGCCCTCGTTGGATAAAAGGTACGTTTCTTTTGCTGAATGGCACTCAACATCGTTATAACTTATTGTACCACGGTAGTATTTCTTGATAAGAGACAAATTCCTCTCACTATTCTTTACAAAAACTGGATTTTTCCTCTTAAACTCTATTAATTTATCTATTACCTCATCCAATAAAGACAGACGTTCTTTTTTAACCCAGAAGGGAGAGTTTTTTCTTTCTGCCATCCTCATATTGTTAGGAAGAAGTGGCTGAAACTGCAACGAGTTTGTTCCTAAATAGCGAATAAAATGAGCCAGGTCCAGTAATTCCTCCAGATTGTTGTTCAGTATTATAGTGATTACGTTAAAATTAACAGCAGAAATATCGTTTTTTAAAGAAGAAAGCATCTTTAAGGCAGAAAGTGTATCTTCCCATGCTGAAGGTGAATTTCTTATATAGTTGTGCACACTGGATTTTAAAGAATCAAAAGAGATAACCAGTGAGATTGTATTGTCTTCTATGTAAGTTCTTAACTTATCAAAATGCTTTTTAATAAGTATGCCATTGGTCAAAACGCCTAAATTCTTAATATGAAGATTGTGTGCATATTCGAATATTTCAAAAATATCTTCTCTTAGAAGTGGTTCTCCTCCTGAGAGGGCAATTTCACTAACTCCCAGCTCTTTTGCTTCCCGAAGTATTTTTTTTATATATTCTCTATCTATATCCTTCTCATCATCCATCCATATATTACACATCTGACACTTTAGATTGCAGCGATGAGTGATGTCAAGAATGATAAGATTGGGAACTTCCATATCTTCCTTGCCAGGAATATCACCATGCAGTCTCATAAATTCTTTTATATTCCCAGTAATGTAGAAAATCTTATGAAGACAAAGGCACAAATAAACTTTGGCTCTATCCAGAAAATTTCTCGGGTAAGTTGTCTTAAAAAATCTTTTCCCCATGAGGTAACTGAAACGAGGAATCTTTGCTAAATTTATACCCGTAGCCAGCCAGAATCTTTTTCCAGTCTTAAGTTCCTTCAATAAAGGGTGGTCTTTGTGAAATTTTTGGACCAAGAAATTTCCTCGTCCGTAAATATAGGCTTGCCTAACAAAACTTTTTATTGTTTCTTTCCTGTGGTGTATAACAATTATATCCTTACGCCATACGAAGCGAAAACCTTTCTTAAAAAGTCTCCAGAAGAATTCAAGATCCTCTCCTCCAGGAAGAGGAAACCCTTCGTCAAACTTATGATACTCAAAAATACTACGCTTAAAAGACACATTACATGTAGGAAAAAATACTATCTCTTCCCTGCCCCCCACCTCTGTCGTTATGCTACACGTACTTAAAAACTGGCTTATCAACACATGCATACAACTGCTCTTAGTAAGCGTAAGGCCTCCCACTGCAACAATGGTACTATTCTTACTATGCTCTTCTAACATAAGCCTTATCCAATCTTCATCAACTGTGCAATCATCATCCACAAATCCAACTATAGGCGAAGAAGAAAGCATTGCCCCAGCATTGCGTGCCGCAGCGGGTCCTTTATGTCTCTGCCTAAGATATCTCAAATTCAACCCCTCCTGTTCAAACTCACTAATAAGAGTTTTTGTTTCTTCATCGCCCCCATCATCCACTACTATAACCTCAAAATTTTCCAAGGGGTATTTCTGCCTAAGAAATGACCCTAAACACTTTTTGAGCATTTTTGCACGCCGATATGTAGGAACCACCACAGATATATCCATCACTTTATATTATCCCCATTAAAAATAATCTTTCCCTCACAGTACAGGTATTCCCCAACCTTTATCCTTTCTTGCCTATCATCCACCCACTGTAATAATCTTGCCCGGTGATAAAGGTCTGAATTTACTATGTTTAATCTTCCTGCGGAAAATGCCTTATCTACATAAAAATTTACCTCCGGAAAACCTTCCTTTACTTCATCAACCGCAACACACTTCCCCTTATAATCATTATCGCTAACGATAATTTCCCAGTCACTGTCTATATCCGGACGGAACTCAGGAAAAATTCCTTTTTGAGAAAAAGAGTGCCATTTTTTATATTTTTCTGAAAGCATAACATTTGTCTGCAACCTCTCAACTTCAATATCCTTTTGGACAATCAATATTATCTTAAATAATACTGCACCTGGTAAAACTTCTATGCTCCATTTCTGGCCCAGAGGAATATAATCCCATTCCCCATTAACCTCCATGTTGCTATTCTTATTGTAAGTATCTCGCCAAGAGGCAGAAGAAAAAGAATCATACCATCTCCCCCCTGCTCTCATAGAAGTATAAAAGGAAAGATGTTTTGTTATTTCTCTATCATCCCAGAAAATCCGTCCTCTTCCTTTATCAAAAACAAACTTCACTCTCTTATTGGTAATAACACTGGGTACATTCTCTATATTATAAGCATCTTTCAGGCTCACCTTTATCTTAAAATACGTAAGGCGTCCGTTAACATTCTCTTTTTCCTCTGGAGATACGTTATAGATAACCACAGACCTTCCTCTCTGGAAAATATCGGAATTAAAGATTTTCCCAAAACTTCTGTTGTCCCCTATTACTTTGAAAGAAACAACCGGTATACTCTTCAATTCGCCTCTTAACCCAAACTCTCCCCTGCGAATACAACACTGCAACATATCCTGAGGGTATTCTGTAAAAATAGAAGGGAAGTCGCCTGTCTCATACTCACAAAAATACCTTAAATACTCTTTACAGAATAGAAACTCTATACGCCTCTCAATCACAGCGGATGTATGAGAACCTTCCTCCTCCACTTCCCAGACGAAAGAATCATCTTCTATGACTCTTATATGCCAATGCTGCGTAAAAGAAACACCAACCCACTTCAGCATAACATATAGATAGTTATCTTCTATTTTATCCACATGCCACGAAGCCATCGTAGAGTAATACCATCTGTCGTTTATGTGTATAGCAGTAAAAGCATGAGGGAATTGGGTAATAAAACGGTTATTATAAAGAAGAAGCAACTTTCCTTGTTGAAATAGTAATTTCATTCTCTTAGATAAGAGTGTATATTCTGTAGATATTTTCTCTATATAAGAGGCGGCATCCGGAACATTAAACTTTATAGTAACAGAGGGCGTCAAGAAAAAACCTCCAACAGAAGGAGATGTCTCGCCACATTTCATTATGTATTGCAGAATTCGACAGTTAGTTAAGTAGTCAGAATTTAAAATGTTCGTCTGACTAAAGTAACTATCCTCATCATAACCAAAAACAACAGAAGGCAACTTTTGTTTATCTGTTTCATGCGCTTCAACTCCTACAAATTTCCCTAAGAGACCTCCTGAAGCCACTGGATACCAATTCCTCATATCTTCTGGTATAGAAGGAAATTCTCCCCTTGCAGTATAACTTTTCCAAGAAATATAACCCTTATCCAACATAAGATTAAAACATACTTGTTGAATGCTTGTCCCTTCTTTAACTCTATTTTCAACAATCCACTTAAGACTGCCACCATTTAAACTTAGTCTCCACACTTGGGTGATAAGCAAGGGATAGAAATTCCCAATTACTTCAATATTATCCTCTTCGCTCTTTGTCACCTCCCACTGAGCCTGAAAGGAATTATACCAGTTCCTCTCTACCTCTATGCTTACATATCCACCATAATGAGGAGTTATGAGTCTATCCTTCCAGTTAAGAAACAACCTCCCAGCATTAAAAACAATATGCAAATCTCCTTTCTTGAAAGATGCTATTTCGTTCCTGTTTCCAGAAAACTGACTATACAAAGGGACAACGGTATCTATATTACTATCTTTAATTATCCTGCCATCTTTAAGAAATATTACTCGGCTACACAACTTCCTTAACATGCCTATATCGTGTGTTACAAAAACAAATGTCACACCCTTTTCACGAATCTCAAATACTTTTTTAAAACACTTCCTTTGAAAATTTTCATCACCTACGGCAAGGGTATCATCGATAAGAAATATATCAGGTTCTATATGAACAGCTATAGAGAAGGCCAGCCTGACAAACATTCCCTGTGAATAACATTTAACCGGCGCATAAATAAATTTTCCCAATGAAGCAAACTTTACAATTGAATCGTACTTCTTCTCTATCTCTGCTTTTGATAGTCCAAATAGGCTACCACAAAGATAAATATTATCGTGTCCTGTAAGCTCCGGCTCAAACCCCGCCCCCAGCTCTAAAAGCCCAGAAACTCTTCCTTCAACAGTTATCTCTCCCCTGTCGGGTGCGAGCATACCGGCAATTAACTTTAAAAGGGTTGATTTCCCAGCTCCATTGGGGCCAATTATCCCCACTGCCTCGCCGCGGGCAACACTAAAACTTATATCTTTAAGCGCCCAGATGTTGTCCCACTTAGTTTTACCGTCAATAATAAATTTGACACGGTATATCTCCCATACATTATCTAACCTTATACTTTCCATATTTTAGATACGTTTTAATATCCTTGATTCAAACCTATCGAAGAATACAACCCCCGTCAGAAAACAGACTAAAGACCATAAGACTACTTCAATTAGCGCACAAAAAGAAGGGGATTTCCCCTGAAATATTATTATTCGGTAACAATCAATAAAAGAAGTCATCGGATTTAGACGAAATATAATGCGGAGCTTGTCAGGAACAAAATCTAAAGGGTAAAAAACAGGAGTAATCCACAACCATAGCATAATAATTGTGCTTAGAAAGCTTACAAAATCTCGAAAGAATACATTAACCAGAGAAAACATCATCCCCAGACCAACAACAAAAATAAAATGTAAAATGATTACGGCGGCCAACAGCGGTATAAATAGTAATACTCTGTGATTTAATAAATAAAAGAATGGCATCATAACCACCAAACCTACAATAAAATTAAAACAGTGGGCGAAAACAACGGAAATAGGAATTAGTTCCTTGGGTATATTGAACTGATGTAATATGTTCTTATGCACCAGAAAAGACATCGTAGCATCAAATAAAGCCGAGCTGAAAAACAACCATGGAAAAATTCCAGAAATGATAAAAAGAGGAAAATTATCTATCTCAATCCTAATTATATAAGAAAAGACAAAAATAATTACGAAAGCAAGTAACAAAGGATTTACAATCGCAACTCCTATCCCTGTCAAAGAAGCCGCGTATTGCGCTTTTATCTTTTTAACCGTCATTTCCCATAAGAGATGACGAGAAGAATATATTCTCTTAATATGCTTAACTGCTAATCTATGCAAAGACATCTGCCAGACTCTGCGCCTCCTCTATTACATCTTCCATAGATAGATACTGCCAACCGCCAACGCGTCCACAGCATACAATTCCCTTGCTGTATAGAAAGCTAATTATTTTTTTTCTTACATTACAGTACTCCATATCATAAATAGGGTATGCATACTTAATCTCATTCAAATCACCTACACATAACTTTGTATTTCCCGACAAAACGCCTACTTTCTCCAAATCATGTTTAGCCAACGAGGCTATATTTTCTCTATTAACGCTTTTCTCATTTCTATAAGAAATCTCAACATACAAAGAACTTTTCTTCTCTGGTGTATTATAAAAAGAAAAATTGTGATAAAAGCCCACCCGGAAGAAGATAACTTCTTTATCAGGAAAATATATCCAGTGTCTTCTGGATTCCACAAGGCCATCTAATCCTAAGTTCAAGTTATAAATTGAAACCCACTTCAATTTTCTGAAATATTTCTTTATGTTGTTGGGTAAATCGATAACTATATTTCCCAGTTCAGGCAAAGGAATAGTAGAAATCGCTCTATCAAATCTTACAGACCTGCCATCCTTAAAGTTTATAATATTTTTATTCAAAGAAATTGACTCAACAGCACAATCGGTATAGACGTTTGGAAGGTAGGAGTGGAATGCTTTAACAAGAGAGAAGATTCCTCCTTTCTTGGGATACCAAAAGTAAACATTATAGCCTACATCCTGGCTATTGCTTCCTGAGTACCGTTGGGCTATATGTTTTAAGGCAGGAATAAATATAAATCTCTCTGTCCAGCTGTGACTTAAATCCTCTAAAGAAATCTTCCAGAACTTTTCATTGTAAGGAACCATAAAATAGCGGGTTATTGAACTGCCAAATATACAATGTGACCACTCAAGAAAATTCTTAAAATTCTTGCTCTTACCGTTATTCTGTGCTTCTGTAAAGTCCTTAAGGCATGCTTTTGATATATCTTCTGGTAGCTCGGTAAAATATACCTGGAAGGGATAGGGAATTAATCTTTTAAAAGAATATACCCACGAATTTCTTCTATGTTGAATCAAATTATCGCCCAAAAGCCCCTTAACAATGTTAAAAATTCGTCTATGTTTAAAATGAAGAAGATGCCCGCTAAAGTCAAAAGTAAAACCATTTTTTTTATAAGAACGGCATAACCCTCCCGGGGTATCTTCTTTTTCGAAAACGTACGCATCGACGCCCTTTTTCTTCAGAAAATAAGCTGTTGCTAATCCTGATAATCCTGCCCCAAGAATAACAATCTTTTTTGTTTTACTCATACTAACTGTTATGCTTACATGAAATACTTAAGAACACTTTATTCAATATTATGACAAAACACATAATGCTCCTTATTAATTTCTTTTATTAAAGGAGTATCCTTACAAATCTTGCTTTCTCTATTGCATCTTCCACGAAATACACACCCGCTTTTCTTTTCCTCTTCTAAAGTTCCTTTTATTTTATAGTTTGCAGCTTCAATTAGTAAACGGGTGTAAGGATGAAGAGGGTTTTCATAAACCTCCCTGCAGCTTCCAAACTCCACTATTTTACCATTATACATAACAAACACATAATGGGCAATTTTTCTCACTAACTTAAGATTATGGGATATAAAGAAGTAACTAAGAAGTTGCTTATCTTGAAGGTTCTTAAGAAGGGTTATAATCTTTGCTGAAGTCGAAACATCCAAATTTGTAGTAGGTTCGTCTAATATAACAACAGAAGGGCTATTGATTAATGCCCGCGCAAGGGATAATCTCTGCAACTGGCCTCCACTCAACTGGTGAGGATAATGGTTAAACAATTCACCGCTCAACTCTACCATCTTAAGAACTTCTTCAATAATAGGGTAAGCCTTTTTCTTTTTAATATGTCTGAATACACTTAATGTTTCATATAAAATACTAAACACAGTATAACGAGGGTCAAAGCTCAAAAAAGGGTTCTGAAAAACAACCTGAACATTTCTTTTGATAATACTCCTATCCCTATAGGGATGAATCTGGGTATCTTCATAATATATCTTACCCCCATCTGGCTTATAAAATCCTAAGATTATACGTGCAATAGTAGTCTTACCACACCCTGATTCACCTACAAGGGCAGTTATCTTTCCCTTTTTAACAGAAACATCAACACCATCAACTGCTTTAATAACAGTCCCTTTTTGCCGAAAATACTTGCACAATCCTTCTGTCTTTATAATATCTTCCATCATAATAAACTATTCTTGTACTTCTAATTCCTTAAAAGAAGCGAGTAGCTCTCTTGTGTAGCCGCTCTGCGGGTTGGAAAATAATTCCTTTTTGTGAGATATTTCCTGCACCCTTCCCTTATAAATAACCACTACCCTATCACAAAGAACATCAATAAGAGCAAGATTGTGGGTAATAAACAAAACAGTAAGATTCAACTCTTCTTTAAGGCTCTTTAGTAAATTAACAATCTGGCTCTCTATAGTAACATCCAAGGAACTTGTGGGCTCATCAGCAATTAAAAGTTTAGGGTTAGTTGATAAAGCCATTGCAATCATTACACGCTGAAGTTGCCCTCCGCTCAGCTGATGCGGGTAACTCTTTGCTACTCTCTTTGTTTCTTTTAATCCCACTTTATTAAAAAGTTCCTCCATCTTATTACAGCAATGTCTCTTTGTCTTTACTTTAAGCTTCTGCTGCATAAACTCGACAAACTGATAGCCAATACTTAATACAGGGTTGAAACTTGCCGCGGGCTCCTGAAAAACCACCCCTATCTCTTTACCTCTTATGGCATCCAATCTGACTTCATCCAGAGACAATAAATTCTTGTTTTCAAATACCACTTTTCCTTTTATCTCTGTCTGGAGAGGAAGGACATTTAGAATAGAGGAAGCCAAGGTAGTCTTACCACTGCCCGACTCACCAACAATGCCTAAAATTTCTCCTTTATAGAGGTCAAACTCTATGCCATTTAAAGCTGGTTGGCTTTTTTCTTTATATCTCACTGATAACTTCTTTACTGTTAATAGGGGTTTCATCTTTAGAATATCTTTCTTTTTGGGTCAAGGATATCCCTTAAAGCCTCGCCTATAGTATTAAAACATATTGTGGTTATAAGAATTAAAACACCCGGGGCAAGCATCCAGGGATAAAATCTAATATTAACAATCCCTAAAGATGAAGCCAGCATATTCCCCCAGCTTGCCTGTGGCTCCTGAATTCCCAATCCAAGCAGGCTTAAAGCTGCTTCGCCGATTATGTATCCGGGAATACTTAAGAATATCGCCACCACCGCATAAGAAAGAGTGTGGGGAATAATGTGACGGATGATTATCTTAAAATCACTCAACCCTGAAGCTTTTGCTGCCAGAACAAACTCCCTTTCCCTTAAAGACAAACACATTCCTCTTATAACACGGGCGATAGAAGCCCACCCAATCAAAGAAAGAATCACTACAATAAGAAGATAAACTTGCGTTGAGCTCATATCTGGAGGAAAAGAAGCGCGAAGCGCAAGCATAAGATAAAAAGCAGGAACCATCATCATCATCTCAACAAGACGCATTAAAATATTGTCTACCCAGCCAGAGAAATAGCCAGATATGCCTCCTACGATAATCCCAATAAGAAAAGAAATAGCCACACCAATTAAGCCAATACTCAAAGATATACGTGCTCCATAGAGAAGTCTTGAAAAAATGTCCCTTCCTTTTAAATCTGCACCGAGGATATGAATGCGTCCTTCTTCAACTCCGAAGAGATGATAATCAGTTTCCCATATGCCAAACAGTTTATACTTAAACCCTTTAACAAAGAACTTGAGAGGATAAATTCTATTTTTATCCAGAGAATATACCCTTCTGTAATACGCATCAACTTTAACTTTATACCCATAAATATAAGGACGGAATATATTCTTTTCTTTATTTATAAAATGAACTCTTGCCGGAGGCGCCCAAATATACATTATCTCTTCGTCATCATAACGATAGGGGGCAAAAAAATCAGCAAAGATTGCAAGAAAATAAAACACTGCCAGTATAACAAAAGCCCCCATTGCCAGTTTGTTTCTCTTCAATTGCTTCCACATATCTGCCTCGTCTGCTTTGTACTATTTCATATATTGTGCGGCACGTATTATTCGCTGCTTAGTGTTATAAACTATCTATATCGGATACGGGGGTCAAAATAAGCAAGCAATATATCAGCAAGCAGATTCCCCACAATAAGAAGTACCCCTCCTATGAGTACTGACCCCATAACCAAATATAAGTCCTGTTTCATTACTGCCTCTAAAGTGACTCTACCTAATCCAGGCCAACCAACAATAATTTCTGTTAAAGCTGCTCCACTTAAGAGAGAAGAAAACTGATAACCAAATATTGTAATCATAGGATTAATGGCGTTTCTTAGAGCGTGAACGTAAAGAATTCTTCTTTTGCCCAAGCCTCTTGCTTTAGCTGCAAGAATATAAGAAGAGCCCAATACTTCAAGAAGGTTTGCCCGCATTATTCTCTGTAAAGAAGCAATACTGCCAATAGATAACGCCAGTGTTGGTATAATTAAGTGTTTAATAATGTCAATAAATTTTCCCACGCCACTTAACTCATCAAATCTCAGTGAGCGCATCCCTCCCAAAGGCAGCCATCCACTTACATAAGCAGAATAAAGAAGAAGAATTGCTATAAAAAAAGAAGGGGTAGAAATTCCTATATAAGACAAGAGAGAAAGAAACTTATCAATAAATTTATTTCTATGCAAAGAAGCAATTATTCCCAAAGGAACAACAAAAACCCAGGTGACAACAATGGCCGATAAAGAAAGTAAAAGAGTGTTCTTGGCGCGGGAAGCAATTACTTTCTTAACCTGTGCCTTATAAGAAAAAGAATATCCTAAATCGCCTCTGGCAATATTCTTTACCCAAATAAAATACTGTTCAATAAGAGGCTTATCGAGATGAAATTTTTCCTCATAGAATTTAACTGCGCTTCGCGACACTTGAGGGTTTGATTTTAACTCACTTAAGAAGTCGCCGGGAGCAATCTGGATAAAAAGAAAAGTTATAAAAGATATACCCAGAAGAAGAAATAAAGAGTAGAATAATCTTTTCCCTATGTAAATAATCATTTAATCATTTCTTTTTTGTCTTTTATGTAAATATATTCTATATCAGAAAATGCCCCTCCATAAACTGTAGGAAAAAGGTTACCAAAGCAATCCCGCACAGCATATAAAGAATACCCTGAAACCGTATATATAAGAGGTAAGTTATCTGAAACAATATACTGCCATTCTCCAAATAGCCTCTTGCGTTCGTTTACATCAAAAGTTTTAACGCTAAGGTCAAAAATCTCATCTATTCTTTTCTCATATTCAAACAAAGCTTCTTTGGTAGGATTCCACATATGCAAGTCTCCTCTTGATGACCATACGTTCTTACCAAAATAAGGCTCAATACCGCCAGTTAGTCCAATAAGAATCATTTCCCAATCATAAGTAACGGTGAGTTTGTTTACAAGATTATTAAAGTCAAGGGGTAAAAAGTCAATTTTAAAACCTACGCTCTCTAAATCCCTCTTTACAAGGGTAGCTATTGTTATCCGCTGGGTGTTGTTAGCATTAGTAAAAAGATTAATCTCTAATTTATGGCCGCCTTTATCCTCTAAGATACCATCGCCATCAACATCCTTAAACCCCAGTTGAGCAAGAATCTTTTTTGCTAAGTAAGGGTTATAGGGATATTTAACTACCTCATCGGTATAATATAAGACATTTGCCGGGCTTAAAGGCGAATACTGTGCAACCCCCAAGCCATTCATTACAACAGCTATTATCTTATTACGGTTGATAGCAAAACTAATAGCCTTCCTAAAAAGTCTGCTACGAAACCACTTTAATTTATAAGGAATAACAAAAGGCTTTTTAGTATGTGGGTTAACAGATGGATTCTGGTTTAATACCAGAAAATTAGAGCCGAAAGCAATCCCTGCATTGTAGATAGTAAAATTCCTATTTTTCTCCATCCCCAATATAGCTAAATCGCCAGGCCTTAAGGAATAATAATCTATCTCGCCTTCAAGGAATTTTAAAAGAGCAGTATCAGGATTGGGCAGGATAATAAAGACAATCTCATCTAAATAGGGCAGTCTATTTCCGCACTTGTCTTGTTTCCAGTAATAAGGGTTTCTTTCTAAGATAACCTTTTCTGCCGGCAAATATTTTTTCAAACGAAAAGGGCCTGTCCCTACAATTTCACTGGGCTTTGAGTCAAGGCTCATACTGAAGGTAAAATTTCCTTTATCAACCAGTTCTTTGTATTTGTGAGAAGGAAGAATCTCCTGTGAAAGCGCCCTTAAGAAAGGAGAAAATACTGAAGGCAAAATGAACTTTACTGTATAATCATCTATCTTCTCTACTTTGATTTCTTTCCCATCAATAGTAAAGATGTCCCGTGTTCCTGTGGGAATCTTGGGGTTATAGATAATATTATTAAACGTAAAAACTACATCATCGGCAGTAAACTTTACCCCGTCACTAAAATACACATCGTCTCTCAAGTAGAAAATCCACTCTTTGTTATCTTTCGTCTCCCACTTCTTAGCTAGATTAGGAACAACTTCTAATGTATGAGGGTCTATACGGGTCAATCCCTCAAATAAAAAAGATGTGATTTGTGTAGTGGACGTCTCCTTAGCAACAATGGGATTAAATGACTTTGGGTCGCTTGTAGAATAGAGAATGAGCTTACCGCCGTATTTACCGCATTCCAATTTATAAGTGGCGGGAGGCTTTTGCCATACTTCACAGAAGCTATTTAACGAAATTAAAAGAAAAAGAAGGAGTAAATTATTGGTTGCCCTCCTCATTTACCTTGGAAGTTTGAGAAGAATCTTGTTTATTAACAGGCGTGTTGTTATTTGTCTCTTTGCTGGGTTGTGTCTTTACCTTCTCTTCTCTCTTTAGCTCCCTTTCTATTAAAGAAGTACTGCGCGTCTTAGAAAGAAAAGCTAAACTTATAGAGGTTACAAAAAAAGTTATCGCTAAGAACACAGTGGTTTTAACAAAAAAAGTGTTTGTCTTACTGCCAAATATTGATTCTACCCCTCCCAACGCCTCAATCAAACCGCTGCTTCTTCCCCTCTGAACAAGAATTATCCCGATAAGGGAGATAGTAACAATAATATGAATGGTTAAAATAAACGTGTACATAATTAAACTGCGTTTTTAACTATCTCTGTGAAACTATCCACTTTAAGGGAAGCTCCCCCTACCAGTGCACCATCGATATCATCTTCCTTCATAAGCTCTGCTATATTAGCTGGCTTAACACTTCCCCCATAAAGAATTATAATACGAGATGCCAACTCTTGCGAGAACTTTTCACTTATCCACGTACGAATAAATTTATGCATATGAGCAGCCTGCTGGGGAGTGGCGGTCTTTCCTGTTCCTATAGCCCAGACCGGTTCATAGGCAATGGTAACTTTATGCATATCATTTTCTGATAAATCTCCAAACGCTCCTTCAAGCTGCATCTTGACAATATCCTCTTCCTTGCCTGACTCTCTCTCTTCTAAAGTTTCTCCTACGCATACTATAGGACCTAAACCACAGCCCAATGCCGCTTTAATTTTCTTGTTGACTGTATCGTCGGTCTCTCCAAAATATTTCCTTCGTTCAGAATGACCAATAATTACAAATTCACATCCGCAGTCTTTAAGCATTGCGCCAGAAACTTCACCTGTAAAAGCACCTTCGTTTTCCCAGAACATATCCTGTGCCCCGAGTTTTATATTGGTATCCATTATCACCTCATAAACACTATTTAAGGAAGTAAACACCGGGCACAATACAATTTCTACTTTGTCAAAATCCAGAAGTTGACGTTTTATACCTGTAGCAAGTTCTATTGATTCATTTATAGTCTTGTGCATCTTCCAGTTACCGGCAATTAAAGGTTTCCTCATTAATTCTCCTTCCTTTTATCCACAGGTTAACACAGATTTGCAACAGATTAACGCAGATATGCCATTTTATTATCTGTAGTTAACTGTGTTTATCTAGTATAGCAGCAATACCTGGCAACTCCTTACCTTCTAAGAACTCCAGAGAAGCTCCTCCTCCGGTGGACACATGGGAAAATTTCTCTGCTACGCCAAACTTCTTAGCAGAGGCAGCACTGTCACCTCCACCCACAATAACCGTAGCATCACCTAAAGAAGCAAGGTAAAGAGCTACTTCTTTTGTCCCCTCAGCATATTCAGGATTCTCAAAAATACCAAGTGGCCCATTCCACAGAACAGTTTTTGTCTCCTTCAACTCATCCTTAAAAATCCCAATGGTCTTGGGTCCTATGTCAACCCCCATAAAGCCTAAAGGTATAGAAACTTGAGTAACCTTTTTGCTCTGAGGTGCATCAAGAGAAGTTACCACTATATGGTCTTGAGGCAAAATAATCTTCACTCCTCTCTGTGATGCCCTAGCCAAAATATCCTTTGCTAAAGGAATCTTATCCTCTTCAATACGGGAATTGCCCACTTCTATATCCTTTGCTTTTAGAAAGGTATAAGCCATAGCGCCCCCGATGAGAATCTTGTCGGCACGCTCCAGAAGGTTATCAATAACCCCTATTTTGTCAGATACTTTGGCGCCCCCTAAAATCACAGCGTAAGGCCTCACAGGATTAAGGGCCTGACTTAAAAACTTTATCTCTTTCTCAATAAGAAATCCTACCGCTGACGGTAGATAGCGAGCAATAACAGTGGTAGAGGCGTGAGCACGATGAGCGGTACCAAAAGCATCATTTATATAAACGTCTGCTAAAGAAGCTAATTCCTTTGCAAAATCCTCATTACCCTCTTTCTCTTCAGGGTGAAAACGCAAATTCTCAAGAAGAATTACCCTTGATGACGCCTCGTCAACTTTCCTCTTTATCTCTTCTCCTACACAGTCGTCAAGCTTCTCAACCGACTCTCCAATAAGCTCTTCTAACCTTTTGGCAACAGGATTCATGCGTAAGCTTTCCACCACCTTCCCTTTGGGCCGGCCGAGATGACTCATAAGAATGACTTTTCTTGCTCCTTTCTTAAGGATATAGTTTAAGGTTTCTAAACTCGCTTTAATGCGGGCATCATCAGTAATATTACCATCCCCATCAAGAGGAACATTATAATCAACCCGCACAATAACTTTTTTATCCTTAAGGTCTAAATCCTGAACAGTTACTTTTTCCATATCCCACCTCAATCGTTATTTACAACCCTTTTGAGGCAATATACTCAACTAAGTCTACAACTCTTACTGAATATGCCCACTCATTATCATACCATCCCAGCACTTTAACAAAGTTACCATCCATTACTTTTGTAAACTCTGCCTCGAAAATGCAAGAATGGGAATTGCCAGTGAAATCTTTGGAAACAAGAGGCTCATCAGAATACTGCAGTATCCCTTTAAGCTCTTCCTCTGCCGCTTTTTTAAACAAACTATTAACTTCATCTGCCGTTGTTGTTTTATCTACCTCAACAGTAAGGTCAGTAAGGGAAACTGTTGGTGTAGGGACTCTTACAGCAAGCCCATCGAGTTTGCCTTTCATCTCTGGGATAACCACACCAATTGCTTTAGCTGCCCCAGTGGTTGTGGGTATCATAGATAAAGCAGCGGCTCTTGCCCTTCTTAAATCCTTATGAGGCAAATCAAGAATCTTCTGGTCATTGGTATAGGAATGTATAGTAGTCATTGTTCCTTTTTTAATCTTAAGACTATCATTTATAACCTTCACCATAGGCGCAAGACAATTGGTTGTACAGGAAGCGTTGGATATAATTGTATGATTTTTGGAATTATAATTATTCTCATTTACTCCTATAACAATAGTAATATCTTCACCCTTTGCCGGCGCACTTATAATAACCTTTTTTGCTCCCCCTTTAAGGTGAAGAGCGGCTTTTTCCCTCTCACGAAAAACTCCTGTAGACTCAATAACCACCTCAACCCCTAAATCACCCCAGGGTATCTGGTCAGGAGAACGATAACTTAACACTTTCACTTCCTTGCCATCCACAACAATAGCGTCATCCTTAGCAGTAACCTCTTCAGAGAGAATCCCATAGTTTGAGTCGTATTTAAGAAGGTGAGCTAAAGTTTTGGTAGGAACAGGTAAATCATTTACTGCAACAACCTCTACATCCTTTCTTGCCATTGCTGCCCTAAAAACGAGCCTTCCAATTCTGCCGAATCCATTAATACCAACTTTTACTGCCATCATAACCTCCTTCTTTCACACTAATCTTTACTTCCAACGCTAATTGCTACGTATAGATAATGTGCTTTCGCATTTAACTTGCAACAATCAGCATCTAAACTTCCCTCAGGTACTTTGCCGCTATCTCTGGAGGGGTAAAAACAATATAGAAACCGCTGCCCCACTCAAAGCCTGCCACTCTGGTAAGTTTAGGCATTATTTCTATATGCCAATGGTACCCTAAATGAGCATCCGTATTTACTGGTAAAGTATGGATAATATAATTGTAGGGATGCTCACCTAATACTTTCTTAAGACGGCCTATCACTTCTTTTAAAACACGGGCTAAAGCACTAATCTCCTCATCTGTAATAGCACCGAAATCTGTTAAATGTTTCTTGGGTATTATCCATGTCTCAAAAGAAAATCTGCTGGAAAGAGGACAAAAGGCTAAAAATTTATCTGTTTCAAAAACAACTCTTTTTTCTACATCAAGTTCATAAGCTATCATGTCACAGAAAATACATCTATCTCTAAACTCATAGTAATGATGGGCTCCTTTCACTTCCTCTTTAACATTTTTAGGTACCATAGGAAGAGCAATGAGCTGGGAATGACCGTGCTCTAAAGACGCTCCTGCTTGAGCGCCTACGTTTTTAAAGATAAGAATATATTTGAAACGCTTATCTTTTCTTAAATCAAGGCTACGTGAGCGGTAAGCTTTCAATATATACTCTACTTCTTTATCTTCTAACTCTGAAATTCCCTTAAAGTGAGAGGGATTGTCAATAATCACCTCGTGTGCCCCAATGCCATTGAACATATCATACAAACCTATTCCCTGTTTATCCAGTTCCCCTTCAATTCTTAAAGCAGGAAACTTGTTAGGAACCACTCGCACCTTCCAACCTTTAGTATTGGGAGCACGCTCCTCTTCCGCTATTGCCTCTATCTCGGGAGGAGTTAAATGTTCATTGCCATAGCAGAAAGGACAGTTTTCCTCCCCTTTCCATTCAAAAGGGCTTAAGTGAAAATCGCCGGGTAAAGCAGGACTTTCTGTACTAACTACTACCCACCTTCCTACTATAGGATCTCTTCTTAACTCAGGCATACTTCTATTACACAGATTAGCACAGATTTACAACAGACTAACACAACAGATGATAAACAGATTAATATATATCTGTAATCATCTGTGTATTCGCGTAAGCGAATTTCTGTATTCATCTGTGTTATCATGTTTCTCTCAAAAACTTCGCCGCCTCCTCAGGCAGAGACGGGCATATATAAAAACCTGTCCCCCACTCAAAACCTGCCACTTTAGTGAGCCGAGGGATAATCTCTATGTGCCAATGAAAATCTTCCTCTATTGTTGACCAATACCCGCGGTGCGGCCTTCTAAAAGGTGCGGTATGAATTACATAGTTATAAGGAGGGTCATTGAGCAAATTCTTTATCCGCATAAGAACTTTTTTAACCACATTTGCTAAAGGATAAAGGGAATCGTAAGGTGTAGCATAAAAGTCAGGTGAATGTTCCTTGGGCAATACCCACACCTCAAAAGGAAACCTGGGGGCAAAAGGAACAACGGCCACAAACCCATCTTCATCTAAAACAAGCCGCTCCTTCTGTGATAACTCCTGCCGTATCATATCACAAAAAACACAACGTTCATGATAATCAAAATAAAACTTTGCGCCCTCAAGCTCTTCCTTAACTCTTTTTAAGTTAACTGGCGTTGCGATAATCTGTGAACGGGCATGCTTTACCCTTCCTCCGCCAGCATCCCAGCTATAATTTTTAAAAACTAACACGTACTTTATATTTTCGTCCTTCTCTATTTCTTTTATCCTTTCCTCATAAGTGAAAAATACATCCCTTATATTTTCAACTTCCAAATCAGCCATATTTCCTATGTGTTGGGGGCACTCCACAACTACCTCATGTTTACCCAATCCGTTCATCAAATCATAAGGGCCCTTTCCTTTCTTCCATAAGCCATGATTCCCAGCCAAGAAAGGCTTTATACTGGGAACGACTCTCACTTTCCACTTCCCTTCGTTGTCCTTTATAGAGTAAACTTCTGGTGGCGTACGATCTTCTTTGCCAAAACAGAAAGGACACTCTTTCTCTGGAGGAGAAGAGTCTATTATCTTGAAATCCTTGGGTCTCTTTGCCCTTTCTGTGGCAATAATTACCCATCTACCAATTATAGGATCTTTTCTTAACTGAGGCATAGTTTATTTATTAGACACCTATTATAACAATTTTTATTTAAATTGCAAGGAGAAGAAAAAAGCAAATAGAAGCTGAGCGGTAATAAAATAGTAAGAAAAATAGCGTTATCTATATCCAATTAAAAATATAGATCCGCTGCCATTGCCTGTAACAGGCTGGCCTAAAGATGTACAAATTATCATATTATCACTGGTAAGAGGGAGCCAGAAAGTATCTGAGTTGTAAGACCAGGCAACTTGGGCATAAGGATGGGCGAAAAAATAATGCGCATACTCTGTGGTTCCTTCCTGTGTATATATTTTAAACTCAAGGTTTCCTCCGGGATTGTTATAATCACCTGTTCTTACATATACATAAATAAGAACTTCTTTTGCATTGGAAGGTACAATATCGCTTAACGGATAGGAAACTGTTGTTATAGCGTTAGTGGGTAAAGCTCCAAGATATATCTCTCCAAGAAAAGTCCATGTAACCCGCCTTGAGCCTACAGCATCCCAAATATAACTGGCACCATCAAATCTGCAAACTTTTAGAATATGTTCTCCTGAATCATAACAAAGTGTTCCCTCCGTGTTAACATTGCATTCAGAAGAACCACAATTATGAGGATAAAGACGAATACTGTTATACGCCCCATAAGGAGAAGGATAATAGGTGACAATGGTTAAGGTTTCTGCCTGGACATTTTGGACATAGCTTCTCCCTAGAAGTGCTGCAAAAAGAAAAACAACTAAAACTATTCTACTTTGCGTTCTCATCCTCATTTATATTATCTATATAAATACTCTACCGCCATAAACTCTTAAGACAATAAAATAATCTCTTTTGCTATCTGCTCCGCTTGACCTTAAGAAAACGACGCTTGCCAATTTTCAATATTACACCTTCGGAAGGAATAGAAAGCTTCTGACTCAAAAGGGGTTGATTATTGCATGATATCCCTCTTTGTTTAAGAAGGCGGCGTGCTTCGTTCTTAGTAGAAATGCATCCTTCTCTATAAAGAAGCTCAATAATATCAACTTCCTCTGTCTGCACAATGCACTCCTTTATATCGTCAGGAAGACCTTTTCGAGAGAATACACGTTCAAACTCCTCTCTTGCTTTTTTGGCTTCAGAGGAAGAACTGTAATCTTGAACAATGGTCTCTGCCAGCAAGAGTTTCGCCTCCTTAGGATGCATATTTTTAACTTTCTCTACGCCCACATCGGTCAACAGACGGAAATATTCCCACATAAGTTCATCAGATATACTCATTAGTTTTCCAAACATACTTTTTGGACTTTCCATTATTCCCACATAGTTACCCAATGACTTAG
>Ga0180301_10000847_pt1 | contig 24086 bp, 22 predicted proteins | sample GuaBasSediGuay16_FD_121797 | JGI IMG/M metagenome (GOLD analysis project Ga0180301, IMG submission 121797) | Subseafloor sediment microbial communities from Guaymas Basin, Gulf of California, Mexico - Guay16, Core 4569-2, 12-15 cm | ecosystem: Environmental > Aquatic > Marine > Hydrothermal...
GTGAAGAGGTTGGTAGGTTTCCTGTCCTTACAAAGAATGGAGAATATTGGTTTAAAGGTGCTTTTAAGATGGAGAATATTCAATTGTGGTATCCAAGGGGGATCGGCCCTCAGAAATTGTACGATTTTTCTTTCATTCTACTGCACAATGGAAAAGAAGTTTATGAAGAGAGAAAGAAAATTGGATTGAGGACCGTCAGAATCATAAAGGAAGAAGATGAAGAGGGTAGAACGTTCATATTCGAAATCAATGGTGAAAAAGTCTTTGCCAAGGGCGCAAACTGGATACCAGGAGACAATATACTGACATGGATGAAGGATGAAGATTACAAAAAGCTTTTGAAGATGGCTTACGATGCGGGTATGAACATGTTGAGGGTTTGGGGGGGTGGAGTATACGAAAGAGATGTGTTTTACAAATTGTGCGATGAATTGGGAATTATGGTGTGGCAGGATTTCATGTTTGCATGTCTTGAATATCCTGATCATTTACCTTGGTTCAGGAAACTAGCGAATGAAGAGGTTAGGAAAATAGTGAGGAAGTTAAGATATCATCCCTCGATAGTTCTTTGGTGTGGTAACAACGAGAACAACTGGGGGTTCGAAGAGTGGGGGAACATGACGAGAAAGGTTGATGGCTACAATCTCGGGAACAGACTCTATTTGATAGACTTTCCAAAAATATGTTCAGAAGAAGATCCCTCAAGAGAGTACTGGGTTTCAAGCCCATATGGCGGAGAGAAAGCCAACAGTCCAAAGGAAGGGGACAGACACAACTGGATAGTCTGGAGTGCGTGGGTCGATTTCGAATTCTACGAAGAGGACACAGGGAGATTCATCAGCGAATTCGGTTTCCAAGGAGCACCCCATCACAAGACGATAGATTTCTTCTTGAAGCCAGATGAAAAGTACGTTTTTCATCCCATGATGGTTAAGCACGAGAAGCAAGAAGAAGGATTGGAAAGGTGCTTGAGATTCATAAATGGTAGGTTCGGCATCGTGAGTGATTTCGACTCTTTTGTATATCTCTCCCAGCTCAATCAAGCTGAAGCTATAAAGTTTGGTGTAGAACATTGGAGAATTAGAAAATACAGAACATCAGGTGTTCTCTATTGGCAATTCAACGACAGCTGGCCAGTGGTCAGCTGGTCCGCGGTGGATTACTTCAAGAGACCAAAAGCCTTGTATTACTACACTAAGAGGTTTTACAGTGAGATTCTGCCTGTGATCAAGTTGAGAAAAGAGGACAAAACCCTCTCCCTCATCGTTGTGAACGACCTGAAGAAAGCAGTGGAAGCATCTGTAAATCTTGAGATATACAGTTTCGATGGTGAACTGGCCTTGGAGAAAAGTACGAAAGCAACTTTGCCTAAAGATAGTGTTGTTGAAGTTTTCACTGTGGATGCTTCTTTCTTGAATCTGCAGGAGACGATTGCCTTCTCGACTGTGAAAGCTGAAGGAAGATCTTTCGGAAATTACAAGGTCTTTGAAAAGTACAGAAACGTTAAGCTGAAGGATCCAGAGCTCTCATGGGAAAGGATAGGAGATACCATCAAGATTTCTGCGAAAAAACCTGCCATAGGTGTCCATATCGTATCTGAGCACGATGAAGAGTTAGAGGATAACTTTTTCTTCCTGAAACCAGGAGAAATCAAGGTCTTAAGGCTAAGAGATGAAGAATTCGTTGTAAAGAGTTTGTATGATTACTTACCCAGGAAGTAAGGATCTCATTCTGATTTCTCTGAAGCGAACGTTTCCAAGGATTTCTTTTATCCTTCTGACTTTTTCTGGATCTTCGTCGGAGAGATTTTCACCTTTTTCCATTTTCATCAGGATTCTATCTACATCCTGATAACTCATCCCAATTGCGAATTCATCTGTGATACCAGGTATAAGATCTGGAGAAGGTGCTTTTCTCAATATTTTCTCAGGAACATCAAGTTCCTTCGCAAGTTCATACACCTGTGTTTTGTAAAGATGAAGGATCGGTTCTATATCTACCGCATCATCTCCCCACTTGACATAGAATCCCAATTTGTACTCTGTTTTGTTGGTGGTTCCAACGACTGCATATCCCCTCTTTTCAGCTTCGAAGTAAAGATGACACATTCTCACTCTATGCTTAATTCTGTAGTAAGCAATTCCTTTTAGAAACTCTTCATTACCTTCGTTTCTCAAATCCTCAATGTACGCATCTCTTTTGGGAAGTGATTCCCACTTGTTCTTCACGTATCTTTCTTGGATTTTACGAGGTATGAAGAGAGTTGAAGGTTGTAATCTATAAACTCCCATCGCTCTCAGAACTTTCGTTATTGGTTTTACAATGTATTCAACATTAAGGTTCTCACACACTATGACGGCATCTTTCAAAGTATCCGGTGAAGAGTCCCTTTCAGGAAGTATCACACCCAAAACTCTATCCTTTCCCAGAGCTTCGACACAAAGACTTATGACGACAGCCGAATCTAACCCACCACTAACACCAACAACAGCACCTCTGAAGTTATATTCCTCTATTGTTTTTCTCAAAAATTGGACAATATCCTCTTTCATAACAACTCACCTTCTCCCACAATTTTCCATATCAAGATTATCCTCTTTGTATGTTAAATCATCATTTGATGAAGTTTCCAAAGTGAGTGAATTTTAAGAAATATTGAAGAATATGTGTATAAAAGTTTTTCCCCATATAATCTTTGGAGATAAAGGATAATCGAGGGAAAACAGCCGATGATAAAGAGAATCATATTGGCAATCATTCTGGTAATCCTAGGATTCCATGCTTTGGGAACAACAAGAAGATTGGAGCAGGAAAATTTTATAAGCTGTATGTCTTGATAGCTATTTGTTCTCTCACGATCGTCAGTGTGGGAGTCATAACAGCAAGTTGGTGGCTCCTCGTCATCGCCATCTTTGTGGGATTCGTTTCTATTGAAGGGATATCTTTCATCGGCAGAAAAGTTTCGATTAAAGACCTACTAACAGGATTGTATAGGAAGGAGTTTTTCTTTAGAGAATTACTCCCGATAGAGCTTGCTGGAGCAAAACGTATGAATTTTCCAATCAGTTTTGTCATGATAGATATCGATAATTTCAAGGAGTATAACGACAAATATGGTCACGTTCAAGGAGATAAACTATTGCAGAAAATGGGAAAAATTCTGAGAGAAAGCATAAGGGAATCTGATTTTGCTATAAGATATGGAGGGGATGAATTTCTGTTGATCCTGACATGTAATGAAGAAGAAGCAAAGGAAGTTGTAAAAAGAATAATCAACGCCACAAAACAGGAAGGTATCTTCGTATCCTATGGTATCAGTCAATGGAAACCAGGTGAAGATATAGAAAAAACCATAGAAAGAGCTGATCGTAGAATGTATAGGATGAAGGATAAAACAAAAGCAAAAACTGATCTTTCCAACGATTACCAGATGACATAGTTTTGTGAGATATTTCCCTCATCTGTAAGCTTCTTTCTCACCAAAAACTTTACCTTTCCAAGATAGTCTTTTACTGTTGATTCTTTCAATACTGCATTAAGTTTAACCTTATTAAAATTTAGCATTTGTATTGATAATGAGAAATATGATATAATCACAATTGAATGTGAAGAAATTAACTTATAAAAGGAGGGAAACAACATGGCAGATTTGACTTTCAAAATATCGGGATCTTGTGAAACACCGACAAAAACGATTGTTAAGGCAAGAAACTTTACAATGATAATCGATGAACCCCCTGCCTTGGGAGGAAAAGATGAAGGAGCGAATCCTGTTGAATATTTACTCGCAGCTTTAGCAGGTTGTTTGAACGTTGTAGGACATCTGGTGGCAAAAGAGATGAAGATGGATTTGAAGAAAATGGAGGTAGAGATTGAAGGAAAATTGAACCCAGAAAAGTTCGCAGGAAAGGACACAGCAGATAGGGCTGGCTTTAAGGAGATTAGCGCGTTGATTAAGGTGGAAACAGATGCCGATGAAGAAACTCTCAAAAAATGGCTTGAAACTGTCGAAAAAAGATGTCCTGTATCGGACAACATCTCAAATTCAACACCTGTGAAAATCATGTTTGAAAAGATATCTTCATGTTGTGGTTGAAAAAACCAACACACCTTATTGAGGAGTGGTCCCTTGTTTCCATAGGGCCTTTTTATGATAAGATTCTAGTGATCGGCTTATACACTGATAAAAGCCGGCTCCGTTGTCGGAACCGGCTTTAAGAGTTAGGGGATTTGGTCTGGGCGGAGGGACTTGAACCCTCGACCTCCGGACCCCGATTCCGGCGCTCTCCCTTCTGAGCTACGCCCAGATCCAAGGAGATTATAACACAGAGATGGGAGGGATTTCATGAAGAAGAGGATCAGGGTTTTAATAGCAAAACCTGGGTTGGATGGTCACGATAGGGGAGCAAAAGTAGTTGCTAGGGCTTTGAGGGATGCTGGTATGGAGGTGATATACACTGGGTTGAGGCAGACGCCCGAGCAGATTGTAAGAACTGCCATACAAGAAGATGTGGATATCATAGGACTTTCCATTCTCTCAGGAGCCCATATGAAAATATGTGAAAAGCTCCTTAGATTGATGAAAGAGAATCAAATAGAAGATATCCCTGTGTTTGTCGGGGGAATAATACCACCAGATGATGCAGAGAAATTGAAGGAAATGGGGATAAAAGAGGTTTTTGGACCGGGAACTTCCATCTCAGAGATCGTGGAGAAAGTCAGGAAATATTCTGAAAAGGTCGAAACTTAAGTTATCTTGAATTCCTTCGCTTCCCTCAAGAAGATCAGAAAACTCAAAACACCCATCACCATCAACAATATATCAGCTATCGTGATTTTATCGGGCGCTTCTCCCAGCACTATACCAAGATAAGAACTTGCAAGTTCCAGGATCCTGAAGATGGCGAAGATCGAGAAAATGAAAGCTCCAACCATGAGATGAGCAGTTGCCAATTTTTCCTCTACAATGGAGTCCATTATCCCAAAGAGAAATATCAACGACACTATCCCTAAGAAGGTTCCAAACAAGAAATCCGCTCTGATCTCCATGAAAGCCACAGAACCTGAAACGATGGTCATTATGAAGAGGGCCAATTTTTTACTCACAGGAACAACCTCCCCACGTTGTAAGCGATAAAGGAGATTAGATATGCAACCAGTGAACTATAAATCACTATGAATATAGGCCATTTCCAGCTCCCTGTTTCCATTTTCGCAGCTGCCACGGTTGCCAAGCATGGTATGTAAGCCATCACAAAAACCATGAAAGCGAATGCAACAGCTGGATCCATCTCCTGAGATAATGCCAACCTTGCACTTTCTAAATCTTCTTCCCCAAAGCCATACAACATCGAGAAGGTGGAAACAACCACTTCCTTAGCGGCTACCCCGAAGAGCAAAGCAGTTGTTGCTCTCCAAGAAAAATTCAAAGGTCTCATTATAGGTTCTAATGCCTTTCCTATAGTTGCTGCATAGCTCTTTTCGACATCTCCTCCCGCTGGGAAGTATCCAAGAAACCATATCAGAATTGAGGCTACAAGTATTATTCCCCCCGCTTTTTGCAAGAAATGCTTCCCCCTATTCCAAACGTATATAGCAAGATTTTTAAGACTTGGCATCCTGTACCTTGGAAGCTCCATGATCAAAGGAAACTTTCTACCTTTGAAAAATAATCGGTTCACAACGATGGCAGATCCAATAGTGAGAAGAATACTCAGGATGTATAGGGAAAAAATAACTAAAGCAGTGTTCTTTGGGAAAAATATGCTAGCAAGGAGTATGTAGACAGGGAGTCGCGCACTACAAGTTATGAAAGGAGCTATTAGTATCGTTGCCAACCTTTCTTGAGAGTTTTCGATGTTCCTTGTGGACATAACAGCTGGAACGTTACATCCGAAACCAAGAAGGAGTGACATGAAGGATCTACCACTCAATTTGAACCTCACCATCAATCTATCCATGACGAACGCCGCTCTCGGAAGGTACCCAGATTCCTCCATGAAACCTAAGGCAAGAAACATCATGAATATGTTTGGGACAAAAACTAAAACTCCTCCGACTCCTCCTATGATACCATCCGATATCAGGGAAGAAAGCCAATTTTCTCCCAAAGATTGAACCACGAGATTTGCCATCTTTGAGAAAGCAGCGTCCAACATATCTGAAAAAACCTGGGCTACATCGAAAGTCAGTTTAAAAGCCAAGTACATGAACGAGAAAAATATGGGTATACCAAGGAATTTATGTGTTAGCACGTGATCTATTGCTTCACTCAGAGTCATTTTCGCTTTGATCTTGGATATAGCTTCTTTCATAACGCTATTTATGTAATCGTAGCGAGCTTTCGCTATCTTTACTTTGTTCTCTGTTATCTCCTTCTCACTCAGCTTTTTTATACCAGCTATCCTCTCTAGCAGCTCTAATATCTCTTTATCTCCTTCTAGATACTTCAAAGCAAGCCATCTACTGTCGTAATTTCCCAGAATCTTCGCTTCTTTCAGTGATTTTTCCACTTCTCTTATCTTTGCTTCAATATCCTTTCCATAATTCAACATAACCTTATTCGACTTTTCTAACTTTCTTGCCATTCCGACTATCGATTTCAGAAGATCTTCGACTCCTTCACCATTTATAGCTGATGTGAGGACAACAGGAACGCCAAAATGCTTGGAAAGTTCATATCTATCTATCTTCAAGCCATTTTTTCTTGCTTCATCAATGGCGTTAACAACCAAAATCACGTTTTCTTCCATTTCCAATATCTCCAGAAGCAGGTACAATCCTTGCTCCAAACTCATGGAATCTGTGACGACGATCACAACATCAGGAGCCTCTTTCAAAATGAAATCTCGAGCTATCTTCTCATCTATTGAGGAAGCGCTCAGAGAGTAAACTCCTGGCAGATCCACTATCCTTATCTTTTCCCCATCGTACTTTGCGATCCCTTCCTTCTTTTCAACTGTGACACCCGGCCAATTCGCAACGTATTGCCTTGCTCCAGTCAACGCATTAAAAAGGCTCGTCTTTCCGACGTTTGGATTTCCTGCAAGAGCAACCCTTATCATCATCCTATCCTCCTGACAAGAACTTTCCCTGCCATACCATGTCCTAATCTAGCGATCCTTCCGTTCACCTCCAAAGAAACACCACGAAAATTTGAAAGGACCCTCACTTCAGTACCTATGTTTATCCCGAAACTTCTCATTCTCATCAGAAACATCCCTCCTCCCAAAAAACGGACCACCTCATATCTCTCACCAGGTTGTGCAAGAGAGAGAGGTATGACACTTTCGATTGGTATAACCTCTATTCCTTCAGCCTCCTCTCGCCTCAATGTCACCATCTTTCCCATTACTCTATAGACTCTGGGGTCTCCTAAAGGGGCTTCTTTCACTATCTCAACTCTTGTTCCTGGTACGAATCCTAGACTCAATATTTTAGATTCGACGCTGGGTGGTAAGTTTAGTCTTACAACCTCAACTGTGGTTCCAATTGGTGCCTCGGAAAGTTTCATCATCTCACCTCTTATTGAGAATCATTCTCATTAATAAATTATACCTTAAAAATCGGCTCTAAAGCGTTATTGATACAAGAAGAAAGAAAGGTTTTTAAAACCTTTCAAGTAGTTGAAATAAGAGGACAACTTATCTAATGATTCTTCACTTTTTCAGCCATTATTTTGTTCATTTCCGTGACGAATAGCTTTATCTTTTCATCCACTTCTTCGAATCTCTGCTTCAACATCTCAGTGAATTGTTCAGCTGTGAAAGGTGGAGATTTCTTGACAGTGTTGTATTTTTTGTATATCTTGTTGTAACATCTAGTAACGCCATCCTTGGTCAATGGAAAACGCTCGACGAAAGCGAGTTCTTTGAAAGCTGTGAACTCTTCTAAGACTAGGTCCGTCTTTTTTACGTCCATGCTCAACTTCCAAGTCCATCCCTTGTACGGATGTTCGAATTCGAATAAGACGATCATGCTTCCTTCTCCTCTTTCAACCACGTCCCCACCTTCCATGGGATTTTTTCCATTACGTTGTAGTATTTTATTACCTTTCTCCCCATTCTTTCAAGATGTTTAACAATTCTTCGTTGAGAGTCTTTATGCCTTTTGATGTCTTGTTGAATGCAATTATAGTTTCCTCAAATTCTTTAAAATCTCCACCTAAAGAGACTTGATAGCCATAATCGTGGTTCATTATCCTTTCAAAACCTTCTCTCAACTTTCTCAAACTTTTTATGATCCTCCGATAGGAGGAAATGGTGATGACGAAGAACATCACTATTCCCAGTAGGTATAAAATCAGAAACCATGTAAAGCATGCATAGGTCACCTTCCTCTCCAAAATGTCAAGCTTCATCATTAACTTTGTGAAATCTTTGGGGTTTTTGATCTCATAGAGTTTTGTGAGAGTATTCTTCAATCTATTGTTTGGATCACAGAAGAGATGGAAGAAAAAACTTAAATTCGGTTTTTCAGGAAGATTTTCGATATCCACCCTTCTCAAGAATCCTTTGAAAAACACAAGATCTACCACTACGAAAAAAACAATTATCGTAATCACCACAAAGTACACTAAGAGGAAAAGGTCTGTAAGAACACATTTCCATTTTTCTTTCTTATACCAGATATTATGGGTTTAAGATAGATTGAGTTCACATTCTTTCTCAGAACTATTTTGACACCATCACCTTCATCTACGATCTCGTATCCCTCAGGTTTAAAGAGCAAGTAACCTTTCTTGAAAAGCTCGTCCACATCCTTCGGAAATCTTCCTTCCAACTCATAGAAACTATTTATCGCTATTTCGAGGATTTTGATCTCCTTGGCCACTCTCAACGCTCTGGCTTTTTCGAGAAATCCTTTAGCCTGAGGTATCAGAACACTTATTAGAATCAAAACAACACCGAGTGTTATCACGACTTCAAGATAACTTGGAAATGGAAGAAAAAGAAGTTTTCTCTTCTTCACTCAGTTACCCTCCTAATCCACCTCTCATATTCTTCGTTGACACGATTTACTTTTAAACACAAGATGACTGGTATTTTGTAAGGATGAAGATTTCTTAATCTCTTGAAAGTTTTATCCACCTTCTCCTCTGATACTTTGAATATGACGCCAAACTCCTCAGCGATCACAACCCTCCCTTCCCACCAATATCCTGAGGTTATAGGAACCATGTTGAAACATCCCACGAGTTTCTCTTCTAGCAACTTCTTCCTGATCTTTAGAGCTTCCTCTTTATTTGGAAAAGTTGAATAGATGATGAACATAGCTTTCACTCCATTTCGTCGATACTTTTTCTCCCAAAAGATCTAAAATATTAGTTCGGAGGTGATCGAGTTGATCGTCAGGATATCCATGGCTCAGTTCAACGCCAAAGTAGGTGATCTAGAAAAGAATGTTGAGAAAGCAATAGAGGCTATAAAACTCGCGGAAATGAAGAGAGCAGATATACTCTTACTTCCCGAGCTTTTTATAACGGGCTATCCACCGGAAGATCTCGTCTTAAAACCCTCTTTTTTAAAGGATAACATAAAGGCTTTGGAAGAAGTTGCAAGGTTCACTGAAGGCAAGAATGTTACAGTCATCGTTGGTTTCATAGATGTTGACGACGATGTTTACAATTCTGCAGGAATCCTACGCGATGGAAAGATAATAGCAAAATACAGAAAGATGTTTCTACCAAACCACAGTGTTTTTGACGAACAGAGATATTTCAAGTCCGGGAAATCCCCTATGATCCTTGATTTCGAGGGAGTGAGAATTGGCATCACGATCTGCGAGGATATTTGGCATCCATACGGTCCCATGGGGGATCTGGTCTTCTCAGGAGGTGCTCAGCTCATATTGAACATATCTGCATCTCCTTATTTTGTCGGAAAAAGAGACCTCAGGAAGAAATACATAGGAATGAAGGCTTTTGACTTCCATGTGCCAGTAGTTTACCTGAACCTGGTTGGTGGACAAGATGAAGTCGTCTTTGATGGTACGAGCTTCGTTGTGAATGCAGATGGAGATGTCATATGTGAACTTGAAGCGTTTGAAGAAGATTTCGTCACGGTAGATATAAGCGTTGAAGACAGCTTGAGAGCGAATCTTCATGATCCTAGAAGAAGGCAAGGAATAATCAAGGGAAACCCTGTGGAGGTAGTAAAAATGGGAAGATTGACGGAAAAGAAAGAGAAGTTGAAAGGGAAGCTGGTGAGGGAGATAAACAGGGAAGAAGAAATGTTGAGAGCACTTGTACTTGGAACAAGAGACTACATCAGAAAAAACGGTTTTGAAAAGGTTGTGATCGGTTTGAGTGGAGGTATAGACTCATCTCTTGTTGCCACAATTGCTGTTGAAGCTTTAGGAAAAGAGAACGTTGTTGGAGTTTTAATGCCTTCGATGTACACATCAAAAGAAAGCATCGAGGACGCAACGAAGCTTGCCAATAATCTGGGAATAAAGACTTTTACAATACCTATAACCAGTGTCTTTGAATCTTATCTGAAAGCTCTAAAAGATGTTTTTAAAAACACAGAACCTGATGTTACGGAAGAGAACATACAAGCTCGTATAAGGGGAAACTACCTGATGGCTCTTTCCAACAAATTTGGATGGATTGTTCTCACAACGGGGAATAAAAGTGAAATGGCAACAGGTTATGCCACTCTTTATGGAGACATGGCAGGAGGTTTTGCAGTCTTGAAGGATGTCTACAAAACAGATGTTTACAGGATTGCAAGATGGATAAATGAAAAGAAAGGAAGGGAAATAATTCCTCAAAGGATCTTTGAAAAACCTCCTTCTGCTGAATTGAAACCAGGTCAAACCGATCAGGAAAAACTACCACCTTATGAGGTATTAGATGAAATCCTAAAGCTTTACGTGGAGGAGGATAGGAGTATCGATGAAATCGTGAAAGAGGGTTTCTCAAAAGAACTCGTAGAAAGTGTTGTGAGGATGGTGGATGGTAACGAATACAAAAGGAGACAGGCACCTCCTGGAATAAAGATAACCAAGAGAGCTTTTGGGAAAGACAGAAGGATGCCCATCACGAATGGATATAAAGACACTTTAGAATTCTTTTAAGATATCACTTAAATCCTCAGGTAATTTGAAAACTTTTGTAGCCCCTGCTTTCAGAAGCTCTTCTTTATCGTTCCATTCATGAAGTATGCCAAATATCCTTGCCACACCAGCGCTTTTAGCCGCCAAAACCCCATTTTTGGAATCTTCAAAAACTGTTGCATCACTTGCTTTTATTCCTAATCCTTCTAAAGCTTTTATGTAAATGTCTGGGGAAGGTTTGGGATTTTCAACCTCGTCTCCACAGACGATGACGTCGAAATATCCCAGGATATTGAGATTTCTCAATCTAGAAAGAGTTTCAGATTTTGAGGTGGAAGTGGCTATTGCCAGGTTGTAACCTCTCTTTTTCAAAAATTCGAGAATCTGGCGAATTCCAGAATTCAATTCTAGAGATTTGAAAAGTTTCTCTTTCATTCTATTGAACCTTTCTATAAAAGCCTGGATTGGCGCTTTTATTCCGGCCTTTTTATGAAACATGGGTAGTCCCTTGCTTTCAGGGATTCCCATCATCGATCTGAAAAGCTCATCTGTGAATGTTCCTCCTAATTCTTCTGTCACCTTTTTAAAAATTCTCCTATAAAGCTTTTCAGAGTCGATGAGAACGCCATCCATATCGAATACAACTGCTTTCAACACGAGACCTCCCCGCTCGTTAACCTCGTTCTACCATACTCAAGATAGAGTAGTAAAATAAAGATAGTATGAAAAAGTTGAAAATTGTTTCAGGAAGTAGGTTGAAGCAGATATTAATAACCATCTCATTAATCGTGGGAATCCTTTTGATCGAGACCACGATTAGATTTTTCACTGGATTAGAAGATGAAAAAGAGCATCTACGACACCTAACTGAATTAGCGGATGAGTTTATCACGAAACGAGTGAACGATTTCCGCAAGACGTATTTTATCCTCTTGAAAAATGGGATATGGAACCCTGCGGAATTTCCGGAGATATTGTTCTACGCTATTTTGAGGAAGAATATCGTCGTAGAAGCCTCACCTTATGCCCCGTTCAACATGGGTGATCATATTGATACATTATCCATGAGATCGATCTATAGTACTCCTATTGGGGCTGCTTTTACTCTTTTCATAAGCCTTGGAGATACTGCTTATGTTATGGGACTAAATATCAAAGAGGTTTTGGATCCTCTGAGAATTCTTCTGAAGGATTTTGTGATTTTCAGGTCCGAAGATGGAACGGTATTACTCTCAGATAAATTGAATTTGAGAAATATTAAAGAGTTAGGAATAGAACCTAGAAGTATAGGTAAGACTGTAAAATTGGATGGGAACCTTTATGTAGTATCTGAAGACATATATGGAATGCGCATGATGAAAGAATTGAAGGTCACTAATATATTGAAAGGGATTTTGAGGACGCTACCAATAGATATTCTTGTTTTTTCCTCAGTTCTAGTTTTAATTCTGTTTCTTTTTCATTTACAATCTCAGAGGATATCAGATAGTTTCACCGATTCTGTTAAGAGGATTTTAGAAGGAGATTCCCTTGGGAAAAATATTTCAAAGAATGTTTTGGAATTGAAAAGGATAATAGACAATCACATCAAAAGGTTGAAAATTATGTACACAGGTATTCATCAAATCCTTTATACGGAGACTTTTTATGATCCGAAAGAAATCGATGTGGACAGGTTTCTTTTCTCGACCTTTACTAAATATTCAAGAGAAGTTTTTCCCACAGCATCATCTTTTTCGATATTCAAGAAAATAAATGATGAATACCGAGCCATAGATTATGAAGGATCCTTTGGCATTCTGACGATGGATACTTTAAGTAAACTAAAGATACCAGATAAAACAGTTAGGAGAGTTTTAGGATCTCTCAAACCAATATGGCTGAAAAAAGAGCAGATTCTTGAGTTATGGAGGGAATTCAACGTAAGTAAAGAAGAACTGGAGGAATTCCTGAAAGGCTTAGAAACCGCTCTAATCATACCAATCACGGATGAAGAGACGATAAAGGCGTTCATAATTGTTGGTTTTCCAACAGAAAAGAAAGATGTGTTATATGAAGAGGCCTGTGAAATTGTCACTTTTGGCCTCAATCTCATTTATAAGAGGTTAGAGGATATAAAAGAACTGTATTGGATATCCATGACGGATCCTCTAACAGGTATTTACAACAGAAGGTATTTCATGGAAAGGTTACAAGAGGAGATTCAAAGAGCGAGGAGATACAAAGAGGATATCTTTTCGATTTCCATATTAGATATAGATGACTTAAAGAGAATAAACGACAATTATGGGCATCAGATTGGAGACGAACTCATAAAACATATTGCCAATTTCTTAAAAAATTTCATACGAGAAAGTGACGTTGTTGGAAGAATTGGTGGAGATGAATTTGGAATAATATGGATGCATACGGATAATGAAGCAGCGAAATGGGTTCAGAAGAGGTTGATAGATGGTATAGAGAAATTACGTGTACCGAGTATACCGGATGAGAAGATATCGATAAGTGTTGGAACGTCTACCTTTGGTGTGGATGGTTTTACAACCGATGAATTGATAAAGGTAGCCGATAATAGGATGTATGAAATGAAGAAACGAAGGAAAGATTAAATGATAAAATCTTTTCTGGTGATACAAAATAGGAGGTGATTCAGGATGAGAAAAGCGATGCTATTGATGCTTATAGTTCTATCCGTCATAATATTAGCTCAACCCAAACTGGTGATTTGGTGCTCAGAGAAGCAAGTAGACATCCTTCAGAAATTGGGGGAGGAGTTTCGTGCAAAATACGGTGTGGAAGTGGAAGTACAGCAGGTGGATTTTGGATCAATCAAGCCCAAATTTCTGACAGCAGCTCCAGCAGGAGAAGGGGCAGACATAATAGTAGGAGCTCATGATTGGGTAGGGGAACTCGTTGTTAACGGTCTTTTAGAACCAATACCAGAGTTTGCTGACATGAAATACTTCTATGATACAGCCATAAACGCCTTCTCCTATGGAGGAAAGCTATACGGTCTACCCTACGCTATGGAAGCGATCGCACTCATATACAACAAAGAATACGTCGAAAAACCTCCAAAGACCGTAGATGAGTTAATAGAGATGGCAAAAAGCATAGATGAGGAGTATGAAGGAGAAGTCAGAGGATTCATCTACGACGTCGCTAATTTCTACTTCTCTGCTCCCTTCATATTCGGATATGGAGGATACGTTTTCAAAGAAACACCAAAAGGTCTGGATGTGAACGATATAGGCCTTGCAAATGAAGGAGCCATAAAAGGTATGAAACTTATAAAGAGGTTCGTCGATGAAGGAATCATAAAAGTAGGAGATAACTATGGAATCATGGATTCCATGTTCAAAGAAGGAACAGCTGCTATGATTATCAACGGACCCTGGGCAGTGAAGGCATACAGAGACGCTGGTATAGATTATGGAATATCCGTTATACCGGATCTAGAACCAGGTGTTCCTGCAAAGCCATTTGTCGGTGTTCAAGGTTTCATGATCAACGCAAAGTCTCCCAATAAGCTCCTCGCCATAGAATTTCTGACGAACTTCATCGCAAAGAAGGACACGATGTATAAACTCTACCTTGGAGATCCAAGGCTTCCTGCTAGAAAAGATGTTCTTGAGCTCATAAAGGATAATCCCGATGTGGTGGCTTTCACGAAGAGTGCCTCCATGGGAATTCCCATGCCGAATGTTCCTGAAATGGCACCGGTGTGGTCGGCTATGGGAGATGCTTTAAACCTCGTTATAAATGGAAAGGCATCACCTGAGGAAGCTTTAAGAAATGCTGTTGAGAAGATAAAATCCCAGATTAAAAAGTGATGGGGGATCCCCCCCATCATTTTATTTTGCTGAGGAGGAAAAAGCGTGAAGCTTCTTTTGAAGATAATTGGATGGCTCTTCCTTCTCATTTTCAACGCATTCCTCTTCTGGAGTGTCGTTTTCTTGTTTTCCCACGGTTTGAAAGGTCTCTCAATGGTCCTTCTGATAATGCTCCTCATGATCGATTTCTTCATATTCAACAGAAGAGCCTATCCCTACCGTTATTTAATACCTGCCCTTTTCTTTCTCTTTGTTTTAGTTTTGTATCCCATATATTTCACGGTGAAAACTGCTTTCACTAACTATGGGACCGGACATCTGATAACCAAAGAAGAAGCCATATATAGGATTCTGACGGATCCGAACTTCACCTATATAAAAGATGAGAAAAATCCCGTTCCTTATTCCGTGTTCTGCGTATACAATGGAATAAAACCTACCGATGATTTTCTAATACTCTTTGAAATGAACGGAAAGCTCTACATCGGATTCAAACCCCTTCCAAAAGAGAGAAGAGGAACCGAAATATTACTGAGTGAAGGAAAACTTTTATCGACAAAGGAGGTAGAACATCTCCAGATCATCCCTGAAACGAAGGATTTAGGTGAAATTAGAGTGGTCAAATTGAAAGATAAGGTCTACAAACTCCTTTACAATCCTGATGTATCAGAAACCGAGAAATTCTCAGCTTTCTTTAAAACTGTTATCGGTCAAAGGCATCTAAGCAAAGCAGAGTATGTACATCCAGATATGGGTAAGATAGCACTTCGAATAGCCAAGGATGGCAAGTGGAGATTTTTCAAAGTGGAAAGACTCTATAGACTCAGTTACGTGGAAGAGATGATAGGAGACAAACTTAAAACCAAGATGATTGTGGTGAATAATAGGACAGGAAGAAGATTGATAGAGGAAGATGGGGCTTTCTATGATGTCGATGATGAGGGCAACAGACACTTCGTTATAGGCTACATAGATTACGTTGGTATGAGAAATTTCGAAAGGATTGTGAAGGATCCAAAGATAGCAGGCCCATTTTTGAAAATATTCGTTTGGAACTTCATCTGGGCTTCTCTGAGCGTTGTTTTAACGTTCGCTGTCGGCCTTGGATTTGCATTGATATTGAATGATAGAAACCTCAGGGGGAGGGTTATATACAGAACTTTGCTGATTATACCGTGGGCTGTCCCCGCTTTTATATCTGTTCTCGTCTGGCGCAACGGGATGTTCAACGAAACTTATGGTGTGATAAACAAATTCCTTCTTGGGAAAATCTTTGGGTTGAAACCCATCAAATGGTTTAATGATCCCTTCTGGGCAAAGTTCGCTTGTCTGACGGTGAATACATGGCTTGGTTTTCCATACATGATGACGGTTTCTCTAGGAGCGCTCCAAAGTATCCCAGATGAACTTTATGAGGTCGCTTCAATAGATGGAGCAAACAGGTGGCAAAAATTCTGGAGAATCACTTTCCCTTTAATCATGACAACGGTTGCTCCGCTACTGGTAGGAAGTTTCGCTTTCAATTTCAACAATTTTGTCAATATATACCTGCTGACTCAAGGAGGCCCTCCCATTCCGAATACAACAACACCTGCTGGTGCTACTGATATACTGATTTCTTACACTTACAAATTGGCTTTTGAAGGAGCTAGAGGTCAAGATTTTGGTTTTGCCAGTGCGATATCTGTTATCATTTTCTTCCTCGTAGCTGGTATTAGTTTTGTGAACTTCAAGATATCTGGAACGTTCGAAGAGGTGAGAAGATAGTGATACGAAAGAAACCCAGAGTCATAGCACACATCTTCTTGATATTTATAGTATCAATAATTCTCTTTCCTATAGTCTGGGTCGTTGGAACTTCCCTAAGAAGGGATGAAGCGGCATTTTCACCAAAACTTTTCTCATCAAGGCTCACACTTCAGCACTATAAGGACCTTTTGAAACCAGAGAAGAATATACCAGCTCTCGTTCAAGATCTCCAAAATCTGCTTTCCTTCTCTGGGCATTATGAGAATTTGACCATAGAAGAGGCAAGCGAAAGGATAGAAGAGGATATAGAAATGTTCAAGGATTATATAAAGGAAAGTGAAGAACGATTTAAGACGACTTTAAGCTCCTATGAGAGAATCAAAAGCTTTTTGAATGAAAATTGGGAGGGAATAAAAGGAAACGTACTGAAACTCCTCAATGATGTGAAGAAATCCTTTGAAAGAGACGTAAAAACGTTAGGTGTAAGTGTTGAAGATGATCTTTACAAAGTCGTTCTTTATGAGAGGATAGCTGGTCAAAGGTTCTCTTCAAAAGTCGTCAAGTATCATTTGAAAGAACTATCTCTAATCTTTGGGAAGAAGATTTTGGATGAGAAAGATTTTTACGAAGTTTTAGCAGATCTCAAGAGAATATATGAAAGCTTTTACGGTGTATTGAAGGAAGAGTTGAAAGATCTTTCAGAGTCTCTTGTGAAACTACAGAAAGATATAGAGAAGGAGGAAAAGGTGTACCGGGATTTAGAGATGAAGGTTTTATCCACCATTGAAAATATGAAAGTAGCGTACGCTCCTGAAATGCTATCCTTGAAAATAACTTTGGGAAACCTTCTAGAAATCTTAAAAGAGGTGCCGGAATCTCCTTCCAACTTTGAGATCGCTGTGGATGATTCTTCTTTAAAGAAGAGTTTCGAGGAAATCTTGCCAAGGGTGGAAAGACTAAAATCTTATCTTAGTTTGTTCGAGAAGATGAGCTTTGAAGGTATTTTAAAAGATCTTTTAGAAATCACTGAAAGTGTTTTTCAGAGAGTTGAAAAACTTACACCAGCTGATAAAAAGAAACCACTCTTCTCAGATTTCATTGTGATATACGATGATATATCAAAAGATCTGACAAGACTTTACAAGGATCTAGACGAAATGGTTGTTGATCTCACCCAAAAGTTGGAAAAACTGAAGATAATGGAAAACAGAAGGAAAAATCTCATAAGGAAGAAAGAAGAGATCCTCAGGAAAATAGCGATGTTAGAGAAAAAATTAGAGCCTTTCGAAAGTAAGCTGAGTGTTTATAGGAAAATGCTGATCTTGAATGAATACATCTGTCTATTGGAAAACAAGATGGCATCGATAGATAAAATATCTGGTTTTTCTTCAAAAGATGTCCTCAAGTATGATCTCTTACTGAAGTCTTTGAGAAGCATGCTCTCTAACAGTTCAGATTCTGGCCTTTCCAAAAAATCCCTGAGCGCTCTAAATAAAGCTTTAAACAGAGTGAAATGGATATCTGATTACAGGAGTTTCTACAAGAGTTTTGATAGGTTGAAAAGGAAATTACCCCTTGTATTCGATAAAGTGAAATACCTGCTAAGCGACTTCGAAAGGTACTATCCTTTTCTCTTAAAACTGTCATCCGAAGGTGTGTTCGTCTCCTCATCCTCTTTAAATGAGCTTTATAACGTCATAAGGGCTGAGTACATAGGACCCGTAAGCGGAGATCTTGGAATAGCCAGTAGGAAGTCTGGCGATTTGATCGATGAAATTCCGTTCAAATCTTTGAAAAGGGAATTCAAAAGAATAGATGGTAATCTGTTCAGAATAAATCAAATATGGCAACAGAAAACGAAACACTATTTCTTGAGGTGGGTTTTGAATTCAGTTATAGTCTCGGGGCTTGTTGCCATCATAACAACCTTTGTATGTGCTTTGGGAGCGTATCCCTTCAGTAGAATGAGATTCTGGGGCAGACGATACGGCATAATAGCTCTTTTACTCATACAGATGTTTCCAGCTATAATGTACATGGTCGCTCTGTACGGCCTTCTGAGTTTTTTGGGAAAGTACATTCCTTGGCTTGGTTTGGATACGCTGGGAGGATTGATTTTTGTATACCTAGGAAACATCGCGTTCAATATGTATCTCATAAAGGGATTCTACGACACCATACCCGATTCTCTCGAGGAGGCCGCTATGATGGATGGAGCAACACGTTTCCAAACATTTTGGCAGATCGTCATTCCTCTTGCAAAGCCTATACTTGCTGTTGTAGTTATTCTTACATTCATGGGGACTTTCAACGAATTCGTGTTGGCGAAGATAATTCTTCAAGATGTCAAAAATTACACCTATGCGGTTGGATTATGGACATTCTCAGTAGGCCCTTATGAAACACAGTGGGGAATCTTCACAGCCGCAGCTTTAGTTGGAATGACACCCATGGTCATTCTTTTCCTATCACTTCAGAGGTTCTTGATAAGCGGTTTGACGAAGGGATCGGTGAAAGGGTGAACGAAGATATCTTGAAAGATATCCTTGAGAAAAAAATCGACGATGAACTTTTCTTGCCACATTATGAACGTTTTTCAATAGTAAACCTTGTTAGTTCACTCCTTCAGCATTTTGGTGTCGAAACTCATCACTCACCTTATCCACTGAGTGATTTCGTGGATCTGAAGGATGTTAAGAAAATCGCACTCATAATCCTAGATGCTATGGGTTACAGAAACCTCGAGAAGCTTCTGGAAAGACGACCGTTGAGAATTCTTGAAAGGGGGAAACTCCTTGTTGGCACCTCTGTATTTCCAACAACGACAGCAACTGCCCTTACAAGCATCTGTACAGCTCTAACCCCTCAAGAACATGGGATGATGGGTTATATATTGTTTTTGAAAGAGTTTGGGACCCTGACTAACATGATAGAGTTTTCCCCAATTGGCTTTCCCAGAGATTCCCTTCTTGAGAGAGGTTTGAACATCCACCATTTCCTTGAGAGAGAAACCATATTCCAAAAACTGAGAAAAGAAGGAGTAAGACCTGTTGCAGTAACCGCAAATATCTTCAAAAATACTGGCTTGTCGAAAATGCATCATGAAGGTGCCCTGGTGAAGGGATACCATAGCATAAGCGATATGGTGACTATCATAAAGAAAATTTTGAAAGAAGACGAAAAAACATTTATTTTCGCTTATTGGGGACTTGCAGACACTTTGGGACATAGACTTGGGGCAGATGGTGCAGCATACCAAACTGAGCTCTATTGGGTTCTTAGAATATTAGAAAGTGAACTTGTGAACATCCTTCCCAAAGATACCCTTCTCATCATCTCCTCAGATCACGGGCAGATCAGAACCTCGTGGAAAGAAGAAGTTTGGTGGGATAGAAAGCATGAAATCAACTCCTTCCTAGATGTTCCTCCCTCTGGTGAACAAAGAATGATGTACTTTCACTCACATGTCCCTGTGGAACTTAAAAAATACCTTGAATCCAATCATCCAGAGAAAGGGTTGTATATCTTCTCGAAAGAAGCTTTTAAGATGGGACTCTTTGGAAGGGGAGAGATCCATTCAAGGTTTTTCGACAGGATAGGAGACCTTGTTCTGATCGCAAAAAAGAACTTCTCCTTCAATTACAAATACACAGGAAAGGAAGAGAGCCTAAAAGGAAGACATGGTAGTCTCACCGAAACGGAGCTTTTGATACCGATAATAGCTATCAGAGGTTTGAGAGATTGAGACAATGTGATATCATATACTAAAACACCTGGAAATGGGGTGAGAGATTCCGGCTGAGGAGTCCAAGGTGGGGTGTCATCGATCCTGAAGAGTTGAAAGATAGAATCAGATCGTTTGTCCGTGGATATCCGTTCATGGTTTACATAGGTACTGACAGTGACACAAAAGATGGCGTAACGATCTATGCAACCGTTCTCGTGATTTATAGATTCGGGAACGGAGGAACTTATTTTTACACTCTACACAAGGAAAAAGGAAACGGAGACATGTACTTCAGAATATTCAAAGAAGTTGAGATGAGCCTTGAAATGGCAAACTTCGTTAAAGAATTTCTTGGTTTTAAAGATTTTGAAATACACCTCGACATAGGAAACGATGGTTTGTCAAGCAAAATATTACCATCGGTCATAGGATATGTCAAAGGTATGGGATACAAATTCAAGATAAAACCTTGGGCCTTCGCCGCATCTAAAATAGCTCACAGGCACACAAAATAAAATAATTATGATTGACATATCACCTCATATTATCGTAGAATATGTGAAAATCACTTCAGAAAGGGGGGCCGTAGTATGAGGAAGTTGTTTTTATTTATATTGATCTTATCATTTGCTCTCATGGCAATAGCCGAAGATGTGGTGAAGATAGGGGTAGTTTTACCGATGACAGGAGGAATCTCAGCATTTGGAAAGTTGGTTTGGGAAGGGGTTCAGCTCGCACACGAATTCAAACCAACTGTCCTTGGTAAAAAAGTTGAACTTGTTCTTCTCGATAACAGAAGTGAAAAAACAGAAGCTGCAAACGCCGTTGCAAGGGCGATCGATAAAGAACATGTCGTGGCTATAATTGGTGAGGTCGCCAGTTCCCATAGTTTGGCAGGAGGAGAAATAGCTGAGAAAAAGGGTATCCCCATGGTCTCACCCGCCTCAACGAATCCACTCGTGACACAAGGGAAGAAGTTCGTATCCAGAGTGTGCTTCATTGATCCTTTCCAGGGAAGTGCTGGTGCGGAATTTGCTTACAACTACCTGAAAGCAAGAAACGTTGTCATATTCACCGACATTGAACAGGATTACAGTGTCGGCCTCTCCAAGTTCTTCATGGACACCTTTAAGAAGCTTGGCGGAAAAGTGTCTCAAGTGTTCTATAAAACGGGAGACCAAGAATTCAGTGCCCAACTCACGGTTGCTCTCTCAAGAAATCCCGACGTTATATACATAACTGGGTACTATCCAGAAATCGCACTGATATGTCAACAGGCGAGGGCTTTGGGATACACAGGTTACTTCCTGACAGGAGATGGAGCAGATGCTCCAGAACTCATAGAGATAGGCGGAGAAGCTGTTGAAGGTCTTTACTTCACAACGCATTATCATCCCAAAGGAGCCGTTACTAAGATCGGAAAGGAGTTCGTCGAAAAATTCAGGGAAAAATATGGAAGGGATCCTGCTGCTTTGAATGCTCTTGGTTTTGATGCTTACCTCGTTCTTATAGATGCTATAGAAAGAGCTGGAAGCTTGGATCCAGTGAAGATAGCTGAGGAAGTTAGGAAGACAGAGAACTTTGAGGGAGCAACAGGTGTGATAACGATCGATGAACACGGAAACGCTGTGAAATCAGTTGTCATCAATACAGTTAAAGGTGGAAAATTCGATTACGTCACAACAGTGACACCCGGTACGTGACGATGATACGACGCCCTCTCCTTGTGATACACGGGGGGAGGGCTTTCTACTGGAGGTGGACCAAAAGTGACAGCAACCCTTATTCTACAGAACATCTTCAACGGTATCATGCTTGGTGGACTTTATGCTCTGATCGCGGTTGGTTACACTATGGTCTATGGAATATTAAGACTCATAAACTTCGCTCATGGAGATATAATGATGATGTGGATATACTTCGCATTCTATGCAGTAGCTCTTTTGTCTCTTCCTATCTGGCTTGCCTTCATTGTCGCCATTTTCGGTTCTGCTTTCCTCGGTTTTCTGATTGATAGGATAGCTTACAAACCCTTAAGAAATGCACCAAGAATCTCTGCGTTGATAACTGCTATCGGTATGTCCTTCTTTCTCGAAAGCTTTGCGGTAGTAGTTTTTGGGGCAAACTACAAATCCTTCCTGAAAGTCTTTGGAAAACATCAAGAAATCCTGAGAAAATACATTCTCATTGGGAACGCAAGACTTCCTGTCTTAACTATCATTGTCATCGGCATAACTGCTTTAAGCCTTCTTGTCCTCTTTTGGATAGTTTACAAAACCAAGATAGGTATGGCAATGAGAGCTATATCCTCAGATATTCCAACAACGGCTCTCATGGGAGTGAATGTTGATATGGTCATAGGATTCACCTTTGCTCTTGGATCAGCTTTAGCTGCTATAAGCGGTATCATGTGGGCTATGAGGTATCCCAACTTTTTTCCTTACACTGGTTTTATGCCTGGTCTGAAAGCATTTATAGCAGCGGTTTTTGGAGGAATCGGCTCGATTCCTGGGGCTGTTCTCGGGGGATTTCTTCTTGGTATGATAGAGATCCTGATAGTGAGTATGGTCCCTCAAGTTATGGAGTACAAAGATGCCTTCGCTTTTGTTATATTGATAATCGTTTTGCTTGTTAAACCGTCGGGCCTTATGGGGCAAAAGATGATGGAAAAGGTGTGATGAAGATGGAGAAGAAGTTATCAGCTAAAGCTAATTTTTTACTAACCGTTATCTTTGTGATTTTTGTGATTTTCCTACTTCATCTTGCGAATGTCTATATGAACGCTTATCAATTAAAAATTCTCAACCTAATGGCCATATACGGCATCATGGCCGTGAGTTTGAATCTCATAAATGGTATAACAGGGATCTTCTCCTTAGGGCATGCAGGGTTTATACTCGTTGGTGCATATACATCAGCCCTTCTAACACTGACACCTGAGCAGAAGGAAATATCCTTCATAATAGAACCTATCGTTCCTTTCCTAAAGAATCTTCATACAAATTTCTTCTTCGCAACCTTAGCAGGAGGAGCTTTGGCAGCGCTCGCAGCTTTTCTAGTTGGTTGGCCCGTTTTAAGACTTGCGGGAGATTACCTTGCTATAGCTTCTCTTGGATTTGCCGAAGTCATAAGAATACTAGCGCTTAACTTGAGAAGCATCACAAACGGTGCACTGGGCTTAAAGGGTATTCCAGAGTACACGAACACGTGGTGGGCTTGGGGATGGCTGTTCGTGACAGTTCTATTCATAGGAAGTCTTGTGAATAGCTCTTATGGAAGAGCTCTGAAAGCCATAAGGGAAGATAGAATCGCGGCTGAAGAGATGGGGATAAATGTTTTCAAACACCAGTTATTATCGTTCGTAATAGGAGGTTTCTTTGCAGGGATTTCAGGGGCACTGTATGCTCATTGGCTCACAACGATAGATCCAAGAATAACGACTCTGGGGCCGATGCTAACGTTCTACGTTCTGATAATGATAGTTCTGGGGGGACTTGGAAGTATCACCGGCTCTATTCTTGGTGCGATGATATTTGCTATTCTGTTTGAATGGTTCAGGAGATTCGAAGAACCCTTTACATTCTTTGGCATAGAAGTTCCAGGAATAAAAGGTATGAGGATATTGGTTATATCAGCCATATTCATCCTTGTCATGATATTCTGGCAGAGAGGTTTGATGGGAAGAACCGAATTGACTTGGAATAACTTATACAGATGGA
>Ga0180301_10000848_pt1 | contig 24071 bp, 26 predicted proteins | sample GuaBasSediGuay16_FD_121797 | JGI IMG/M metagenome (GOLD analysis project Ga0180301, IMG submission 121797) | Subseafloor sediment microbial communities from Guaymas Basin, Gulf of California, Mexico - Guay16, Core 4569-2, 12-15 cm | ecosystem: Environmental > Aquatic > Marine > Hydrothermal...
ATAAATTTCACATCAGTTTCACGTCACAAATTTGAAACAATAAATCCACAGTAAAGAAATAAGTATGTACACATCCAGACAATAGCAAATCACGATGAACCCCCTATTTTTAAATTTTACGGTTACCCCCTCAGTTACCCTTTATATATGGGTAAAATAGAGCTAAATTCTGGAATTGACTAGAGTTATGGAGGGGATAACCATTCCCTCAAAATATTCCATTAAAAGGATCAAGGGACACTACTATCTTTATGAGGAGGGGCAATATGTGGGGCCATTGGATAAAATAATCAGTTTATGGCGGGCCCGCCGGGATTTGAACCCGGGACCTCCGGCTCCGGAGGCCGGCGCCCTATCCAGGCTAGGCTACGGGCCCTTGTCTAAATACATAGATACTTAAATCTGCTTTATAAGCATCTTATTTATATTTGAAGAATAGTAGATGGTTGCAGTTTATGAGCCGTAAGTTAGCGTTTCTAGCTGACCTAGTTTATGGAGATGGAAATTTATTACGTTTACCCAGATGGCAGACGTAAGTATGTAAGGATATATACTCCTGATGTAAGTGAAGCAATATGGATAGTTAGGGTCTCCAAGGAGATCTTTGGAAAACAACCAATCATAAGCTTGGATAAACCGCGAAAGAATAAGAAACTCTATATATTCAGACTAGAATTTCATAATAGTGAAATCTACAACTTCTTTAGCAAGATTAATATAACAAGCATGTCTTATTATGAATTACTAAGCTTTCTCTCTGGCATAATTTATGCTGAGGGTCGTATCAAAATTAAGAGGAGAAGTAAAAATGTTTTCTTTGATATACTAGAAATAGAATTGAGGAAGGAATCAACTATAAGATCATTAATCAGGACTTGCCGACTACTTGGTATTAATATAAAATTTTATAGGAGGCTTAAGAGAAAAAGCAAGGTATACTATATCAGGGAACGTTATTTAGTTGAAAAAATAATGAATATTGAACACGTTTAATTGGAAATAGATAAAACTGCTTGCATCCCTAAATAAGGTTGATCTATGTACGTATGCTCTAACGAAATTATATGACCATGTTATCTTAAACAATATTATAGGAAAGTTCTTTTCAGGACAACACCTATTAGAGAAAGAAATGACATTACTTGAGAAGATAATTAACTTAAAGTCTACGGCAAGAACCCGAGCATTAATTTTAGACACTTCACCTGTAAACTCGATCGATGATGCTCCGGCCATTATAAGTAATATTGATCATGGAGGGTATCTGAAAGACTATATCTATTATATACGAAAATACGAACCTTCATTTCTTTACGAATATTGTTTCAAATCAATACTCTAAATCAAGGCCAAGCCTGTAGAAAAATGAAACACGTCAAACTTATGACCAGGCTAGGGGCCCTTGTTTATGGTTTTATTGATTTGTTTTGGTGTTTTTATCCATGTTGTTATCAGGTTATATTTCTTGGTTTTGTAGATATTGTTTGGTGTTTATAGTTGCGTGTTGTATTGTTTGTTCATGGTGATAGTGATGGTGTTTGTTCTGGGGCTCTTGCTTACAGGTATTTTGTGTCTAAGGGATATGATGTTGAGGTTGTGTTTACTCATCCAGCGGGTTTAACAGAGGATCTAGAGTTGTTTGCTAGTCCTGGAGACATAGTGTTTATTGCTGATATAGCTTTGAGTGAGACTCATCTCGAACAGATCTATAGGTTGTTTAAAGTATTTAGTAGAGAAGGCAGACTAATATACATAGATCATCATCCTGAGCCCATAAACCTCCATCCTAGGGAGCTTCATGGAGAGATAATACATGATGTTGAGTGCTCTGCATCAGAGCTTGTCTATAAGTATTTTGAGAGAGAACTTGGCTTCGAATACAGTCGTGTAGGCTTGTATGGAGCCATAGGAGACTATCTTGATGAGACACAATGGGTTAAAAACATGCTTAGGGAATGGGATAAGAGAAGCATATACTTTGAAGCAGGAATACTTTCACAAGGACTTGAAGCTTCAAGAAAAATGTATGATTTCAAGAGACATGTTGTTAAACACTTAGCTGAAAACAAGCTTCCAAGCAGTTTAAGCGAACTAGTTGTAAGAGCATTAATTGAAGCAAATAATGAAGAAGAATTAAGAATATGGGTTAAACAACATGTTAAGAAAACAAGACATATAGGCTATGTAGTTAATCCTCCAGGAAGCTTGGGGAGAGCAGCAAATTATGCCAAAATATACTCAAACAAGCTCATAGGTATTGCAGCAGCAAAACACAGAAACTACATGGTTATGAGCCTAAGAGCCTCCTCCGAGAACATTGACTTAAATAGAATATTAAGAAAAATAGCACCAAAATATGGGGGTACAGGTGGAGGACACCCTCATGCAGCTGGAGCAAGAATCCCTGTTGACAAGTTTAGTGATTTCATTAATGAACTAGATGTAATGGTGGATACTCATGTATAATAGCACATGGCTGATAATGATCCTTATAGGAATACTGTTGTTAGTCATAGGGATATTGTTATTGGTTAGAGAAGGAGGGTTGAGAGGAAAAAGCGAGGGTGGAGCAGTAGTCGTTATAGGCCCTCTCCCAATAATCGTGGGCACGAGTAGGCAGGCTGCATTAATAGCGGCTATTATAGCATTAATTGTCCTTATTATTATGCTAGTATTTCTCTACAGCCAAGCCTGGTAATAGTGTGGTTGAGAAGAGGAGTTATAGGAAAAATTGTTCATGTTAAAGACTCCATTTTTGCCTGAAGTATACGTCTAGCTTCATCAGCAGTTATTTTGACTGGAGTCGCCTTACTAAGTTCTTCAACTAATTTATTAGGCTGGTCTCTATACTCATCTGGTTTTCCAGAAAGCTTCACATAGATCTTATATGCTTCACCGGGCTTAGGCAATATTACTGCTTCAGCAACATATACTTCTCCACGTGGCTCAACAGAAGCTATACCAATATTCTCTCCACGCTCATTCTTTATCTCAAAAACAAGCCCACCCTCCATAGTCTCTCCAATAGGCGCAGCCTCCTTAACTATTTCTTCAAGAGCTATTTCGGGTTTAGCAGCAGCAGGCGCTGGTGGTTTTTCTACAGCAGGAGGCTTTACCTCCTCGGCTTCAGGCTTCTTTTCTTCTATAACAAACTCTTCTTTCTCACCCTTCAAGATAGCTTCAGCTTCTTCAGCTGTCGGTGCGGCTGCATATTGGGCTTGTATTTCAGGCAATTTCTCCTTAATGGTTTCAGCAACAACCTTCATTACTTCGTCATCTGGGACACGCTTAAAGTATTCTAACCTAAGAGTATCATAGTGCCATTTTATCTTCCAGTCTTCCACACTATATTTCACCCTAATCCTGACAACATCTCCCTTATCAGCTTTCAACTTGTCAACAAGAATCACATAGATCAGTCTATTTATCTCACCACTAGCTCTAGCTACTTCGCGAGCAAACTCTTTATTCTCCTTGACAAGGTCTCTTAACTGGGCGAATAGTGTCCTCCTCAACTTATCTGCATAAGCTCCCGCAATAACTAGGCCTGTACTTAATTCCCTCTCTCTTATCTCCTCTTTCTCCGACATAAAGATCTTCACCCAATACTAATATATTTCCTAAATAATTACTATTATTTCAAAACTATAAAATTATCTACACATACTATATTGTATAAACTAGTGTGTTATAAAGTGGGGGTTGCTGTAGATGAAAGAAGTAAGCTATAATGGTGTCGTAGTTGGCTATGAGAAGCCGGAGACAGTGGATAAGCCTACAGTATATGTTCTTGGAGAAGTTGATGGTGTGTCGAAAGAATTCTATGTCATAGTTACTGACGAGATCTATAATAGGCTTAAGGATCTTGGAGTAGGTGTAATGATTAAGGGTAAAGCACGGATTGTTTCGGAAAAACCATTAATCCTAGAATCGACTATAGTAAATATAGGCTAGAGCGAGTTGAGGCGTGTTGAAAAGACTAAGACTTCCGCCTAGAATAAAAATCTTGGAAGCCCTTGGCGCAATAGCTGATGGCAGGGTTAAAGTGATCAGTGAGAATGAGATCGAGGTTGTTTCATCATCTGGTGAAAGAGTGTATAGAGTAAGGTATAATGACGACGGGAGAGTATATTCTAACGATAATGGCACGTATTATAAAGGCTATATAGGCTACCCCATCATAGCTCTACTAATGTTGAAAAAGATCCTTCCATTTGATGAAAGAATAGCTAAAGCCTTAGCGGGTATACCATGGAAGCAGTTAAACGAGGTATATAAGAAATATGCTATTGTAGAGCAAATAGTGTTGAGAAAAGCTGAAGAAAAAGGAGTCCCTAGGCAAGCCGTGCTTGATTTCATAAACATAGTTATGAAGAAGCTCTCTTCTCTAAAATTATTATATGATGAAAATCTTGGTAAGATAAAAACGCTGCCTCTATGAATTGAGAAAAACTGTTTTAATCCTTTAAAATATAGTGTTTCTCTATAGTGGTAACATTAATATACCTAGAACATGCTATTAGGTGAAACGGTGTTGTCTATTGTTGAGGAGTTTAGAGATATCAACTCATACATTAAATGGCTCAACAAGATAGCTGATAAGTGGCGTAAAATATGGGAAGAGAATAGGGTATACGAGTCTTCTCCAACCAATAAACCTAAATTCTTCATAACAGCAGCATTTCCATACCCTAATGGGAGAATGCATTTAGGGCATGCAAGAACCTATACGATAACAGATATCTATGCTAGGTTCAAGAGGCTTGAAGGATATAATGTGCTCTTTCCCATGGGGTTCCATTATACGGGTACACCAATACTAGCGTTAGCTGACAAAGTTAAAGAAAACGATCCTTCGACTATAAAACTCTTTCGAGAAGTCTATAAGATACCCGATGAAGTAATTGAGAAAATGAAAGACCCGTTATTTCTAGTAAGATATTTTCACGAAGAGATAAAGGAAGCAATGAAGATCATGGGCTATGCTATTGATTGGAGGAGAGAATTTACAAGCATAGACCCAGATTTCAGCGCGTTCATAAACTGGCAGTTTAGGAAGCTATATGAAAAAGGATTCATAGCTCAGGGCACACACCCCGTTGGATGGGATCCTGTGGTAGGGACTCCAGTTAGTATGCACGATACTAAAGGTGATGTCGAGCCGGAGATAGGCGAGTTCACATTACTATTCTTCACATTAGACGATGGCACAATACTGCCTACAGCAACGCTAAGGCCTGAAACAGTTTTCGGCGCTATTAATCTATGGGTTAATCCCAATGCAACATATGTTAGGGCATTAGTCGATGGAAAACCATGGATTATCAGTAAAGAAGCTGCTGTAAAACTATCCCATCAGCTAAAGAAGGTTGAGGTTATAGAGGAGTTTAAGGGCGAAAAACTACTTGGGCTAAGAGCCAGAAACCCGGCGACTGGTTGGAGAGTACCAGTACTACCAGCCCTCTTTGTGGACCCTGATGTAGGAACAGGTATAGTTATGAGCGTGCCCGCTCACGCACCATACGACTATATTGCATTAAAGGATATCATTAAGAATAAGGAGTTACTAAGCAAACTCGGTGTCGTTGAAGACGAGCTCAGGCCTATACCAGTTGTAGAAGTTCCTGGAAAAAGTAAGATGCTGGCAGTAGATGTTGTAGAGTCTATGGGGATAAAGAACCAGTTAGAAAAAGAGAAGCTTGAAGAAGCAACTAGAGAAGTTTATAGTACTGAGTTTAAACAAGGAATAGTACTACAGGATGTTGCTGAGAGAGTAGCTTCTGATATTAAAGACGAACTTGCTAGAAAATATATTGTAGCATCCATTAAATCACTTATCGCAGGAAAACCCGTGCCTCAAGCCAGGGAGGCTACGGCTGAATGGCTTTCTAAAGCCGGGCTAGCAGACAAGATGTACGAGATCATTAATGGCCCTGTCTATAGTAGATGGGGCAATAAAGTGATTGTGAAAATACTTGAAAACCAATGGTTTATAGATTATGGTAAAGAAGAATGGAAGCAACTGGCTAGAGAAGCATTAAAAGACATAAGGATCGTGCCAAACGTGTTCCGTAAGGATTTCGAGGAAACTATAGAGTGGCTTCAGCGAAGAGCATGTGCTAGGACAAGAGGTCTTGGAACAAAACTGCCCTGGGATCCCGAGTGGGTTATAGAGAGTCTGAGTGATTCAACAATCTACATGGCTTTCTATACTGTCAACTATATCTTTAGAAAACATGGTGTTAAACCAGAACAACTTGATATTGATGTATGGGACTACGTGTTATTAGGAAAAGGCGATCCTAAGGCAATAGCGAGAAAGAAGAATATACCATTAGAAGTCTTAGCCAAGGCGAGAGAAGAGTTTGAGTACTGGTATCCAGTAGACTCTAGGCATAGTGCTAAAGACCTGATCAAGAATCATCTAACATTCTACATATTCAATCATGTAGCAATATTTCCGAGAGAAAAATGGCCTAGGCAAATAGTAGTTAATGGGTACGTACTATATCATGGCCAAAAAATGAGCAAGAGCCTCTATAACGTAATACCCGTGGCATACTTGGCCAGACAGCTCAGCCCTGATGGATTAAGACTGGCTATAGCCCTTACGAGCGAAGTCGAACAAGACCTTGACTTTAGAGAAGAAATAGCATATAGTGTACTAGAACAACTGCGTAGAATACATACATTAATACTGACATATATCGACGTCATTAAGGAGTATCGTAGAAAACAAATCCCCCGAGAAATAGCTATTGAAGACAGCTGGATTCTAAGCATATTACATGATAGACTAAATGAAGCGAAAAGATCGTTAAATGAATTAAGGATTAGAGAGGCAGGAAACATAATATTCTATATAATTGAGGAAGATATCAAAAAGTATATTGAGATACTAAAGGCGAAAAAGAGGCATTTAGATGAAGTAGCTAAGCATATAATAGCATTAATATTTGATGCATGGATACGTGCAATCTCGCCATACACACCATTCTTTGCTGAAGAAATGTGGAAACTTATTGGAGGAGAAGGCTTTGTAGTTAATGCTTCTTGGCCGAAAATAAGCGAGGAACTATACAAGCCTGAGGCAATACTCGCTATGGAGTATATAGATAGGGTTGTAAACGATATTAGAGAGATCATTAGGGTTCAGAAAAAGACCCCTAGAAGAATTATTCTGCATGTCGTAGAGCCTAAGGAGTATGATGACTTAAGGGAGGCTATAAAGTTCATTACTGAAGGTAAGACTATGAGAGAGTATATTAGGAAAGCTATAGAGCATGCAAAAGACAAGAAAAAAGCGAGCACCAGAGCTAGGCAAATATTTGAACTAGCTTCAAGTCTTAATCCAAGACTAAGGGAACTAGTCCTCAAAACAACTATTGATGAAAAAGAAGTAGTCAAGAAGCTTGAGGAATGGATTAGGAATCAAATAAATGCAGTTATCGAAGTATACTATCATACAGAAGAAAATGCGCCAGTAATTGGTAAGAAGAAATCATGTATCCCGTTAAAGCCGGCTATATACATAGAGTTTGAAGAATAATGTTTTCAATAAACAATAAGCTCCTTATTCTCTATTTTTACGTATCCTTTCTTAACTAGGTATCCTAATAATTCCCTGGCTTTATGCTTCTTTAAGCCGAGATTGTATGCAAGTATTTCTATAGCATCTCTAATAGTTAATGACCCGTACTCTACTATGCTTTTTCTAAGAAGATTTAATGCCTCGAGATATATTCCCGTTAACGGCTTACTTAACCCAATATACTTTGTACTAATAGTTAGTCTCAAGTACCCCTCGGGAGTTTTGAGCAAATATTCTTTTTCATCAACCTTTTTTAATGTAATTCTTGTCCAATCCCTGTATTTTCTCACTCCAGAGCCAGGTGTTGTAAATATTATAATGTTGCTAAAATCTATTTTTGGTGTATATGGGATTTCATAAAATATTATTAACCTAGCATTATCTATTTTTTCCAGCCTCCTTCTATGTACCACAATTATGTTGTCTTCATTATAGCCTATTTTCTCGACAACGTCTTTTAGCTCATCAATTAATTCTATTCTGATAGGCTGATATGTTACTAGGTATACGATTCCTTCTCTTGATGCTAGTAGTGAAAGATATAGAGCTAGTAGTTGTTTACTCCAGGAATCGTGCCCGCTTATAACCCATTTGCCCTGTAGAAGACTCCATGGGAAATTAAACAATATCTCCACCTTTCATTCCTCTACGGCTCATATAGGCCTGCGTGTCTTCATCCATATTGTCGGTGGGGTCCGGCTTCATTCATCGCCTAGAGTTTAATTTTATAACTAGTCTTTTTTATTCTCTTTATTGACAAGCTAAGGTGTCGTATATGGAGGAACTATATCTTGGCTGGCTAGAGCAGTTGTCTCGCGGACTAGAGCGCTGGAATAATGTTAGAGTCGATGTGAAGCCTAGATGTATAGTAGTCTCGGGCATGGGTGGAAGCGGTATTATAGGTGACTATGTTAAGACACTAGCGTTGAATAGGTCAAAGATACCTGTGTTCACGGTTAAAAGCCATTTCTTGCCAGCATTTGTTAATGAAAATGATATTGTTTTTGTTGTAAGTTATAGTGGCAATACTATTGAGACTATAAGAACGTATAAAGAAGCGTTAGCTAGGAAAGCCAATGTAGTCGTTATAACGAGTAATGGTTATTTACTAAAAGACTCTATTGAGAGGAAAATACCTGTAGTTAAGGTAATGGAGGGATTGGCTCCACGAACAGCTTTACCGGAAATGCTGTATGGAGTCCTAGGAGTACTTGATACTAGTGGTATTAGTATAGTGACGCGTACCGAAGCCGAAAACGCTTATGAATTCCTAAAAGAGGAGATTAAGCACGCTATCGATGAATCACATAAAGTAGCATTGTTTATTCATGAAAACAAAGGTAGGCTGGTTATAGCAACGCATACTCCACTAGAATCACTTGCTATAAGAGGGAAGAACGAGTTTAATGAAAACGCGAAAATTCCCGCGAAAGTAGAAGTAATGCCGGAATGGGCTCACAACGACATAGTTGGCTGGGAAAACCCCTATGTTGACGACTGGGTGGTTTTATCCATAATGGATAAAGACGACGATATTGGCGCTAGGCTTGTCGAGTTTATGGAGAAAGAGTATGCTAAAAGAAACTACCCTATATACAGACTAGTTCTCAAGGGTAAGAGCCTGCTTGAAAAACTACTATATGGTAGCCTAGTCCTAGGTCTTGCAAGCGTTAAATTAGCTAGATTAAGAGATATTGACCCATTAAAGACAGAGAGTATCGCCAGATACAAGAAGTTTATTAATGAGCTATTAGAGTTGTGAAAGCAAGTAACCTAGTAAAGCAAAGAGCATCATAAAGATCATTACGTTTTTTGCTTTTGTACAAGTATCTTTACTAGGATCCCTATATGCTCTATAGGCATAATAGCTGAATATAGACCCTGCTATGAATAATATTATCGTATAATACATGTTTGCAAGACCGAACAAGCCTATCAATACCGCTAAAACAGCCCCCGCAAAAGCAGCAACAACAGCGGCGAATGAAGCTGTACATATACCGTATTTCGTAGCTATTGTCGAGTATCCTAGCTTTTTATCGCCCTCATAATCAGCTATAGCTTTTGTGAATTCTCTAGAAGAATTTATGAGGAATACTACCATTGCAAATAATGTGTTAAAGACTAGGGTTTTCGAAGGCATACCTGCTACTACATACCCGTAAATAAATGGGGCTATAGTTGATATACTGACTATGAAGTGGCTCCACCAGAATCTCCTCATGAAACTATAACAGTAGCCTGTTATTATCAGTAAGGCTGCAACAATAGTTGCTGCTATCGATATTAGTAAGTTTATAGCTATAGATGTGGAGAGAAATATTATGCTTAAAACAGCGACAGTATTCTTGCTCAGGATGCCTTGAGGCAGAGGCTTCCATGGTTTATTAATACGGTCTACCTCAAGATCTACTACATCGTTTATCAACATTGCAGAAGCAGAGCCTAGATAACCAACCATGAAGCCTATGGCCATGATATATGGGTTAATATTGTATTGCGTGTTTACAAGATAGGCGAAGACTGCAGCTATTCCTGCAGTAAAGCCGTTTATAGGCCTAGTCATTTGGAGTAATGCCTTAATTTTCCTCCAATACATGCTCATGCACTCGGAGTAGATGTTTTTCCTGCAAGAGATATAATAATATATTGTACTAGATTTATTGTATCAGATTAAGCATATGTAGCGGGTGAATGAAATATGGTTAAACTATACTATCTTGTACTTGACGGTATGTCTGATAGATTAAATGATCCTGTAACTACTCTAGAGAAGGCATCAAAGCCTAATCTAGACTATATAGCTAAGAAAAGTGTTTGTGGATTAATGTATACGATAGGTAAGGGTATAGCGCCGGAAAGCGATGCAGCAGTGATTTCTATACTAGGCTATGACCCCCACAAGTACTATACTGGTAGAGGTCCTTTAGAAGCTCTTGGAGCGGGTATGGAGTTTAGAGAAGGATACGAAGTTGCTTTTAGAGCTAATTTCGCTACAGTAGAGCCCGGGACAATGAGGCTTATTGACCGGAGAGTTGGAAGAACGTTAACTACTGAAGAAGCTCGTGAATTGGCAAAGTCTATAGAGTATATTGATCTAGGAGTATATGAAGGATATGCTAGAGTAAAAGCAACAATAGGCCATAGAGCTGTAGTGATAATTGGTAGTAGGAAATATAGGCTCTCAGCTCTAGTTGACAATAACGATCCTGCTTACTCGAGGAAAGGACTAATTAGTATTGCTGTAAAAGACTTCGAGCCTTATATAAAGAAGATAACTCCTCTAGAAGACACGATAGAAGCTAAAATCACGGCAGAATTAGCGAACAAGTTCACTGAAAAAGCAATAGAGATCCTGGATAAGCACCCGATTAATAAGAAGAGGAGGGAGAAAGGCCTACTGCCAGCTAATGCTATACTACTCCGCGATGCAGGAGATTCTCTACCTAAGGCAACACCCTTACCCCAAAAATATGGAGCACGGTTCGGGCTTTTAGCTGAAATGCCTGTTGAACTAGGCATAGGCAGAGCATTTGGCGCAGATGTTATGGAAGTACCTCTTCCCACTGGAGACCCAGAATACGATTATAGAATAAGACTTGAAGCGTCGCTCAAACTCTTAGACACACATGATATTGTATATGTACATTTAAAAGGCCCTGACGAACCAGGCCATGACGGTGATTTAGAGCTTAAGAAAAAGAGGATCGAGGATATAGACAAGTTCTTCATAGGCCCCTTGCTCAAGAATCTAGGTGATGATGTAGCTTTACTTGTCACGGCAGATCATGCTACACCGCCTTCTGTGAAGGCTCATACAGACGATCCGGTGCCAGTAGCCCTTATGTGGAAGGATCTCGAGCCAGATAATGTATCTGTGTTTACTGAAAAAGCGTTTATGAACGGTAAGTTGGGCATAATAGAACATGGATGGCAGTTATTGCCAAAAGTGTTAGAGTTAATAGGGTTTAAGCAATAAATCCTAAGTGTATGATGAAACGACGGTCTCCAGAACAGTATTGTGATGAAGAATATTCTCCTTTCTGATATATTTTAAATCAACTACTTATTTTCTCTAAAACACGTGCAAGTAAGCCACTAAATACCTCATTGCTCTCGGGATGATTCTTTCTATAATATTCGACGTAGTATTTTGCTTCTTCAGACGGGTATTTATCCTCATAATTATCAAGGATATTTATCAACTCATTGTCTTCTGTTAACAATGCAACAGGGTTTACGGGAGAAGCCCATTTGTCGCCAGAATATTTTACTTTAATTAATGCTTGAAGAAGCTCTTTATCATCTTTGTCATAGTTTTCGACTATAGCTTTATAATATGAAGTAATATAGTGTGTAACTATGACAGCTTTTACCTCGTTACTTTTCTTTACATATATTTCCTCTACTTCACTATTGTCTAGTAATACAGCGTGGACTCCTCTTTCAATCTGATATCCATGATCCATCAGTGTCTTCAGTAGTTTGTTTAAATCCTTGACATCCATAGTTATGAGCTTCATTTTCTATGCACCCTTCTTAATCTATCTTAGAAATATACCTTATTATAGGATAGATATTATTCACAACCTTGGGGATAATTGTATTGGCTGAGATATTTACCATACCAACGTTTAAGAGGGAGATAATAACTGGTAGTAAGGAAGAGCATATTGTAGTAAATGAGCTGAGATCTATTTTCTGGGAGTTGGGCGTTGATGAAGTAAGATTATTGCCCGTTAATGTATTGAATTGGTCGGAATTAGAGTGTAGAATAGAGTATGATAACGTAAATATTAGATGTTTTGCCTTGCCATACACGCTGTCTTCAGATATAGAGTGCTCCATTGTCGTGGCTAATTATGTTGATGATAGGATAGTCGTTAATGAACCTATAGAGGAGAGCATTGTCATAATACCTTTCCCGGACGATCCTGACGACGCGAAATATGTTTTATTAAAGCTAGCTCTTCATGGTGCTAGAGCAGTAATATTCTATGACAAGTTGCCTGGCAGATATAGGAGGATAGTAGTTACCGGGGTTTTAGGCTTTCCACTAGACTATGGTGCTCCTCCCCCGATACCAGCTGTCAGTATTACAAAAGAGGATTACCTTAAGCTGGGTAAGATAAGGCCGAAGAAGCTGAGACTATATGTAAAGACTAATGTATTACATAATTCTGTAGGCTATAATGTCGAAGCAGTAATAAACTCTAGATCAGATGAAATGATATATATCACAGCTCATCATGATCACTGGTTTACAGGGTTTTCTGACAATTTGGTAGGGGTTCAATCGCTCATAGAAATAGCTAAAAGAATCGTTAATAATAGGCCTAGGAAAACAGTTGTGTTATTATCATTTACTGCTGAAGAATCCGGTGCCCCTGGTTTCTCTGGATGGTATTGGAGCTGGGGTAGCCGTTTTTACGTAGAGGGCCTTATGTTAGCAGATAAAATGGACAGAATTCACTCGGTTATCAACGTTGATGCAGTGTTTTCGTACCCATTTAGAATCTCAATGAACCCATGTATTTACGGTTTAATAAAGGATCTTTTAACCAAGTATAGTATCGGAGATAACAGGATCTCGATAGATATACCATATTTTGACAGCTTTAGTTTTACACAAGCAGGTGTCCCAGCTTTAACAATACATACACTTGACGAGCTCAAAGTAAACTATCACACAAACCTTGACGATGGGAAAGAAGTGGATCAAGAAGTTCTCACAAAGCTATATGAACTAACATATGATATTGCTCGTAGGCTAGGAAATGCTGAAGGCTATGACCTGGAGGGATACTTGCTTGAATATAGAAATCAAGTCAAGGAGATAGAGCTTCCCCTCGAGGCAAGAATATTAGAGAACAAACTTGTACAGATTCTATACAATAAGGAAAAAATCAATGTGCGTAAACTCGTGCATATTTTGACAAAACATTTGATAAAACCTGTAGCAAGCCATAGGATAGGAGGTTTTTTAACGGCCATGTTTATTCCAGAAGTCCTGATATTAAAACAGTTAGAGGAAATCCAAAAGATCGTGGGACATAGAGAATCTTACATGATGCGTGAAGAGTATTCAACGATCCATGGAGTATACGTTATAGGTGAAGAGAAAATACTATTACCGGACTTAACTAGCATAGTAAAATCTATTGACAGTAGACACTTGAATCAAGTACTTAATAGTTTAAGACAATACGCTGTTACGTCTTTTAGAAAGATCAATAGATTCCTAGATGAAGCGGTTAAAAACGTCCTGCTTTAGAAAACAAGATCTATTCGTGGCATTAATTAAAGTTGGCTAAGTATATATAAACAGCCTATTCATCTATTTGTAGTCTAGTAGAGATGGTAGAGACATCTAAGATGTCTAAAGAGGTTTGACGCTATGAGCAGTAAGTATATATTTGAAATAGACAAGTATGCGGATTTTCCCAGATGGTATCAAGAAATATTGAAGACTGCTGAGATAGTTGATATAAGATATCCTGTTAAAGGCATGTATGTATGGATGCCTTATGGTTTTAAAGCACTATGTAATGTACAAAAGATCATGATTGATCTACTTGAGTCAACGGGCCATGAAGCAGCATACTTTCCGACTCTAATACCTGAATCGATATTTTCTAAGGAAAAAGAGTTTCTTGAAGGATTTGGAGGCGAAACTTTTGTTGTAGAAGGTACTGTTTCAAAGAAATTTAATGAGAGGTTGTTTGTTAGGCCTACAAGCGAGACAGTAATGTACTATATGTGGAGTCTATGGATAAAGGGTAGAAAAGATCTGCCGTTGAAAATGTATCAAATCGTTAATGTGTTTAGATATGAAACTAAAGCTACTCACCCAATTCTCAGAGTTAGAGAAATAGTATCATTTATTGAAGCACATACTGCTCATGCAACAGCAAATGAGGCGGAACAGCAGATAAAAGAAGCTATAAGTATATACAAGAAGTTCTATGATGAGCTACTAATTCCCTATTTCATAGTACTAACTCCTCCATGGGATACTTTCTCCGGAGCCGAGTATAACTATGACTTTATCACCCCTATGCCTGATGGTAAAGCTCTAGAATTAGGCTCTGTAATTAATCTTGGGCAGAAATTTGCTAAAGCATTCGATATAAAGTTTGTTGATAGCGATGGAAAGGAGAAGTATGTTTATCAAACATGCTACGGTATCTCTGAACGTAGTCTAGGCGCCGTCATAGCGGTTCATGGAGATAATAAGGGACTGTTCTTCCCCCCAAAGGTTGCGCCAATACAGGTGGTTATTGTCCCTATAGCTACTGAGAAAGATAAAGAGGTAATTGAATACGCTTATAGAGTTAATGAATTATTGAAAAAACATGGTATAAGAACATATGTTGATGATGATCCTGAGCGTACTCCAGGCTGGAAATACTATTACTGGGATATGAAGGGTGTACCAACTAGACTTGAGATCGGAAGAAGAGAGTTAGAAGGAAAAACAGTAACAATTGCTCGTAGGGATAGGAGGGAAAAAAGGGTTGTAAAAATAGATCATTTGATTGAGGAGCTGTATAGAGTTTGGGAAGACATTAATAGAGTACTATATGAGCGTGCTTTAGAGCATTTTAAGAAAATGGTGTATGTTGTAATGGGGGATGAAATCGAAAAATATGAGGGCGTGAAAGGGCTTATCGTTACACCTTGGGATGAAAGCGAGGAATGTGCACAAGAATTAGAGAGTGCTACAGGAAAGGGGGTTCTTGGCACTATTGTTGAATCTCCTATAGAGTTGCCAAAAGAAGGTAAGAGCTATTGTGGCGGGAAAATAACTAATAAAATGGCTCTACTCGGCGTAACTTATTAAACCCATTGCTTATAATAAATGAAAATTAATTATACGGTGTCTTAAATATTCAAATACAGTAAAATATAAGAAGGATGTTCTTATTTTTTCTACCCTAGTGATGAACCATGTCGGATTACTTAAAACAGCTTAAAAAACTAATTGTAACGAAGCTATCAGGCTATAGAATATTAGACAAAAGCCCTAGTGTTTTCCAGTTGATTAAAGACAATAATGTAGTAGCGACAATAAAGGATCAAGGAGAGTTTGTTATTGTTACAATAGCAGGTAAAGACTACAAATACGATAAATGGTATACGAAGCCAGAGCATCTTGCGAATGTACTAGTTAACTATTTCTCAGCACGTTAAATCAAATATTTTTCATTACTAATTTCTTCAAACCTATTTGATCATAGATGTATTTTTATTAAGTCTTTTTACCTATATTAAGTACTAAAGGCTGATAATTTTGATTGAAAACATAGACTTAACCGCATCCATAATAGTTGACGATTATAGTATTGATGAGAAGAGAATACGCCCAGTTCACGGGCTTTCAATATACATTGAGGCATATAACAATGTCATCCTATTTGACACGGGCCCCGATGCATCTATTCTACAAGAAAATAGCGAGGCATTGGGAGTAGACTTAAGCCTAGTGGACACGGTAGTTATCTCCCATATACATACAGATCATATCGGTGGGATACCACATATTGGCTGGGTCTCGCCAGCGGTAAAGACATATATCCCTTATGCTTCAGGCCAACAAATAGAAAATTATATTAAGAAGCATGGACTGGTTCCTGTGGAAGTTATGGACTGGCTAAGGATCTCTAATAACATAGTTATCTCTAAATCATTCTATGGCCCTCCATGGGAACATGTACTTATTATAAGAACTGGTAAGGGTCTAGTACTTTTTACTGGATGTGCTCACAAAGGAATCCTTTCGATAATTGAGGAAATAACTAGTTACCTAGACGACGAAGTATATGCTATTGTTGGGGGATTGCATTTAGATAAAGCACCCTATCACATAATTACGAATACATTAGAAGAATTGGTCAAGAAAGTGAAATATATCGTTCCATTGCACTGCTCTGGGAATCTAACAAGAACAATACTTCTCCAAAAATACCCCGATAAGTTAATTAAAGCATTTGCTGGATCGATAGTAAACTTATAGCATATAGACTCTTGATTTGTTGAAATATCCTCTGTAATAAATGACTTTGAGCATTTAAAGAAAATTAAAGAAGAATTTTATCCACAAGTATTCCGATCGATAGAAATATTGATGTAAGGTAGTCATGTAGGCGATTATTTTGTTTCATACCGTAGTTTACGGTATTTTGGATGGTATTTCCTTATATGCTCTAGACTTACCTGCTTTAGCTCATCTTCAGGCAATATTGATAATAGTTCCCATCCCTTGTCTAGGGTTTCTTCAATAGTCCTTCTCTCGTATTCGCCCTGCCCGATAAACTCTCTTTCAAACCTGTCTGCAAATTCTAGATACTTTTTATCTCTAGGAGATAATGCCTCAACGCCTACAATAACCGATAACTCTCTTAACCTAATTCCTTCGGCATAAGCGCTATAGAGTTGTCTAAATACTCCATAGTGGTCTTCTCGTGTTTTCCCAGGCCCTATGCCGTCTTTCATTAATCTGGATAAGCTCATAAGTATATCAAAGGGTGGATATATACCCTTATTCCACAGTGTTCTAGATAGCACAAGCTGTCCTTCAGTAATATATCCTGTTAAATCAGGTACAGGATGTGTTATATCGTCGTCGGGCATAGTTAATATGGGCATTTGTGTTATACTACCCTTCTTTCCTTCTACTCGACCTGCTCTCTCATATATCGATGCTAGATCTGTATACATGTATCCGGGGTATCCACGCCTGCTTGGCACTTCTTCTCTTGCAGCACTTAATTCTCTCAAGGCTTCACAATAGTTCAGCATGTCAGTTAGTATCACTAGAACATGCATGTTATGATTCCAGGCAAGATGTTCTGCGACAGTAAGTGCTACACGTGGAGTAGCCAGCCTCTCTATCACTGGAGAATCAGCTGTATTGATAAATGCTACTGTATGTTCTAATGCACCATACTTTCTAAAGTTCTCAATAAAGAACATGGCGTCATCATAACCGATCCCAATGGCTGCAAATACTATTGCGAAACTCTCTTCTTTTCCACGGACTTTAGCCTGCCTAACTATTTGCGCGGCAATACGGTTATGGGGGAGTCCCGAGCCAGAGAATATTGGGAGTTTTTGCCCTCTCACAATACTATTTAATCCATCTATGGCAGAGATACCTGTCTCAATAAATTCTGATGGAGGTAAACGAGCAGCCGGATTAAGTGGAGCTCCATTGATATCCAAGTAGTCTTCAGGAACAACTGGTGGGCCGCCGTCAATAGGTCTTCCAAGCCCATCAAACATTCTTCCAAGCATGTCAATGCTTACAGGGATCTTTAATGTCTCTCCCTTAAACTTTACTTTACAACCTTTTAGATCAACATCACTAACTCCACCAAATACTTGTATTACTGCAGCTTCTCTGCCTACATCTATTACTTGACCTAACCTAGTTTCGCCGGAACTCAGCGTGATCTCGACTACTTCACCATATTTTATACCAGGTATAGGTTCAGCGATAAGGAGGCTTCCTTGAGCTCTCATAAGCTTGGGTGTCTCTCTCACTAAATAACTAGAACTAGCCATAGGATCTACACCCCAAATAATTGTTTAAACTCCTCCTTAATTTCATTAAATAATTGTTCAAATTTTTCCTCATAGCCGTAGTTGGGTATCTCTTTCATCCTAGCAATCTTTCCCCTAACCTTCATTTCCCTTAATTTATCGACAGTTACACCTTGTTTGAGCGCTTGAAGCGCAAGGTCATAGAACAATAGTATAGCTCTCATCATTAGAGCCGCTTTCTTTGGGGGACAATACGTGTCGATTTCATGGAATGCGCTTTGTTGTAGAAAATCTTCTCTAATCATCCTAGCTACTTCTAGCACAAGCTTATCTTCTTCAGGTAAAGCTTCCGCACCTACAAGTCTAACAAGCTCTTCTAGCTCTGCTTCTTTCTGGAGAATACTTAGGGCTTTTTCCCTCATTTTTCTCCATTCAGGGTCAATATGTTTATGCCAATAGTCTGCTACATTATCTACATAGAGACTATAGCTTGTAAGCCAATTAATTGCTGGATAATGCCTCCTATAAGCTAGGTTTACGTCAAGAGCATATAGTGCTCTTATTATACGTAGTGTTGCTTGTGTTACTGGTTCCGAGAAATCAGCTCCCGGCGGAGAAACCGCCCCCATGATTGCTAGGCTTCCTTTCCTCTCAGGCCTTCCCAATGTTTCAACATAGCCGCTTCTTTCATAGAAGCTAGCTAGTCTAGAGCCTAGATAAGCGGGATAACCTTCCTCGCCAGGTAATTCCTCTAATCGCCCTGAGATTTCTCTCATTGCTTCAGCCCATCTACTTGTTGAATCAGCCACCATTAACACGTGATATCCCATGTCGCGGAAATACTCGCCTATAGTTACTCCAAGGAATATACTGGCTTCACGAGCAGCTACAGGCATATTACTTGTATTGGCTATGAACACGCTTCTCTCTACGAGAGGCTTACCTGTCCTAGGATCTTTTAACTTGCGGAAACTATGTAATGCGTCAGCCATTTCATTGCCACGTTCACCGCAGCCAACATATATTGCTACGTCAACGTGACTCCATTTGGTCAACTGTTGTAATGTAATGGTCTTTCCTGTGCCAAAACCCCCTGGTATAGCGGCCTTGCCTCCCTTTGCAAGTGGGAAGAAGAAGTCTATTACACGCTGTCCCGTAATTAATGGTTCTTGTGGTTCTAGTTTACGCTTATATGGCCTAGGTTTTCTAACAGGCCATTTTTGCAGCATGGTGATATCTCTTCCATTAACTCTAGCTACGGGTTCCTCGATAGTATAGTCTCCTTCAGGAACAATTTCCTCTAATGTGCCACTAACATTAGGTGGGACCATTATCTTATGAGTAAACACGCTTGTCTCCTGTACAACCCCAATTATGTCTCCTGGCCTAACCTTATCTCCTCTCTTGACAAGAGGTTTGAAATGCCACTTCCTATCTCTGGGAAGAGGCTTTGCCTTTATACCTCTTCGTACAAATATGCCTACAAGCCTATGTAATATTGGTAACGGCCTCTGTATACCATCAAATATTGACCCTATTAATCCAGGCCCTAATTCTGCTACGAGAGGAGTGCCTGTTCCAAAAACGGGTTCACCTACTTTTAATCCCGTAGTATCTTCATATACTTGAATGATCGCTCTTTCTCCTTCAACACCAATAATCTCGCCAATAAGCCTTTCTTCACCAACCTCGACAACTTCATATACTTTGCTTCCCCGCATGCCATCAGCAATAACTAATGGGCCAGAAATTCTCCTTATAGTCCCTTTAGTAACTATGTAACTCATGTATCAAACACCTATATCATTTCTTATTATATCTTTTAGCTAGACTATAAGGATATTTTCAACCCTATAGCCTTCCTAATTAATTCCTCATAATACTTCTTAGGCTCGATCAATTTATCTGGTGGAGGTATTTTTACTATGAGTATAGATTCTTCTAGAGAATCTAGTAGATTCTTTAGCTTACCACATCTATCATAGACTCTTTCATCGATCACGACGACTCCTGTATCAGCTAAGATTTTTTCGATATCAGGAGGCGTTTCACATGTATCTGGATGAACCTCTATAACTTTAGCGCCACAAGCCAAGCCCATTATCTTCAAAATAGGGTCTCCTATAAATAATACATTTTTATACTTAAGCCTATTCATTCACCTAACCCACCATTTGTTCAACATTTCTTTTAAATACTCAGATTCAAGCTTATGAATTATTGATAAAATAGATAGTCTCGTGAAAACATTTTCAGCCCTAATTAGTATAATTGCTCTAACATATATATCGGGACTAAATGGATCTAGTAAATTATTTGATTCGTGGGCAAGATGAAGTATATGCGAATAATCTAGTAAAACGGTATGCTTAATCATCTTATTTAAAGACCTAATGATTTCGGCGAGCAAGGGATATGCCCGAGAGATCGTATTAACCGTGTCTTCAATACTTTTTTCTCTAGCAATAGACTCTAGATCACTTTGGCTTAACATGTACGGTTGTACTTGTATTCTTCTGATAAAATCTTCTCCTAAAGTGTATGCAAGTCTAACTAACATGTAATCATAGATTATACTGTATATTTTCTTAAGCCTTGTGCGTAGGAGTTTCTCTCTCCATAGTTTAAATATTGTAAACAATCTTGCAAGGAACTCTATGGGAGAAATTCTTTCAACGACATAGCTCTCCAGGTAAGTGTGTAATCCTGTGATCTTTAGAAGATCCTTAATTGACTTCTCTTTGAGCTCATAAACTTTTAGATATAATAATCCTCCTGGAAACAGAGCATGCATTTCCTTTTTCTCAAGAGAGAGCATATATGTAAGCGTAATATTTAAGATATCATAAAGTCTCTCAATACTTAATACGTCCTTAACATATTCTTCTGGCGTTATTGAAAGTATATAGTTAATCATATATCTTAAGTAATCATCAAGCCCTTTCATTAACGTTGACGGGTCTTTACCATAGACTCTCATTACTGTTGCCAAATGTTTTCCTAACGGTTTATTGGCTACAGAATCTATTGCAGACTCTATTTCATGAGATTCCAGCATGAGTCTAAAGTCGTTGGAATCAAGTATGCTCCCTATAATATGGTTAATGAATGGTAAACTATGATATTTATCGATACTCTTTCCTCGCCTAAACACTAGTCACACCTATTGCTCCCAAAGTACCTTAGCCAGCTTATTTACAATAGTCTCTTTGGCTCTTTCGAGCCTAGTATTATAGGTATTGTCTATTATAATGCCATCAGGTGTTTCAAGAATTAGCCCGCCAAGTACGTCTTCCCTAGTAATTATCTCATATTCTATCTCTACTCCTTTTTCTCCAATAATGCGGGTGATTAGTTCTTTGTCTCTAGGATTAACATATATTTTTAAATGTCTTGTACCAGGAGGTATTTGCTCAAATGCTTCTTCAAACAATTTTTCTAGAGACTCTTTTACATTAATACCTTCTCTTTTAGCCAGTTTCTCGTAGGCTTTTCTAAATAATTCTTCTATAATCTCATATTTTGCCTTAGAAACAAGCATTCTCGCTTTCCTCTTCGATTCAGCTATAATGGTGTTGGCTTCACTCTCTGCTTTTTCAATATACTCTCTTCTTTTCTCTTCATACATTCTCTTCCATTTATTAAGGGCCTCATTCTCTATTTCTTTAGCCTTAGCTTGTGCATCTTTAATTATCTTCTCTGCCTTCTTTTTCGCTTCATTCAATATCTGTGTCTTGAGCGAGTTAATAGAGAGCTCACTAGACAAGTATCTGCACCAGTAAGACTTTTACCCTATAAGAGCTAGAGCCATTAGTGCAAAGACCATGCCAAGTATACCTATCAACTCAACATACACAGCCATAATTATTGTATTAAACGTTATTTTCCCACGTGTCCTAGGCAATTCAATAATTCCTGAAGCACAAACTTCTCCTTGTTTCTTGGCTGAATAAGCTTCTGCGGCCCCCGTCATAAATCCTAGGGCTAGTAAGGCTAAGCCTTTAGCTAAGCCGATCTCAGGATGTCCACTTACATGGAGTATGAAGTTTATCAGCGTAATTAGACCATAAAATGTCTGTGTCATCGGTAATGCAGCAAGTATTATAACATTTCTCAATTGCTTAGGATCTTCGGCTAAAGTCTGCACGCCAGCAGAACACGCTATACCCATGCCAAGCGATGATCCTATAACGCCACCCAATAATGCGACGGCTCCTCCAGCGTAGCCCAAACCTTGTGCAATCAAGTCTATTGCCATACTTACACCCTGTCTCTGTACAACCGACAAAATCTAAGTAAATTAGGATAGTCTAAAGAATAAAACCTTTATGGCTAAGATGGTTGGTTTAAAGAGTGTTTCTAGCCTATAAGAGCTAGAGCCATTAGTGCAAAGACCATGCCAAGTATACCTATTATACTAACATACACGGAGATTATAAGCGCGTTTAACATTATCTTGCCTTTTGTGCGTGGAAGAGCTGCGATTCCAACAGCACAAACATCCCCCATTTTCATCCCAGAAAACACCTCGGCCCCTGCAGCCATTAATCCAAGGGAAAATAGTGCTATTCCTTTAGCCAAGTCTATTTCGGGTGAAGATGTGACATGTATGATGAATGCTAACATGACTATTAGTCCAAAGAATACATTAGCCATGGGCAGTGCTGCAAGTAGGTAAACAGAACTAGCTCTCTTGGGATCCAACGTTAGAGCCCCTGTACTTGCAGAACCAGCATAACCTATCCCCAGAGATGATCCTACAACACCTCCCAATAACGCGATAACGCCACCAGCTATTGCCAATCCTTCGGCCAATGAATTCATAACGCTAACCCTTTATACAGTAATCATTATTATTTTACTCATTAAGTTTGCTTTAAAATTATCTTTCTTAGCCTGAATTCATAGGTATTATCGCCAATAATCCTGTCATACACTATATATGCTATAGGATCCTTTTCTTCAACACGATATATTGCTATGACAAGTGTGTCCTCGCAATCAGGTTCTCTAGAGTCTATTGAGCAGAGATTCTTGTCTTCAAGAATCTCGTATTCGAGATCATTTGGAAGATTTTCCCCTATAAGCATGTCTAGAGAAGATATCACATATTCATCAACATCTTCAATGAGGCCTCGTATAACCCAGCTTGATGGCCCACTAATATTAACTCTTAAATCTATCTGCTTTTTCAATTCTTCAAGCTCGTCTTGGATACTCAAAGATATCCCCACAATAGAATTCTCTACAAACAATATATAGTTTCGCTAATGAAATAACAGTATATAGATGATGAGGGGTGCAAGCAACGAAATAAGTTTTGATGAAGAGAAATATAGTTATCTGATACACTAGAATATATTGCCTAGGTATTTACGGTATTTTTCCTATTTCCTACTTTTGTAGAGAAATTCATAGTAGTACATTATCAAAGATACTGTTTTTGAGTCCTCTATAACATTACTTCTTATCATCTCTAACGCCTCATCAATTGTTATTATCAGAGGCTTCAATACTTCATATTCTTCAGGCTTTGCTTCTGTTTTCTCTAGATCCGATGCTAAAAACGCGTATATTTTCTCCGTGCTATATCCTGGCGCTAAATATAGGTGAAACAGCTTCTCTAATCTATTAGGCTTATAACCAGTCTCCTCTATTAGCTCTCTTCTCGCCGCTTCTTCAGGAGTTTCGCCAGGCTCTATAACACCAGCTGGTACTTCATAGATCCATTTCCTTAAGGGGGCTCTATACTGGTAGACTAATAGAATTCTATCAGGATCTAGTAATGGTAACATCATAACTGTTTCCGGAAAATCTACGTATTCTCTATAGACAATACGTCCTGTAGGAAGCTTATGGTCTTCTGTAACTACTTTGAATCTTCTACCCTTAAAGACTATATGTGAAAACATATAGTGTCACCCTAGATAACTAT
>Ga0180301_10000849_pt1 | contig 24065 bp, 21 predicted proteins | sample GuaBasSediGuay16_FD_121797 | JGI IMG/M metagenome (GOLD analysis project Ga0180301, IMG submission 121797) | Subseafloor sediment microbial communities from Guaymas Basin, Gulf of California, Mexico - Guay16, Core 4569-2, 12-15 cm | ecosystem: Environmental > Aquatic > Marine > Hydrothermal...
AAGGTGCTACATTTTTAAGCCAAACTTAATAATGTAGCAGGTATTCTTGCAATAATGCTTTACAAAAATTTCCAATTTTTCAATTTCTAATTAAAAATTGTAAATTTGACATCTGAATAATACACCTTAGAATCAGGTACTTAGAATACAGGATTTATTTAGAGGTGATATCAATTTTGGGAAGGTAATCTTCAGGTGGCTACTTCTTTACGGATGTATGTGGTTATGGTAATATAACAGATTCTGCGTAAAGCAGAGGATTATAAGTATAGTGTTAAACTTAGAAGGAGGTGAGTGTTATGTTCGTCCAGGTTAAAGATGAAAGTTTCGAGATAGAAGTTTTGAATTCAGAACTGCCCGTTTTGGTAGATTTCTGGGCACCGTGGTGTATGCCGTGTCGTATGGTAGCACCACAAGTTGAGATGATTGCCAGAGAATACGAAGGAAAGTTAAAAGTATGTAAACTAAATGTAGACGAGGCACCTCAGATAGCATCACGCTATGGAATTATGAGTATACCTACCTTGATGATTTTTAAAACAGGACAGCCAGTTGATAAAATCATTGGTGCTGTGCCTAAAGAGGAAATAGAGCGAGTAATTAAACAGTATATTTAAGAAAATATCAAAATATGAAGAGGGGTATTGATTCGTATTGGGAAGGTGGTATATTATTTTTACAAAGAGGTGATAAAATATGCCAATTTACACTTATTTATGCAAAAAGTGCGGTAATAAGTTTGATTTGCTTATAGGAGTTAATGCAGAAAAAGTAAAGTTAGAGTGCCCCAGATGTAAAAGCAAAAAGATTGAGAAACTAATGGGGACATTCAGTGTAGGAGATTCATCTGGTAGTAAACTCGACTCTTCAGGTCCGAGTTGTTCAACAGGAACCTGTCCAACCTGTTTTGGGTAGATTTTAACGAGGAGTTGGGCAACACTTAATTTATAGGGAAGGATGTCATATGAAAAGTAGGCCAAAGACATTCTTATATCGTGTGTACCTTGAGTGGAAAGGGGCACGCAGGGGAGTATTATCTTCTTTTGGTAAGCCCGATATAGAAGTAGCAACTCCTCCAGAATTTAGAGGTCATGAAGGATTATGGTCTCCTGAGGATCTGTTTGTATCCGCGGTAAATATTTGTATTATGACTACATTTTTATATTATGCTGATAAGGAAAAGCTTATTTTTATAAGTTATACTAGCACTGCCGAGGGCATTTTAGAGAGGGTAGGGAATGAATTTATGTTTTCCTGTGTAAAAGTATCTCCTACTATTAAAGTGGAAAACAATGATGATATTATTAAAGCAAAAAGGCTCATTGAGCTTTCAGAAAGGAACTGTCTTATTTCAAATTCCATAAAATCAAAAGTCGAAGTCAATCCCTATATAATAGTCAAAGAAGATTGATTCTTTAGAGGAAGTTTAAGCACAGATGAAATATTCTTATTGGAAATATTAATGTTGTTTAGAGAAAATTTATTATTAATTAAAGGTTATAAGTGTTATTGTATTAACTTTTTTTGAGACTTTTTCATGTAAGTTTGCAGAAGTATAATAGTGGTTTTAATATAATAGGAAAGCAGATGTTAGTTGGAGCATAAAGTTCAAACGTTAGCTATATAACTCTATTATGAGAGGAAAAATTATCTACCATACCATAGGAGTAATTTACTCACTTTTTAAAAAACCTTATGGTACGCCTATTCAGCCACGTGCAGCAGAGGGAGTTAAAGGAAAAGTTGTCATAAAGAATAAGTTTAAGAAGGGTATAAAAGATTTGAGTGGCTTTTCTCATATCATTTTGATCTATCATTTTCATCTATCGCAAGGTTATTCTTTATGGGTTAAGCCTTTTATGGATAAAAAAACCCACGGGGTATTTGCTACACGTGCTCCTTGTCGCCCTAATTCATTGGGGCTTTCTGTGGTGAAGCTTAAAAAGATAAAAGGAAATACCTTATATATAGAGGATGTTGATATTGTAGATGGTACTCCTTTATTAGATATAAAACCCTATCTTCCTCATTTTGATTCTCCGAAAGTAACAAAAATTGGTTGGCTTAAAAAGCAGATTCACAGACTTCCTTCTCATAGAGACGATGGGCGTTTTGTAAAAAGTAAATAATCTTTTCTTTGATTTTTCCCACTTGTGTTTTATAAAAAATATTAACTTAAAGGAGTGTAAAAAATAAGTTGCACTTTGTTTTCAGGGGAGGAGGTATGAAAAATAAACTAAACTTATGGTGGCCGCTTCTTGTAGGAATAGGCTTATCCTGGATAATTCCTATGCTTGGCGCAAAAAAAGTAGGCCAGCGGTTATGGTTCTTTCTGGTATTTGCCTGTTTATGGTTTATAGCCTCTTTTGCTATTGTTCCGCTATATGATATTGGTATACGCTTCCGCCGTAAAATAGGGCTTAAACGCCTTGCTGATTGGGGTGAACGAATAAAACCACAGATTCTTCCGCCCTTACGCTTTATGCTTCTGCTTATGGCTATTATCAGCCTAATAATAGGGATAATATAGCTAATTTCCCTTGTTTCTGGCCAGTTGCCCAATAAATAAGTGTTACCGGAGAAGGAAACGTTGACCAAAAAGTAATGTTACCCAAAGAGTGGATATAATAAAGGATTAAGCTGAAGGTATTTACAATAAGGTGAGAGAATAGTCCAGAGGAAAGAGGAGATAAAGGCGGAGATAAAGATTAGATAAACTTACGGATATGTTTAATTTTAGCCATTATAGCCTTACGAAGTTCAAAAGGGTTTAGAGAATTAAACGTTTTAGTTAATTGTTCTTTGACTTTTCGGGGTATGTCGTTAGATTCAATCAGACGTTGGTAGGGGGTTTTTGGCTTATCCGTGCTTCTTGATGATTTTAGAGCCTACACGCTTTTTTTCAATTAACTTCACTGAAGGGCAAAAGAAGTTATGGAATAATCTCCATTCATTTTTATAAAGGTTGTTGAGTAAAGGAACTAACTGAGGGTTTTCAAATCTAGCATAGCCAAGCCATTGACGTACATAGGTCCAATTCTTTTGTTCCACATGGGCATTATCATTCTTTTTGTAGGCTCTGGAGCGCGTGAATTGGATGGGGATACGGCGGTTAACAAAATAACGATATAAATGATAATTAAGGAATTCACCGCCACTGTCTGCGTCAAAGCCAAGGATAGCAAAAGGGACAGATTATTCGATATCTTTTATTTGTTCAAAAGTAGCAATTTCGCCTTTACCCCAGACAGCGCGTTGTTCAGACCAACCAGAGGCAATGTCAACAGCATCAACAGTGTTAACATATTGACCAGCAGTAGATTCGCCACAGTGAGCAACAGTATCAAATTCCATAAAACCAGCTTTAAATTCATTCCATTGTTCGGTTTTAATTGGGATTTGATTACGTAGTAGAGAGCCTGGTTTTGTAGTGGAACGGCCTTTATGTTTGAATTTTGAGCGAGCAGTGGAAGTAAGTTATCAATAGTTCCTGTAGAAACTGATAATACTAACTTTTTTATATTTTCTGGGATAATTCCATAAGTTTTTTCATAAAAAGGCAGCCAGGCATAAATACACGATTTGAGACGTTTAGAGCAGGGGAAATAAGCAGTAGACCAAATACGTTCTAAAATCTTAACCAATTTTAGATCATTATATACATATGGTCGGCTTTTTTCTTATACGATATTTTTGATATTTGAAAGGATTTTTGTCTGATTTTACGGATAGCTGATTTTCTATGGCAGTTATAAATTGACACAGAATTCGTTAAGGATTATGGATTTCTCAGCTCGAGAAGCTCTTTTATAGCGTTTACGGACATTTTCCAACAGTTCATTTGTAGGTCGTGGACTCATAATATCACCCCCTAATCTAGGGTAACATTATTTATTGGTCAACGATACCTTTTATGAACTGCTTCGGTAACATTTATTATTGGGCAATTCGGGCTTGACAAAAGAAGCTTGAATAACCTTGAAATTGTAATATTAATTGGTATAATATTATTTTTAAAGTATAAAAAATAATAAATATAAAAAGATATTAGGGGGAGAGAAATGGCAAGAAAAATAGCAATGGATGGCAATACCGCTGCTGCTTATGTGGCGCATGCTACTAATGAAGTCTGTGCTATATATCCTATAACTCCTTCTTCTGGTATAGGAGAGATGGCTGATGAAAAATCAGCTCGAGGAGAGGTCAATATATGGGGAGATATTCCTATAGTATCTGAGCTGCAGTCGGAAGGAGGAGCATCAGGCGCGGTTCACGGGTCTCTTAGTAGTGGAGCGATAACTTCTACTTTTACAGCCTCCCAGGGACTTCTCTTAATGATTCCTAATATGTTTAAAATTGCAGGAGAGCTTACCCCTGCTGTTTTTTATGTTACTACACGAACAGTTGCTACCCATGCTCTTTCTATCTTCTGTGACCATTCTGATGTTATGGCTGTGCGTTCTACAGGATTTGGTATTCTTTTTGCTTCCAGTGTCCAGGAAGTAATGGATTTAGGGTTGATTGCTCAGGCTTCTACTTTAGAGTCAAGAGTTCCTGTAGTTTTAGCTTTTGATGGCTTTCGCACTTCTCATGAGATACAAAAGATTACTGTCCTTTCTTTTGAGGAGATGAGAAAAGTAATAAAAGATGAGTTTATCAAAGCACACCGTTTGCGTGCCCTTAATCCCGAGAGACCAACAATAAAAGGGACTTCCCAGAACCCTGATGTATATTTTCAGGAGAGAGAAACTGTAAATTCTTTTTACAATAATGCACCAGGAGTGTTTCAGGAAGTAATGAGCCGTTTTGGAAAAATTGTAGGTCGCAAGTATAATCTTTTTGATTACTTTGGTGCGGAGGATGCTGAGCGAATTATTGTGATTATGGGTTCATCAGCAGAAACAGTTACTGAAACTGTAGATTACTTAAACAAAAAAGGAGAAAAAACAGGTCTGGTGAGAGTGCGTCTTTACCGTCCTTTTGATGTTAGAGCTTTTATAAGTGTAATTCCCCAAACTACCAAAGCAATTGCTGTTTTAGACCGAACTAAAGAACCAGGAGCGACAGGAGAACCTCTTTATCTTGATGTGCACTCAGCAATTGGTGAAGCAATGAAGAATGGCTTTTCTCCCTTCAAAGATTGGCCGGTAATTGTAAGAGGAAGGTATGGTCTGGGTTCAAAAGAATTTAACCCCTCTATGGTAAAAGCAGTGTTTGATAATCTAAAAAAGGATGAGCCTAAAGATCACTTTACTGTAGGAATTGTTGATGACGTTACTAATTTGAGCTTAAATGTTGATACTTCTTTTTCTACAGAAGACCCTCAAACTTTTCGGGGTATCTTTTACGGTCTTGGCTCTGATGGCACTGTAGGAGCAAACAAAAATTCTATAAAGATTATTGGTGAGTTGACGGATAAATATGTGCAGGGATATTTTGTTTATGACTCTAAGAAAGCAGGTTCAAAAACTATTTCTCACTTAAGAGTAAGCGATAAACCCATTCGCAGTACCTACCTTATCCAAAAAGCCAATTTTGTTGCCTGTCATAACTTCAGTTTCTTGGAAAAATACGATATTTTTTCTTCTGCAGAAGATAATGCGGTATTCTTACTGGCAAGTCCTTACAGTAAAGAGGAAGTGTGGGATAAGTTGCCTAAACAAGCCCAGGAAGCAATTATAAAAAAGAAGCTTAAATTTTATATAGTCAAAGCTTTTGATATTGCTCAAGGGTTAGGTCTGGGAGTAAGAATAAATACCATTATGCAAACTGCTTTTTTTAAGATAAGCAATGTTATTCCTATAAATGATGCGATTAAGGCAATAAAAGAGTCTATTGAGAAAACTTACGGTAAAAAAGGTAAGAATGTGGTAACTATGAATATTAAAGCTGTAGAGAAAGCACTTGAGGCAGTAGAAGAAATAGAAGTCCCCGAAAAAGTTACCAGTAAAATAGATATGCCACCACCAGTATCAGAAGATGCTCCTTTTTTTGTTAAAAAAGTTACTGGTCCTATAATTGCAGGAAAAGGAGATGAGTTACCTGTTTCAGTATTTCCTGTTGATGGGACCTGGCCTTCAGCTACTTCCCAATATGAGAAACGTAATATTGCTCTTAAAATTCCCCAGTGGGATCCTTCTGTTTGTATTCAGTGTGGTCAATGTTCTATTGTTTGTCCCCATGGGGTTATTCGAATGAAAATTTACGATAAGAACTTGTTAGAAAAAGCCCCCAAAGGGTTTAAGTACGCTCCTGCAAAGGGAAAAGCACTTGAGAATAAAATGTTTACTATTCAGGTTGCTCCTGAGGATTGTACAGGTTGTGGAGCGTGTGTAAACAGGTGTCCTGTGTTTGCAAAAGATGTTAATAACCAACCTACAGAGAAAAAAGCTATAAATATGGTTCCTCAGTTTGATATAAGAGAGCAGGAAAAAGAAAACTTTAAATTCTTTCTTTCTCTCCCTGATATGGAAGTAAGCCAGCTTCCATTTAGTATTTCCACAGTAAAGGGTTCACAGCTTTTACGGCCTCTGTTTGAATTTTCTGGAGCCTGTGCAGGATGTGGGGAAACTCCTTATGTTAAGCTTCTAACTCAACTTTTTGGTGACCGGACATTAATTGCTAATGCTACAGGCTGTTCCTCAATCTATGGAGGTAATTTACCTACAACACCTTACTGTGTGCGCAAAGATGGTAGAGGTCCAGCATGGTCCAATTCTTTATTTGAAGATAATGCAGAATTTGGATTTGGGATGCGTTTGGCTGTAGATCAAATTACAGAACGTGCCAAGTCTCTTCTTAAGACTCTTAAGAGTGTATTAAAAGATAACATACAATTAGTTGAAGAAATTCTTAATGCCCCTCAAAAGACTTCTGTCCAAATAGAAGAGCAACGTAAACGCATAGAGCTTCTTAAAGGAATTCTTAAGGAAGTAAGAAATAAAGAGGCAGACGAACTTTTAGCGATTGTGGATTACCTGGTAGCAAAGAGTGTTTGGATATTGGGAGGAGATGGCTGGGCTTATGATATTGGTTATGGGGGTCTTGATCATGTAATTGCCCAGGATAGAAATGTAAATATTTTGGTTTTAGATACTGCGGTTTACTCTAACACTGGTGGGCAGATGTCCAAAGCAACTCCCTTAGGAGCTATTGCCAAATTTGCTGCTGCAGGAAAGCCTTTGTTTAATAAAGATCTTGCTCTTATGGCTGTTACCTATGGGACTGTTTATGTAGCTCGCATAGCTATAGGCGCAAATCCTGCTCAGGCTATTAAAGCATTTATTGAGGCAGAACAATATGATGGTCCTTCTCTTATTATCGCTTATTCCCATTGCATTGCCCATGGTGTTAATATGACCAAAGGAATGGATCAGCAGAAAAAAGCAGTGGATTCTGGGTTCTGGATTCTTTTCCGTTTTAACCCTCTTCTTGCAAAAGAAGGTAAGAACCCTCTTCAAGTGGATAGCCGTCCACCTTCTATTCCCTTAGAAGATTATATTTACAGTGAAACCCGTTTTCGTGCATTAAGGATAATGAATCCTCAGCGGGCAGAGATGTTTCTTGAGATGGCCAAGAAGGAAGTGAACCGCCGTTATAAATTTTATGAATATCTTTCCCAAATGGATTATAGTGCTATTTGAGAAGATTTTTTTTGAAAAATTACTTGCAATTTCAAAAGATTATGCTATAAGATTTATCTTACAGAAGGAGGTTTGTTATGGCAAAAATAACAATTGATGAAAATGCATGTGTGGGGTGCGGGCTTTGTGTGAATAATTGTCCAGATTGTTTTGAATTGACTGAGGCAGGTGTAGCTAAAGTAAAAGGGGAAGATTGTACCAGTTGTGATGTTAATGAAGTAGCAAGTCAGTGTCCTGTTAATGCTATCTCTGTAGAGGGTTAGTTATTTGACAATTCTTTTTATAGGGGTTTCCTTTTCTAATTGAGAAAGGAAGTTAATTGTTTTTATAAAAATTTTCTGGGCACGAATACGTTGACGGTATTCCTCCTTTTCTTTATTAAGATTATTTTCATCTATAGGAAGATAGCTGTTTAATTTTACAATATAAGCTCCCTTCTTTCCTTCCACTATTTTATTATAAACCTCTCCTTTTTTAAGAGTAAAAAGATCATAGAGAATAGAATTATCAATATATAAATTAGAGGGAGGCATAGTTCGGTTAAAATAATCAGTAGTATTTGTAGTGAGTTTATATTCTTGAGCTAATTCTGCGAATTTTTTTTCTTTATTAGCTAAGACATCTTTTAAAACTTTTGTGGCAAGTTTTTCTGCTTTTTTCTTTGCCTTTTCTTTTTTTAATTTCTTTTTTAATTTCTTTTTTAAATTTTCCAAAGGTATGATATATCCTTTTTTTTCTTCAATTTTTTCAAAAATAATGTACTTATCACCTACTTCAATAAGAGGACTTAAGGTATTAAGAGGTAAAGAAAAAGCTAATTCAAGAGCTTTTTTATTCCAGATAGTATTTTGAGGAGGATGTTCTTTGTCAAAATACTCAGTTACCTTGGCATCTAAGGAAAGCTTTTCTGTTATATAATCAATCTTGGTTATATTTTTAACATGGCGAATCATTTTATCAATGATTTTTTGGTTTTTATTTCTATCAAAAACAAGGTATTTTACTTTTATTTTGGGCTTAGTTGTAAACTCATCTTTATGGCTGGCATAATAATTCTTAATTTCATCGTCACTCACATTAATTGTTTCCTTAATGTTTTTGTAGGGAATATAGATGTATGACAGTTTTATTTTTTCGTTGTTTTTCTTATAAAGTTCTTTTATCTCTTTATCGCTTATTTTCACATTTCTTGCGTATTTATCCAAAACTTTATCGGCAGTTATTATATTTCTTATGTACTCTTCAAAAGCTTTAGGGGTCATCATCCATTTTCCCTGGACATATCTTTTATAATATTCGTTGTCAAATTCTCCCTTATAAGAAAAAATATTTTTAATAAGGTCTACAACCTCTTTATCCGTAGCTTTTATATTATCTTCTTTTGCTTTTTTAAGTAACAGAATATATTCAAAAGCCTTATTTTCTATGAGTGCTTGGCGGTTGGTATTGCGGTAGAAATCTTCTCCTAATGTGAGTTGATAAAATATGTTTGCCATTATAAGATATTTTTTTAGCTCTGAATAGCTTAAAGATTTATCTCCTACTATAACAACTGCATTTGCTTTTCTATTTCTTATAAAAGATGATATTCCCCAGAAGACAAAAGATGGAACAATAATAATGAGAAGAATCCACAGTGTAGTTTTTATATGGCGAGCTCTAAATTTTTTTAACATATAAAAACATAATAATGTTTTTTTATTTTTTTGCAATAGTTTTTTATCTCTGTTCTTCTGGTATAATATAATAATATAAAAAGAAGGAGGGAGATTATGTTAGCAAAAATATTAGGCTGGTTATTCGTAGGAATTGGGATTCTATTCTTTATAAGGCCAAATACATTAAGAGAAAAATTGAAGAAAAAAAGTATAAAAAGAATAAAGAAATATTTATGTATTATAGCAATCTCTATAGGCATCCTTTTAATTAAGGCTTCATGGGGAATAAAAGGGATTTTGGCTAAAGCAATAATAGTTTTAGGGATTTTGGCTATTGTTAAAGGTTTCTTTTTTATAAAAGGTAAGGCATCTGAGAAAGTAATAGTTTGGTTTTCTAAGCAGTCATTGCTTCTTTTCCGTTTCATAGCATTAATATATCTCGGTCTGGGAATTATAATATTGTTAGGATTTAATAAATAGTTTTACCGCATGGATTTTATTGAATTAGTAAAAAACCGTAGAAGCGTAAGAGAATATTTATCCCGTCCTATACCCCGTGAAATTATAAATAGATGTCTTGAAGCGGCTCGCCTTGCTCCTTCTGCTTGTAATTTACAGCCTTGGCATTTTATTGTTATTGAGGATAGAGAAGTAAAAGATAAACTTGTAAAGAAGGCATTTGGCGGAATATACTCCATAAATTCTTTTATAAAAACAGCACCCGCTTTTCTTGTGACGGTAAGGGAGCCTTCTTCTTGGGCGGTGAGATTAGCAGGAAGATTTAGAGGGATTCAGTATAGTCTTATTGATATTGGTATTAGTGTTGAACATTTCATCCTTCAGGCAGAAGAGTTAGGTCTGGGAACTTGTTGGTTGGGGTGGTTTGACGAGAGAGCAGTTAAGAAAATATTAAAAATTCCTAAAAATAAGAAGGTAGATATCATTGTAAGTATGGGTTACCCTAAAGATAATATTCAAGTAAGGAAGTCGCGAAAGAGTATTGAGGAGATAGCAGAGTTTATTTAGAAGAAAATGAATCGTAAGGAAGGGATACTCTGGATTATAGCAGGTTTAACAGGGTTAGCACTATTTTGTTTATTCTTCAGGCAAGTTTTTCCTACAGCTTCTATAGATATAAAAATAACCAGAAATAAAGCTTTATATGAAGCAGTTAGATTTATAAAAAAGCAAGGGTTTGGCCCAGAAGAATTTGATTATGCGGTAAGATTTGCTTCAGATTATATTGCCTCTGTATATCTTCAGAATATAGGTATCAAGAATTTCTCGGTAGCTCTAAAAGAAGATGTTTCTATATGGTTCTGGAGAGTTAAGTTGTTTAAAGAGCTTAAAAAGAGAGGGTTTATTGTAGATATTGATCCTTCTAAAGGTAAGGTTATTCGTTTTTATTATTCTATTCTCGAGAATGCCAGAGGAAAGAATTTAGATAAAGATACCGCCTATAGAATTGCTAAAGATAAGTTAAGAAGAGAGGGGATAGATTTAGGGAATTATATCTTAATGGATAGCGTAAAAAAAATACAGAAGAATCGGACGGATTATGCTTTTGTGTGGGAAAAGAAAGGATTTAAAATTAAAGAAGCAACCTTAAGGATAAGGGTAGATATTTATGGAGAGAAGTTAGGTTTTTACAGGAAGTATCTTAAAGTTCCTGAAGAGTTTTTACGCAAATTAGAAGCCCAATCTTCGGGAGGGAAAGTTTTATATATGGTAAGTATTATATCTACCTTTATTCTTATAATATGTGCTGTGTTTAATTTTTTATTAAAACCTCAACCCATAGATATTAAATGGAGAATTCCTTTTGTATTAGGAAGTGCAGTAGTTGTTTTTAAAATAATTTCATTTTTAAACGGTTTTCCTTTGATGTGGAGTTTTTATTCAAATACAGTAAGCAAATCATTATTTATTGCTATGTCTTTTCAGAATACTTTAATAGATGCTTTTTATAGTGGGTTTATGGTATTTTCCCTGGGGGTTTTAGGAAGCATAACTTCCCAAAATACTCTTAAGAGAGACTGGACTATTTTAGAAAGGGATAATTTATCTATTAACGCTTCTGCAATAACATCAATAATTATAGTGGGTTATTCGTTAGGAGTAATTTTTTTAGGATATATCACCTTATTTTACCTTATAGGAGGGCATTTTTTTCATATATGGATGGTGCCTTCTACACGCTATGCTAATTTCTTAAGTACATTCTTTCCTTTCTTATACCCTCTTACTTTTTCCTTAGAGGCTGCTTTAGGTGAGGAATTTATGTTTAGGATGTTTTTAATAACATTTCTTTTAAAATATACTAAAAAACCTTATGTGGCACTATTAATCTCTGCTTTACTATGGGGTTTTGCTCATTCTACCTATCCTGTTTTTCCTGTATACATAAGGGCTATTGAGCTTACTATCTTCGGGTATTTTATGGGGTGGGTATTTATAAAGTATGGCATTGAGGCAGTTATTATTGCTCATTATACGATGGATGCTTTACTTATAGGCATTCCTCTTTTTAATTCAAAAAATTTTTATTTTATTTTCTCAGGAATAATAGTATTATTGGTGATAGCATTGCCTTTGTTTCTATATACTTTAAGAGGGTATAGATTTTTTATATTTAAGAAGAGTTAACAGGTTATTTATTAGATAAGAAATTAAAGATGGAAAAAAAATTTTCTTTATCCCCCTATACTTTAAACCTCTTTGATGATTGCCCGCGGTGTTTTTGGTTCCATATGGTAAAAGGTATTTTGTATAGAAGACCGGAACCTCCTACCTCTACCCTTCCTCGTGGTATGGATGGATTGATTAAAAAGTATTTTGATTCTTACAGAAGAAAGAAAATTTTACCTCCGGAAATAAAACCATTTTTAGAGGGTTTTCTTGTTGATGAGGGAATAATAAAGAAGTGGCGTAATTGGAAGACAGGTCTTTCTTTTGTGGATGGAGATGGTTATAGGATATTTGGTGCTCTCGATGAGTGCATTGTTCAAGATGGAATATATGTACCTTTGGATTATAAGACAAGAGGTTTCCAGCTTAAATACGATTCTACTTCTTATTATATATTGCAGATGAGTTGTTATAATTTTCTTCTTTATAAAAACAATTACAGAATATCTTCCTATGCCTACTTAGTATTTTATATCCCTTCGGAATATTCTTTAGAGGGAATAGTTAAATTTGATGTAGAGGTAAGAAAAATAAATACATATTCTCCTCAAAAAGTATATGAGATATTCCGAAAAGCTTTAGGAGTTCTTTTAAATAATGAACCCCCTAAAGCAGGAGATAATTGTCCTTTCTGTAAATGGGCAGAGATGGTAAATAGCCATCGCCAGAATAGACAGATAAGATTATTTTGACTATGGTGAATACTTTGTAATTCAATTTAACGGGGGAGGGGAAGATGGAGCTTTATCTTGTTCAGCATGGGATAGCTGTGTCTGAAGAAGTAGACCCTCATAAAGGGATTAGTCGTGAGGGCAGATTGCAAACCTTAAGAGTTTTAGCCTTCTTATGTGTAAAGGATTTTAATGTTGATGTTCTTTGGCATAGCAAAAAACAGCGTGCTGTTGATACTGCATATGTAATTCAGGATAATATTAGTATTAAAGAGGTTGTAGCTCGCGATGATTTATCGCCTCTAAGTGAAATAAAAGATTTGCCCAATGAAATTATCCAACTTGATAAAAACTTGATGATTGTAGGACATCTTCCTTTTTTAGGAAGATTGGTTTCTCAGCTGATTACAGGGTCTGATAATTACGAGCTTGTATCTTTTAAGCATTCAGGAGTAGTGTGTTTGGATTACAAAGATAGCAAATGGAGGATAAAGTGGATTGTTGCCCCTGATATTATTTGATTCTTTGAATCTGACACAATAACGTTTGAAAAAATTCAAAACGCAAAGTGCAAAACTCAAAACTCAAAGCGCAAAACCAAAAAACGTAAAACTAAAAGTTCAAAACTTAAAACTTTTAATTATAACTTTGCGTTTTTCACTTTACACTTTAAACTTTTCGTTTTACACTTTCCACTTTACACTTCCAAACATTTTGCTACATTTTTAAGCCAGACTTAATAGTGTAGCACATATTCTTTTTTAAAGGTTATATGTAAAGTTAAGCAACAATTTCTAATTAAAAATTAAATCATTGATAATTTAATAAAAATTAGAAATTAAAAATTTCCCCAAAATCTTCCCTTACAATCGGGCTTGTGGGTCGTATTCTAAGGAGGCGTCTCTTATTTCTTTGAGCTTTTTTAATAAATATTTCTCATTATTAAAACTGTTACCTGTCTTTTTGTATAATACGTACTTATTTGAATCTCTGGTAGATTTGATAGGTTATCTCTGGTATAATTAATAATGAAATTTATAATTGATAATTTAAGACTACAGCCTTGTAAGTTATTAATTTTAAGTTCGTAAAATAATAAATAAAGGATAGGTTTTGGAGAAAAGGAATTCGTAATACTATGGTTTCTAAAAAGATTAGCATAGAGGTTATAAAAAAATCGTTATTTCCTTTCCTTTTACTATTAGGGGTTATTTTTGCAGCAATATTATATTCCTCTTCTATTAGAGAATATCTCTCACCCAATTTAAAGAATCTTATTGATAAGTTTATAAAGGTATTATCTGTGGTTAATATAGCTTTTATTTTCCAAAGAATGGTAGGGGGGTTCTTCTTATGGTATCAACATAATATAGTATCAGTAACTAAAACACATCTGGATGATGAATTTCTTCCTCTTTTTAGAAGGAGTTCCAAAATTTTAATATGGATTATTGCTTTTCTTATTATTTTGCCCATTTTTGGAATTAACATTAGTGCTCTAATAGCTACCTTAGGAGTAAGTTCATTAGCAATTGCCTTAGCAGCACAAGATACTATTGCCAATATTATTGCAGGATTTATGATTATGATTGATAGACCTTTTAGAGTCAAAGACAAGATAAAACTCCCTTCAGGAGAAACCGTAGAAGTGTTAGATATTGGAATCAGACGGTCGAGGTTTTTGTCTTCCGATGGAGCAATCATCATTTATCCCAATCTTGAATTAAGCAAAAGTAAAATTATAAATTATACCTATGGAAAAGAAAAATTAGGGAATAAAATCAATTCCTCATCAACCTAATCAATAAATTAGTAAGTTAATTAGTTCACTTAAAAGGAGTTATTAGATGGGCGATTATATCTATTATCAATATGAAGAGGATGATTTATGGCTTATAAAAGAAATAGAATGGGTTAAAGAATTACAAAATATTCGTGAGTCTCAGTTTGCTATAGGAAATGGTTATTTAGGGGCAAGAGGTGTATTGGAAGAGATTCCTTATGATGCTTCTCCAGGTACCTATATTGCAGGAGTGTATGATAAAATGGCTTCTCAAGTTGCTGAATTGGTTAATCTCCCCAATCCTTTTAACTTTAAATTTACTATCAGAGGAGAAAAATTAGGTGTTGTAGCAATGGATGTATTAAAGCACAGGAGAGTTCTTAATCTAAAGAAAGGGTTATTATTACGCCATACTTTATACCAGAATAGTAAAAAATCACGGTTTGATTATCATTCTTTGAGATTTTTGTCTATGGATAACAAAAATATTGGAGTAATGCAAATTGTCTTAACTTCTTTGGATGAAGATTGCCAGGTAGATATTTCAACAGGAATAGACGTTTCTGTATATAATGCAGGTGTTCTTACCGAGGGACGTAAGCGTCACTTTAGAATAAAAGAATTATCTCAAGAGAAAAATGCCGGACATATTGCAATAGAGACTTTGGAAAAGAAGCATATTATTATTTATTGGGCGGGTTTTTATTATGAAAAAGATGGCAAAAAAATATTCGCCAAGGATAATATTTTTCGCTTAAAACTCAAAAAGAACCATCCTGTAGTTTTCACCAAAGTGTTTTATATAGAAAGGATACCTCCTTTTAGTAATTCTTACCATTATAAAAATTATAGAGATAAGACTTTTAAGAAGTTTTATAAAGTATTTCATACAAGTTTTGATAACCTTATCAATAAACATATAAAAGCATGGGAGAAATTATGGGAGAGAGCAGATATAGTAATTAAGGAAACAGCAGATTTACAGAAAAATTTACGTTTTAATATTTACCATATGCTTATTTGTAAATGTAATAATGAGGGTTTTTCCAGTATTGGAGCGCGTACTTTAAGTGGAGAAGGTTATCGCGGGCATGTTTTTTGGGATTCAGAAATTTTTCTTATGCCTTTTTATTCCTTTGTTATGCCTGAAGTTGCACGCAATATGCTTTTATATCGTTACAAAAGGCTCTCTAAGGCAGAGGAAATAGCAAGAAAATACCACTATAAAGGAGCAATGTTTCCCTGGGAATCTGCAGATACCGGCGAAGAGGAGACTCCTACATGGGCAAAGGATATTGATGGCAGTATTGTTAAGATTTATACCCATAAGCTGGAACATCATATTACTGCGGACATTGGTTATGCAGTTTACAAATACTATGTTATTACAGGTGATGAAGAATTTATGAGGAAGTATGGATATGAACTTATTTTTAAATGTGCACGTTTCTGGGCATCCCGTGTGGAGCAAGATAAGAATCATAAATATCACATAAAAGGAGTTATAGGACCAGATGAGTTTCACATTAATGTAGATGATAATGCCTATACCAATATTATGGCTAAGTTTAATTTGTTAATTGCCCATAGGCTGTTATTTGATTGTAAAAAACGCTCTCCTAAAATAGCCAATTATCTTACTAAAAAGTTGAACTTGACTTTAAAAGAAATAAAAGAGTGGAAGAAAATAGCCTCTTCTTTATATATTTCTGTGAATAAAAAATATATAATTGAGCAGTTTAAAGGATACTTTAAGCTAAAACAGATTAATATTACTGAAACCGATGAAAATGGTGTCCCCATTGTTTCAGGAAAGTTAAAAACAAAAAACTTAGCGAAAACACAACTCGTTAAACAAGCAGATGTTTTAATGTTTCTTTATCTTCTAAGAGAATGGTTTTCCTTACGCACAAAATGTAGTAATTATGATTTTTATATAAAAAGAATATTACATAAGTCATCTTTAAGCCCTTCTATTCATGCTATAGTAGCGTGTGAATGTGGTTATCTGCAACAGGCATATAATCTTTTTAATCTCTCTTTAAGAATAGATATTAGTAATATCTATGGTAATACACAGGAAGGAATCCATGGTGCCTGTTTGGGAGGGACATGGCAGACAGTTATTTTCGGTTTCGGGGGGGTTAGCATAAAGAAAAATAAGCTATTTGTTAATCCTCGAATGCCTCATACGTGGTCACGGATGGTTTTTTCTTTACTTTTTAAAGGCAATATGATAAAATTAGAGCTAACCAACAATACTGTAAAAGTAAAAATTATCTCTAAAAGAAGACAGAAAATAGAATTAGGAATTTTTGATACGCTTAGACGTCTTAAACCCAACAGAAGTTACATATTCAGAAAAGAAACTCTTTTTGTAAGGCCCAAAACTTATCATTATTAAATTATGAAAGAAAAATTGAATATTGTTCATCTCCATTGGGGTTTTCCTCCTGTAATTGGAGGGGTAGAGACACATCTTACTATTATTTTACCTCAGATGGTAAAATTAGGACATAGAGTAAGTCTTCTTACAGCAACAGCAGAAGGAGTAAAGGTGCGTTATAAATATGAGGGTGTTGATATATTTCGTACTCCTATTATGGATTTGAACTGGTTATATAAAAGAGGACTGCGTGGTTTAAAAGAGGAGATATATGAGGTATTTTCCTCTTTTATTAAGGAAACAAAACCTGATGTTATCCACACACATAATATGCATTATTTTAGTGAGCCCCATGCTCGAATAATTGAAGCATTATCTAAAGAAAAAAATATCCCTTTAATTCTTACTGCCCATAATGTATGGGATGACCTTACTTTTTTGGAATTAACCCATAAAATAAATTGGACTCATATTATTGCAGTTAGTCATTTTATAAAAAAAGAGATTATTGGAGTAGGTATTGACGATAGAAAAATCACTGTTATCCATCATGGTATAGATCAGTATAAATTCCATCCCAAGATTAATCCCAAAAATATATTACACAAATATCCTCAACTTAAAGGAAGGAAAGTAGTATTTCATCCTGCGCGTATTGGTTTAGCTAAGGGGTGTGATACGAGTATCAAAGCCGTAAACTTATTGAAGAAAAAATATCGTGATATTATGTTAGTGCTTGCTGGTTCTAAGAATATTATTGATTGGGGCCAAACCCAGCAAAAAGACATTGCTTATATGGTTAATCTCATAAGGCATTTTCAGTTAGAAAATAATGTTCTTATTGATTATTATTCTCTTGATGAAGTAAGAGAGCTTTATGCTGTAAGTATGGTATGTGTATATCCTTCCAGTTTAGGAGAACCCTTTGGTCTTACAATGTTAGAGGCACAAGCCTGTGCAAAACCAATGATTATTACAAATGTAGGAGGGATGCCCGAGGTTATTAAAGATGGAATAAATGGTTTTGTTATTAATGTAAGAGATTTTGAAGATCTTGCTGCAAAGATTAGCCAACTTATTGAAGATGATAGGTTAAGAAAGCGCTTCGGTTATACAGGAAGGCAGATTGTAGAAAGCCAGTATACGAAAGAAAAGGTTACTGAGGGGATTATCTCTGTTTATAAGAGATTTATAAAAAGATAGTTAGTAATTATGCTTCGGGGCTGGAATAAAAATACAGTTTTGGATCTGGTTAAAGAGAAGCTTTCTGACTGGCTTTTTGTCGTTGTTTCTAACCGTCAACCTTATATTCACAAATTTGTTAAAGGAAAAGTTGAGTGTATGCGCGGTCCGGGAGGAGTGATTACTGCTTTAGATCCTGTAATGAGAGAACTAAAGGGCCTTTGGGTTTCTTCAGGAAGTGGTGATGCTGATAAGCTGGTAGCGAAAGACTCAAAGGTAAGAGTTCCTCCCGAAGACCCTTCTTACATATTGAAGTATGTGTGGCTTACTAAAGAGGAAAATGTTGGTTATTATTTTGGCTATTCTAACCAGGCTCTTTGGCCTCTTATGCATTTAGCGTTCGTTAGACCTACCATTAGAGAAGGTGACTGGAAGGTTTATAAAGAGGTTAATAAAAAGTTTGCTCGTAATGTATACCAAGAGGTTAAAGATAAAAAGGCTATTGTGTTTATACAAGATTATCATCTTATCTTAGTTAGCAAATATCTTAAGGAACTAAAGAAAGATATGATTACCATTCTTTTCTGGCATATTCCGTGGCCTACTTATGATGTTTTTAGGATTCTTCCTCAGAAGCAGGAGGTATTGGAAGGACTTCTTTCTTATAATCTTTTGGGTTTTCATATAAGATATTTTTGCAATAACTTTTTAGAAGCAGTAGCCAATGAAGTGGAAAGTAAGATTAATCGTGAGAGTTTATCGGTATTTTATAAAGGCAACACTACGCTTATAAGAGATTATCCTATTAGTGTAGATTTTGAAGGGACAAGTAAAATGGGTTCGTCAGATAGTGTTAAAAGTGCTATGCGGTCTTTAGAGGAAGAATTTGGTCTTAGAGGAAAGAAGGTTATTGTGGGGTTGGATAGGATAGATTATACCAAAGGCATCCCGGAAAGAATTTTAGGCGTGGATAAATTTTTTGAGTTTTATCCCCACTTTAAAGAGAAAGCTATTTTTCTTCAGATAGGAGAGATTTCAAGAATTCACATTACTCAGTATAAGCGTTTAAATGATGAGATAAATGCTTTGGTGGAAGAAGTTAATTTTAAGCATGCTACCGATGTATGGAAACCTGTTGTATTTGTAAGGCGTCATTTGACTTTTAGTGAATTACTTGCTTTTTATAGACTTGCTGATGTATGTTTGGTAACTTCTTTGCATGATGGGATGAATCTGGTGGCGAAGGAGTTTGTATCTTCAAGAATTGATAGCGAAGGTGTTCTTATTTTAAGCAAATTTACAGGAGCAGCACGGCAGATGAAAGAGGCACTTCTTATAAATCCTTATTCGAGTAAAGAAATAGCAGAAGCCATCTATAATGCGGTTACTATGGATGAAGAGGAAGTTAAAAAGAGGATGAAAAAATTAAGACAAGGTGTCCAGCGTAATAATATATGGAAGTGGATTGGAAAAATTATATCTGATATCCCTACAGGATAAATTTCCCCAAATAAATTACTAACCTGCCTATATTTTTCTTAATTAATTCTTGGTAAAATACCAATATTTTCATATAATATTATTATAGAAAGGGTTAGGTATGTATTCGTTTAAAGCTGTAATTTTTGATTTAGATGGTGTAGTTACTAAAACAGCAGTTCTTCATGAGCAAGCGTGGAAGAAAGTATTTGATGATTACCTCAAATCAAAAAAGCAATTTCTTTCTATGCCTTTTAAGGAGTTCACTTTTCACGATTACCTTACCTATGTAGATGGAAAGCCTCGTTATGAAGGCGTAAAAAGTTTTTTGGAATCAAGAGGTATTAATCTTGAATGGGGAAACTCCAATGATGACCCCCAAAAAGAGACTATATGTGGTCTCGGTAATAGGAAGAATAATATTTTTTGTCAGCTTTTAAAAACTAATAAGCCAGAAGTTTTTTCCTCTACAATTACTTTTATCAAAGAACTGAAAGAAAGGAAGATAAGAGTTGGTGTAGCTTCTTCTTCAAAAAACTGTAGGTATATTCTTGAATCGGCAGGTATATTAGAACTTTTTGAGACAATAGTAGATGGAGTAGTCTCTTCTGAGCTTGAACTTAAAGGAAAACCAGAAGGAGATATTTTTGTGCATGCTGCTTACAATTTAGGAGTATTACCTAAAGATGCAGTGGTAATAGAGGATGCTGCTTCAGGAGTAGAAGCAGGGAGAAATGGAGGGTTTGGTTTAGTGGTAGGAATAGCAAGAAAGAATAACGAAGAAGAACTTCTTTCTCATTATGCGGATATTGTGGTAGAAGATTTATCTTCTCTTGATATTGAAACAATTCAGAAGTGGTTTAATAAAAGACCATTTTATATTTTTGATGTATGGGAGAATAATTCTAAAGTTTTAAGCTGGTTTAACTGTTTTAAGCAAGGGAAAGATATTTATATTAACAAAAGTTACCTTCTCCTTTTAAAATCAATTTTTAGGGTAAAAAGGAACTTAGTATTTTTTTTAGATTACGATGGAACATTGACTCCTATTGTAGAAAGACCAGATTTAGCAGTATTGCCTTGCAAAATGCGTGATATCTTAAGAGAACTTTCTCTACGCTGTACTGTGGCGATTGTTAGTGGACGATTTAGAGAAGATGTTCAAAAGCTTGTAGGTATTGATGGACTTTTTTATGCTGGTAGCCATGGTTTTGATATTAAAGGTCCTACTTTATCTCTTATTCACCCCCAGGCAGAAAATATAATTCCTTTAATTTCTGAAATTGTCGAAAATATAGAAATACACCTTAAAAATATTGAGGGGGTAATAATAGAGAATAAAAAATTTAGTGTAGCAGTTCATTATCGTCTTGTAGAGAGAAAAGAGGATGTTAGAAAAGTTAAGGAGTATGTATATAAAGTAGTTAATAAGAAAGATTCTCTTAGGGTTATGGAAGGTAAAAAAGTCTTTGAAATATTGCCAGCACTTGACTGGAATAAAGGCAAAGCAGTAAGTTGGATTATAAAGGCGTTAAATATTAATTGGGATGACGCATTGGTGATTTATATAGGAGATGATACTACTGATGAAGATGCTTTTAGGGCTATTAGAACAAGAGGCTTAGGAATTTTAGTCTCTGGCATAGATAGAATAAGTTTTGCTGATTTTAGAGTTTCTTCTGTTTCTGAAGTGGAGAAATTATTTAAGTCTATTTTAAATAAGAGTTAGTTTTATGGGTAAAGATTCGGTATGGAAGATTATTTATAAGGGATTTAATCCTTCAGAAGAATCTTTAAGAGAGGCCATCTGTACTTTAGGAAACGGGTATTTAGGAACACGGGGTGCTGCTTGTGAAGCAGTAGCTTCAAATATCCATTATCCTGGTACATATATTGCAGGAATCTATAATCGTTTAACTACCAACATTGCAGGTAAAAGAGTAATCAATGAAGATATGGTTAATTGTCCTAATTGGTTATTTTTAACTTTTAGAATAAAAAAAGGAGAATGGTTTTCTCCTTCTAAAGGACACCTTCTTTATTACTCTCAGCAACTTGATATGAGAAGAGGAATTCTTATAAGAGAGCTTAAAGTTAAAGATCACCAAGGAAGGATTACTCACATTAGAACCCAACGATTAGTTCATATGGGAAATCCTCACTATATGGCTATCCAGTATATTATTACTCCCCAGAACTATAGTGATTGGGTTACTGTGCGTTCGCTTCTCGATGGAGGAGTTCTTAATAGTGGTGTAGAGAGGTATCGTCAGCTTAATTCTAAACATTTAGATTTATCTGCCTTGGGAAGTTTTTCCCGCAACGGAGTTTACCTTTCAGTAGTTACTAATCAGTCTAAGATTGAGATAGCAACAGCAGCAAAATTACGTTTATTTGTAGATGGTAAAGAGAGAAATCCTTTATTTAAGTTGGTTACAAAGAACAAACTCGCTATAGGAGAAGAATTCAGAATAAATGTCCGTCGAGGATCCTTTTATATAATAGAAAAGATAGTTTCTATTTATACTTCTAAGGATAAAGGAGTGCGTGACCCTATTATGGAGGCAATTACTGCTTTAAAAAAATCCCCTCGTTTTAATGCTCTCCTTTATACCCACCAGAAACAGTGGCAAAAACTATGGAATATATTTGATGTTTTTATAGATGGTGATGATTTTTCTCAGAAAGTAATACGTCTTCATATATTTCACCTTCTTCAAACAGTATCTCCTCACAACATTAATATTGATGGTGGTTTTCCTGCAAGGGGGTTACATGGAGAGTCTTATCGGGGACATATTTTCTGGGATGAGATTTTTGCAATGCCTTTTTACAATTTTCATATTCCTGATATTAGTCGTGCTCTTCTTCTATATAGATATCGCCGTCTGAATAAAGCAAAGGAATATGCTAAAAAATGTGGTTATAAAGGAGCAATGTTTCCCTGGCAGAGTGGCTCCACAGGGGAAGAAGAGACGCAGGTAATTCACCTTAACCCTTTATCAGGAAAATGGAATCCTGATTACAGCCGATATCAGAGGCACGTCTCTTTTGCTATTGCATATAATATTTGGTACTATTTTAAAAATACAGATGATTATGATTTTATGCTCCGTTATGGAGCAGAGATGTTTTTGTCTATTGCTCAGTTTGCTGAAAGTCTTGCCTATTATAACAAAAAAGATAAACGTTATCATACAAAAGGGATTATGGGACCTGATGAGTTCCATGAAAAGTATCCTAATTCTTCTAAACCAGGTTTAAAAGACAACGCTTATTCTAATTTTATGATTTCTTGGATTCTCGCAAAAGCTATAGAACTTATAAAGCTACTTCCTTCAAAGAAAAGAAAGGATTTAATGAAAAGGATAGGTATTAAAAAAGAAAATATTTTGGTATGGGATAAAATAAGTAGGAATATGAATATCATAATGGATAAGAATAGAGTTATAAGCCAATTTGATGGTTACTTTAATTTAAAAGAGTTAAACTGGGCTAACTATAAAGCTATATATGGAAATATCCAGAGAATGGACAGGATTCTAAAAGCAGAGGGTCTTTCTTCTGATGATTATAAAGTTACTAAACAGGCAGATGTGCTTATGATATTTTATTTGTTTTCTCTTGAAGAGATAAAAAAAATCTTTGAGCACTTAGGGTATCCTTTTGATAAGAACATAATAAAGAACAACTATCTTTATTATCTTAAAAGAACCTCTCATGGTTCTACATTGAGTAAAGTAGTGCATTGCCTTATTGCTCTTTATTTAAGAAGGAATAAAGAAGCACAAAGCTTCTTTAAGGAAGTTCTTGAGTCCGATATTTATGACCTTCAGGGAGGAACTACTCCTGAAGGGATTCATACAGGAGTTATGGCAGGCTCTTTTGATATTATTATTAGAGGATTTGCAGGAATAAATATTGTAGGTAATCTTATAATGATAAAGCCACGTCTGCTTCCCGTATGGAGAAGACTTAAGTTCAAACTTTTGATTAAAAAACAATGGGTGTATTTTGACCTTACAAAAAAAGAAATCAGTATCACTGTTAAAGATTCTTTTTCAAAAATTCCCTTATATATTCTTGTTGCCAATAAAAAAGCAAAACTTAAGAAAGGGAAAAAAACCATAGTTAGATATTCTTTAATAAGGTAAGAAAGGATATTAATTATATAACCGTAGATTTTCTTCCCAGTAAGAGGTTTTTAATATAAAAAATATATCGGATGTCCGAAAATTAAAAGGTTGTTTTATAATGTTAGCTTATGTTTTTTAGAAGCAGTCTTTAGATTGGAACAATATAAAAAAGGTTAAATTCATAAAAAACGGAACACATATTTTAAGTAGACATTTTTTTATCTTTGTGGTAAAATTGAAATGGAAAAGAGAGGTTAGAGTTTTAAAAAAAATTAGGGAAAAGGTGTATTGTATTATTAGTTAAAAGGAGGTGAGAATGAGAAAGGGTTTTACTCTTGTTGAGATTATGATTGTAGTAGCAATAATCGCTATATTAGCTACTTTTGCTTTGCCTGGTTTATTAAGGTCAAGAGTTACTGCTAATGAATCAGCAGCCATT
>Ga0180301_10000850_pt1 | contig 24060 bp, 24 predicted proteins | sample GuaBasSediGuay16_FD_121797 | JGI IMG/M metagenome (GOLD analysis project Ga0180301, IMG submission 121797) | Subseafloor sediment microbial communities from Guaymas Basin, Gulf of California, Mexico - Guay16, Core 4569-2, 12-15 cm | ecosystem: Environmental > Aquatic > Marine > Hydrothermal...
GGAGCATGGGTATGTCTTTTTTTGCTCCATGCCCTTAATAAATAGGGGGCATCAGCGTGCCCCCATAAATCGGGACACACGTGCAACGTGGATTTTACTATTATGCAACTTGTCGGTTGGTGTCCCGATTTATGGGGGTCTGCCTGTGCATTAGTTATAGGGCATGAGACAAAAAAAGACATACCCATACTCCCTGACTTTATGCAGGCCTTGTTGTGCCTTATTGCCAGATACCCCAACTTATTGAGAAGTTACGCCCAGACCTGATAATAGTACTCGCAGCAACGATAAATCAGAATTGTTGATATATGACAAGCAAGTGTATATTCAAATGACCACGAAGTCAGGCTCACGTCATGCACTTTTATATAATATAAACGGGATGTCTTTGAGGAGAATGTCTTATATAATGAGACCATAAAGATATATTGACAATTATTATTTGTTTAAGTTAAATGAAACTCATAGGGAATCTAAGTCAGAATATTATAGGAGAGTAATTACTATGCTCAAAGCGATGACCATATCTTCATTAAATATGGACCCAGTAACGAATAGTCCGATAATTATCTTAAAGGAGATTGATGGGGAGCAGACATTACCTATTTGGATAGGCCTGCTTGAGGCAACGGCAATTGCCAGTGAAATAGAAGGTGTAAAGTTTTCAAGACCCATGACACATGACCTTCTGAAGGACGTTATGGATAAGATGGACATTACGGTCAATAAAATAGAAATCTGTGACCTAAAAGATAATACCTATTATGCCACTATCCATATAACGAGAAATGGTAAAACCTTGGCAATAGATTCTCGTCCAAGTGATGCCATTGCCCTGGCCCTTAGGGCTGAGGCCCCTATATTTGTTTCTGATGAGGTTTTAAAGAAATCTAAGCAGATTGAGGAGACCAGAGAAAGTGAGGCAGTGGATAAAAGCGAGAAAGGGAAAAAGTGGCAGGACATACTTGAAAAGCTCAAGCCAGAGGATTTTGGCAAATACAAGATGTAAGCCCTGTTAGAACGTTTAAATGATGCTCGAAACCCTGGTTAAACTTATTGGTTATATAAATTAATTAATGATAGATCTTCATACCCACTCCCTATTCAGTGATGGTGAATTGCTTCCTTCGGAACTCGTAAGACGTTTAGAGGATATGGAGTATTCCTGTGTTGCAATAACCGATCATGTTGATTCATCAAGCCTGGATTTTGTTATCCCCAGGTTGGTTAAGGTAGCAAAAGATTTGAATCAAAGGCAATCTGTCAGGGTCATTCCTGGCGTTGAGATTACTCATGTCCATCCGGAGTTTATGGAATCACTTGTTGTTCAGTCCAGGGAGTTGGGGGCAAAGATAGTTATAGTTCATGGAGAAACTATTGTAGAGCCTGTAGCTAAGGGGACCAACAGGGCAGCCATTCTTTCGCGTGTTGATATTTTAGCCCATCCTGGCCTTATAGCTGTTGAAGACATTAAGATGGCTGCTGAAAGAGGTGTGTATCTCGAGATATCGGCTCGCCATGGCCATTGCCTTACAAATGGATATGTAGCCAGATTGGCAAAAGAATTTGGGGCAAAACTTGTTTTAAATTCAGATGCCCATTCCCCTCATGACCTCATGACCCGCCAATTCGCTCAGATGGTAGCCCAGGGGAGTGGTCTGGGGAAAAATGCCCTTGAGGAGATGCTCGGCAATTCTCGAGACCTTATAAATAAGATCCTCTGAATTAGTCTCACCGCTCGCTACCCCCACTATTCACGGCTTTTCACACTCAACACATTCAATACAAACAGTAATGAAAAAGTCTGTTATCTACAAGACATCGGGAATTCTGATCGTTTTTTTCTGGCTCTTTGTTGTGGCAGAACTGGTAAAGCGGACAAATTTTAGCCAAAAAAGCATAGATGTTACACATATCGACAAGAAAGGTTCTGTAGAAAACCGTTCAGAAGAATGGAAAGGGATCTTTTTAAGAGGCCGCAAGGTTGGATACGCCGTTACAAGGATTAACAAGATTAGCAATATGTTCGAGGTAAATGAGGAGATATTTCTTACAGTTAATTTAATGGGCTCGACACATGAAATTCTTAGCTCTACAAAGGCAGAGTTAGATGAAGAATTCCGTTTGAATAATTTTAAATTTTCACTTTCCTCTGGGCTCATTGAGTTCAAGATATCCGGCGCCATAAAGGGAAATAATCTTTATCTCTCAATGGGAGAGAAAGGGAAAGAAAAAACCAAATTAATTAGATTGCCATCAAAGCCAATGATTAGCGCAGGCATGACGGAGTTTTTTAAGTCTTGCACATTCAAGGTAGGTGACTCTTATTGTTTTCCGGTCTTTGATCCAGTTACCATGACAACTAACCCTGCGGTTATTAAGGTAGTGGCAAAAGAAGATGTCGAGATTAATAGTAAACTATATAAGGCATTCCGGTTGGAAATGAACTTTTTGGATCATCCTCTGGTTTTCTGGATTGATGAGAAAGGCAAATCTCTAAAGGAGAAGGGTTTTATGGGATTTACTCTTGTCAGATCCAGTCCCGCTAAGGCCCCATTAGGATTAGATAGATCAAAAAGTATAGATTTTTATGAATTATCAGCCATAAAAGTAGCTCAAAGGCTCACAAATCCCCGAGAACTATCATACCTAAAAGTTCTTTTTGATCAGACACCTTCACCTATGTCTGTTAATGGGCCAAGGCAATCTTTAACCGGCAGGGTCCTTACAGTAACAAAAGAAACCCCTCCCTTTACAGCTAACTATACAATACCGTATAAGGGTAAAGAAAATAGTTTATTACATTTTCTAAGACCGGAGATGTTAATTCAATCCGATGATCAAGAGATAATCAGCTTAGCCAGACAAATAGTTAAGAAAACTGTTAATCCCTTTTTAGCGGCTCAGATGATCATGGGGTGGGTTTTTGAAAATTTAGAGAAGGCGCCGGTTGTATCCATTCCAAATGCAAAAGAGGTTTTTACTTATAAAAAAGGAGATTGTAATGAGCATGCCACTATTCTGACTGCCCTATTACGGGCGGTTGGAATTCCAGCCAGAATCGTTGTTGGTCTGGTTTACAAAGATGGAAAATTTTATTACCATGCATGGAACGAGGCTTACATAAACAGATGGATTTCCATGGATGCAATCCTAAGGCAGATGCCTGTAGATGCTACCCATATCAAACTTATAGAAGGCGGGATCGAAAAACAGGTCCAGATTGCAGGAATAATTGGGAACATCAGGTTCACTATTTTAGATTACCGGTAATATTTCAGCCACAAGACACTAATGCAATTTTTTGTTTTTAATATCTACCTGGCAGTTTCAACATAAATAAACTTAATATCCTTTCTTTGCGCCTTGTGGCTGAATTTTTAGGATTACTAATGATTAGATTTGAGAATCTTACAAAGATTTACCGTGGAACAAAGGCTGTTGATAATTTGAATCTGAATGTTCCTCGAGGAACCATTTTTGGGTTTATAGGGCCAAATGGAGCAGGAAAGACAACTACTATCAAGATGATGGCAGGTGTGTTAAAGCCTACCAGGGGTAAGATCTATATCAATGGCTTAGATATAGCCAGGGAACCATCGAAGGTGAAAAGGATTGTTGGTTTTATACCTGATCGGCCCTTTCTTTATGAAAAACTCAGCGGGATAGAGTTCCTGAGATTTAAGGCAGGGCTCTATAGAATGAAAGAGAATAGGTTGGATGAAAGGATTGCAGATTTGCTAAGCCTATTTGAATTAACTGACTGGGCTGATGAGCTTATTGAATCTTACTCACACGGCATGAAACAACGGCTCATTATAGCATCAGCTATGATACATAAACCCAGGGTTATTATTGTTGATGAGCCAATGGTGGGTCTCGATCCAAAGGGCGCTAAGTTGGTAAAGGAGATATTTAAAGAGTGGGCAAATGATGGAGCTACAGTCTTTATGTCTACTCACACCCTGGCTTTGGCCCAAGAGGTATGCCAACAGATAGCTATTGTAGATAAGGGTAGAATTGTGGCCTCAGGAACATCTGAAGATCTAAAAAAACAGGCAGGTGTAGAAGGAAATTTAGAGAGTATATTTCTTAAAATAACAGGAGGGCAGTATCCAGGTGAGAATGTTTAAACTTCTGATTTCTCCCAGACTCATCAGTTTTAAAAATGGCCTTAAGAGATCACGGAGTAATAGAATGATAAAGATTTTAACCCTCACCGGCGCAGGTTGCCTGTTTTGGTTGGTTCTTTTTTACCTTACCTATAAAGTACTCATGTATTTTTCTTCGCAGGAGATGATCGGTGATATTCTTGCAAGGCATCTTCTTGGCATGGTTTTTTTAATCTTTTTTTCTATCTTAATCTTCAGCCATGTTATCACCGCCCTTTCTAATCTCTACCTCTCTGAAGATTTAGAAATATGCCACTCTTCGCCAGCGACGCTTACAGAGGTATTTCTAAGCCGATCCCTTTATACGGTATTTGATAGCTCATGGATGGTGGTTGTATTTGGCCTTCCTCTGATGATGGCCTATGGACTTGTTTACCATGCTAATCTTGATTATTATCTGAGCCTGACCTATGTGTCTTTCCCTTTAATCATTATTTCAGCATGCTTAGGCATCATGGTAATTATGGTATTAGTGAGGTTTTTTCCTGCTCAGAAGGCCAGTGACATTATCATGCTTATGTCTGTTATTCTCATTGTCATTCTCTATTTACTTTTCCGATTCCTAAGACCAGAAAGGCTGGTCAATCCAGACGCATTTGTACACATAGCCCAATATTTAGGCGCCTTAAAGGCACCTGATTCCCCTTATCTGCCAAGCCATTGGGCAACAGATATTCTGTGGGCACGATTGACTCGCTATCCAGCAAGTCAGGTATTTAATGCTATTCTCCTCTGGAGTACCGCCCTTGCAATGGTAGTAATAGATATCTGGATGGCTGGACGCATATATTTTAGCGGCTTTTCAAAGGCACAGGAGGCAAAAAAAAGGAGTCATATCGGGAAGAGAATGCTTGAAAGAATAGTATCAGCAGTAACCAAACCGTTTGGGCCGGAGAGCGCTTCTTTGATTGCCAAGGATGTGCGCACCTTTTTTCGGGACAATAGCCAGTGGTCACAGCTCCTTCTCCTGGCTGCCCTTGTGGTTGTGTATATCTATAATTTCAGCGTTCTCCCTCTTGAGAGAAGTCCAATAAAGTCTATATATCTTCAGAATGCATTATCCTTTCTGAATATTGGCCTAGCAGGATTTGTGATTTCGGCTATCTCTGCCCGTTTCATCTTTCCGGCAGTAAGCTCAGAAGGTCAGGCCTTCTGGATTGTCCTTTCTTCACCTCTTTCAGCACGGCGTTTCCTGTGGTCTAAATATTTTGCCTACCTCCTTCCTATGCTTATTTTGTCTGAGGTGTTGATAATTTACACCAATTACCTGTTAAAGGTAACCTCCTTTATGATGGCGCTGTCCTCAGTAACTATATTTTTTTTAGTCTTTGGAATTGTCGCCTTAGGGATTGGCCTGGGCGCTGTTTACCCAAATTTCCACCATGAAAATATTTCCCAGGTAGCGACAGGCTCTGGGGCGTTAATCTATATGATAAGCAGCTCCGTTTTTATCTCCCTGGTCATTATGCTGGAGGCCGGACCTGTTTACACTATACTTTCAGCACATTTTAAAGGAGTCTCGATTACCCGCATTCAATGGATATGGGTAGTTTGTTCTTTTATTGGCGTTATCTTTGTGAATATCTTTGCTGTGAAAAGTCCGATGAGAGCCGGACTGAAGGCGCTTGATAGGTATGAGGGCTAAATGACAAAGGGTTTTCCTTTTGAATATGTAGGTAATCTCCACATCCACACAACACACTCGGATGGAGGCGGGGGTGTAAAAGAGGTTACTGAAGCAGCAAGGGCGGTAGGCCTTGATTTTATCATCCTGAATGATCATTCATATCTCACCCAACTTCACCTTGAAGACCAGGGGTATCATAAGGGTATTCTTGTTTTAGTTGGCTCTGAGATTGGCGCCAGTTCCCATCACTACCTTGCCTTTAATATTACACACCAGGTGAATGATGAGAGCTACTCTCCTCAAGAGGTCATAGATGCCGTAAACCTTCAAGGAGGCTTTGGATTTTTGGCCCATCCTTTTGAAAAAGGAATGCATTTTCTGCAAAATAACGTGGCCTATACCTGGCGAGATTGGTCAGTGAAGGGTTATGCAGGTATCTGTATCTGGAACTTCTCATCACGATGGAAAGAAAATGTCAGATCTTTCTGGCATGGAATATTCCATCTTATCTTCAAAAAGTATACCCTAAAAGGCCCGAGCAAAAAGACCCTGGCTACATGGGACAGACTATGCTCTGAGGGACGAGTAGTAGCTATAGGAGGCTCAGATGCACACGCATCTTCTATGAAGATAGGATTCATTAAACTTACGCCTCTTTCATACAGATATCTCTTAAATACTATAAATACCCATATTCTTACACGTTCCCCACTTAGTGGAGATGTAAAGACAGATAAAAAAATCATCTATGCCTCACTCAGGGAAGGTAATTGCTTTATAGCCCATGATGGCCTATGCAGCGCAAAGGGCTTCAAATTTTATTTTATGAGAGATCAAGAGAGACTTGAGATGGGTCAGGGGAGTAAATTCAGCACGGGCGAATTGGTGATTAAACTCCCAAGAAAGGGACTAATAAGAATTATTAAGGATGGATCCCTTTTCAAAACAGGATATGGCAGTGCGCTGTCTATCAAGATACATGAAAGAGGTGTATACAGGGTAGAGGTATTACGAAAAACGCCTATATTTGGATTGAGGCCATGGATCTTTTCCAACCCTATTTATCTTCGTTGAAGGACACAGGGTTGCATCTTCACAGTTAGGTAAATCTGGAAGAATGCTTATATTTTAAAAGCCTCATTTTTCATTGCATAAATTCCAGTCAGTTATGTCATGTTGTCACAGATATACAATGAAAGGAGACAATGATGAAACTGGTCTATTCATATTATGTTTTAGATATTGTTCACAAAGGACATTTGCTAATGATGAAAAATGCCAAAGCAATAGCCGGAGAAGATGGGAAGTTAATTGTAGGAATCCTTACAGATGAGGCGGTTATGGAGAAAAAGGAAAGACCTATACTTTCATTTGAGGAAAGAATAGAGCTTGCAAGTGCAATAAAATATGTGGATGTTGCTGTTGCCCAGGAAACTTACTCCCCACTACCAAATGTAATGAGAATCAAGCCCGACATTTTGATGGAGAGCACGAGTCACGATGAAGAGGCAATTGAAAAGGCAAGAGAATATATGGACAGCATTCATGGTAAAGTAGTTGTCTTACCATATTTTCCCTCACAATCATCAACGGACATAAAGAACAGCATAAAGGAAAGAAGCTGAGAGCAAAACAAGGGAGGTAACGAAAAAGTGAAAAAGACATTAAGTTCATCAGTATCTGAGCTAATAGGCACATGGCAGAAAAAGATGTTCTGGCTTATGTGGGTAACCTATGCCTCTTTCTATCTTTTACGGGTAAATATTTTCATTGCTATGCCTGAAATAATGCAAGATTTCAATTTGACAAAAACCAATATGGGACTTGTCCTAAGTAGTTTGTTTCTGCTATACGCAATAGGGCAATTCATAAATGGTCAACTTGGTGATAAACTGAATTCAAGACGGATAATTACATTAGGTCTACTGTCCTCAGCAGTGCTGAACATCATATATGGCTTTACTGGTGGATTATTAGGTCTTATGATAGTGGTATGGGGACTGAATGGATATTTCCAGTCAATGGGATGGGGACCGACTGTCAAGGCAATGGCCAACTGGTTCCCTGTCAAAGTTAGGGGTAAAATTTCTGGGCGGTTAGGCACAAGTTACATTATTGGAGGGGCTATCTCCTGGCTTTTGGCAGGCACAATCATCAAGTATTTCGACTGGCGTTTTACTTTTTTTCTTCCCGCTATATTTTGTATATTGGTTGCTCTCCATTGGTTTATTCGTGCGCGGAATGCACCTGAAGAAGTGGGGTTGCCGAGCTTAGAGGAACAAGAAAGGGGCATTGAAAACAATGAGATTCGCAAAGATGCCCATATAGGTTTTCGAAATACCCTAAAAATTACACTTTTAGATCCCTCTATCTGGTTTGCTGCCTTTGGGCTATTTGGACTAAATATTGTTCGCTACGGTTTTATGTCCTGGGCACCTACCTTCATGTTTGAGGAACAAGGTGCAACAATTTCTGTGGCTGCTTATAAGGGTATTGCCTTTCCTGTTGCTGGAGGATTGGGGGCGATTTTTGCTGGTTGGGCATCTGACAAAATATTTAAGCACCGTAGAGCGCCAGTTTCTTTTATAATGCTGGTTTTATTGGCTATCTCTTGTTATCTTTTTAGAATTGTTCCAGGTGATAATTGGATGGTAAGTTTAATCATCTTACTTTTTATTGGGTTCTTTACCTTTGGTCCTCACATACTAATAGTAGCTGCAATACCTGCAGATTTCGGCTCTCGTAAAGCCGCTTCGTCAGTAACCGGTTTTATAGATGCAATGGGATACTTAGGAGCAAGTTTGACTGGTGTGGGCACAGGTTATTTGATAGAGAAGTTTAGCTGGAATGCTGGTTTCTGCTTTTGGATTCTTGGGGCAATTTTTGCGGCAATTATGACGTTGCTTATCTGGATCTATAAGGAAAGAGAAGTTGAGTCGGTATTAAGACAAAGGGCTGGGATAAAGTTATGAAAATGCCTCTAACAGAAGATTTGTAACCCTTCAGCCACAGACCCGCCTGCCAGACGGCGGGCAGGTTCAAACAGATGAACGCAGATAAGTTGAAATATAAAGAAATTACAGACATTATTCTTAGAAAATATCAGGGATAATCAGCATAAATCCGTGGCTGAAGATTTCTTTAAAGGAAAAAGCGAGAATTAAACATGAAATGCCTGATCATAGCTGCTGGATCGGAGAGTGGAATGTCAACTAAGGGCGATTCAAAGCCCCTTACTCAAGTTCTGGGATTATCCTTAATTGAACGGATTATATTGACCGCAAAGAATACCGGTCTAAAGGATTTCTATGTGGTCACTGGATACAATGATGCAGAGGTGAGAGACTATCTTGACAGATTTAGCCAGAGAAGAGATATAAATATAACACATATCATAAATGAAGAATCGGAAAAAGGGAACGGCTTATCCGTTCTTAAGGCAAAAAAAATATTGAATGAGAATTTTATTCTATTGATGGGGGATCATATCTTTGACGAATCGATCCTGGAAAAACTAAAGAATGAAAAAATAGCCGATGACGAGGTTTTGCTGGCTGTAGATTATCGCATCAAAAAAAATAGGCTCACTAATGCTGATAATATTAGTAAAGTTGTTGTCAAAGACAATAGGATCATAGACATAGGAAGAAATATTAATGAATATAATGCATACAATACAGGAATTTTTCTTTGCTCTCCCGCAATATTCAGCGCTATTAAAAAAAATTTACCTTATGGCAATGATTATCTTTTAAGAGCAATATGTGTAATGGCTGAAAAAGAGAAGGTTAAAGCTGTTGATATCAAAGATGATTATTGGATTGATGTGAATACAAAGAAGGATCGCAAAAAGGCCTCAAAACTATTGTATAATAATTCAATAAAACAGGCTGGTCCAATAACCCGATATATAAATGCCACATTTGCCACCAGGATTTTCACTCCTGCCCTTCTTAAAATATATAAGGGATTTACTCCCAACCAGGTCTCTTTCTTGAGTTTTATTGTAGCCCTAATAAGCAGTTTATCTTTTATTCTTGGCCATGCTGTTATAGGAGCATTGCTGATACAAGTATCAAGTATATTGGATTATAGTGATGGCCAATTTGCAAGACTCAAGCATATGGCATCCCGGTTTGGACATTTCACTGACATAACACTTGATCGCTATGCTGATGGCTTCATACTTTTAGGGATGTTCTATTACTCACTATCTGAAATAGGCGGTAAAGAAATAGTGGGGATTTATTGGAGCCCTTTAACTATTAGTAGCACTTCTATAATAGCTATCTTAGGAAACTTGATGGTCAGTTACACTTCTGCAACCTCTGTAGTTAATTTTGGCTATGTATATAAAAGGAGAGGGATTGTAGCGGGAAGAGGTAGAGACATCAGGCTATTTTTGCTTTTTATCGGGGGAATAATGAGCTATTTTCATCCGATTTATGTATTCCTTGCCTTGCTTGTTATGGCCTTGCAAACCAATATAATTGTAATATCCCGATTTATTCTGTCATGGCGATATTTTACCAAAGAAACTACTTTCAGGATGATAGGTAGGATTAAAGCAATCATTTTCGATTTTGATGGAACTTTAGCAAATACAATGCCCTTCTTAACGGAGTTGGCTGTAAAACTTATTACCGCAAACTACGATATCTCTAAAGAGGAGGCTAAAAGGAGATATTTAGAGACTACCGGCGTAGATTTTGCGAGCCAGTTAGAATCCATTTTTCCAAATCACCCCAATAACCAAAAAATAGCGGCTGGTTTCGAGGAAAGGAAGTTAGAAAGTATTTTTGACCATCCTGTCTTCCCCAATGTCATTCCCACTCTGAAGTATTTTAGAAGTAAAAACATTAAGACATTTATTTGTAGTAGCACAAAACAAGAAATTATTATAAAATATTGCCAGTTAAACAAAATTGATATTCTGTTAGACAACATTTTTGGTCATAAACCGAATTTTAAAAAAGGCCAGCAGATTGATTTCATCCTTCAACATTACAAATTGCAACCCGATAAAGTGATTTTTGTAGCGGATTCTTTAAAGGATTGTGATTTTTCGAGAGATAAAAGAATAAATTTTATTGGGATCGCTAAAATTTTTGAAAAGAAAGCGTTTCAGAAAAAGGGAGCATTAAGCGTTAGGAGCCTGACTGAGCTTACAAAGTTTTTTAATAAATCTGAGAATTATCTTAAATATGTCGAAAAGGTAAGATGAAACAATGAGAGAAGAATATTTTTCTCGGATGAAAGATATTGCCTTTAAGGGAGGGAAAATTGCCCTGGAGCTAATTTCGAGTGGCGGCTATTTTTTGAAATCCGATAGAACTATCCTAACGAAAGCAGATGTGGAGATATCAAAGCTTGCCTTTAGTGTCATAGATGATCTACTTAAAACACCAGATCATATGCTAATTGATGAGGAAGATACTGAATGTGCTGAATCTTTTGACCAATCCCATTTTGAAGACACGGCTTTTATCTGGGCGATAGATCCAATCGATGGAACAAGATCATTCTCGAATCGAATGCCAAATTTTGGTATATCAATAGGCTTAATAAAGGAATTAAAACCCTGGCTAGGGGTTGTCTATTTTCCAATGCTTGGGGAATTATTTTATTCTGATGGGAAACAGTCTTTCTTCGTGCAGAATGCCTATACAGAATGTGAAGAAACTATGCTCATTTCTCCAATTGACCACCAGATTTCAAGACAATCCATATTTATCTCCAACGATTCATTCTTTGAAAAGTTCGATTGGAATTCTTCTGATTGTCAATTAATGAATCCTCTCTGTGCAGTTCTAAGTCTATGTTGGCCGACTATTGGCCGTGGATGTGGTGCCTTTTTTGGCGCACATATTTGGGATTTTGCAGGCTCCTGGCCGATTTTTTTGTCCGCAGGATTAAGTCTACGTTCATATCAAACTGGCAATGAGATAACTCAATTAGATGCTGTACTATTTGCCAGAGAAAGTAAGGATCCGTGGAAATTGAAAGAATACTATATCCTTTCCTCGGAAAGAAATTTTCCATTGCTTAGAGAAAAAATAATGCTAAAGAATAACATCAAAGTTCGTCAAAATGCATCATTGACTACCTCGTAGAAAGTCGCAAAACTCCCTCTCCATCGAAGGGAGAGGGTTGGCCTGCCCGCCTCGCCTGAGCGAGTTCAGGCTCGCGATGGCGGGCAGGGGTGTGGGTAAATAAGATAAAATGTTAGATAGTTATACCCCCTCCCATTAATCCCCTCCCACCAGGGGCTGATCTTTACCCATAACGTGGGTTGCTGGTCACAGGGGGTTCTTGAGGATATAGGGGACATGGTCAGCACCAGGGGAGGTATCAATAGAGCCTTTGTTTTAGATATAGATCTCCAATTTGGAGATGGAGCGGTAAATATATTTAGAAAAAGGGGTTATGTGACTATCTTCAACGTATCTTCTAACAATAGGGAGAGCTATTTAAAGGAAATAGCGCAGGAGTTGAAAGAACAGCAATCCGATGTAATTTATAATGTACTGGCGCTGCTCAAGGGGATGGAGGGCGGGTGAGTTATTTCGGAAAATAGAAACGACTTGCGGGAAGAGATGTGGACTGCGCGAGTCCATTCATACTCTAAGTCTTATCTATTCCCCGTGGGAGCTTTCATTGGGCATCAGTTGACAGCCTTTGTAAAAACTGAGCAGCGGCATGCCTCGCTGCGACTTCAATTGGTGATACCACATACTTGTCCAGGGCGTAATCGGCCTTCCAGGTTTCGACATACTTTTTTCCCTTAGATATTGCAGTAAAGGGGCTAGATGCCGCGCGCATCTGGTAAAGGTATAGCGCGCCTTGTAATGATTTGACAGCTACGGTTAACATGGTCCAATCCAATTGCGCAGGACAGTTCTCCAACTTCGCATAGCTCTGAATATCATCAACCCTAAAAACTCTATTGGATTGGGTATCTTTTAGCTGGATATTGGAAAAGAATACAGTGGCTTCCCAGTAATTTCCCGCTGAACCAAATCCTTCTTTTGTGCCATGCCCATAGGTGTTGAGAATCACCCGTTCCACCTTGCCGGTTAGTAAGAGACTGGGATCCCTCGAAGAAGCGCTCTGCTCGCTTTCAAGGATAGTAACGGAAAGTCCCTGGTTTTTCAGTTCGGATACGAAGGAAAGAGCTGCAAGCCGGCCTGCATTGCTATAAAGCATTTCTCTTTGTTCCTTCGATATACCAAAAATCCAAGGCTGGCGAACCTGCATGAGGCCTTCGTGATGGCCCCCTTCAATTTTTGTGTCTCTGGTGTCAAATGGGAGGACTGCGAGCTGAGAGTGTTTCAACGGCGGTGCCACATCTACCTTGTTCGGGCGAATCTGCGTGCAGGAAAGAGATCTGGTCACATTAGCGGCGCAACCACTTAAAGCGTAAACGCTGACAAGGAGCAGTGATAAGCGTAAGCACAGATTCCTGTTAAGAAGAGGTTTGGTAATCATATATCGTAATTTCTACAGCTTGTTGAAATGCACGCTGCGTAAGCCCCTGCGCAGCGAGACAGTATTTTTAATGGAACATGTTCCATGTAGGCCGAATATGGTAATAGAATGCTGGAATATTGGCCTCCATCTTGCAGAGAGTGTTTATTTGAACAAGAAAGTTACTCATTTATTATAATGCGCCTAAGGCGCACTAACCGCCCTGTCAAGGGGAATTTTGTCAATCGATCACTTTTCCCCAAGAGTTATTTATTTTTATATGAAAGCGCCTAAAGTGAGCTAATTGCCTAAAGTGAACGTCTTTACTACTCAACCGCTCATCCATTTGACCACTCAACTAATTTCATCCTTCGCTGTGCCCGAAAGGTCATTTTTTTTTCATATTAAAGGGATAGATTTCTAATGTCAATTCATTCATTTTCAGGATGAGATTAACCATAGAGATTCCCATTTCTGTTCATGTATTTTATAGTCAAGACAAGGACCTTTTCCTGATACCTTTATGACCGTCGTGCGCCGCATCTCAGGATCGTGTTTTCATGGGAACGTGATTCGAGCCTTAGTCTATAATGAATGACATGGAGCATGCCCGCTCAGTTCATGAGGTTAGAATGAGGTTTAATGGGAGCAACAGGCGTTTTCAAATGGATTAGTCCCATCAAATCTGTTCACATTTGACTATGGCGGCAAGAACTTTAGGCCTGATTGGAAGAAAACCGAAAAAGATGCTAGAAAAACCCTATTTGCAGATGGAAAAAAATACGGTGGTTTTGTATGTGCCGAGATATATAAACGAATTGTCAATGAAAGATATGGAAGATCTTATGGATGAGATGAAGGGAAAGGTAGAAAAATTCAAGGAAAACAGAGAGAAAAAAGACCCTTTTGACAGAAATTTACAAACTCGATAGGCACCTTATAGAAATTTAAAAAAATGTAATAAAATTGTAGACAAATGATTTAAAATTATATAAAGTAAAGTATCCTGCAATGATATATCAAACCCAGGATACAGTGAAAAGACCGACCAAAGTCATCCTCTTGAATCAGGCCCTTGTCAGGGAGAAGCTTCGACAAAAGAAGTTTGACGATGTATGCCTGAGTTCTTGGAGCCATCTTGATGAATTTATTCAGTTCATAATCTCTTTTGGCCTCTTTGCCATGCTTTTCCAGCGCTAGGTTTAGCAACCGGCCGCAGTGGTATTCCTGTTTATCTATAATCTTAGTGACTTCATGTCTTATCTCGCACCGTTCCAGGTCAGAACGGAGGTGGTGGCTGAATAATTAAGAGAGATGCTCCTTTACCTTCCGGGCTATATTTTTTATCTTTTCCATATCGCCCTGTTTCATCTCCCAGTTGGACATTGATAAACCATCATTTTTCCACCTGGGTATGATGTGAATATGAAGATGGGGAACTATTTGATCTGATGCCTTGCCATTGAGTTGAAGAATGGTTATGCCCTCTGCATTGAGCGCCTCTTTCGCTGCCTTTGCACATCTTTTTACAGCTTTAACAGTGGCTGCTAAATCACTTTCCGGTATTTCAAATATGTTCTCGGCGTGGTTTTTTGGGACTACCAGCATGTGGCCTTTACTTGAAGGATTAATATCCATAAAGGCAATTACCAGTTCCTCATCCAATACCTTGACCGCAGGTACCTCTCCATCAATAATCTTACAAAAAATACAGTCCATTGCAATTTCCAGCTTTGAAACTTGATGAACTCGTAAAAAGTCGAAAAACCCCCTCTCCCTCGATGGGAGAGGGTTGGGGTGAGGGTGCCCCCTCCCCTTAATCCCCTCCCACAACGGGAGGTGAAATGGGACTTTTTACGAGTTCATCAAACTTGAAATTAGAAACTTAATATTGGATATTGAATGCCGAATTTCATCGTTGTCTTTATCCAGTTTCAAGCCCGCCCTGGTGCGACTGAAATTGCTCACTGCGCCTTCTCCGGCACTCATTTCAGACCAGTCTTTTATACTATTTTTGTTGACCAGGTCTGGGCCAGGGTTTCCAGTTTCCAACACCGAATAAGCCTTATCTACAGTCAGGGCATTTATCCCAGAAATCACTTGGGATCCCTTCGGTAATTTTTCCGAAATAGTCTAACTGAAACCATGGGGCAAAGCTCCTTCCGCAAACCTTGCACTTTTTCATAGGAAGTGTCCTTCCCCATCGGACAATAGTTCTCTCGTTTTCATTTTCCTCAACCTTTATACAATCCGTAGGGCATACATATGCACAGGCTCCACATCCTATACATGTTTGGGGGTTGATCTCTAATGGTGGCCCCACCTTTCTATCAGAGCCTCTTCCCAGGAAGGAAATGGCCTCAACACCAACTATCTCCCGACAGACACGTTCGCACAAACCACAGAGGATGCAGTCATCATCTCCAAGCGTGAATCGTGGCGTTCCTACCGAATATTCCTCAGCCAAATCTTTGATAACAGGTACATTGGGGGATCTGGCCAACAACAGCTCTATGACCATCTTTCTGGCCTTTATAACCTTTTCTGTGCCTGTTTGAACCTGAATTCCTTCCAGCGCTGGATAATTACATGATGTGGTAAGCCTTGTTCTGTTGCCTTTGGTGATTTCTACCTGACAAAGACGGCATGCGCCATAAGGTTCAAGGGCCTCATGGTAGCAAAGATGAGGGATATCAAATCCATTATCCAGGGCAACCTGAAGAACGTTCTGTCCCTCTTCTGCCTCTACTTCCACTCCATCAATTGTAAATTTAATCATCTTTAAATAACCTTTTCCTTGTTGCTAATTATTTGCTGGTTTTATGGAAACGAGCAAGGAGCTTAAACCACTTTTACGGCATCAAAATTACAGGCCGCCATGCATGCACCACAGCGTATGCATTTATCAGGATCTATCGTGTGAAGCTCTTTTTTCTCACCTGTAATTGCCTCTACTGGACACACCTTTTTGCATGCACCACAACCAGTGCAATTTTCTTCATCGATAGAGTACGTTATAAGGGCCTTGCAGACACCTGCCGGGCACCTTTTTTCTTTGATATGCGCCTCATATTCATCCCTGAAATATCGGATAGTGCTCAGCACAGGATTCGGAGCCGTCTGACCAAGGGCGCACAGCGAGCCTTCAGCAACCGCCCAACTTAGTTCCTCCAGGAGTTCGATATCGCCCTCTTTTCCATCACCATTGCTGATTGCCTCGAGGATTTCATACATCCGTTGTGTGCCTTCCCTGCAGGTTGTGCATTTTCCACAACTCTCACCCCTCAAAAAATTCATAAAATATTTGGCTGTATCTACCATGCAGGTCTTATCGTCCATGACAATCATACCGCCAGATCCCATCATAGAACCCACATCTGTGAGCCTGTCAAAATCTACCGGGACGTCCATTAAGGATTCAGGGATTACTCCACCAGAAGGGCCTCCAGTTTGGACGGCCTTTAGTTTTCTACCTTCAGGAATGCCGCCTCCAATTTCATAGACGATTTCTTTTATATTCATTCCCATCGGAACTTCGACTAATCCTGTATTATTGACCTTTCCTACTAAAGAAAAAATTTTGGTTCCTTTACTGCCTTCAGTGCCTATGCTGGTATACCAATCAACCCCTTTATTTATAATAAGGGGCACATTGGCCCAGGTTTCCACATTATTGAGATTTGTTGGCTGATCCCAGATGCCGCTTTCAACCCGATGTATGTGTTTTGCCCGAGGCTCTCCAACTCTACCTTCAAGAGACGCTACCAGGGCCGATGACTCCCCACATACAAAGGCCCCGCCGCCTCTGCTGACTTTGATATCAAAATTTAACCCTGAGCCAAGTATATTTTCCCCAAGCAACCCACATTCCTTGAGGCTAGCAATGGCTATCTCAACATTTCTTACGGCGAGTGGGTATTCATTCCTCACATAGATATAACCCTCGTCAGAGCCAATTGCATAGGCCCCGATTATCATACCTTCAAGAACACTGTGGGGATTCCCCTCTAAGAGACTTCTGTCCATATAGGCCCCAGGATCCCCTTCATCGGCATTGCATATTACATAATGCTTATTACCGGCAGCATTTCTGCATGATTCCCATTTTACCCCCGCAGGAAATCCGCCTCCACCTCTGCCACGAAGACCTGATTTTTTGATTATCTCAATAATCTCTACAGGTGAATAATCTGTCAAGGTTATTGATAATGCAGAGTAGCCCCCAATGGCAATATAGTCATCTATAGATGTTGGATCTATCTTACCATTGTTCCCAAAAATTACCCTCATCTGACCCTTGTAAAAGGGAATTTCACTTTCCTTTACGATCTTTTGCCCTGTCTCCGGATGGGTATATAGAAGGCGTTCAATAACCTTATTATTGAGCAAGGTTTCGGTTATAATCTCATTTGTATCTTTTGGGCTCACCTTTTGATAAAATATACCATGAGGATTTATAACCACAACAGGTCCTTTTTCACAGAATCCATGGCACCCTGTGGTTCTAACGTCTATTGTTTCCTCCAGGCCATGTTTTTTTAACTCTTTTCTAAAGGATTCTGTAACGTTTTCAGATCCAAAGGCCCTGCATCCAGTTCCAGAGCATATAGTTATACATGGTTTATCAGGGTCTCTTGCACCTATGATCTCTTTTCTTATATCTTCAAGTTTTTTGGGGCTATCAATCCTTTTCATCATTTTTCCTTAGCGATTCTCTTCCTATATTTTTTAATAGTGGACTCAACCTTTGCAGGAGTCATATTTCCATGGTACTCTTTTCCAATGACGACAATAGGACCTAAGGCGCAAGCGCCCAGGCAATTGACTGTCTCTAAAGAAAAAAGCCCATCTTCAGTAACTCCACCAATATCAATGCCAAGCTCCAATCTCACCCGGTCAAATACCATTGGCGCTCCCCTGACATGACATGCCGTCCCCATGCACACACTAACAGGATATTTCCCGCGAGGGGTAAGGTTGAAGGCATTATAAAATGTGGCTATCCTATATATCCTTGTTAAAGGAATGGGCAGGTTCTCTGAAATGTATGCAAGATCATTTTCAGGAAGGTAATTCTCCTCCTCCTGCAAATCCTGTAAGATTGCAATTATGGAAGATTCTTGATGGCCGTATTTTTCTAATATTTTATCAATACACTTGTGATCCATTTAGTCTCCTTGAGTCATTTGTACCTTTTTAACTAATTTTTTATATTCCTCCACAACCCTCTTCTGGATTGTATCTCTCATTTCTTCACTCAGATGTCTGAACCGACCCTGTATCTTTAAATATTCCTCGACAGGTCTCAATTTTTCTACCTTTTCGGTAAATCTATACCGGCCGTGGTCTACCTCATATAAGGGAAATACGCCTGTCTCAACTGCCAGACGACCGGCCTTTATGGAAAGCTCCGGGGGGAGTCTCCACCCCGTAGGGCAGACTGAAAGCATGTGAATATATGCTGGCCCTTTTATTTTTGCTGCTTTTTTCACCTTTTCTACAAGATCTATGGGGTAACTTGGGCAGGCTGTGGCAACATAAGGGATACTATGGGCTGCAGCGATTTCAGGCATATTTTTCTTCCAGGTCATCTGACCGGGTATCACCTTCCCTGCGGGAGATGTAGTAGTAGAGGCCCCATATGGTGTAGAGGATGAACGTTGAATGCCGGTATTCATATATGCCTCATTATCATAGCATATATAAACAAAATCATGCCCTCTCTCAAGGGCACCAGATAAGGCCTGAACACCAATATCACTGGTTCCTCCATCACCTGCCATGGCAAGAAAGGTTATCTTTTTTTTCGGCACTTTCCCTTTTCTCATCAAGACCTTCATGCCTGCCTCTACGCCTGATGCAACCGCTGCTGCATTTTCAAATGCAACATGTATCCAGGGAACTCTCCAGCTCGTAAAAGGCCAAGGAGATGATATAATCTCCATACAACCGGTAGCAGAGGCAACAATGACATTTCTTCCGAGGGCCTTGGCAACAAGTCTTACAGCCAGGGCCTCCGCGCAACCCTGACATGCCCTGTGGCCCGGCGCAAAATAGTCTTTTTTGGTAATAAGCTTATATGCATATACATTGGTTGGTTCAACTATTTCCATTACTTACCTCTTACTCCATAATATTCAAAATCTTCTTCCATAGGATTTTCTTTTATCTTTTCCATGGCCCTATGATAAATATTCTTAAAATCATTAATGGTTACATCTCTTCCGGCCAGGCCACAGATAAAATTGGTTATGTTTGGTTGATTTTCTCCCTTATAAAGAGCAGAGCGTATGTCAATGGCCAGGGGCCCACCCTGCCCTCCATAGGATATTGCCCTATCAATTACAATCAAGTTCTTCGCCTGGCTCGTAGCCTCTCTAAATTCATCAAAGGGAAACGGCCTCCAGAGCCTATCCATAACGAGTCCAACTGATTCCCCTTCATTTCTCAGGGCATCAACAACCAGTGACACGGTTTCACCAAAACTGCCCTGGGTAACAAATAATGTCTCTGCATCCTCCATTCTATATGTTTCTACGGGCTTGTAATATCTGCCAACAACATCTCCAAGCTCTTTCCATGCAGTTATGATCTCAGCTTTTGATTGTATTAAAGGCTCATCCTGGGCAACCTTTGCCTCTGAAAATACATACGGCATCCCAACACCCCCCATAGTGACAGGCCTGTCAGGGTGCATGGTATAAACAGGTTTAAAATCGGGCAGATATTGTTTTACCTGTTCCTTCTCCCAGAATTCTACAGGCTCAATCACATGGGTTAATATAAAACCATCAATGTTGATTATAAGTGGGAGCATAACCTTTTGGCTTTCCGCCACCCTGTAAGCAAAAAGGACGTTATCAAAAACCTCCTGACCATTATTAGCAAACACCTGTATCCATCCGCAATCCCGTATAGACATAACATCCGTGTGGTCATTCCAGATGCTAATAGGCCCTGACATAGACCTGTTTGCCAGAATCATCACAATGGGCAGCCTCATGGAAGCAACTATGTGAACAATTTCATTCATCAATGAAAGCCCCTGGGAACTGGTGCAGGTGAAGGCCCTTGCCCCAACAGCAGACACACCGGCGCTTACACTCATTGCAGAGTGTTCAGACTCCACCGGTATAAATTCTGCATCCAATTCACCGTTATTTACCAGCTCAGACAGATGTTCAACAATATGTGTCTGGGGCGTAATGGGATAGGCAGCAATACAATCCACATTTGCCATTTTCACTGCCTCCGCAGCAGATAGTGAAACCTCCAGTCCGATTCTCTTCCCCATTACTCTTCCTCCTCAACCATTTCTATGGCCTGGGTGGGGCATTCTTGAGCACAAATTCCACACCCCTTACAGTAGAACATGTCTGCCTCAAAAAAGCCGTCCTCTGTCTCATAAATTGCGGCATCAGGACAAAATATATAACATGTACCACATTTTATACATTTTTTTTTATCTACAACCGGTCGTATGGATCTCCAATCACCGCTTTTGTATTCGTCTGAATTGCCCGGTGTAATGATAGTAGCCCCTATTTCGAGTTCCTGCCAGGTTAAGTCCTGTCTTGTTTTGCTCACTTTCATACCCCTCTATATTCAAAACGCAAGTTGTGTCTCTTCAAAGGCCCTTTTGAAGGCCTTAATATTTTTTTCTGCTATCCTGCCGAATCTATCTTTTAATGGTCCAATCAGGGATTCAGGGTCCACAAAAGCCCGAGCCTTTAATAATGCCCCAAGCATGGTTGTATTGGTAATAGGCAATCCCAATTCCTCTCTGGCAATCCTTGTGGCATTCACCACCGCAATCTTACATTTTAATCCCAATTCCTTTCCAATCTCATCGGCCGTATACTTAGTATTGGTTATTAGAATTCCATCGTCCTTTAGCCCTGCTGTAACATTAACAATTCGCAGTATGGATGGGTCAAGCACCAGAACAAGGTCCGGATTATTTATTTCCGAACGAATCTTAATCTGTTTATCATCCACCCTACAGAATGCTACAACGGGCGCCCCCCGTCTCTCCGGGCCAAAGGAAGGAAATGCCTGCCCATATTTTCCCTCGTTAATAGCTGATAGGGCTAATAGCTCTGCAGAGGTTACAGCACCCTGGCCGCCTCTTCCATGAAGCCTTATTTCTAACATTGTAACTCCTTAAAACAGAAAACATGTTCCTTACACAAACCGCTACAACCAATAACTCCGTTATTACTAAATTGTCAAATCTTTTTTGCTTTTTTTTCTGTCTCTACATTCAATTATCTACAGATCCCAAAATTCAGACTTAGCCCTGAAAAATCATAAAAGAATCCTGCCACAATCTCCCCTTAGAATTAGTGTCTGACCGAAAACCCTGTTTTTTCGGTCAACAAATTCGAAATCCGAAGCACGAAATACGAAACAATAACCAAAATACTAATGTTCCAATGACAAAAACACTGTATTTCCAACATATTAGTTTAGGTCATTTTGTCATTTGATATTCGAATTTGTTTCGGATTTCTGATTTCGATATTCGGATTTTGCCTGAACAGTCCTTTTCGTTCAGACACTAATTAGCTTCCAATACTCCTATCTTTGAAAAAAAATCTTTATTGCAATCAGGACAAGCATTATTGCAAATAGCTTTTTAAATATCTCAGTAGGCACCAACTCTGTTATCCTGGCCCCTATCTGCGCGCCAACAATTGCGCCTATGGCTAAAAACAAACCCATTTTGTAATCAATGTTCTCAAGCCTGAAATGCGCAAATAATGCTGAAATAGAAAGAAGCAATACACATAAAAATGAAGTTCCCACTGCCTTCTGAGATGAAAAACCCAAAAGCAACAACGTGGGGACTATAATGATACCTCCGCCAATACCGGTAAACCCCCCTATAATTCCTACCAGAAACCCGATTAAACCTATCCATACAGGATGCACTAGGCCCTCCTATAGACTAATCCATCATCACTGTCCTAAAACATAATAATTAGCTGGAGTATCCTTCCTTACCCCCTGGCCTCCGCCTTTGCCTTCTCTATTAATTCATCCTCCCTTTTTACATCCTCCAATGTCTTTGGCTTGACGCTATCGGGTTTTTCTTCTATGCCATATTTCCACTTTAAGAATTGCTCCCCCGTGGTGGGGTATAGGGCATAGGTAAGGAGGTCTTCTTCGGTTTTGGCCAGATCCCCTATCTTTTCTCTGTCTTTGGCAAGCTCTGGCTCAATAAAATCCGCAGCCCTGCCTGTTATAGGTGTCTCACCTCTTTTATATCCTTTGAGCGCCTTTTTCTGCACCTCTGGATCAACGGGTGTGGGTGTCTTTCCATAGAGACCATAGACCAGGTCTTTGACCTGGTTGGTAATCATCTTATATTTCCCAACCAGCACATTTAATACTGCCTGAACCCCAACGATCTGTGAGGTAGGGGTGACCAGTGGAGGAGTGCCTAACTCTTTTCTGGTAATTGGTATCTCCTTATGGACCTCAGGGAGCCTATCAAGGGCATTGGCCTCTTTAAGCTGGCTGACCAGGTTAGAGATCATGCCACCAGGTATCTGGTGGGCCAGGACCCCTGTATCGATCACTGCCATCCTGTTGGTGGCAAGGTAGTCCCTATATTTTGGCGCAATGGACTCAAGATAGGTATCTAACTTAAGCAGTTTATTCAGGTCTAACCCGGTATCCCATGAGGTGCCTTGAAGGGCAACGACAAGGGGCTCTATAGCGGGCATAGCAGTTCTCATGGCAAATGGGGCGAGACAGGTGTCAACAATATCAATCCCTGCCTCGATGGCCTTCAAATAGCTCATGGATGCCATTCCGCTGGTATAATGAGTATGGAGATGAAGAGGGACCGTAATCACTTTTTTCAGTTCAGTGACAAGCTCATAGATATCATATGGCGCAACTAGCCCGGCCATATCCTTGATACGTATGCTATCAGCGCCCATGTCCTGGAGCTGTTTGCATTTGGATATGAAATAGTCCAGATTAAACACATCCCCTCCCAGGGTTCTCTCCGTGAGGGAATAACAGATATTGCCTGAAAAGTGTTTTCCGTTGGCCTTTATCCTTTCCACAACGGTCTGAAAATTCCTGAAATCATTCAGGGCATCAAAGACCATGAATATATCAATCCCTACCTCACAGGCCTTGTCCACAAATGCCCTGGCCACATCGTCTGCGTAATTACGATACCCAACAAGGTTCTGGCCTCTGAGCAACATGGAAAAGGGTGTTTTCTTGATATATTTTTTAAGTGTCCTTGGTCTCTCCCATGGGTCTTCTGCCAAAAACCTATGCATTGTGTCAAAGGTTGCCCCTCCCCAGACCTCCATGGACCAGAAACCGATATCTTCCATTTCTTCGGCAATGGGGATCATATCCTCTGTTCTCATTCTGGTGGCCAGATTAGACTGATGGCCATCCCTGAATGTCATGTCCTGGATCTTAAGGGGCGTTTTAGCGCTATTTGATTTCTTTTCCATTGTTCTCTCCTTTTTTTAATTGTTTTGTAACTATTTAGCCACGAAGGCACAAAGACCCAAAGACCTGCCCGACGGACGGCAGGCTGGGAAGATGAATATAAATTGAATAAAGACTATTATAAAGAATAATTTTATAATCTTAGTGCCTGCTCGCCATCGGCTTCGCCTTAGGCGAGGCGGGCGGGTCTTGGTGCCCCTGGCCCAGACCTGGCATGCAATGCTTAGCTATATTATATGAAATAAATAGATATTATATAAGTTGCAATATATGCTAAGGCACTCGCGCCAGGGCAGGCTTGGTGGCTGA
>Ga0180301_10000851_pt1 | contig 24058 bp, 27 predicted proteins | sample GuaBasSediGuay16_FD_121797 | JGI IMG/M metagenome (GOLD analysis project Ga0180301, IMG submission 121797) | Subseafloor sediment microbial communities from Guaymas Basin, Gulf of California, Mexico - Guay16, Core 4569-2, 12-15 cm | ecosystem: Environmental > Aquatic > Marine > Hydrothermal...
TAGCAGCAGGTGTTGAACCCAAAGTCGAGATGAACCCCATACTTTTGAAGCCGAAGGGGGATGGGAAGTCTCAAGTCATCGTTTTAGGGAAGCCTTACCGAGATTACGGCTGTGAGAGTTATTATAGAGACTTTGCTCTTGACATGGGGATCAGGGTTGTCAGAGAATGCCTGGATCTGCTTATGGAGGAATACGACCTCGTGTTGATTGAAGGAGCTGGAAGCCCAGTTGAAGTGAACATCTACGACTACGACATAGCTAACATGAAGGTAGCCGAGATAGCTAGTTCTCCGGTGCTATTGGTAGCTGACATCAATAGAGGAGGGGTTTTCGCCTCAATATATGGCACGTTAGCTCTCCTAAAACCTGAGCATCGTGAGCTCGTTAAGGGGGTTTTAATTAACAAGTTTAGGGGGAGGTATGAGGTCTTAAAGCCTGGGCTAGATTTTATTGAGAAGGCGACTGGGAAGCCTGTTTTGGGAGTTATCCCGTACGTTAACGACCTCTCGCTGCCCTTTGAAGACTCTGTCTCGCTCGAAGACTTTAACTACCTCAAGAAAGCTGAAGTAGATGTCAACTTAGTTGTCGTTAAGCTTCCTAGGATATCGAACTTCACCGATTTTCAGCCACTTAGCTTTGAGCCTGACGTAAGCGTATTTTACGTTAAGAAACCAGCTGATGTAGACATTGAACACGTAGATGCCTTAATCTTGCCTGGTACTAAAAATACGGTTAGCGATTTAGCTTGGGTTAAGGAAGTGGGCTTTGATCAGCTGATATATAGGCTTCGCAGACTTGGAAAGCCCATTATAGGCGTTTGCGGAGGCTATCAAATGTTAGGGGAGAAAATCGTGGATGAAGAGGGTGTTGAAGGAGGGGTTAAGGGTATTTATCGTGGGCTAAGCTTGCTAAATGTTGAGACGTACTTTAAGGGCTACGATAAGCACGTTAGGCGAGTTAAAGCGGTTGCCACGCCATTTAATGAGGCGTTTTCAGGAGAAGAAGCTTATGGTTTTCAATGCTATGAAATCCACATGGGCATAAGCGAGGTTAAGGAGCCTTGTAAGCCAGCTTTTAGAATAGTTGAGGAAGAGGGGCGTTTAGTCGATAAGCTCGATGGGGCTTTAAGCGAAGATTGCTTAGTGATAGGAACGTATCTACACGGCCTTTTCGACGATAGCGCACCTAGGAGAGCGTTCATTAACTTCTTGAGGAAAACTAAAGGGCTTAAGCCGCTATCGCCAAGCTCAAGCAGCGCTTTTGAGAAGTGGAGGCACGAGATAGAGAGGTTTGCTGACATCGTATTGCATAATGTGGATCTCCAAAAAATAGCTGCTATAGCTAAACTAGATGTAGCTGAAAATCGCTTGCGTATATTGAAGAGACGTTAAAGAAGTTCTTAAAGAGCTTTAACGTGGACACGGCGTATGGTAATACTCATATAGTAGTCTCTAATTAGATTACATAAGGGTGAGCTAATTGGGTAAGCTTGTGAACATTTCAGTGAAAGTTCCAGAGGAGATAAGGAAGTTAATGAAGGAAGTTGATGTTAACTGGAGTGAGTATCTTAGAGGCGTTATAGAAGCTAAGGTTAGGATAGAGGTGGCGAAGGAAGCTGCGAGGAAATTAGATAAAATCCGCGAGAGGTCTGGCAAGGTATCTACAGAGGAGATTGTGAGATGGATAAGGGAGGACAGGGAGAGTGGTTTAGAGTAGTCATCGACGCTAGTGTGGCAGCAAAGTGGGTTATTTCCGGAGAGCCTTGGGAAGAGAAAGCTAGAGCTCTTAGAGAAAAGATGGTATTAGGGGAAGTAGAAGTACATGCACCGCAGCTTCTCCTATATGAAGTAGCTTCCGTTGTTTTAAAGTCTGTGTTAAAGGGTATTTTAGAGCTTAGAGATGGCATTGAAGCTTTAAAGGCATTAGGGCGTTTAGGTCTTAAGGTTCAAGTGATCAGCTGGGATGACATGGTAGAGGTCTTAAACATAGCTACGTTAACTAAGCTAACCGCATATGACTCAGCGTATCTTTACCTCTCTAAGAAGCTTAATGCACCACTAATTACAGCCGACGACCAGCTTAAGAAAAAAGGAGGGAGCGTAGCTGAAGTTGTTCTTCTCAAAGACTTAAACCTCGTTTAATAAGGCTTCTCCATTGTAGGTATGTTATAGAAAAATTGTGGAAAGGCTTAAGCCTTAGATAGCGCTGTTCCAGATGTTAAGTTGATGATTGCTCCACTATAGCCCCAGATGAAAGCGTTTATCCCGAAGATTTCTGCAAACTCCTGCCTCATGACCAGTATGTTGTGGCAAAACAGTCTTACCGTATCGCCTACTTTAAACTCGTCAGCTACTTCTTCCCATGTCACGTTTCCAGCTCCTGCCTTCACCCATTTTCCACCTACAACAGCTAACGCCTTGAGGCCGTTTCTCTCAATTAAGAGGTAGTTGCCTCCCTTGTACGCGATTTGTCCTTTAACGCTTAGATACCTGTTAGTGTGTACATGTCTTTCAGCCCAGAGCTTTAGCAGAATAGGCTTGATTAAAATTACATCTCCTTGCTTTAACCCAAGCATAAGGTTACGTGTTTCACCTCCTCTGCTTATAGAAGCTATGACTACTGTAGCGTCACCTTCACTAATGTAGTCTTTTGCCTTAGCCCAAACCGTCCTATTAACGAAGTCGCTTGTTATCATGCACCAAAAGCCTCTAGCTGATAACTCAATGGCTTCCCCGTTTTCAATAACCACTATCGTGGAGTTGCCAATTGAAGTTATTGTCACCTCCGCTGTTCTTATCGACATGTTCTTAACGCTTGTTTTTGCAGATTCTGAAGTGCTTTGAGCCTGGATGGTTAAGGTTAGGGGCATTAAAGTCAATAGCATGATAAATGCTAAGCTTATCGCTGCAACTTGCCTAGACATAGTCTTTCACCGAAAGAATACATGAAAACGTGGAGCTAAATAGCTGAGGCATGAATTGTCTAGACCACTCGTCTATGGCTAGTAGTAGGTAAGTGGTCTTCGCTTCGCAAACCTAGCTAGCCTAGATATGAACCACATGAGGAAGAGCATTGTGAAGAAAGGAGGCATGTGAAAACCTCCGCCGCCTCTATACTCGGCAACCTCCATGACAGATGCTTTCTCTTGAGGCATTGCCTTAAGCTCGCCTTTAACAACTTCATAAGCTAGGAGATAGCAGTCTACAAACTCTAATGGTGTCCACCCAAGCTTATTTCTCCTAGATGTTGCTTCAGCCCAAACCCATCCCTTCTCACCATTAAGCTCCCAGATGACATTTGCCTTATCATACCCAGGTAGGTACACTAAAGTTGCTGCATGACCGGGAGCTAATACGATAGCTGACCTTAAGCCAGCTCCCTTGAACATTATCGCTAATAGTAGGGCGTAGTCTTCACAATCTCCATAGCCAATACCTCGTTCAATGAGAGCTTTTGCCAGCTCATCGGCGTTTAAGGCAAACTCCTCATAGTTAAACTGATCTACGTCAGGCGTATACCTCACATGCTGTTTCACGTAATCGAAGATCGCCTCAGCAAGCTGATACTTGTCGCTGTATTTTTCAGCAAACATGGCTCCGAGCTGATAAGCTATATCGGCGAGCCTCCCTAGGCTTTCATAAGCTATGATAGGCTTAAAGTCTACCTCGCCGTCAACTTCCACAACCCTAAAGTAGCCTCTTTCCCCGAAGGCGCTCGTCCTACAGATACCCCACTCATCGAAAACCTCGCCGTTGACTTCAGTGAAGTAGCTTGAAGGCTTAGAAAGCGCTGTTTGTGAAGACATCGCTACGTGAAAAGCCATTATCAAAAACGCTAACGTTAAAGCTAGGGGCTTGCGCATCTTTCGCAATACCTCTTAAAGAGGCATCGTGAGTGCACCATGTATTGCCAACCCTAGGAATATGAGGAAACCGAAAATGTTTACCCCTATTGCTAACGGGCTTTCCCTTATCTTCACGAAGGGTATTTGCGGAGTAAGCTTGTCAGTTAAGTAGAATAGCAAGACCCCTAGCAAGAGGCTGACGAAGAAAGCTATGGCTATTAAGCTAAGCCTACGAAGCTCAATAACGCTTTCAAAAAGCGAAACCCCTATCGCGACTGGAGCTGTTAAAGCTCCGTGTATCACCAAGCCTATGAAGATGAAAAAGCCAGCTATGAAAAAGCCTATTGCCCTGGGATCCTCCTTAATTCTCTCACGTGCAGGTATAGCTGGCGTTAAGGCATCGAAAAATTTGACTCCAAGGACAGCTAAAAACGAGCATATCAAGACCAGAATCACAGTCCTTAAAACCCACATAGCTACGACGTAGTACAATGGATATGCAGGCGCTATTTGATGTATCAAAGGCTAAGACCTCCTTCTCTAATCCTAAGCTTTCAATGGATTAAAGCTTTAGCGAAAAAGCTCTTCATCACGTTCAAGTATTGCAAAGCCGTATCCTTCAAGTAAGAGCTTAAGCTCTCCAAGATCCTGCGCCGCGAGGAGCTCTCTTACAACATGTGAAGCCCAGCAGGCGTCGATTAGCTCGTGTCTTCCTCGAAAAGCAACCAGCTTAGCTCCAGACCTCAAGATGGCTTCAGCGAATTTAACAGCTTTTTCAGATCCGCAAGTTATTAGCACAAACACCTTGTCTTTAAACGGCAGCGAAAAGCGCATTATATTGCTCGTCACAACCACGAGCTCCTCACCGTAAAACGGTATGTAACCCCTGCCGATAGCGCCTAGAGAGCTTAAGCCTAGGTGCATTAAGCCCGCGTAAATGCTGTACGGCTTCGATGTCTCAATGGCGTAGTCACCTAAGCTGATGAAAAGGCCTGATGCGTTAGCTTCTAGCCCATGCCCAACATATATGATGATGTCAGCTTTAGAAGCTCCTAAAACTCTAAAGTCGTCTATGCCAAGCTTCTTTAAGATAACGACCTCGTCTCCCCCTATAGGCTCTTGAAGCACACCTGGTAGATCGATGACTAAGGTTCTACAAGCTGCGTTGAGAAAGCTAGGGTGATGGTAAATAGGGGGCATTAAGTCGAGCGCTGTAAAGGACAGGAAAAACGATAATGCTACTATTGAAAACTTTAAAGCCCTCGACATAGACCTCGCAGTCTTTCAACTTCTACGCTGTAAGGGAGGCGGGGACTTAAGCAGCCTACGTATAAGAGCGATGCTTAGGGGCATCAACATGAAGATTAGAGCCGACATGGTAATTTGGTGTGCTAAGCTTATTGGCTCAAAGACGCCGCCAAAGCCTACCGTAGAAGGTCCTTTATACACCATTATGGTTACGGGGCTTGAGTGTTTAACTACTACGGTCACTTTGGAGAAGTTGTCATGGGGCTCTACGTAGTAGCCTTCTCCGCTAAACGTCGGCGTATCCATTTTCTGTAGAGCACTTCCAAATTTCGTTACCTTCGAGATTGAGGGGTATGGGACGCATATCGTGTAGTTAGCCAAGCCGCTGGCGATCGTAGAGGGGGCATCTGTAAACGCTGCTGCATAGCTCTTCTCAACCAGCATCTCAGTTACTCTAGCTATGTAGTTTGCAAACAGGTCTTCTTCATCGTAGATTGTAGGAGCTGTGGGCTTGGGCTCTATGAGCTTGTTATGCCGTAAGTAGAAGTCGTCGTTCCAGTTGACGTTTACGGCAATGTTAAGCTTTGAGGATTTCTCTTCGTAAATATCGTTTCCTTGCACAGATGCAGGAATTATGAGCTCTAATTCATATGTGGAACCTGTAGATGTGAGGTTAAATGAAATGTTGCTGCTAAGGAGGGCCCAACTCCAATCTACTCCACTACCAGTATACTTGTATAATCCGGCGAAGCTTCCATCTGACATGGCCTCGACCATATATTCCGCGCCGAAATCTTCAAGCCATGAAGGTCCATAGCCTGTGCTGTTATCTCCATCGTAGTTGATGTATATGTGGAAACACGTTACGCTAGTTCCAGTCGCTTTTAAGTAAACGTAGAGGCCTTTCGGCGTTGAGGCATAAGCGTAGCTAACTATGTTGGAGTTTGCGCCGGGCTTCACGTCATCAGATGTTAAGGCGCTTTGACTCGGTGGTCTACCCTCGATTTCGTAGTAAACGTATTGAAACGGTATTTTAAGCGATGGGGCAGCTAAGTCTACGACAACTTCTCCTGAAGTAAACGTTCTAGTAGCGTTTTTGCCAGCGTAGTTTAAAATGGGGCTTGATATGGGCACGCCGACCTCATACACATCTAATCGTATTACGTCCCCTCCTTGAGCATATACTAGCTTTGGAGAAAACGCCCATCCAGCTAAGCCCAGTATCCTAGCCATGTAGTAGCCATATTTCGCGTTTTCAACATGCTCTTCATCTGCGTAGCTTAAGGCTATGGTTTTGCCAAGCAAACTGTTTTGTCTTAAGTAATTGTACTTGGCAATCCCATTAGTCCACTCATACGGATTGGTGCTGCTCGTGCTGAAAAACTGCGCATCTAGCTGATAGCTGCTGTCCTGGCATATTGCTACGAAGCTTTCCCACAGGTAGTAGTCTCCAAGGCTTGCATACGCTCTTACGCCGTTAATGAAGACTTTAAGCCCTTTAGACCTAGCGTAGTCAACTATTTGATTAAGCCCATTAGAGAAGTTTTGCAGCCTTGGATCACTTGGATCTGTTACGCCCAAGTCGCATTCATCTAGGAAAACGCCGTCAATTAGCCTATTGCCACCTGACGTGTAGTTTTCAACGAGCTCGTCAATAACGCGCGTAACGTAGTCGACCCAGATATCGGTATCTGAGCCGTTGTCGTTAAATGAGCTTCTCATGCCTACTGGGCTATCCCCATCGTGGAGGTATGCGTAGACTTCTAAGCGCGGGTTTTTGCTTCGAAGGTTGTTAAGCACAGGGATCATATGTTGCTTAGCTGACCCCGTTGCCCCGCTGAAGACCAGCACGTCGAAGCATAGATCCTCTAAATTTGACGTGTCAAGCCAGCCGTAGTAGAAGACCACTGTCTTGAAGCCTGAAACCTTCTTGCTATAGACTGAGGGCATGGGGTCTTCTCCATAACACGTCGACGTGAAAGCTGTAAAAGCTAGTGTTAAAGCTAATAGTGCTGGCAACGCGGCTTTCATGGCTTGGGACTTGCGCATACGTGATCACCCTCTTAGATAAAAGGAAGCTGCTGTTTGAGCTCCTTCAACAGATACCACTCTTACACTGTACTTTCCCGCTTGAAGACTTGTCGATAAGGCGCCCGTAACTTCACATAACTCTCCTGGAGCTATGTAAGCGCTAACTTCAAGCTCTTCTAGAAGAGAAGCACCTTTGTACACGTACATTCTATCTATGGTTACCGCAGATGAGCCTAGATTCCTCACATATACGCTTAGAAGGTTATGGTAGCTATCGTAGCTAACCTCCTCTATCGCTATGTTAACTTGAGCTTGAACAGCCGACTTCTGGAAACTTGGCTGACCGACAAAGCTCATCATAAAGCTATATAGGATAACTGAAGACGCTATCGCCAAAAGCATTAGCAGCAACAAGGCAATTATTATGGAAATCCCTCTCTTCATGTCCTCCACCTTAACGACGCTTAAAGCCTACAACCTCTAAAATTAGCTCTTCAAAAACGTTTAATGCCTAAGCTATTAAGCTTTTTAGATTGAGTAAGACTCAGCAATGAGCTTCGCTATCTCCTCAACAGCCTTAAAGGCTACGCTATCGCTTGGCAGCTTTGATAGAGGTATGCCGTTTAAATCGTATTGAGCTATTAAGGGATCTTCGGGAACATAGCCTAGTGTCTTTAACTTAAGCTTCTCCAAAACCTGCTTCACCTGCATAAACGTATCTACGTCTCTGACGCGGTTTACTACTACTTGAACATCCTTAACCTTTATTTCAAGCTCATTAGCTAAGTCAGCTATCCTCTTAGCTGTGTGTACGCTCCTCATCGAGGGATCTGTAACAGCTATCAATAGGTCTACGTTCTGCACTGTTCTCCTACTTAGCTGCTCAAGACCAGCTTCCGCATCTATCAAGACCAGCTTGTAGTCTTTTGAAAGCATGGCTAAGACTTTTCTAAGCAGGTGGTTTACATAGCAGTAACAACCAGGTCCCTCCGGCCTACCCATGGCGAGAAAGTCGAAGTCCTCAGATTCCGTTAAAATGCTCCTAATCAAGTATTCAAGCTGCTCCTCCCTACTCATTGAAAACGGAAGTTTGCTCGACTCCGCTTGAAACTTTTCCCTTATGTTGCCTACCGTATCGACAACTCCCACACCTATAACTTCATTTAAGTTAGTGTTTGGATCGGCATCGACCACTAAAATCGGGCCTTTCACCAGCTTCTTAAACGCAAAGAGCAAGAGAGCCGATATCGTCGATTTGCCAGACCCACCTTTACCCGTGACGGTGAGTATGAAAACCATTAAGTTCACTAAAGCTTGAAGAAAACGCCTTAAGCTAAAATGTTTTTCCTTAGAAGCCCAGTTGTTCAACAACCTCCTTATACACTTTAAACGTCTCCTTAGCTGTCTTCTCCCATGAAAACTCCTTAGCCCTCTTAAGCCCCTTAATCTTAAGCTCACATCTAAGCTCATCATTCGACAACACGCTAATTATAGCTGACGCTATGTCCTCAACGCATCTCGGGTTCACGTGCAGCGCTGCATCAGCTGTAACTTCTGGCGGCGCTGATATGTTTGAAGTTATGACCGGACATCCGCATGCCATTGCCTCAAGAAGCGGCAGCCCAAAGCCTTCGTATAGGGAAGGCATTACAAAGCATTCCGCATGCGAATAGTATGCCGGTAGGTCTTCCTTGGCTACTTTGCCTACGAAGATTACGTCGTCTTTTAGCTTAAGCCTTTCAATAGCCTTTAACGTCATGCTCCTAAAATCAGCTTCCCTACCTCCAGCTTCGCCGACTTTCACTAACTTAAGGTCCTTAAACCTCGGATCTTGCTTAACCTTCTTGAAAGCAGCTAAGATCCTCGTCAAGTTCTTCCTCGGATGCTCTGACCCCACGTATAGTATGTACGGCTCGTCGATTAGCCTGCGCTTTACAGGCTTAAACGTGTCGTGATCGACGCCTTCGTAGACTACGGCTATCTTTTCGCTTGGAAGCTTTAAGTAGTTCATTAAGTCTTTTTTCGTCGTGTTTGAAACTGCAATTATCTTAACTGCTTTGCGCACGCCAGCGTAGTCCATGTGTAGGTATACTCGGTCTCTTAAGTTAGGCCTATGGATTAGTACGTCGCCTCCCCTCATGTCAAAGAACCTGATCAAGTCGTGGACTGTTATTATGAAGGGCTTCTTTATGAAGAGCCCATACCTGCCCATGTGGTGGTTAGGCAGGTGCAGGATTCCTTCGGCTTGCTCTAAGGCTTTGGCGAAGCTCACGTCCTCAAGCAGAGACCATATTGACGCTTTGGATATTAACGAGACGTTGAACAGCTCAGCTGACCTCTGGTATATGTTGGTATACACCTTGTTGACATCTAAGTGCTCAGCTAAGTATCTTGAGTACATATCCATTGAGCCGCCGCCTAACGTGACAATCAACGTGATAGGCAGCCTACGCTCCTCAGCTAACAAAGCCTGCCGCAGACTGCTCTGTTGCCTAACATCTAGTGTCAGCTTCTCCCCCATGATTAGCCCCTCCTAGCCTAAGATAGGCGTTTATGGCTGTGAAAATCAGCTAAGAGACAAAGGTTTCCGCAAAAATGATAGCAAGGTGGGGTTTAAAAGCTTATCCCCATGGTGCAGCAAGTTTTTAGCTAAGGCTGGCTAAAAATGTCTTTACGGCGATGAAGAGTTCAGCCTTGTCTGACCGGTGACGACGGATCAACCGCCAGAGCCGCTAAAGCTCTTTTTCACACATGCTCTTCCTCAGCACCGGCATCAACATTAAAGCTTGATGTACGCGTCCTGAGTAAAACCTGGTTCTAACCCCTCTACCTGAAAGCTTCTCATCAACTTCCTCAGGCTTAAGCTCAGCAGGGTCGTTTTTCTTAGACCCTATGAGGAAACAGCATGCATAGCCAAATGACGGTATCCAAACCATGTACTCCCTAACTATGGGGAAGACCTTCCTCAAGCTGTTCAGAGCTTGGTCATAGGCTTCCTCGAAGAAGAAAGCTGTCCCAGCTTGGGTGACTATTACACCATCGTCGCTTAGAAGCTTATACACCTTGCTGTAAAACTCGGCGCTGTACAGCTGTCTAGCTATCTCAGGACCATATGGATCTGTTAAATCCATTATGGCTACGTTGAAAACCTCGTTTGCCTGCTCAACGTAGTCCTTACCATCCATTATTATAACTTCAGCTCTAGGGTCAAAGAATGAGCCTGCGTGCATATTCGCTAGCAGCTTCTTCGCCTCCTCCACTAACTCGCCGTCGATATCAACCATTACAGCTCTCTTAACGCAACTATGCTTCAACACCTCTCTTAAAGTAGCCCCCTCGCCTCCACCTATGATAAGCGCTTTCTCAGGGTTTGGATGGGTTATCATAGCTGGATGCACAAGCGATTCATGATAAATCGGCTCGTCAATGTGCGTAGACTGGACCAAGTCATCTAGTACCAAGCTCCTGCCAAACTCTTCTAAGTCTACGATAGCTACGTTTTGGTACCTGGTCCTAAACAAAGACTCCACCTTCTTGAGCTTCATCATCAAGTAAGAGCTTTTCCCAACAATTTGTATGAAGTACGGTCCAAAAGCCATATGGAGACACCTTTAGCTAACGTAACATCAATAAACAGTTAATAAGCATTAGTAAAAAAGAAGGGGTTAACGAAGGGGGAAGAAACGCGGCTTCCTCACTTCCTTAGCAGCTTTATGAACTCTCTCATCCAAGCTGGATTATCTGGCCAAGCTCTACTAGTAACTAGGTTCCCGTCAACTACAACCTCTTGGTCAAGATACGTTGCTCCAGCAGCTTCGATATCCGATTTTAAGACCATGTAAGCGGTCATTTTCCTGCCTTTCACAAGCCCATACGCTGTCAGCACTAGGGGGCCGTGGCATATCGCAGCTACAGGCTTATTCGCTTTGAAGAAGTGCTCTACTACGCTCTTAAGCTCAGGATATGTACGTATATACTCAGGCGCTCTGCCGCCAGGTATTATTAGCCCATCGTACTCCTCCGGCTTAACTTCTTTAAACGATAGGTCAACCCACCTAAATCGATACCAGGCTTTTCAGTATACGTCTCGACACCTGGCTCAAAATCGTGGACGACTGTTAAAATCTCCTTTTTTGAAGGAGCAGCTACCTTAACTTCAAAGCCTTCCTCCTTCATCCTGTAATAGGGGTAGAATATTTCCTGAGCTTCTACAGCATCCCCAGCTACTATCAAGACCTTAACCAAAAGCTCTCACCGAGAAAAACTAAGCTAAGGCAAAAGTTAAGCGTTTTTCAAAAGCTCATTCTCGCTTAGCTATTAAGAAAATGCCCGTTATGCCCAGCGCTATCACAAAAGCTGAGATTAAGGCTATGCGCGTGTTAGGCTCTTGTCTAAATTGGAAAACGCCTTTAACCAAGTCCTCTGAGCTTACCGTTAACTTGTGATAGCCAGGCTCTAAGTCAAAGCTAAAGGCTTTGCCTCGACCAATGTTCGCCTCGTCTACCATTAGGTTAAAGGTGTTGTTTCCGTAGACTTCCACGTGAACCCTTGACTTAATGTAAAGTGGCAGCGTTAAGCTGTAGTTGTTGTATTGGCTTAGTAAGAACGGCTCTGAGCCGCCATATCCTGGTATGAGCGTCGGGTAGACCACGTAGCTATAGTATATGCCTGAAACCCCTATCGCTATTATTATGAAGCCTACCCCTATAGCGACTAGCCTAAGCACCATTACAAGCACATCCTCTGTAAAAGTAGCTTACGAGAAAGCTTTTAGTTTTTCACCTTAGCCTTTGAAGAACATAGCCCAAAGATGTCAATAAGCTGCTCGTAATAAGTATCCAAGCGCTTATCGGCAAACCATACCACGTAGCTATAAACGCCTTGACAGGTCCGTAGAGCAAAGCCGCGTAAACGCCTACCGCGAAGCCCGCCATCAACGCAAGTATTGTAAACACTTTAACTATGTTGCCCTCAACAGGCTTAGCCCACGCTATAAGCGTTATGGGAGCAAGCGGCAATAGGAGAACTGACGACAAAACTGATAACTCGACGATGAAGCCTATGCGCATATACGCTAAAATAGCCATCGCGGCTACCACGGTCACGACCACGATTCTACCTACAGATACTTCAGATAAAGCGCGTCTCGAGCGTCTTACATAGAGATCCCTCGTTATGCAGCTAGCTAAGGTCAACACTATGGAGTCAGCTGTAGACACGGCAGCAGCTACGATACTCGTAAACACGAAAGCTGAGAGCAGTATAGGAGCTTGTGAAAGCAGAGTCGGCGTCACCAAATCTCGACTAGCTATGAAGCCTAGCAAGCCAAGCTCTGAAAGCCCCCTCGTAAAAAGCCCTATTAGCGTAACTATGATCGTGTAGGAGAAGCCGAAGACAGCGAACCAAGCTACCATCTTAACCAAAGCCCCCTCATCTCTAGGCATGTAAAGCCTCTGAACCACCTGTGGATTGGTTACAGCGAAGAAAAGCCACGGCAGTGTAAACGATATGAAAGTCACAGGCTTCCAAAAACCAGCTTTAAGGCTGACCCCGGTGAGATTAGCTTTCTCCAACGCCGCAATTACGTCACCAAAGCTTACTCCCAAACCTGAAAGCCAGCAAGCCAGCCACGTGATGAAGCAGGTAGCCGCTGCTATCATCCAAACTCCCTGGAAGACATCAGTCCACGCCACGCTCCAAATACCAGCTAAAGCTGTCCACAACACTATAACTACGAGGCCCAGCAACACTCCATATGCGTAGAAGCCCTCAGCACGCGCAATCCCAGCTACAAGCTCTCCTATGCCCTTAAGCTGAGCTGAAGCATAGGGTATTAAGGCGATGAGGTATATCAAAGCTGTTAAGCCAGCTAAAAGCCTTGAGCCATATAGGTCGCCGAGCATCTCAGATGGGCTGACCCACATCCTCTCCTTAGCCCTCCTCAACACCTTCTTGGCGAAAACACCTAGCAAGAAAAGCGTGCCAACAAAGTATACAAGCTCAAAGCCAAGAGCTCCGACGCCAAAGGCGTATGAAAAACCTACCAGCCCAACCATCATAAAAGCGCTATACGTAGTAGCTGCATACGTCATCGCAGCTACAAAACCACTTAACTTAGAGCTAGCGATGTAGTAGTCTACAGCCGTCTCCACAAGCCTCCTCCTAGAAACCAAGGCGAGCAACGAGCCTAAAACAAGGTATAAAACAAGCAACGCGAGGCAAGCGCTTAAAACCTCCATCGAAAAAACCCTCCTCACCGCTTGGAAATGTACGCTATCGAGAAAACCATGTAGAAAAGCGATAGCAAAGCCCAGTAGAGATACGTGCTAAAACCTCTCATAACATCTGAGAACAGGTAGGGTACAATGTACATCAAGGCTAGCACGACCAAGCTTAAAGCTATGAAGGATCTCATGTTTATATCCGAAGAATTTTTCGGATAAAATACAGGTATAAAAGTTTTTACTAAAGAAAAACAAAAACCCTATCTTAGAGAAGAAATGCCCAAAGTCAACAAGTCCATCAACTTGATAATCGACGTGCTCAAAGAGTTTGAAGAAGGATTGACGCAATCCGAAATCTCATCTATAACTGGGCTAGCTCAAAGCACCATCTCAGAAGCCGTAAAAATCCTCGAGAGAAGAGGCGTAGTTAAAAAAGAAGTGAGAGGCAACGTTAAGCTAGTTAAGCTAGCCATACCCGCGCTCGCAGACCACCGCGTCTTAAAATTAGGCATTATAAGAGCTTGTGAATACCCGTTTATAGCTCCACTAGCTAAGCGGTTGAGGCGTAGGAGCTTGAAGCTAGACGTCGCAGTATATGAAAACGGGCTAACCGCAACGCTAGACCTAGTGTTAAACAAGATCAACTTCGCCTTAACACCCTTCATAACGCAGCTCCTATACTACACCTTAGTTGAAAACATCGCCATCGTAGGCGGAGGAGCTGGAGGAGGGGCTTTCATCCTAGAAAACCCCCGCGGCAGAGAAGCCTACGGCTCAACAAAAGCCTCCAGCATGGAGTTTTGCATATCAATGTACGAGCCAGCTAAAAACCTCGAAAACGTAAAGTACTTTAAAAGCGGAGAAGAAGCCTTGAAAAGCATCTTAAACAACGAGGTAAAGTACGTCGCCCTATGGGAGCCATATGCTTCAAAAGGCGTAAGAGCAGGCCTCAAGCTTGTAGCCAACGGACTAGATCTAGGCCTTAAGTACTGCTGCACCCTCGCCATGAACTTGAGCTTAGACGATAAGCTCGCTAAGACAGTCTTAGAAGAATACGGCAAAGCCTTCAAAGATTTCGAAAAAGACCCCAACACCTGGCTAAGCTGGTATTCAATAAAAACAGGCATCTCAGTTGAAGAGCTTAAAACAAGCATAAACTCCTACATATACAACCCAGTCATAGACACCACCGAGCTAAAACAACTAGTTAAAAACAGCAACCTACACATACCAAGCCCATCCACCATAAACCAAGCAGTCAAACACCTAAGCTAACCAGGCTTCTCCAAATCCTGGAAAACCTTGTATAATTCGTTTTTCTTGAAAATCCAACCGGTAAGCTCATAGCATCCGCATCTGCCGGTGCGTAGTTCAAGAAATAGCTCTTGACCTTGCCAGACAGGATTTGCTGGCGAGTAATCGAGTAAGAGCGCCGTGCCATTGCTCCAGAACCCCATAAGCGAGCCGTCTGGAGCTATCATCGAGATCTCGTCATGCCCATGTCCTCCTCTTGGATATATCACGCCAAAAGCTACTTTGGGAATGTTAAGCATGTATGCTGTTATGGAAGAAAAGAATGGCGAATCCTGTTCCCTTATACACGCATATTTGCCGAGAGGCCAGTATTTGGCCCAATAAAACCATGCAAACTTTTCTTTTACGTAGTTTGCCCAATCTGTGTTTGCGTGAGCGGCAAAGCTAGCTGTGGAAAACGGCCAGTTAATTTTCATAGCACTGTAAGCATACCATCGATACAAACCCTTAATAAGCGAGTTTTTGAAAGATGGGTTGTTCATGTCCTCCAGCATCTTGTTGTACATGTACTCGAACGGCGTCTTTCCGTTTAAGTAATCTTGTGGCGTCAGGTTATACTTGCCGAGCTCAAGCGCCTTGCTCAGTTCTCCCCACATCAGATAGTTGGGCGAGGGATCCCATGATGTCAGGTTATGGTTCATCACCCCGTGTATGGCTGCATACGTACCGACAAAGTATAGCTCTGCAACTTCTGGTGACATTCCCTTCTCTATGGCGAGCTTCACCCTCCCCTCCTTTAACATGTGGTCGAAGCTCTCAAACTCTCCTGACTTCAGTTTTTCATACCTGAACTTGATCAGCTTGTTTATGATGTTTTGATAGAGCCAGTCCTTGCCCTTGACCTTGTGCAAGCCAACGTGATATAGCGGTCCTATGCACCTGGCTGCAGCCTTAGCCTCGATTGGATAGTCTGATGCGTAGTCTGGTAGGTAGTGGCATACGTCAGCTAGAGCTGAATGCGCTTCCCTTGCGCGGAAGTTGACATTGAGGCCTTTCTCAACAAGCTCTGCAGCTAGTTGCAAGCCGTTTACGCTTTTATAGCCGTAGGCTGTTGCGTTGGCTACAAGCCATACGACTTGTTTTGTGCTATAGCTTATGTTGAGCTGTGAAAAAACATCTAAAGCTTTTGTAAACACTTCTTCTTTTAGGTTCTCGGATTCCTTCCAGTATGTCTCCCAATATACCTCCTTTAAATGTTTTTCAATTTCCTTGTCTTCTTGTATTTGTTGGTAAAGGTATGGTATGAGCTGTGTATAGTTCTTAAAACTTCTACTTCTTCAAAGCTTATTTGGTTGTCTTCTGCTATGAGCTTGAATTTTCTTTGAACTGGTTCTAAGCTAAATAGGTTTTTTGCAGGAGGTTGCGGTGAGATTAGGGGCTGAGGCTTTAGAGCAGGTGGCTCTAAGCTAAGTAGGTTTTTTGCTTCGTATAGGACATCTACGTAGGCTTTTTCTTCTGGTGAAACACCGTCTTTTTCAAGGTTTTTGCAAACTTCCACCCATGTTTTATTGACAATTCCTTTTTGATATGCGTAGCCTACAAGCTCGTTTGCTATTAGGGGGTTTGTGTTGAACTCTAGTTCCTTATTGTCTGGTATTGCATCGTTATCTGTATCGGCTTTAAGTGGGTTTGTTCCTATTTCCAGCTCGTAGTTGTCTGAGAGTGTGTCATCATCTGTATCCGCTTTCCATATATTTGTGCCAAGCTGTCTTTCCAAGTAGTTTGATAAGCCATCGTTATCGAAGTCTGCATACACGTAAAGCCAATAGGAGTAGACGGCGAGGACTGTGCATATTGTTAATATGATTAGCAACTGGCTTCTTTTACTAATGCCTTGTTTGCTAGGTGTTGGAGGGTTTTTGAGCTGATGATGCTTCTTCGTGGAAGCTCACCAGCTTGGGGGTATAATCTGTTTTTTAAACGTATTTAACTGTTTAGAGTGTTTTTGTGTGGAGGGGAAGGTTTAAGCGGTTTTGTTTGCTTAGCTTTTAACGGTGATGAAGCCAGGACTAAGTGAGCTTGTGCGATGAGCTAACCGACCACTGCTGATGAAACTTAACAATAGTAATGGGCTGCGGAAAACCTCGTTTTCTACAATCTTAAGGTTTTCATGGATTACATTTTTGAGGAGAAGGAGGTCAGCATCGGGGTTGTCGCCCATCTTAGAGGTGTCGCTAACCTACCCTTTCATCATCAAGATGTGGTGTGGCTTTGTGTCTTAAAAGCTTGTTTTTGAAGAGGCTATTTTCTCGAAGTCGGATAGGTCTAGTTTAATTCCTAGGAAGTTGGCTATTATGTTGGCTAGTTTTTTAGCTGCTTCGTAGTCTGGTTGTTCTGGGAAATCTGGGTTTGCCATTGTTTTGGCGAAGACGCATATGCCGTCTAAGCCGCATATGGCTGCTTCTCCTAGTGTAAGCCCGGTAAAGCCTAGTAGTGGCCCTACGTAGCAGGTTTTGGCTTGGAAGACCTCGCAATACTCTTTAACTAGCTCGGGTTTTGTGGCTGCTAAGCAAAATTCTTCTTCGCCTGTCGCGTGGGCAGCTAGCCCAATGAGTAGCTTGACGCCGATTTCCCTTAGAAACTCTATGGTTTTTTCAGCGACTTCTCTTTGACCGTAGAAGTTGGCTTGGTATCCTTTTACGAGCACTAAGCTGTCTTCGTGTAAGTATATTTCGACGGATGGCTCTGATGACGTGCCTGAATCTATGAAGACTCCTCCTCTGCCTCTCATAGCTGGATGTGTGCTGTAAGATGGTATTGTCTCGTAGATTACTGGGAAGCTTGTTGAGTAGATTTTAGCGATTAGCGTGGGCTTAAGCTTCTCGACGAAGTAGTTTATGGCGAGCCATCCTACAGATCTGAGCCCAGGTGACGCTAGTATTGCCTTAGCGTGTTCTAGCTTTGGCTTTCTCGAAAGCTCTTGAACCCAGCATGTGGGCATTGCTGCTCTACCTTATGTATGTTGGACCTCTATACCACGTTCTCTCTTGAAGCTCCTTGAGGGCTTTTTCCTCGGCTTCCTTGAAGCGCCTTAGCATTTCCTCAAATTCTTTCGCTCTAGCCTCAATGTCGGCCATGTCTATGCTTATGCCTACAATAGACGTCACCACCTTCAGCAGGGCTTCGGCGGCTTTGACGTCTGCTACGTAGCCGTAGTATGTGTATGCTTCGGTCTCGCTTAATAGGCATGCGCCGGGTATCTCCAATGCCTTGGCGTAGCTTAGTATTATGCCGTTTGCTCCAGAAATGCTGCCTCCGCTCATGGGTATTACGCCATATTTTTCAAGGGACTTTAATATGGAACTGTCCGTGACAGCTCCATATACCTTAGGTTCTCCAACTCTTCTCTCAACTACGTATGCTGCCATCGCGTATACTTTGGAGATGCTATAGCGCTTGAACACCTCATTGACTATTGCATCTACGAGCTCGTGTTGTCCTTCTGGGGTAGCTGGCTGCGTATTGCCTGTGACTAATATTATGTCTTTTCCATCGGAATTCGAGTAGTATAGCTCTACTTTAAGCGGCTCTATAATTCCGTTATCTCTGACGATGACGAATGACGGGAAAGCGTGTGAGTATACTTCTGCGAAAAGCTCTGCGTCAAGCTTCTCTATTAAGTAGTCTGCAGCCACTTTTGCTACATACGCTATCCCTGGGAAGCCTACTAGCATGTAGGGCTTATTTGCCCTAACATCTCTTATGAACTTAAACTTCACCGACATTAGTTTCACAGCTCTTTTTTCGAGGCTTTCTATATCTACGAGTAAGTAGGTTATAAAGCACTCTATACCTTAATGATCTCAAAGCTTACCTTCTCGTCCTCTACGCGTAGGATGGCGTAAGTTTTTGAAAGAGCTGGAAAAGCCCCTGTGGCGCTACCTGGGTTTATTAGGAGTATGTTGTCACGTTTTGAATGCGATGCTCTATGGGTGTGTCCGTATACGATGACATCTACGTCCTTGAATGCTGAGATAACGCGCTTTTCAATGCCTAAGGGTAGCCCTCCTTCAGCTGGATGTGTTAAGCCTATTTTCACGCCCTTAACTTCTATTGTTAAGCTGCGTGGAAGCTTATGTTTTAGCTCTTGCGAGTCCATGTTGCCGTGCACCGCGTATAGTTTGCAGGCGCTTGAAAGCTCGTCGTAGAAGCCCTCTTCGGTGTGGTCGCCAGCGTGTAGGACTAAATCGACTTCGCTTAACTTGTCTAGTATTTGTTTTGGCAGCTGCTTTAAGCTTGTAGAATGCGTGTCCGATAATATCAGGAGCGTTTTCAATTTTTCGAGAGACCTCGCATTAAGAATGTCACCCTGCTTTAAAGCCTAGCCAAAACCCTACGATTAAGCTGCCGGCAAAGGGTATGTTGGTTGTCAGGAAGTCCGGTAGGTTGAAGCCTCCTTGTATCATCGATGTTAAGCTTTGGAATGCTTCTGTAAACTTGTCGTAGTTTATGGTTATGAAGCCTCTGTGAGCTAGATAAGCTAGAGATGCCGCGTAAAGGCCTAAGAGTATTAGCATTAGCTTCAGTATCTTCTTGACAGCGTAGCCTACCACGAAGCCTACTAGTCCTCCAAAGCCTAGTTGAGCTATGAGCGAGCTTGTAATATCAAGTGACAAGCTTTAACCACCACGAACACTATTAGCGCTTTAAGAGCTTTTATAGGTTAGACTAAGGCATTGTTATGTAAGAGGCGCTTTAAATGTTAGTGACTTCGTATGCTAGGCTTCACATGGGCTTTTACAGGTTTCTTGACCTTAACTTAGCTTACGGATCTATAGGGGTGAGCTTGGAGCATCCTAGGTTTCAAGCGGAGGTCTACAAGCATGATGGTGTAGATGTGCGTGGCGGAGATCTTGAAGTTAAGAAAGTTGTTGAAAGCGTTGTGGGGAAATTGGGGGTGAGTGGAGCTAAGGTTGTTGTACATGAACAAATACCTTTTCACGTGGGCTTAGGCGCTACGACGCAGACTTCGCTTGCCATAGCTTATGCGCTTAATGAGCTTTATGGGCTAGGGTATACAGTTGAGCAGCTTGCTGCAAAGCTTGGTAGAGGCTTTAACTCTGGTGTTGGCTTGTGGACGTTTAAGTATGGGGGCTTTGTCGTCGATAGCGGGAGGGTTTTTGACGGTATCTTACGCCCTGTGAGCAGCGTGGAAGACTTGCCTAAGCTTTTAGTTAGGCTTGTATTTCCGAGCAATTGGATTTTCGTATTGGCGATGCCTAAGGGGTTTAAAGGTAAAGATGAGGTTTCTGAGGTTAAGAGCTTGGAAAAACCAAGGGCTTTGCCTCAAGAGCTTCAGTGTGAGCTTTACAGGCTCTTAGTATCTAAGCTCTTGCCATCTATAGCCTTAGAGGATTTGAAAGGCTTTGGCGAGGCGCTTACCAGGATTCAGGAGATTGTGGGAGATTACTTTGCCAGCGAGCAAGGTGGGCGTTTTTGTTGTGAGGAGACTTTTGAGGCTATTAAGATCATGAAGAAGTTGGGGGCAGCTGGTGTTGGACAAAGTAGCTGGGGACCGACATGCTATGGCGTGGTCGATGATCATAATAAGGCATTGAAAATTGTATATGAGCTTGCAGGGAAATTAAGTGACGTGGACGTAGTGGTTTCATCTGCTAGAAATGCTGGCTTTGAATTTATGTAAACGAAGAACTTCTTTATCCTAAGCATAAAGGCTAAACCATTATCAGCGAGTTGAATTTTTGTTAGTTAATTTGTTAACGGTCGTAGTGAGGTATGGAAAAATGGACTTTTCTCATTTCGCATAGTTACTGAAAAGTTAAATAGTCTGTTAGACGGAAGCTACATAGCTTTATTTAGGACATTAAGAATTTTCTATTAGCTTGACGAAGCAGGGTAGCCAGAATGAATACGACAAGGGATAAAGGGCTCTCAGTTGTAGTCACAATGGTTGTGTTAATTGTTGTTGCAACGCTATCCGCTATAGCAGTTTACGATCTGTTTATGGGACGTGTCCCGAAGATGTTGCCTGAAAAACCTATCGGCGGAGGAGCTACATTACATGTTGATTCAGTGAAAGTTCGGGAGCTCGGATGTAACTATGCATTGAAAGTTCTGATAAATAATACAGCGAATCCCTCAAGTTTATCGAACTATCAAGTATCCGTAGAACTCACATCTGGGACTTTTGACTTCTCACATGTTAAATCGGATGGTGGGGATATAAGGGTTTTTGATGAGGACTTTCAAGAGCTTCCCTATTGGATTGAGATATGGGATTACCCCAATTACGCTCTAATATGGGTTAAGGTGCCAGACATACCTGGAGAAGAGGTTAAGACGATATACTTAGCGTATGGTAATCCATCACTTTCGAGCAAAAGCAATATAGACGCTGTCATGGATGAAGGGTTGAGGTACTTCTACTATGATGGGACAAACTTCAATACATACAAGGGCACTGACGTGGACACGAACATAGATCATCAATGGGGAGTGGGGCTTGTCTCGATTCAAGGAAACTCTTGGGAAGATCAATACGACACGGTTAGCATTAGGTGGACTGGCTGGGTGAAGCCCAAAGGTTCTGGAACTCACACATTTTACGTCACATCAGATGATGGTGACAGATTATATGTAAACAATACGTTAATAATAGACCAATGGCATGATCAGCCTCCAACTGAATACTCAGCTACATACGCGTTTTCACAACCAGTCTCAATAACGGTTAATTGGTATGAAAGATATGGAGGAGCGACATTGCGGCTTGGGTGGGCACCTGCAGATGGTACGGGTAAAGTCTATCCAATACCTTCAAGCTACTTAAGGTGCAGAAAACACACAAGCCCTGAACCTTATGTCTCTCTCGGAGAGGAATTTGAATTTAGCAATATCTTGAAAATTAACGTTAGAAACTCTGGCGCAGGCTCAGCTAAGGTATCACAGATTATAGTAGAAGGTGGAGGGACTATCGTTGCTGTAGATAGGGATCATATGGTATTTAGCGATGATGGCGTTATAGAGTCTGGAGAAGTTGAAACCATAATTGCACTCTGTAAGTTTAAGCCTAAGCTCGGCGTTGTCTATTCATTGAAGGTTGCGACAGAAGAGGGAGTATATGCGATAACTCAGTTAACAGCTTCGTAGACTACTTAAGCAAGGCTTCTTTACCAAGTTCTTCTAATGTAACCGTTCTTGAAGCGTAGGCGTTGTGTATGTGTATGCTTTCAAAGCTTTCAGCTTCAACTGATATAAGCGTGTTTCCTGGGCAGTTGTTGGATTTTAGAATGTGGTAAATGTTGTGTAAAGCGTATCTAACCAAATCCTCTACAAGCCTAGGTTTTTCAAACGCTTTCTTAACCAAGAGGTGTTCGTCTTCTCGCTTAAGGAGGCTTGTCGCGGGGGCTGAAAAGGCTAGTCTAGCTGCATCGATTAAGTCCTCTATTCTGACGAAGAAGCCTTCAGTTGAAACTGTTAGCGTTAGCTTAGCTCTTTGAGAGTGGCTTGGAGACTTATGTAGGGGTGTGCCCTCTATTTGATGATATGTTTCCTGTGCGCTTGGACAGACTGTCATGCCGTAAACCGATGTGCTTATTGAATAGCGCTTCGTCCCGTTTCTGTCGACAACAACTGTTATTGAAACGTTAGCAGCTTCTTCTGAGGATATGCCTGCGAAGTCCTCGTTGTAGAAAAACGTGGTGTTAGCTTTTATCTCAGCTCTCGACGCATAGGGGTGTTTTTCTAACAGTATTGAGCACGCATCTTCAAGCACGTTCTCGATTAGAGGAGCTCCTCTAACTCTGGCTTGATCTATAGCCTCGATGAAAGCCTCGATGTTTCTAGACATGTGAATTCCTCTTCTATTGGCAGGTAAGTTTACGTAAGCATCTAGCACTACGTCGAAGAAGAGAGAGCCTTGGGGGCTTTGCGTGGTAATCCTCCTTCTAACGCCTCTTACGCCGACTTTATCGATGCTTAGCGGTATTTCAGGCTCTTCGTCTTGGATTTCCCTTAAGACCTTCCTCGACTTACGCCCCAACACATAACACCTGCTAGGGATACTCAACTAGTGCGTAGCTTCTAGAACCTTCATACACCTTAACCTTGACGGGCAGCTTAAGCTCACTGTAAATTTCCTCAGCCAACTTAATTGCGATACACTCTGTCGTCCCAGCTGAAGCTTTAACAACCTTAATTCTGCGCTTGAAAGGTCCATTAAGCTTAACCTTATCAACTTCGTGTTCAGGCACTATTAAGCTGTGATCCCAGCTTTCTAAAACCTTCTTAACCACATCCTTTATCACGGCGAAGTCAACGACCATCCCCGTACGCTCATCAACCTCTCCTTCAACCTCCACATCCACTCTAAAGGTATGTCCGTGTAAGCTCATACACTTATCAGATGAGCCTAAGGTGTAGTGAGAGGAGTCGAAGGCGAATCCTTCAACACCTATCTTAACCTTCAAGCTATGAAAACCTCAGCTTGAAGGAGAGAAAGCTTATAGCTAGCTCAAAAACATTGCTATAGAGCTTAAAAAGCCCTTAGAAGCCGAATAAAAAGGCAAAAAATTATGAGGAAGGTTTTAAGCTATTTTAGCAATGCTATTTCTTGACGGCTGCTCTGAAGACGGTGCCGCAGCTTGGGCACTTAAAGAGGCCAATTGTAACTGGCTTCTTGCCCTTTGGAGCTAAGACCCATGTCTTAGTTGGGTTTGCTACTTCAGCACCGCACTTTGGGCACTTTGCCATTTCAGTCACCTACCCTTGGTTACCATATTATGATAATGGTGTTTAAAAACCTTGCGCAATGGTTATGAATCTATGATTTCAATTCGATGGTATTTCATATTATCAAGAATGATAGAAAATGATGTGTCGTAAATTGAAAAGATTAAAACGTTGTTTGATAAAAGGCATGAAGGTGATATTACTCCCAGCGCCATGCTTTCTCGAATTCTATTTTGCCGTGGTATATTCTAGTAACAATTGATAACGCTACGGCAGCTGCAGCTATCATAGAGTTTTGTCCAAAGCTTGTTAACACGTTGGCTGATATGCTGAAGCTGCCATATGTTATCTCGAAGTGGCCTTCTCCCATAAGCGGTATGTTGTAGGACGCTGACATTGCCAAGTATTGGCTTAGATATTGACCTATGTAAGTTGAGCCATAGGAGATTATAGCTAATACTATGAATAAGCCTACGACTATGCTGGTTATCTTAATCCAAGCAAACCCGATAACCCTCCTAGACCACTCTTTTCCTCCAGCTGCAGACCCAACAAAGAAGGCTGCTGCAGCGGCTAGCGCTGTTATCTTAGCTGCTAACGTGATATAGTAGATTACGGGGACCTCGGCTGGGCTATTTAAGACCACCATGGTTATGTTAAATGGAGATACTTGTAGGGATAGCGCTTCTCCAGCGCTTAAAGTCCA
>Ga0180301_10000853_pt1 | contig 24038 bp, 25 predicted proteins | sample GuaBasSediGuay16_FD_121797 | JGI IMG/M metagenome (GOLD analysis project Ga0180301, IMG submission 121797) | Subseafloor sediment microbial communities from Guaymas Basin, Gulf of California, Mexico - Guay16, Core 4569-2, 12-15 cm | ecosystem: Environmental > Aquatic > Marine > Hydrothermal...
ATTGATAGAATTGGGATCGCTCGGGCGGCGGGAGTAAATGTCACTGAAATCCTGCTGAACCTCGGAGTTAAGAATGCAACAGAGCTCAGAGAGAAGATCGCGGAAAAAATCAGAGAGGCTAAGAAGAAAGGCAATATCAAGGATTTGCTTTGCGTGGCTCGGAAGATTGGGAAGGGACTCTGGAAAATAGATAGAGCAGTAACAATTCAGATGATGAAGCATCTCCAAATGAAGCATCCGCATAAGCATCTTGGAAAAGAGCATAAAATACCCGGAAAGAGCGACAAGAAATTCTAGTCTAACCATAAGACTTTTCAAGGATTTTCCTAATACGTATCAGCTCTCTCAATATTTTTTGGTTTATATCTTCCTCTCTTGGTTTCTCTTCTATCGCCTCTCTTCCCCTCCTGACGAAATCCATAATTATGGTTCGCAGATCCTCGTAATGCTCTACTCCATCAATGCTCATCTCTGCTACTGCCGCTCTAGAGTATCCAGCCGTCTGAATCCTAAGCGATGCTAATCCGAATTTCCTAGCTATCGGGCCTTGAACTACATCGATATTAGTTATTCTATGGTAGGGAACTATCCCCGTCCTTTTGAACCACACTCCCCGTTTACCTATAATCTCATTCTCAGTAAACTTGTAAATTATTGAGTCATAGTATTTTGGTATCCAGAATGCAATGAAGATTAAAATGGGCAAAATGATCATCGAGATGAAAAGCGTAACTCCCAAAGGCGCTAATAGGATTAATGGTATGAACCATGTTAAGATGCCAAGGATCACCGCTAAGATAAAATAGAAATAATATAGAGTCTTCATTTTTGGTGAAGGCTTAAATTCCTCGCCAATCTTAATCTTGATCTTTCGTTCCAAGCCTTTAATCCCCTGGTCTCCAATCACTCCTTTAACTGCAAGATCTATTAATTTTTTCAATTGGACGGTAAGTCTTTGGTGGTGGAGCCTTAATTAACTGCTCCTCTAGAAACTCCTTCCATGTGGCATGAGTCCAGAATGCACTAGCCCTGACTAAATGCCTAATCGCATCCTCATGATTCCCCATTTGATATTGATGCGCGAATCTTCTGAATTCTTCATCAGCCTTCTTAAGAAGATCTACAGCCTCTTTCCTCCTGAAAGTTTCATATGAGAGTGCATATCTGATTATGGAGAATTCAGGATCACCCGTGCCCATTGTGAGATTCTCAATGTAATTCGGATAAACCTTCCATGGGGAATCTTGATATCTCAGCCAATGATCTAGATCCGTTGGGGATTTTCTTCCCTCTTTTTCATCTTTAAGCGCTTCTTCGCCGAGTATCTTTCCTAAATATCTGGCCTCTCTTAGGGATCTATCCATGTGAGCCGCGTGAACGGGGAGGCCTCCCACATACTTCATGCCTAGAGTGAAAGCCCATTCGCATAGTATTCTATTTGCAGCTATGTGGAAACCTTGGTTGCTCGCTACGGTTATGGTCATAACTGGTATCCCTCTCAATTCTCCACTCCAAACATACGGGTATAATCTCTCCATAAATAAGTGCGTCAGCGCATCGGCTGTCCAGAGGTGAACTGGAGAGGCAATTATTAAGCCGTTAGCCTCCTCGATCTTCCTCCAGAGCCTCCCTTTTTCTCCCATATCATCCTGTAATATACATCGATGCCTGCTATTTCTGATGCATTCATAGCATGATCTGCATGGCCCAAATTTATAGTCCAAAAGGTGTATGAGCTCCGTCTTTACATTGGGTTTTTCAGACGCTGCCTTTAAGGCTTCTCTTAAGACTCTAATAGTGTATCCGTCTTTTCTGGCATTTCCAAGTATGCCTAGAACCTTAGCCATAAATAACCCTCATTATTCAAGTTGCGCTCAAAAATTTAAATTTGGTTAGGCATTCAGCTTTTCAATAGACTTCGCGATTCTATTAATGGCCTCTTTCAGCATCTCCCTTGAGATAGAATATGAAATTCTAATGTATCCCTCACCGAATCTTCCGAAAGCTGATCCCGGAACCACAATAACCTTCGCTTCCCTAAGAAGATGCATCGTAAACTCCTCTGATGACATTTCGAATGATCTGATATTTGGGAATATGTAAAAGGAGCCTCTAGGCCTTTGAAACCTTATTCCCGGAATTTTTGAAAGTCCATCCATTACTATTAGTCTTCTCTCAGCGTATTCCCTAACCATTCTTTCAACTTGGCCGTTTAGTTCCCTTAAAGCAGCTGTTGCGGCTATTTGAGATATTGAGCTCGGATGAGCGACAAGATGCTCCTGGAGCTTTGTCATCTCAGATATTATCTCTTTATTCGCAACTGCGTATCCTATACGCCATCCAGTCATGGCGTATGTCTTAGAGAAGGAGAATATGCTGATCGTCCTTTCCATCATTCCCGGCAGGGAAGCAGGGCTTATATGTCGAATGCCATCATAGGTTATTCTTTCATACGCCTCATCTGAGATTACAAGAATATTCTCATCCGCTGCCAGATCAGCTATTCCCTTGAGCACATCATAGTCGAAAACTGCCCCGGTAGGGTTTGATGGAGAATTCACTACTATAGCCTTCGTCTTAGGGGTAATTAAGCTTGAAATCTCATCTAGATCTGGCTGGAATTGATTTTCCTCTCTTAGCCTGTAAGGAACCGGTTTTCCCCCAGCCATTAGGACTTGAGACTCATAACTTACATATCCTGGACTTGGTATGAGAACCTCATCTCCAGAATCGATTATCGTTAGCATAGTTAAGGATAATGCTCCCATAGAACCCACAGTCGCCATAACTTCAGTTTCGGGATCAACATCCATGTTATTCTGAATCTTAAGTTTATGAGCGACGGCCTCCCTGAACTCCAGCAACCCTCGATTCGAAGTATAATGCGTATAGCCGCTCTGCAATGCCTCCACAGCCGCCTTTATAATGTGCTGTGGAGTTTTAAAATCCGGCTCTCCAAGTGAGAGATTTATGACACCGCTTAATCTCTGAGCGATATTGAACATCTCCCTAATTCCGGATTTAGGGACTTCGCGGGCACGTCTTGAGAGGAATTGAAAAGTCAACCTAATCTCCCCAGCCATTTATCGGCCTAAAGAAGATTTATCATTTTCCCTTATGAATTCGCTTGAATATCGGTGGAAAGGTATTAAGTCAATTATACAAGTGTGTGATAATGAAGAGGTGAAAATATTATGGAGATACGAATAGATGGAGATGAGGTTCTGAAACTTGCATCCTCGCTTGTGAAGATTCCAAGTGAAAATCCTCCGGGAAATGAGTGTGATCTAGCGGATTTTTTAGAGTCTAAGATGCGAGAAATAGGATTTAAAGTCTCACGATACGATTTCAAGCCGGGAAGGCCTAACATAATTGGAGAGCTCGGCTCAGGAAGGGAAGGAAGGCTGATTTACGATGGACATTTAGACACAGTTCCTGCAGGAAATCCAGACTTATGGATTGAGAGGGATCCATTCTCGGGGAGGATCATCGATGGCAAGCTTTACGGAAGGGGTTCAGCTGATATGAAAGCTTCAATTGCCGCCTTCCTTTCAGCAGCTGAGGCCGTCGCGGATGAGATCGAAGGTAAGATACTTGTCTTTCTGGTTTCAGACGAGGAGGTATCCGGCATGGGCACTAATGATATACTTTCCAGGGGATACCGAGCTGACATGGCTGTTGTAGGCGAGCCAACGGGGCTTGATGTGATGATCGCGCATAAAGGCGGAGTTAAATGGAGACTTTTAACGTTTGGAAGATCAGCGCATTCGAGCTCTCCTGAAAGAGGCATAAATGCCATATACCAAATGGCTGAGGCATGCTTGGAGATCAGAAGATTATCGGAGAGACTACGCATGAGAAGGAATTCCCTTCTTGATCATCCATCTATCTCCCTTAATACGATTAAGGGCGGCGAGAAGGATAATGTAGTGCCGAGCCTCTGTGAAGCCTCGATTGATCGCAGATTGGTTCTCGGAGAGAATGTCGAAGACGCAGAATCCGAACTCAAAAATATACTTGAAGGGATTAAAAGGAGAGATAAAGAGTTCAGGTATAGGCTTGAGAGATACAGGTATGTTCCGCCTTCTATGACTAGTCCAGATGCTAAAATAGTTCGAGTCATGAGGGAGGCTGTCAAAGAGGTTATGGGAGTTGAACCTAAAATTTCGGGATTCACAGCCACATGTGAGATGGTTCATCTGGTGAATCACGGGATCCAAACAGTGATATTTGGGCCTGGAAGGATCGAGCAAGCGCATGAAATAAATGAGTATGCTGATGTCAGCGAGATCGTCAGGGCGGCTGAGATATACGCGCACTTAATCCTTAAGGCATCTAGGCGTGAATGATTTTGGCTAGCTCAACTGAAGTTCGGATGCTTCCAGTAGCCATCTCCGATGATGTTAAGATCTACTGTCCAGAGAACGGCAGATTCTCATTCTTTAATAGTCCATATCCGGCTCACCATTCATTCTCGGCGATCGATATATATCCAAGTGGAAGATTCGGACACATTGCTCCATCACCTGTCAGCGGCGTGATCGTTGGAATTAGATGGGTTGAATGCCCCAGCGGCAGAGGCTTTAAGAGCTCAACCCACGACTGTGTGATCATCGTTAGAAGCTCTGAGAATCCAAAGAGATTAATCAAGATACTTCACGTCGATCCGATAGTTAACGTTGGAGATAGAATTGAGCCTGGCGATGATCTGGGACGGCTGATCAGATCGGGATTCTTTGATTTTTGGACTGATCCCCACATTCACGTCGAGGTAAGGAAGCCTTCCGATCCAATACGTGCAAGGGGTGGTCTTCAACTCGAGAGATTAATGGATCTTCATGATCATGGAGATTTGCAGGATGGGCTGAAGGGGCTAATTGTTAAATACAAGCCAGAATACTCACTCATAGATGTTTATGGAGACATCAAATTCGGCCTCTACGTTGAAGTTGATGGTGAATTGGGCGTTTTAGACGCGGGAATACCGCATTATGGACGATTTGGAATCCACATGACATCACAGCCAATTAAAGGCGAAGTTATGCTATGCGGAAAGAAAATTGGAATAGTAAGGTCCATCCATGCGAATATGTGCATTGCGGAATGTTCAGATGTGAAATTCAGCGTAAACGGAAAGAATATTGGACTCTCACTTTACACATATCCGCATTTAAAGCCGCTAATAAAGATCGTTCCGAAAAAGCCGGGCACATTAAATCTTAAAGAATCACAGGAGGTTACCATCAATATTGAACCATAACTATTTCTTCATGAACTCCCTCAGATATGAGACTAAGGATTTAACGGCCTCCTCAAATAGGATCTTCCCCTTCTCTGCACTTGCAAGCTCAATATCATCAGATATTCCCTCGCACATTTTCATTTCCGCCTTCCGAACCTCATTTGGATACATAAAAAGGCCGAATGAAGTCTCGAATTCACCTGCATGCCCCGGAATTCTCCCCTTAAATATTCCAGCAATCCTATCCTCTGGGATGAGATCCCACCACGTAACAGCGGATACCTTTAAACCTAATCTTCTAGCCCTCCTCGCAGCTTCTTCGATCGGAGAACCCTTACGCCAAGGCTCGACATAAAGATCTTCACGGAATAACCTTTCAACCTTATTTCCGCCATGCCCATTCAATATTAGGACTCTCTTAATCCCATGATACTTGAGGCTTCTACAGATATCCACGATGAGATTGACGAATGTTTCGGGCTGGAGAGTTATTGTCAGCGGCCAAGGAAGATGATGAGCTGAAAGTCCGAAGCAGACAGGTGGAGTTACAAGAATCTTGGGATATAATCTGCTGGCTGCCTCCTTAGCTATAAAATACACTTGAGCTGTGTCATGTTTAAGTGGTAGATGATTTCCATGTTGCTCTATACTGCCGACTGGAATTATTATCACTTCAACATCGCTGAGTAACTCTGAGATCTCCTTTCTCGTCATCTTCTCTATGAGAACCTCAGGATTATCCATAATGACCTCCCCCTTTAGGGGAGCCCTCGACTACTAATAAGATTTTCCCAGCAGACATTCAGCTCAGCATAAACCAAAACTCTTAATTCAAGTAAAATTCAGATTTGCATGTAGATTTGGAGGAGGAACGAGCATGCAACTCTTGATGTTCTCGAAGATGCTGAAAAATATCGGTGGATTGAGCATTGAAGAAGCAGGGGACTACATAGCCGATTTAGGATTCGACGGCGTTGACCTGACGGTTCGTCCAGGAGGCCACGTCCTTCCAGAAGAGGCTGGATCGAAGCTCCCAGAAGCTATTGAGATTCTCAATTCTAAGGGATTATCCGTCCCGATGATAACATCTAATATAACAAGTGCAGATGAAAAATATGCGGAGGAGATCTTCAAGTCAGCCTCGGAATGTAATGTTCAATTTGTGAAGTTAGGTTATTGGAGATACATGGGATTCGGTAAACTTAAGGATCAAATAAATCATGTGAAGTCTGATCTTAAGGGTATTAGCAGACTATGCGAGGAGTATGGCATCACAGCCGGCTTGCATATACATTCCGGAGATTTCATAACCTCAAATGCAGCGCTACTATATCTTCTCCTCAGAGAATACGACCCAAACGTTCTCTGTGCCTATATTGACCCGGGACACATGGCCATTGAGGGTGGATTATCCGGATGGAAGATCGGAATAGATATTCTCCAAGAATACATTAGAATCGTGGCAGTAAAAGACTTTGGCTGGTTCAGAGAAGGTGACAAGAAGTGGATGGCCCGCGTAATTCCACTTTCTGAGGGAATCGTTCCATGGAATGAAGTCTTCAAGTATCTTAAATGCATAGGATTTGATGGGCCGATTTCTCTACACAGCGAGTATCACAACATTAATCTTAAAGGCTTAATTGAGTTGACGAAGAGAGACCTTCAATACCTAAAGAGAGTATTGAAAAGTATCGGGTTTATTTAAATTATATTTTGAGGGGGATTGCTGATGGATTCCGATATTCGAGTATTGAACATCGAGTATTACTTTAGAACTGATAAGTTTCGCTTTCCTCTAAAGTTTGGGAACGTGATAGTTGAGGAATCAACTTCCCTCATTATTAAGGCTACCGTGGAGAATAAGAAAGGCGAGATCGCTGAAGGTTGGGGTTCAATGCCCCTGATGGATAAATGGGCATTTCCTGATCCACGGGTTCAGCATGAGAAGAAGATCGAGGCTATGAAGGAAATAAGCATTAGGACATGCAGGATGCTGGAGAAGAATGTGGGAAGTAAATATGCGCATCCAATCGATATAATGCTGAATAATAAGGTTGAGATCTTCAAAATTGCAAAAAGGGTCTCCGAGGATTTGAAGTTAGAGGTTTCAATGCCTCCGCTTGGGGTTCTAGTCTCAACCTCACCGATAGATGCAGCGTTACATGATGCATTTGGCCGCGTGAATGGCATATCATCATATGATGGCTATAGCAGAGAATACATGGAGCATGATTTAAGCTTCTATCTGGGCGAAGAGTTCCGTGGAAGATATATCTCAGACTATCTTAAGCCACGCTATACGAAGAAGATGCCAATATTCCATCTTGTGGGGGCATTAGATAAGCTGACAAGAGATGAGGTTGAACCCTCAGATCCAAGAGACGGATTACCCATCAGCCTAGAAGAGTGGATTGAGAGGGATGGAGTATTCTGTTTGAAGGTTAAATTGAGTGGGGTGAATATTGACTGGGATGTTGAGCGGACGAAGGCAGTAGCAGAGGTAGCCCATGAAACCCTGAAGAGGATGGGAAAGGAAGAGTTCTTCCTTTCAGTTGATTCAAACGAGATGAATCCGAATCCTGAAGCGACATTAGAGTATCTTAGAAGGCTTAAGAGGCTCTCACCACTGGCCTTTGAGCATCTATTATATCTTGAGCAGCCGACTGAAAGAGACCTCAAGCGGCACATGTTCCGAATGCATGATGTTTCCAAGATAAAGCCCGTATTAGCAGATGAGGCCGTGACGGATATGGAAAGCTTCGACTTAGCCTTAAATCTCGGCTGGTCAGGAGTAGCCGTAAAGACCTGCAAATGGCATACGTCAAGTCTACTATACATTGCTAAGATGGAGCATCATGGAATTCCGTATTCAATTCAAGACTTGACTTGTCCAGGCTTGGCTCTAATACACTCCGCGAGCCTAGCTGCAAGGTCAAATCCAATAATGGGATTCGAGTATAATGCTAGGCAATACCTTCCATATGCATTTCCGGAGATCCAAAAGAGACATGAAAGCCTATTTAAGGTCAGAGATGGATTTGTAAGGACGGATTCCCTACATCCCCATGGTTTGGGATTCTCGATCGAAGGCTGGAAGCCGTGAAGCCTAACTGAGTCAGCTTGCCATAGGGACTCACTTAATCGATTTCTTTTTATGGCGTATTTTATATATGACCTCACTAGCTGTATTGGCAATAAGCATTAGTCACCCCGGTGATTCAGGTTGAAGCTTGCTGAAAGAACGAAAATGATCAGGCCCTCCGGAACTATAATCGTGGCTGAAAGAGCAAAAAGGATGGAGCATGAGGGACGAAGAATCTACCATTTGGATATAGGCGAACCCTGCTTTGACACTCCAAGGCATATAAAGGAAGCTGCCGTGAGGGCATTAGAGGAAGGATTCACACACTACACTTCAAGCAGGGGAATACTGGAGCTCAGAGAGGCCATATCCGAAGATCTCAAGAAGAAACGTATAGATGCTGATCCTGAAAAGGAAATTCTGGTAACGCCTGGAACTAAGCACGCTATATATTGTGCTTGCCTCTCAACTCTTGATCCCGGAGATGAAGTTCTTGTTCTATCCCCAACATGGCCAACTCATTTTCAATGCATAGAGATGGCTGGGGCTAGGGCCATTGAAGTTCCATGCAGAGAAGACTTCAGCTTAAACGAGGAGGAGTTGAAGAGTCGAGTAACGAATAAGACGAGGATGATACTCTTCAGCTCACCAAACAATCCTACGGGTGGCGTATTAAGCGACGACGAGATCAAGTTGATCGTTGATACCGCTGAGGATCACGATCTCCTAATATTGTCAGATGAGATCTACGATAGAATAGTTTACGATGAACTTCAACCATTAAGTCCAATGGCCATTGAGAATGGTAGAGACAGAACAATACTTGTGAATGGCTTCAGTAAGACCTTCGCTATGACTGGCTGGAGACTGGGATATGCATGTGCATGCGAGGAGATCATTGAGTCCATGGCTAGAATACAGCAGGCAACAACTACATGCCCCGTCAGTTTCGTTCAGAAAGCCGGGATAGCCGCTCTCAAAGGACCTCAAGAGCCAGTTGAAGAGATGGTTAGGGAATATGATGAGAGGAGGAGATTCATTTATAAGAAGCTCAGCGAGATCAGAGGCGTCAGATGCACAATGCCTAAAGGAGCATTTTACATCTTCCCAGACATATCAAGTCTCGGCATGGCAAGCCTAGACTTTTCAATTAGACTCTTAGAGGAGATGGGAGTCTCAACCACTCCCGGAAGCGTCTTCGGAAGATGCGGAGAGGGGCATGTGAGAATATCATATTCAAGTGACATGGAGACCATAAGGGAGGGGGTTGAGAGAATTAAAGAATTTATAGAGGGGCATATGAGAGGATATAGGTGAGTTACATGCTTGATGAGAAGGCGATATCGATCCTTAAGAGGATGACCGAGTCCTTTGGACCTTCAGGTTTTGAAGTGGAGACCGCACGGATAATAAAGGATTACATGAGGGAATACACAGATGATATCCTGGCCGATAAGCTAGGATCAGTCGTTTATGTCGCTAAGGGAAGTGAGGAGAGACCTCATGTCCTCTTGGCTGGACACATAGATGAGGTCGGCTTTGTAGTCTCGGGAATAGATGAGAAGACGGGCTTCTTGACGTTCAATCCGCTGGGGGGATGGTGGGATCAAGTTCTTCTCTCTCAGAGAGTTATAGTGAGGACATCTAAGGGCGACATTATGGGCGTCATAGCCGCTAAGCCACCTCACATCCTAACCGAGGAGGAACGAAAGAAGGTTATTACGAAGGATCAGATGTTCATTGATATCGGGGCTACTTCAAAGGAGGAGGCTGAGGAGATGGGTGTGAAGATAGGCGATCCCGTTGTTCCATGGTCTCCTTTCCACCTTATACGTAACGGTAAAGTCGCTATGGGGAAGGCATTCGACGATAGGATAGGAGCATTCATAATGATGGAGGTCATCCGCAGGATAAAGGAGAATGGAATTGAGCATCCGAATACGATCTACGGAGCTGCAACGGTTCAAGAGGAGGTAGGTCTAAGAGGAGCTCAAACGGTTGCACACCTAGTCGATCCGGATGTAGGCATAGTCTTGGAGGTTGATATCTCAGGGGATGTTCCAGGCATAAAGCCATTTCAGGCTCCAGCAAAGATGGGTAAGGGTCCAAGCTTAATAACTTTTGATAGAAGCATGATTCCAAATCAGCCTTTAAAGGAGTTTGTGATCAAGACAGCCGAGGAGATAGGTGTTCCGCTTCAACTCTCACAGGTTCCACGCGGTGGAACCGATGCAGGAAAGATACATCTACATAGGATTGGTTGTCCAAGCGTGGTGATAAGCATTCCAACAAGACATATACACAGCCATGTAGGCCTCTTAAGCCTAGAAGACGTCGAGAAGGCTATCAAACTAATAATTGAACTCGTAAGGAGGCTTGACAGAAGGACTGTGGAAAGGTTTACTGCGATATAACCGAATGAAAAAATCAACGTCCTATAGGGGCTTGATTCAATTCACGCACTAATTTTGTTATACGTTCATCAGTGAAGAAATATCTTGTTTGTCCCATCGTCTTCACGTTTAATGGCCTAACCTTAACTACCATCGGGAAGTCCTTAACTATCTTTCCAAGTAGGAGACAGTGATGCGGAGGGAGATCTCTAACGATCGATGTTATTGTCTCAGCGTCAGCCCTTGCGGCTCTAGAGATAACTTGCAGATCATGCTCATTAACGAAGTTCAGGAGGAAGATGTTATCTGCTTGTCTGTAGATGTTCTCGTGTATCGTATTCGGCTGATTCGTTATGAAAGTTGCGAAGAGACCGAAGTGTCTCATGCGGGTGACAATATCGTCCCAGTACGTCTCCCTTAGGTATAGATGGGCCTCCTCGGCGAAGAGGAATACGGCTCTAATCTTCCAATCTGATAAAGCATCTTGAAGATTCGCTAGGACATATTCGACTATCATCTGCCTATCCGACGGAGATGTATCGCTCAAATCAATAACTATCGCTCCGCCTCCTTCCTTTTCGGTCTTGCTGAGAAGCTTCTCGAAATCAATTGCTTCAGCCATGTTATCCGTGAAGAAACCTGAATTCACAATTGTCATATACCTTGAGTATAATGCGTCTCTGACATGCTGGTTACACTTCCAATTTTGAATAGCCTCTCCAAGCCCATGTAGAGTTAACCTACCATTTCTCTCAAGGAATCTCCATATCTGCCTGAATTCCCTAGCTGATGTTCCTGGAAGCCCAAGGGCATAAACTAGAGTTCTCATCATGACATAAAGCTTCGTTTGATATAATGTCACCTTGAAGTTCTTTCCGGGAGCTAGTATGTGAATCTTGTCATGATACTTATTCTTTGAGCCGTCCGAGTTGTATCCGAGATTTGTATACTCGCCATTAAGATCCAATATCACGACTATTGCGCCGTAATCGATCAGGCCGAGCATGAGGATCTTTGAGAGGTGAGACTTTCCAGTTCCCTTCTTCCCTGTAATAATGTTTAATTTGCCATCTAGCTGGCGTGCATCTATCGATAGCGGAAATGAGTCTTGAGTTTCGCCGAGGAGTATAGGAAGATCCCCATCGATTTTCGCCATTTTTATCAGTGATTCTGTCGGGAGCTTATGTATTCTGGAGTTCATTCGGGAAGGCAGCCATGAACTCTCCTGCTTAAGCCTTCCATTCACAACTGTTCCATGAATCTTGCAGATCAAAATTCGTGCATCCTGGATGTATAATATATGCGAAGTAACATCAAGGGGATCTTCATCCTCCCCTTCAATTGGGTAGCCATTATGAGATGAGCGAAGAAGCTCCTCCATTACGCCTGGAACATTCGCAAACTCAACGTCTATGACCTGTGCAATCAAGGCCTTACCTGCTTCTTCATCCTCTATGAGCAGATATTCTCCCTTTTCAACATCCTCATCTGGAAAACATAGTATATGTAATGTATTACCTATCTTCTTGAAGAGCCGCATGCTTTGTTATCCTCCAATCTTAGTTCCATAAGGCCCAAAGAGAGTTCTGTGCATATTACTCTGTGCCACAAGCCTGAGTCCATATCTCCTGACGAGAAGCCTCTGAATTCCAATTACATCGCTTGCAGTAAATGTCGAGTATATATGCGCTAATCGTAGGGTTTCAGGATATCCTTGATATATTCGCTCGTTACCTATAAGCCTCTCAACGGCTCTTATACATTCTTCACTTGGAATGCACCTATCTATATCTAAGCGGAAGCTGCAGCCTCCCCTAGCAAGCTTAGCTACATATATCCTACCTAGGAGTTTTAATCGGCTGTTAGACAAGAGGGGTAGCGAATCGATCTCAAATAGGCATGGAGGCTTATACCCATTGATTAGGTCAGTTATCTTCCAATCAAGAAACTTCAACGTGGTATCCTTAGAGAATCCCATCACAATGTTTGAGTTTTCCCTTGCAACCTTTAGGATCTCAGACATCTCCTTTACTGGACTTCCAGGAACGCCAGCCGTTAAGGAGCCATCCCAAAGGATTAAGCTTCCCTTAGCGAGATGCGAGATGCACATGCGCAGCCATCTCTCAATTAGATTACACAATTGCCTTTGAGGCTCAAAACGTAAAGAAATTCCTGATTCGAATGGTATATCCTCATCGCATTCGCCTAAAATCTCCTGGAAGTTTCTCTTGGTCACGTGGAATGGAAGCGGTCCAAAGCGGAAGTACCTGTATTTGCCATTGATCCTCTGCACTATGGCTCCTCTAACGGCATATATAACCCCACTATCCGTCGCTCCGACCTTAATGCTCGAGACGTCAACTCCAATAATCGGAGTTCCATCTCGAATGGGCTTTAAAGAATTTAGTAGTGCTGAGAGGATTTTGCCCTTTATTGGAATGCATTCCTCATAATCATCATATAACTCGATTATGGAATCGGAAAAGTCTATATTGCTGATCTGAAGGATCCTTCCCTTGATCATGCGCATCGTGTTAACGCTGAGCTCGACTATTCTCTCAGATAATTCGATCTCTTTGATTATGCGAGGAAAATTATATTTTGATGTTGTTTCATAGTGTAATTGCCCAATCAACAGCATTCACCAATTTGCATTTAAGATTTGGAGGATTTCGTATATAAATGTTGCGCATGTTCAAATTGCACAATAAAAATCAACAATAAATCGTGAAAGAATATGGAGAGGGAAGAGAAAGAAAGGAAAATCCGCATAAAGATGAAGGTTGGAAACGTGGAATTCGAGATTGAATGCCACGAAGATCAGGTGCAAAACGTCGTTGAGAAAGTTCTATCGACGGTAACCGAGCATGCAAGGAAGGTTCCGACGGCCGAGGGAATTCCACACCCAACTGAAAGAACCGAGACTTGTAGAGGAATATTGGAGAGGCTCTGGAGAGAAGGATTCTTCTCCGAACCCCGCTCTCTAAGCCAAGTCCATGAAGAGATGACGCGAATAGGCTACCATTATGATAGAACGGCAGTTGCGCATGTCCTGTTAGATCTTGTAAGAGATGGCATATTAACGCGAGAAGGTAGGCCAAGAAGATATGTTTATGTCCAGAAAAGGCCTCCTTAACCCAGGCATTTCAGGCCATAGCCTTCACTATGATCATTATGAGAATCTCTGAGGAACGGGCCGCGGCATCTGCAATCTCATCAAGCGCAAGTATGAAGTCCTTCAATTCAAAGATTGTGAGAGCGTCATTTTCACGTGAAAAGATCTCCTTTATTAGCCTCAATTTAATATCGTCAGCCTGCTCCTCCAGCTCCTTTACTTTTATGGACTTCCTTATCGCATCACTTGAGTTTTCTTCTAGACTTTTTATGGCTTCACCTAAGGCTTCAACCGTCTTTACGACCGTATCCATATAGGGATACAATAATGCCGAATACTTCCCCAAGGACTTTCCGATTCCACTTCGAGAGATTATCTGGGATGATTCTTTAGCGGAGTCAGCAATATCATCCATACTATCGAAGAGCCTTATGAAGTCTTCACGTAAACCGGAGAAGAATGAGCCGTTACAGATTTTAAGTAGGGATTCAAGATGGAGATCATCTGCTAATGATTCATAGACTGAGATCATCTCAATCTTCGTATCGAGTACGCTCGGGGAGCTAAAGGCCTCTTTCCCCATTACCATAGACAGTAATGTCTTTAGCTCATTTACAACCCTAAATATTGAATCTAAATAGTCCTTTAAGAGACGAAGAATCCTATTCTCCCTTCCTCCGAACAGGCGAGATAACGAATCTTTAAGCGACATCTCCTTCAGTCCAGCCAAATCTAATTTGAAGATTCTATACTTGAGTTTTTGTGCCAGATCAGAGATCCTACTTTTGGCTATATAGATCAGATAGGATCTCGACGGTCCTATTCACAATAGCCTCTCCCGTCCCCCTCTCCACGTAGCTATGGAATCCAGTCCATACCTGATATCCTCCTAGATCATAAGCTTCCCAGTCTGGGATGTATCCTATCCAATCATTCGCGAGCTCTATGATGTATGTGTAGCGGAAAGGTGAAAGCCTCTTAATCTTGATTCCGAGCTTTGTGAAGAGCTCGCCGGGAACACCGACCAGCGCTATATCCCCTAAGAGGATTATGTGAATCCATGTCTTACGTTTCTCACCTTGGTATCTCGAGAGCTCCCTCCGCATCTTTCTGAAAACCTCAATTACAGGCTTTGGATTCTCCAATCTCTTATTGCAGTAGTATGTGACAGCATCATCCTCCTTCTTCTCATTAAATCTTCTAACTTGATATTCAAACTCACATTTTACTGAGGCTATACGCCGAATCGTTCGAGGCTGGGATTCCGATAGAGCCTCTCTAACGGCATTCTTTATCCTAATAGCCATCTCATCAGCTGATAACTCAAGATTATGAGTTGAACCTGAAGCTCCCGGTAAAAAGATGGCAATTCCTCCAAGCTCTCTCTCGAGTTCCTGTGCGGCTAAACCATAGAAGCCTGGAGAACAGGCATCCGGAATCCTCGTTCCAATATTATGAGTTGAATGATTAAAGAGTAAAGCCTCAACTTTGCCGCTTTTTCTTTTAAATGTTATCACTGGTAAATCGGGGTCGAATGGAGCCGTAGGCCTAATGGCGTCATCTCTAGGTCCACACCAATATATTGTATTATCTGAGAGTAGAAGCCTGCTATTCTGCCCCACAGTGGATTCTATTCCAAGCCAAAAATTCATAGTGGCTTCATCCATTCTTTCCTCAGCCATTTCCACTGCTGATAAGATCGACTTCTTAACATTCTTGAGAAATCTATCGTCTTTCTCATATCCATGTATAGTTATGGTCGTTGGAGCATGGTGAGTGTGCGTGGCGCAGATCAGGATATTCTCGAATGGAATTCCATTCTTCCTCTCAATCTCCGAGCATACATCATCAACAAAATCCTTCTTAAGCGCCAAGACATCACATGAGACTATACAAACCTTAACGTTCCCTTCGATTATGACGGCTGAGGCTCTAAGCTTACCTTCCTCAGCAGATGCGTATCTTGGCAGTATACCTCCGCCAATCACCATTGACCTATCATAGTCTATCTGGGCCGAAGCGGCCCCAGCCTTCAAGATATCCACATAACCACCCCATTGATGAATTATCATCTAATATAAATAGCCTTTTCATAGCGCTAAAATTCCTAAGCGATATAAAGCCATAGTCTTCACTTAAGACTTGATAGCCAGGAGGATTTGAAGATGAAGTGTAAAGAAATTCCTATTTTGGCAGTATCTCACTGCATACTTAACCGCTCGACCAGATGGTGGCAGAATGGAAAGTCAATAAATAGCAATATTGGAATGAACATTCAAATTCTCGAATTGCTATTCCGCTTTGAAGTTGGATTGGTGCAGATGCCCTGCCCAGAATTTACATTTTGCGGTAATCCACGTCCACCGAGAACTCGAGATGAATACTCAATGCTACCCGGATTCGTAGAGCATTGTAGAAGACTAGCCGAAGAGACCGCGGAGAATCTAAAGGTCCTAGTTGAGAAAGCTGAGAATCCGCCCGTTAAGATCCTTGCTGTTATTGGAGTTGAGAGATCGCCAACTTGCGGCGTAAAACGCACTCCGGTAGGGAGAGTTGGAGAGAGACGATATACAGATGAGATGGGATTGTTCACTGATCTGTTGTCTAAGAGCCTCAGAAGGGTCGGTTTAAAGGTGCCATTTATTGGAGCCGATTTGGATAGGCCTGAGGAACTCGCAACGTCGATAAGCAGACTATTCGATTGCTGAATCTACCATTACTTCTTGTATTGTTCAAGAAGAGATTCAGCCTTTTTTATGCCCAAGATTGTTAGGCGATATTCTCCTTCGGATGTCCTCTCCACAAGCCCGTCAGAAACCAGTTTTGGCATCTCATTAGAGACCGTCTTTTGGGCTTTTCCTATAATCCTAGCGATCCCTCTGGTTGACATGGAATCTCTCTCGAGCTTTCCCAGCATCTTCCCCAAATAAGCTCCGAGAAGCACTAGGCATATAGCATCTTTAGCTGGAGCATCAAGATCTGACTGTAGAATCGGGCCTTCATCACTAACTTTTATTAGATCTGCAGCCTTCTTTGCGAGCTCGGCGACGTCTGGAGCGTATGTTATACTCTGCAGAATCCTCAGATTCGGATATATCTGCGTCAAGAACTTTATGGTTAACTCCAGAACTTCATTTATGTCTCCTTCAAAGTCAGCCTTAGCCTCACCGAACTCCAATCTCACCCTCAATTTTTCCTCTTTCATCATCTACGCCCTTTCTCCGCCTCCTATTTTCGGAAGAATCTCATCCATGAACTCCTTTAAACCCAAAGTTGTTATTCTATATTCTCCCCGTCCAACCCTCTCAACCCATCCTGAGCTTGTGAGCTCACTTAATCTAGCCCCGACAGATCTCGACTTTCCTCCGGTCAGAGAGATTATCTCTGATGTTGCAAGAGTATCCTTCTCGGTCCTCCCAGTCATATATCCAATATATGCCTTCACAAGCTGGAGGAGAATCGCATCTCTCTCCCCACCTATTCTATCCTTTGGGACAGTGACTACTAAGCCTTCTGGAGTGAAGGCAATTATTCCCTCAACGCCTTTCAGGAGATCTTCAAGCTCAACCTTCAAGACCAGCCTTGACGCCAGATCATAAGCTGGAAGAACCCGCTGAATAAACTTTAAAAATGACCTTATAACCTCATTAGGGCTTCCCTTAAACTTCAACTCCATATCCTTATACTTAACATAAACTTCTAACGTTTCTTCTTTCCCGCTCAAAGAGCATCCTCCATTAAGCTCTTTATTTATTAAATGCTATAGCCGAAATGATCAATTCTGCATCTAATGAATTTACTGATTATATCTGCATGTCACGTATAAAAAAGATTTATGTTCGATGAAGAATTATGGGTAGTAATTCTTAACAATCTCGTCTACAATCAGTACTTTCTCTATACTTCCATAAAGAGGAAACATTATTCCCACCATTATGTTTGGACTAAAAGTCTTAAGGAAAACATTCACGAATCTCGGTGAGGGCTCCACCGTGGAAAGCCTTTGATCATCATAGGATTTACACCATGATGAGTGGGGAGGTGTCAATCCAGCTTGCGGGTTGCCTCTAGATATATCCTCTCGAGGATTCCAGGTTCCTCCCGTATGTATGATGTTTGGAGGCCGCTTATCTCCTTCAGTGCATCCATGACTGACTTGGGATCGGATGTTCTCAGCTTGACCTCTCCATTTCTGATGGATATCTGCCTGACGCTTTTTAGGCCGCGTAGATGCTTCATGAGTTCCATTGGATTGTCTGAGCCTATCGTTATGCTGTATGCATAGTATTTGGATGCTGATTCCCTGAGTGTTCCCTGATGTATTATTCTGCCACTGTGGAGGATTATGAGTTTCTCGCATACCCTCTCGAGCTCAGGGAGTATGTGGGTTGAGATGAGGAATGAGGAGCCGCTCTCCCGCCTGAATTCACTTATCGCTTCGAGCATCTCAACCCTTCCCTTCGGGTCTAGGTTCGAGGTCGGCTCATCTAGGATTATGAGGTCTGGGCGGCCTAGGAGGGCCTGTGCGAGGCCCAGCCTCTGAATCATGCCTGCCGAGTAGCCTGAGATGCTCCTGTCCCCCGCATCTGAGAGGCCGACGATCCTCAGGGCCTCCGAAGCCTCTTTTTCCGGATTCCTTATGCCCCTCAGCCTGGCCACGAATCTGAGGAGCTCATAGCCAGTCGCCCATCCTGGGAACATAGGCTTCTCGTGGAGAACCCCCACCCTCATCCTGACAGCCTCGCCGTGAACCCATGGGTCAAGGCCGAAGACCCTTACTCTGCCTCTTGTCGGCCTTATCAGGCCCAATATTATCTTTATGAGCGTGCTCTTACCAGCGCCGTTTGGCCCAATAAGCCCGGTGACCCCGCTGCCTATCCTGAGGGATACGCCTCTTAAGGCTTCAACCCTGCCGTAGAGCTTCCATAGATCCTCAGCCTCAATCAATGTTTTTGCCTCCTGCCAATGATCAGGCCTGCGAGCAGAATCAGGAATCCTCCGAGAGCCAAGATTAATGAGTCCATCATGAAGTCCTCCTCCAGCATTACGTTCGGAGTCAATAAATAGCTGAGATAAATCTCCCTCTCACCTAAGTTTCTGAATAATACGACGTAGAAGCCTCTCCTTGGGGGTTTAAAATGGAGTTCACCGCCGCCCCGCAGCGTACTGTTTACTAGGGCTGCCTTGGGGCTTGAGAGGTTGGATTCCAAGAAATCCGTTAGGCTGAAGATCATTAGCTTCACCTCTCCACCTCCAATATTGACCAGAAATCTATAATCGTATGATTTAAGGAGCCCCGCGAAGCCTACATGTCCCTTAGGCCCTAAAGGGGTTTTAGTGATGGAGGAGAGTGATGTACCTCTGAGGCTTGATGCGTATTTACCGGCGAAGTTCGAGGCTACTGCAACGATTATTATGAGGCCAACCTTGACCAGCACGTTCAGCCTAGGCAACCTCAAGCCTCCTAACGAACAAGTAGCATGATAGGCACAGGAGGGCTATGGAGAGAAGCGTATAGAAGACTATGTAGAGGTGGATCATCCTAGAAAATGCTATGGAGAAGATGTCTGGCGGAAAGAACCACCGTAGTCTAGGGTTTATCTGGGCGATCGTGTAGAAGGAGTACAGCGTGAGGATGGAGTAGAGTGAGGATTGCCAGGCCCTGCGTGAAACGACTGAGAAGTATATCGAGACGGAGAATGTGAAGAGAAGCTCCTGCGCAAGGAATAAGGCTGGATCAAGAAGGTATATGATGGGTGATCGTGGAATGATTATGAGTAAGCCCTCAGCGGCCTCCATAATCGCAGAATAGCATGTGGCGGCCAGCCCCGAGAGGAAGAGCAGCATATAACCCGCGAGAAACTTTGAAGTGAAGACCTTAAGCCTGCTGAGGGGCAATGACAAGTAAAACTTAAGAAGGCCGGAGTCAATCTCCCCAGCGAAGCTCGCCGAGGCCAGGACCGCTGAGAAGAAGGCTAAAGCGAGATAGATATTGCCCAGAGACCTTATGGATCCCCAGCTTATCTGCCTTGCAAGCCACCCGAAGGGTATGTTCATACCCGAAAATTCCGTCATCCCCGACTCTATCGGCCTTAAGGCGGATGTGAAGAACATGAAGGCGACGAGGGGCAGAACTATCTTGAGCCTAGTTATCGATGACAACTCCCACCTAAAAAGAGATATAGTAGCCTTCAAATCCTCCCCCTCAACAGAACGGCTATGAACAAAGAAGCTAATGCTACAATAAGAATGTATATGTAATATTGCTTGAGGAATGCGAGGATGTCAAAGCCGCCGGCGGAAACCCCTATGTCCAGGTTGGTATCATAAAGATAAATCCAATGGCCGTATCCGCCCCTATGAGACAGCTCGCTGAAGAGGACTATACCAAACTTCTGTGATAGGATATCATCCATGTACCATCCGCCTATCATGAGGCCATACTTGGCCTCATACAGCCATTGAAGCATTAAGCCGGCGGGTTTATTTTCAGGGCCCACAGTCATCACGCTTACGGTGGTGTTGTCACGCTTGTACCTTCTAAGTCCAGTTTTAATCGATGAGAAGCTGACGACCCTGTCAACTGACCCAAGCCCCATTCTGAACGGGGCCTTCAGGCCGCCCTCCTTAGTTAAGCTATAAACACGCGAGACAAGAGGATTCCTTAGTGACTCATTAAGCCAATTCATGACCACCGTAACATTTCTTATAATCGTATTGTTTGGTGGGGCTGGAGGCATCTTCGTTAAGTCTATCCACAGCCAAGCCTTACCCCAAACCCTGCCATCCTCATCAATTAAACTCATCGTCTCGAGATCTAAGGTAACATTTACGCTCCTAGACATGTTCCCAGCCCTTAAGGTGACCTCTAAGACGGCTACGCTTTCATTAACATCTACGACCTGCCATTTATAATATCCGCCGCCTAGACTTACCAGCTCCCAGCCGGACTCCCCAAACCCCTTAACGGCATAGGCATCCTCAAACCTATAAACTGCATAAACCCCCCTCCTAAGCCAGTAAGGCCGAGCATCTACATGAGAGACATAAAGAACAGATAGAAGAAGAAAAAGAATAAAAATGGTTATCAAATTCCTCGAAGCTTTCATGTGAGCCTCCCCAAACTGAAGTCGGGAGCTACGAGATTTTAGTTTGCTTACAAAACTTAAAATCGTGATCCATAAGAAGTTAGGGAACGCCATTTCCCTTTCATCTCACAGCATAACCGTGGAAAGGAGCCTATCGCCTTAATACTCTTGGAAACGAAAGGTCTCAAATAATAAGCAAGGCCTATTCCTACTGACCCGTACCGTCTCCGTCATAATTAATAACCCCACTTTACCCCTTTATTTTTGCTTTAATATAAACCTTTCACCTCTGGAGATCGCCATTGTCATCTCTTGTTAATTTGACATGTTCATCAGCCTTGGAGCTAATCTTTAAGGGGATACTTGCCAACTTTATATATGCAGATTAATCTTCTATTAAGGGTGGTGGGATTCTTGTCTGAGATAAGGGTTGGACTGGTTGGAGTTGGAAATTGCGCTTCAGCCTTAGTGCAGGGGGTTGAATATTATAGGAATGTTGATGATGAGGCGAATTGTATAGGTCTAAGACACTTGTATGTAGGCGGTTATCATCCAAGGGACATAAAATTCGTATGCGCCTTCGATATCGCATCAGGGAAGGTTGGGAGAGATCTTTCAGAAGCCATATTTGCCGAGCCAAACAATACCTTAAAGTTTGCTGATGTTCCAAGGCTTGGAGTTGAAGTTTTGAAGGGTCCTGTTCTCGATGGAATCGGCAACTATACTAAGAGAACCATTAAGGTTGATCCTTCCATGGAGGTTGATGTTGCTGAATCTTTAAGGAAAAGCGGTGCTGAGGTTTTAGTGAATCTTCTTCCAAGCGGAGCTCAAAGAGCCTCCCAATATTACGCCGAAGAGTCCCTTAAGGCTGGCTGTGCCTTCATAAATGCGACTCCAACGATAATTGCAAGCGATAAGGATTGGATAAGACGATATGTCGAGTCTAAACTTCCAATAGTTGGAGATGATCTCACAGATCAGGTTGGAGCAACATTCCTCCATAAGGTTCTACTTGAGACATTGAATAGAAGAGGAGTTAGAATCTTTCGGACATACCAGCTTGATGTTGGAGGAGGAACAGAATCCGCAGAGACCCTTGAACGTTCAGGTGAGATCAAGCGAAAAATAAAGACTGAATCTGTAACTTCCGTTCTTCCCTATAAAGCAAGTGTTGTGGCCGGCTCAACAGACTACGTTGAATTCCTAAAGAACAGCCGAGATAGCTACTTCTGGATTGAAGGCACATATTTTGGAGGTGCTCCACTGCAAATGGATATAAGATTATCAACAATAGACGCTCCAAATGCTGGCTCAATACTTCTTGATGTGATACGTGGAGTGAAGATCGCTCTTGATAGAGGCGATGCAGGACATATCCTCCCAATCTCAGCCTACGCATTCAAGCATCCGTTGAAGATCATTCCGCTTTTAGAGGCGGATGAAGGATTTGAGGAGTACATTATGGGCGGATGATCAATCATAATACAGATTTTGGATGATGCAGCGTGGCGGCGGATGCATTTTCACAGCCTAAGAGGAGACATATAAGATTATCAGTTGCCATCCCGGCGTCTATAGTATCTGATATTCCGCACTTAAGGGAGAAGACTCTTAGAATAGGATTTATTGGAAGGGCATTGGCCATATTCCGCGTAGAAGAAGTTATAATCTACCCTGACATTCCAAATATAGATCAGAGCAGAGACTCTTCTCTAATAGGCGAGATCCTATCATACATGGAGACTCCCCAATATTTAAGGAGAAGACTCTTTAAGATAAGGCCTGAACTTAGATTTGTAGGTATTCTTCCCCCTCTTAGAACCCCTCATCATCCCACGCGAAGCAAGGAGAGAGGGTTGAGGATCGGAGAGTATCGAGATGGCGTTGTAGTATCGTCTGATGAGAGAGGAGCTATGGTCGATATAGGCGTCGAAAGGCCGATACTCATCCCAAAGGCTTTGTTACAGAGAAATTTGAGGGTCACTGTCAAGGTGAAGAAGAAGGGGAAGGTCTTCATCGGCGAACTCTCAGATCCGAATCAGATCAAGACTTATTGGGGCTATGAGGTTAGAATATCCAAGTCTCCTTTAGGCCGTATACTAAAGGAAGGCAAGTATGACTTGACAATAGCAACATCACGGCTTGGAAGGCCTATAGCGGATGTCTTAAATGAGATTTCAGATTTATGGGGGAAATCTAAGCGGGTGCTCATAGCTTTTGGTTCTCCAACCCGCGGCTTAAAGGAGATACTGAAAGATGAGAATATTAGCCTTGAAAATGCATTTCACTTCACAATCAATACTATTCCAAATCAAGGAGTGAAGACTGTTCGGACGGAAGAAGCCATATATGCAACGTTGTCATTACTGAATTTCTTATTTCCCGATTGAATGGGATTAATCGTGGAGAATCTCTATTCTATGGACGGAATTCAGATTTATGAATACTTCGCTTCGATCCTCACGGCTTACAACTTGAGGTATCGGCTGCGCAATAGTCGATCTAAGAACGGTCGCCTTACCCTCTGAGAGCCATATTCCAGGTGGGTTACGAGTAACAGCGACAAGGATGCCTTCATACCCATAGGATTGATCCAGAATTACATGGATCTTCTTGCCGAGATGACGTTCAAGCATGTGAAAAATTGTAGGCGGAGGAGTGCTGCTCGACATATTCTTCATCGATCATGAAGAGCATTAACAAAATAAGCTTTTCTATCCTATTGAGGCGATCTTTTCCTTTAAAAAATTAAGGTTAACATCATTGCCTCAAAACGTTTTTCTCCATCCAAAACAAATACGAATTGTATGGGACGTAAAATTTACAATTTTTTATACAATAATGAATATCTTAACCTTTTTAGTGATAATTCAAATATGGCGTGTTGGAGTTTCAGATATGAAAGATTCTGCTGAAGGAGACGTTAGGGAAAAGGCTATAAGCAAATACTCGTCCCTATTTACCCTTCCTTCAAAGAAGAAATGCTACATTCTACTATGGATGCAATGCATGCTCTCGGGCATATTTACATTCACGTTAAATGCTCCATCCATTCGAGGATTGACGCTCGGATTCATATTCGGAGTCTGTTTACTCCTCGTAACATATATTGGAAATA
>Ga0180301_10000854_pt1 | contig 24035 bp, 25 predicted proteins | sample GuaBasSediGuay16_FD_121797 | JGI IMG/M metagenome (GOLD analysis project Ga0180301, IMG submission 121797) | Subseafloor sediment microbial communities from Guaymas Basin, Gulf of California, Mexico - Guay16, Core 4569-2, 12-15 cm | ecosystem: Environmental > Aquatic > Marine > Hydrothermal...
ACGAGGACAATGCCTGCTTTTTGAGGTACCGTAATCTTTCCCCTCTACTTTACATGCTTGTCTGCTTAGAGACGTAGTAATGGGTTTTTAAAATCAATACTTACGATAGCTCAATAACCTATCGTCATTTTTAAGCCTAAAGGTAAGGAGAAATATTCTTGTGAGCTTTGCTGAGCGTAAGTTTAACGTGAAGTTAATAGGTTTGGGGTTACCTTTGCATACCGTGTGCGATATCGTGAAGTGTGCTGAGCAGATTTTTGCTGGTCTTGCTCGCTTCGAGGTCTTCGATTTAAATTCAAAGCTTGAGCTAAAGGGTTTTTCTAAACTTCGTCTTCTACCTTATCGCTTCAATAAGTTGATGGCAAAGCTGACCTATTGGTATGCTAAGAATTTTGGATTTGCTGTTTCACCTGATAGCTTCCTAGCGCTAGCTTCCCTAGTAGCTGATATTACGGGCTTTGACTGCGCGGTCATTGTAGCCCCTATAAAGTCTTACCAAGCATTCTTAGGAGAAATCTTCGGTGCATCGGATTATACCGGTATAAGGTTTCCTAGGGCAGCCTTTGTACCGCTACTTAGCCTCTTTGAGAAATGCCCTAGCTATGAAGTTTTCATAAACAGGGCTTCTAAGCTCATTGCCCATGAGGTAGCTCACGTCTTAGGCCTTAAAGATTGCTTTAGCCCATTATGCGTAATGATGGGTCGAGGGGGCCTCGAAGTACTTGACCATATCCCGCCATCCTTTTGCGCTTCATGCTTTTTCAAGTTGCTAAGCAAAGCGTCTAAGACCTCTCAATTAACACGTATGAAACGCTGCGTTTAACTTCACTTTCAGCGCTCTCTAACTCGAGGTGTGAGTATGCTTAAGAAAATTGTCGCCTTCGCGCTTGCTATTCTCTTCTTACCCTATGCTACCATAGCGTTAGTGACGACTTTAACATTTAAGGCTCTGGAACGTCTATGGGAAGAGGTTCTCAGCTAAGAAGTTCTTCTATAAACCATACTTCACGTCAATTACAGCGAGGTAGCTTCTTCTGCGGAGTTTAACATTTTGTAAATTTATAAACTAATTAGTAGGGATTAGTGAGAAACGGCAATACGGTAATGAAGCTAAGTGATGGCTTTAAATCAATCCGCAGGTAACCATCGATCCATCCGGACATTTGTGACCTCGCATAGTCTGTGTTCTTTAGTAGGGTTTCACAGTTGAGGGGCTATTTCTGCACATAATATCTCTTCCTCAGTTTCGCTTGTCGCCTCAGCTACTACGCCTTTAGGAGATATAATCACGCTCTTTACGCCGAACTTAACATCACCTTCGACCCCTATCCTAGATACCTTCGCCACGTAGGTATTGCACTTCTTAGCTAGCTTCTCAGTTAGTGGGTGTCCTCTAACCTTTGGGTGTTGTGGTTTTGTAAGCGAGATCGGTAGGAAGACGATCGTCTTGCCTTGAGCAGCTTTTTCAGCTAAGTCCATATCCAGTATGTCGGCGCATATCAGTACAGTCACGTATCCGTACTCGGTCTTCAAACTCAAGATCTCTTTCCCAGGCGTAAGCCCCTTGCTTTCCTCTTCATCAGTCAAGTTAATTTTCCTGTATTTTGCCACAAGTTCCCCTCTTTTAAATATGAAGCAAGTGTTGTAGAATTTGTTGGCTTCCCTTTCTATCACCGAACCCCCAATTACATATCCCTTAATCCTCTCCGATGCTCTCCTCAGCATATCTATGGCAGCCATGCTTTCTCTCCAAGCGTCGTAGATGCTCTTGTCGTATCCTCTCGGGATGGCGAAGAACTCAGGTAAGCACGCGAAGTCAGCATCCTTCGCTTTAAGCAACATTTCTTCAGCATGCCTCACGTTACCCTCTACGCTTCCTAAATCCTCGACTTGAAGCAAGCATACCCTCAACTCCACCCCTCCAACGCTACTCAAAGCTCGTCAACCCCCACGTTAAAACTTAACTTCCAGCATTTAAACCAGCTAAAGATAAATAGCATGTTCTAGAAGACTGGAGAATCCATGTTTGTCGCTTCTACCACGCTGCTGTCGCATTCAACAACAGCCTTAACGCAAAAGCCCCTTTTGAGCGAAGAAATCCCAGCTTCAATCTATTAGCTCTCTCCAAGCGTCTTCAAGTAGGTCAAAAACATCGCCTTAAGAAGTATAAGGGATGTGTAAAAGGAGCTCGATCCCGTATAGTATAGAAAAACTTAATACGGACAACTTATCCATATATAAGTAGAGATCTGGATAACTTATCCATATCGAGGGGATAAGCTTGAGAGATAGGAAGGGCATAACCCCTGCCGTAGCCGTCGCACTTTTACTCGTCGTCACGGTAGCAATCACATCGGCAATCGTATACAGTGTAACGAGATCGACCCCAGCAGCTCAAGAAAAGCCTCCACAGGCGACATTCTATTGTGAGATTAAGTCTGGAACTGGCGGATACATAATGCTAAAGCAGGTGAGCGGTGACTCCATTAATACTGAAGATATCAAATTAGTGTTTGCGACTCCTGATGGTAAATACCACGAAGTTACAGCTTGTAGCAATAACACCTTTTATAGCGCGTGGGGTTATCCAGTCAATGGCACTGGTACGGCAGGAACGGTAAATGTCTACATTACAATTAATAACAACACGGACTGGGTGCCGTCCGGGTCGTATACGGTGTACCTCATCAACGCTAGTGATGGGTCAGTATACAAAAGCCAAACAATATCTAGCTCTAGCTGGTTTAACCAGACGGTAACTGATCCTAATGGTAAGACGCTGGTGAATGTGGCTCAGGTCCAGTTCACTGACGTGGATACCACCACCGATTACTGGGTGTACGTTGAGAGCTCTCAGGCAAATGCTAACGTCACATCGAGTGGGAAGTTCATAACTAGTACTGATGACAAGTGGAATGCGTACTTCTACATCTATGAGTATACTTCTCCATGGCATATGGTTCCGGGGCAAATGCCTAATGATTATCCTGAGCACCATTTCGGCAAATACACGTTGACTTCTGGTGAAGTCGCTAAGGCCTGTGAGCTTTGGGGTAGTGCTAATGGCGTTGATGATGTCTGTGCCATACTTGGCACGAGCTGGAATAACTTAGAGGCTGGCGATACGGTGAAGGTAAAGATTGTTCATACGCCTACGAGCACCGTGATCTGGCAATCTGATGTGGTGGTGAAGTAGCCATGGCAAACTCGCTTAGATTAAAGAGAGGCGTCTCCCCTATTCTCGCCGCTGCTGTATTGGTGGCTTTGACAGTCGTTTTGGGCGTGGCTTTAGCGGCTACGATCATGAAGCCTCCTGAGACGAAGGCAAGTGTTCAGTTTCAGGTGTCAGGTGAGGCTTATCGTGGGGATAACGTAATATATTTAACGCATATGGGCGGCGATCCAGCTTACCTCGGCGAGGTTACGATTAAGACCTACATACCCTCTGGCACATATCAAGGCGTGGAATATACTATTAGCAGCTTAAGCGGTGTAAGCGCGAAGCTTAACGGAAATACGGTCTCTGGTTACGAGACGTGGAAGGCTGGCGATGTCCTAGAGATACCTTTTGACAAGGCGTTTGGTACAGGTGCCTATGGGCTCATGGCTCCTAACGCTGGAGAGCAGTTCATTGTAGAAATCTACTACGGCGGTCAGCCTGCTGCTAGCTGTACTATAACTGTTCAGCCTTAGACTTCTTAAGCTTCGAACCCCTCCCCTTATCTTTTTTCTATAACCTTTTATACTTCGTCTTTCTATTTGTATGTGGTTGAGTTATCCATATGGTTGCCTTAAGCAAATTAGCTAAGTTGTTTAAACGCGAGGTTTCTAAGGTTGCAGCGCTTGAGGTAGATGCTAAGCTCGAAGTCGAAAAGGAGGTTTCTTCGCGTGTAGAGTCTTTTGATGGTTTAGTTCAGTGGTATTGGCTTGACAAGCCGTATGCAGCTGTAGCTGTTGTAAAGCGAGATGGCTTATACTCTTACAACGTGGTTACGCCAGCTTTGAGCTTTAACGAGCTTGAGGTGTTGAATCGGGTCTACTATAGGCTTGTCGACAAGCTATGTGTTTTGCGCGAGGATGCCCATAAAGCTTTTGAAAGAGAGGCTTTAAAGCTAATTAAAGCCTACCTCCCAGGTGTCGACAAGGTTTCTTGTGAAAAGCTTCTATACTACTTGAGGAGGAAAGTCTTCGGCTTTGACGTACTTGACCCAATATTCAAAGACGTTATGGTGGAGGACATAGCTTGTAATGGACCAGATCTGCCGGTCTTCGTATACCACATGGGATATGGCTTTGTAAAAACTAACATCGCCTTGCCACAAGACTACTTAGACGACTATGTCTGCCACTTAGCTGAGCTTACTGGGCATACGCTGTCTGCAGGCTCCCCTTTTGTTGAGGCTTCGTTGCCAGATGGCTCTAGGCTTACAGCTTTTTGGAGGAAGGAGCTTTGTGATAGGGGTACAAGCTTTTCTATTAGGAAGTTTAGGTATGAGCCTCTAACCCCTCTAGACTTGATTAGGCTCAATACGTTCTCCATCGACAGCATCGCGCTGTTATGGCTGTTGGTAGAAAGTGGAGCAAATATGCTAGTTGTAGGCGGCACAGCATCTGGCAAGACTACTACCCTCAATGCCCTGTGCCTTTTCATTCCAGAGAACAGAAGGGTTGTCAGCATTGAGGATACTCGCGAACTCAAGCTATACCATGATAACTGGATCCCCCTCATTGCTAGGGAGGATAGGCAGGTTGAGGGCTCCTCTGAGAGAATGGGCTCCATGTTCCTTTTAAAGAGGGCTTTGAGGATGAGGCCCGAATATCTTCTTGTTGGAGAGGTCAGGGGCAAGGAGGCTAGGATAATGTTTCAGGCGATGAACACTGGACACATAGTTTACTCTACGATACACGCCGGAAGCGCCGAGGAGGCTTTTATAAGGCTCACGAACCCGCCAATATCCGTCCCCCCAGCCATGATGTTGCCCCTAGACATCGTGATAGTCCAAGCTCTCACGCAGAGAGAAGGAAAAGATGTTAGGCGATGCCTCTTCATAGCTGAGGTTGAGGAAGTTAGTGCTAGTCAAGGCTTCGTTAAGCTATCTCCGATATACTCTTACGACCTATCTTCCGATAGCCTAATTCCTGTTGGGCAGCCTAAGAAGGCTATTAAGAAGGCCTGTATTAGGCTTGGCTTCTCTGAAAGCCAGTTTTTTGAGGAGTTTGAGGCTCGCAAAGCCTGCTTATACAAGGCTCTTCTAAGAGGGGTGTCGAAGGTAGATGACTTCCTAAAGCTTGTTAGAAGCTATAGGAGGGGCCTTATTGTTTAAGCTGTTTTCAAGCTATAAGCTATTCAGCTGGGTATTGCGGCTAAAGTTTATGTCAGCTTTAGCTGATAAGCTTGACTATTTTCTTCTAAGAGCTAGGTGCCCAATACCTGGAGACTTATACCTATGTAGAGCGCTGACATCTTCGCTTCTTGTTACGCTTTCCACGGCATTAGCTCTTTCAGTTGCCCGTTTTTTATGTGATTTCCTTGTGTCTTTAAACGTCTTTTTCGTCTTAATCCCCCTCATCGCTTTTGCGGCATCTATGTTGTCATACATCTTTTACCCCTATTACCTGATGATATCTAGAAGAAGTAGAATTGACGGGAGTCTCTATCACGCCTGCGCCTTCCTATACGCTATGACTAAGAGCGGGCTAGAGCCCATCGAAGCTCTAAAAGCTCTGTATGAGCGCCGAGACGTGTACGGAGCTGTAGCTGAAGAGCTTGGCATAGCCGTAAGGAGGTGTGAAGCTCTTGGCGAAAGCCTCTATTCAGCTCTTCAATACGTAAGCTCAACAACTAGCTCTAAGAAGCTTAGAGACTTTTTAGATAGCTTAGTTACAACAGCTAAGGAATCTGCTACGCTGAGCACCTTGTTTAAGGGGAAGTTCTATGAGCTTTTCGATGAGTATCAAAAAAGCCTGGAGACGATTTCAAGTAACTTAAACCTGCTCGGTGAAATAGTAGTGGTCTTGTTAGCGCTTGCCCCCTCCATCATCTTAGCTACGCTGTTCACAATTGGCTTTCTCAATCCTGAAGTCTTAAGCTGGGGTAACGTGTACGTAAGCTTATTAATGCCGATTTTAACGTTTTCAGTCATAGCTTATGTAAAGGCTGTTTGTCCTACAGAGCGCACCACTAAGGCTACGAAAGCTGTATATTACTTGCCAATGTTGCAGGCAATACCTCTAAGAGAGGAACGTGGCCTTCTAAAGGAAGTCAATAAGGTGGATAAGTCGATGAGCTTCTCCAACGCGCTTAGAAATCCTCTACTCCTCTTCTTCGTATACCCGTGGTTTGTGTTACTGAGTGGGCACGCGATGTTGTTGACATTGCTATTCTTGTTGAGGTTATTAGTTGGTATGTCGATTGAAGCGATAGCTGTTTATGGGCTTATAGGCTCATGTGCTATTTTCTCAATATGGCATGAAGTGCGCCTTCGATACGTGCTCGCTGTTGAGAGGCGCCTTCCTGACTTTCTGAAAAACCTAGCTGAAGCTGTGGATAAGGAAGGTTCTCTTGTCAAGGCTATTGAGCGGGTTCTCTCTAGTAGACTTGGGGTTTTGAGAAGGGAGTTCTCTATCGTACAAGCCCATAGCTTTGGAGTATCTCTTAGGAGAAGCTTACAGGTAGTTGAGCATAGGACAGCTTCAACAGCTTTACAGAGAGTTGTAAGCTTGCTGGTTAAGGCGAGCGAGTCTGCTAAGAACTTAAAGGACATATTGTTGATGGCTGCTGCAGATGCGGAAGCTCATAATAAGGTTAGGAGGATCCGTTTTCTCAGCTTATTGGGCTACATGGCGGCTACCTACGTCTGTTTCATCGTCTACCTATTCGTGTACAAGACTATTTCCCAAGCGCTGTCCTCAGCCTTCACCCAATACCCTGCTTACCAAGTAACAGCATTAACCCTCTTTAGCTCTACGGGGCAATACCTCTCCTATGCTCTAGCAGTATCTCTGGGGATTATGGTCGGAATTCTGCTTGAAGGTTCTATGCTATCAGGTCTCAAACACAGCATTGTGATGTTAGCTGCAGCTTTACTCTTCTTAGGGGGCTTCTCTCTTTGAAGGCGCAGTCAACGATAGTTGGAGAAGCCATGCTCGTAATACTGGCGATAGTTATCGCCGTAGCAATCAGTGTGTCAATTCAAAGCAATATATCAAGCTACATCAAGAAGTCAGAGCTTACAAGCATCCTGGTGGTTTCGCATAAGAACAGCAGCTTCGTAAACTTCCTCGTTTTCCACAATGGGGGCGACCCTGCAACCTTAATGGGCTCAGCATACTTCATCTTTGAAAACGGCTCCTCAACGTCTCCTCAGCTCACCATCCTATATGGCGGCGAAAGCCAATCATCTAGCGGCTCCTTTAAACTAGACAAGCCTTTCAAGTTTGGAGACGTCTTAATAATTGAAGTTAATTGTTCGAGCTACGATGAGGGGGTCTTATACCTAACAATCAGCGACTTAGACTCTGTTTTAGCTGATGTAGAGGTAGCTTGGCCTTGAAGAGTCTAGGGGTTTCGCCAGCTATCGCCGTGGCGGTAATCCTAGTCGCCTTAGTGACAGCAGCTTCCGTTATACACGCATATATAGTCCCCGAGGTGAGAAGGGAAATAATTTTCAATCACATGCGATACATCTCACATGAATTAAGTAGGCTTTATACAAGTGGGCAAAGCATAGTTAAGCTTTCAGCTGAAGGAATTCCCCTGTTTTCTCCAGCGGCTTCTCCAGGCTTCGTAGTGTCGCTAGGTGTAGAGGATCTGTGCATAAACATCACAGCGTACAACTTAACGCTGGAAAGCGAGCACACGCTTTGGCTACGTGATGCTGGCTTCATAAGCTTCGAAGAGCTGAACTCTGCTAAGCTTTGCATACCTGAGTTAACGTGCTCTACATCCGCTTACCTCGACTTTGGGACTGTTTCATACAGCTTGTCTTTAGAAGCTTTCAATTTATCTGCTATCTCGATAAGCGATGGCAACGTTAATGCACGTAACGAGACCTTCATAACACTCACCGTAGGCGTATCCACAGCCACAAGTACCTCATCTTACAACTTTACCGTTAGGAAAGGTGATGCGATATCCATAGATCTACTTGACCCGCTATTTAATGCGACAAGCGAGGTTCTATCCGCTAAGAACCTCAGCTTCAGCTTAGAAAACTGCTACCTATACATATCTTACATAAACACTACGTTATCAAATATCTCGCTACTAGCATGTGGCGGAATTAAGTATAGCTGTCCTGAGTCACAGCTTTCATATCTCATAACCCCCATAGGTTTGCTCTCCTCAGAGGCAGGCAACACCTCATTAGCTTCAACACCGCTGATCTACTGGTCGAGCGATGAACTGGTTGTGAGGTTCTACAACATAAGTGGAGTTGAAGAAGCTGTTGGCGGCGTAGGCTCTACAGTAATTTCATTTAAGGAACTCAACTCAATAAGCTACTCCGGCAACAGCTCTCACATAGTGCTTAATGTGACGTTTAGCGACAATCTACCGTTTAAAAACGCTTTATACCAAACCTACCTCATCTTATCTGAAAAAGCTCCAAACGGCATTGATGTGAAATGGTATTCTGATGGAGAGAGCTTTTCTAGCATATTGATTAGCGGAGATGTTTGCATAAGCTTAGAGGTTAAGAACGTGGTACCCTCCTTCTCCTAGCATCTCCTTGATGGAGAGACTAGAATACTTATTATACTGTTATTATTTCTCTTATTGTTGTTATAATGCATAGGGGTTTACGGTGTGGTATCGCGTGCAAGCGACTGGATTAGGCAAGCTTTAAGGGACTTGAATCACGCTGAGAAATCCCTAAATTTAGGGGATTATGAATGGGCTTGTTTTGCGTCTCAGCAAGCAGCTGAAAAAGCTGTTAAAGCGCTTTTTCAAAAGCTAGGGATTGAAGTATGGGGGCACTCCGTCTCCCACATGCTTGAGATGTTGCCTAGTGATGTCAAGCCTTCGGGCGACTTAATCGATAAAGCTAAGGAGCTTGATAGACATTACATACCTACCAGATACCCCAACCTTCACCCTGAAGGAGCCCCTCTAGACTACTATACTAGAAACGATGCTGAAAGGGCTGTTAGCTATGCAAGAGAAATCGTGGAATACTGCAAAAGTAAGGTTGTTTAAGCTAGACTACGAGCTAGTATTAAGCAAGCTTAAGGAGTATGCTCAACGTGCGTTGAAGAAGGGGGCTAAGGAAGTCATTTTAATAGGTTCATTGGCGAGAGGCAATTACACCGCCTTTTCCGACGCTGATGTCGTGATAATATCAGATAACGTTCCTCAGAGAGTTTTAGATAGGCTTACGATCTTCATGGACTCTACGCTGCCCATAGCCTTAGAGCCTAGGGTTTACACTACTCAGGAGTTTTTAAAGATGGCTGAGGAAAAGAGGAAGCTAGCTTGCGAAGTTGCTGAACACGGCATATTGCTAGCTGGTAGTGGAGAAGTTATCAAGAAGGCTAGGGATATCTTGCAAGGTAAGCGTTGAACCAACTTAGCTTTTTAACCTCTCTTGCTCTCGCTATATCACAATGTCGCGTAGAGCTCCAGAAAGCCTTGTTTGGCTGGTAACGTCTAAGTGCGTGTTAAACTGCAAGCACTGCTACGCGTCGTTATATAGGCTTGAAAGAGACTTGGATTTGCAAGATGTATTCAAGGTGCTCGAGGAAGCTGTTGAAATAGGCGTAGAACACGTACATTTTACCGGTGGCGAACCTTTACTGAGAAGTGATATACTTGACGTACTTGGACATGCCTTGAACCTAGGTCTTGAAGCTAGCTTATTCACAAACTTAATGATCTTAAACGAGGAGGTTGCTGAAAAGCTGTCTAAGCTTGAAATACCTATTTACACGAGCTTAGAGGGGCCGAACAAGGAGGTTTTTGAAGCTTTAAGAGGTCGCGGCACTTGGACCAGGTTTATTGAGAACTTCAAGACCTTAGTAAAAGCTGGTGTTAAACCTCACGTGAACATAGCAGTTTCTAAGCTTAACTGGATGTATGCCTCAGATTCTATCAAGAAAGCATTAGAACTTGGCAGCTCCTCCACCTCAATTATACCGGTTATGCCATCTGGCAACGCTCAAAAATTTAATACACATGTGGATTCGGCAAGCTTTGCCTATGCTTTAAGGCAAGTAGCCAGCGTAGCTGAAGAGCTGGGCATAGCTGTTGCTGTATGGTGTGCTCCTTTCGCTAAAGCTGTAGTTAATTCAAAGCGCTTAAGGTATGGTAACTGCAAGGACTGGGACGTTCTAGACATTACTCCATCTGGCAACGTTGTGGCATGTGACGTAATGGACTATAAGCTAGGCAACGTGGTTGAACATGGGCTACGAGGAGCGTGGCTTAGGCGATGCTCAGATCCATTGATGGAGAGAGCCCTAAACCCGCGTTTAAGACCTCCCTGTGACATGTGCTCCATAAGAAGCTGGTGTATGGGAGGATGCTATGCTAGAGCTTGGATAGCGTATGGTGATGTGGAAGCCCCAGACCCTCTATGCCCCATAGTAGCTGAAAGATGTTTACAGCATTAAAAGCTCAGCTTCTCTAAGCGTGTTCTTAATAGGGTCTACCTCTAGCCCAAGAGCTTCTAAAGCTGTGACGCCTAGCACAGCTAAGTCATCTTCTTCTCCAAAGATAACGGTTATCCCTCCTCTCCTACCCATAAGCTCAACTTCAGCTACCCCAACGTCTCTCTCCACGAACCCGCCAAAAGCCCTAAACCTTCTCCTCTCAACAGGTCTCATCCCAATATCTTCTAACAGCTTCTTAGGGACAACGGTATAGACAGCTCCTATATCAACAACGCCCTCTACGTCAACAAACTTACTCACATCTCTCGGGTTATAGACTCTAAAGAAGACCTTAACAACACCCAAGTAGCAGACACCGCTTAACACTTGAGCTGAGAACGATATAATAGTTTAATGGTTTAAAAGAGTTTTGTGGTTCTCAAATGTCTGTTAAGAGCTTAACGATGTCTTTAAGCTCGCCAAACCTTGCAGGGCTTCCATCCGGCTTCCTAAAAGCTTCTACGGTTATGAAATTGAGCTTAACTGGCTTACTTCTAGCAGCTTTTACGAAAGCCTGAATTAGCTGAGATTTTTCAGATGGTGTCACATGCTCCTCTACCCAATGATCTCTAACAATACAGTCGTAGACATGTGCTCCGACGGTTTTCCTATCGAGAGCTTTAAGCCAACTTTCAACTAGCTCGTTTACGTCTACGTCACGTCCTCTTCTAGCAGCATACGCATAGGCGTGTCCGACATCAAAGCAAAACCTAACATCGTCGAAACGCTCGAGGACGCTGACAACCTGGTCTACGGTAACCATGAAGTGTGCAGGGTCGTTCTCAATAACGATCTCCATGCCAACTTTCGATGCAGCTTTTAACACCTCCTTAAGCGAAGATGTAGCAGCCTCAACGAATAGGTCCTCATACCCTTCCACTTGGTCAACCGCTTGGTCGGTCGACAGGTGAAGTATGAAGTAAGTAGGGTAGATTTCGCCTGCAGCCTCAACGACGTCGATAACGTAGCTCACGGAAGCCTCCCTAACACATCCTATTGGAGAGGAAAGCTTAACATCACGCCAACAGCCGTGAAAAACCATGTCTAAACCGAGCTTTTTAGCTTCAGCTACAATAGCCTTAGGCGTTTCACGATCTGGAAGAGGCCATGGATAGTCTAAGCTAAGCTCAACATAGCTGAAGCCAGCTTCAAAAGCTTCAAGCATCTTCCTTCTCCAACTTCTCCGGTCACCAAGCCACATGGGAAAGCCTACAATCGCCATGGTTAGGACGCCCTATAAATAAACAACATACCTTTGCTCTAAGATAATGCCATTTAAGCCTTATCGAAGGACTTATTAATAAGAATAATGAATGTACAAAAAATGACAATAATGTCTCACATAGGTGATTATAGTGTCTGGAGAAAAGAAGATTGAAGACTTTTACGGCGACTATGCTACACTGACAGTACCCGCAGAAGAGCGAAGATCAACGTTAAACTTGTTCATGGTCTACATGGGCGTCTTAGCTGTTGTTGCAGCTATATTCGCTGGATCAGGCTTAGCAGCTATGTATGATGTCAGCACAATGCTACACGTAGCCTTAGCAGGAAACATAGTGTTAGGCATTTTCGGGGCTTTGACGGCGTATCCTGGAGGCGTTACTAGAGCAAACACCTACATGTTGCTACGATATCCACTTGGAAGAGTTGGAGCTATGATAGGAGCACTGATCATAGCTGGCATATCATGCGGTATTTTATGGTTTGCTGTAGAAACTTGGCTCTTCGGCTTGACGACAAGTGTGATATATCCGGGACATTGGCTTACAAGTATAGCTGCAGCATCAATATGGGGGGGCATACTTATGATGATCACTGCCTACATGGGGTACAGGAGCATATCGATATTAAGTTATATAACCGTGCCATTTTGGTATGTGCTCTGCATAATAGGCTTCTTCTCAGCATTAGACTTTTCAGGTGTGAGCTATCAAGCTATGTGGCAACTAGGTCCAGAGCAGATGGCCCCGATAGGAACTGGAATAACATATGTGATAGGATTATACGCTGCTGGCTGCGTAATAACATCTGATGTCTCAAGATATGGTGTTAAGCCATGGTCTGGAAGCTTAGCATGGGCTCTTCACGTAACCATATTCATGACCACTTTGCTCTTTATAGGAGGAGTAATGACTTTAGCCACTGGAAGTCCCAATGTCATCGTAGCTATAGCTAACATAGGCTTAGGAGCTGGCGCATTGTTATTAGCGATTTTAGGACAGTGGACTACAAACGATAATAACCTATGGAGCGGTTCGTTAGCGTTTGTGAACGTTTTCCCGAAGTTTAAGCGAGGGACATGGGTGCTGATATTAGGTGTCATCGGCACCTTCATAGCAGGCATATGGGCAGGCGTCTACGGGATGAGCCTTGACCCATTTATAGCCTTTGGAACAATGCTGGGATGTTTCATACCACCTGTTGGAGGAGTTTTAATCGCTGACTTCTACATCTTTAGAAGATTTGTACTCGGGATAAAGGACCCAGCTCAGCGATACAAATTTGGTCCAGGTACAAAATATGGTGCTATAAATGTTCCAGGAATCATAGCCTTATTTGTTGGAGGATTCATAGGCTGGTTAACGACATTACCAAACTACGCCTTTGGGGTTCCAGCACTAAACGCTATCTTTGCTAGCATAATCCTATACTTAGTGCTGATAATACTAATGCATAAAGCTGGCATAAGATACGAAGTTGGCACGTGGATTGAGAAGGAAACAGGCTTCTAAGGTGATGCCCATGGAGGCTGAGATCGCGAAATTTAGAAGAGAAAGTGAGCTTTCAATAGCTATAATGCTGGTCTTAGGCGTTATAACGCTTATCTTAGCTCCATTAACAGGACATTATAGAGGGTTTTACCTCTGCTTGGCTCTCGGGTTGATAATAGTCATAGCTTCAGGAGCTTACCTACCAATTATACACGTCAAGAAGGCTACTTCTCTAAGGGAGCTCGCAATACCAGCTATGCAGAGCTTATGGGTATCAACGTCTATGGGGCTAGGCTACGTAGTAACAGCTTTAGCGGAATACTTCAAGATAGTCTTGCCAATAGCGGCGACGCTCTTCATAATAGGCTGGGTTATACTGCTCTTCGGGCTTTACAGGCTAATATACATAAGCAAGAAAGCTGGCGTACCATTAGCCATATAGCCCCATCAACATCTCTTCATCAACTCTCCCTATTTTTGGTATTAACGCTTAAGAAGAATTATAGTTTCTTTAGAGCAGTAAGAAGAGGTTTTTGATATGCGCTTGTTAAACAAGGAATCGGTTGAGGACATCGCCATAGGGGCAGCGATATTGGGTACTGGTGGCGGCGGAGACCCCTATATAGGGAAGATAATGGCTATGAACGCTATTGAAGAAGAGGGGCCTATAACGCTGTTAGACCCATCTGAAGTCCCAGACGACGCGCTTATAATACCTACTGCTATGATGGGTGCTCCTACAGTGCTTGTTGAGAAAATTCCTAGGGGCGATGAAATCTTAGAAGCTTTAAGAGCTTTAGAAAGAAGGTTCGGCAAGAAAGCATATGCCACGATATCTTGCGAAGCTGGCGGGGTGAACTCGACGGTACCATTAGCTGTAGCGGCGAGGCTTCACATTCCCGTCGTAGACGCCGATGGCATGGGAAGAGCCTTCCCGGAGATCCAGATGGTCACTTTCCACCTCCACGGGATAACAGCATCCCCCATGGCTATGGCAGATGAGAAGGGCAATGCAGTCTTGATAGAGGCAATAGACAACTACTGGGTCGAGAGGATTTCGAGAGCTGTAACAGTGGTCATGGGCGGATCGGCTATGATAGCGCTATATCCGATGACAGGCGCACAAGTTAAGGAAGCCGCTATCCCAAGGACGATAACCTTAGCTGAACAACTAGGAAGAACGGTTAGGGAAGCTAGGGAGAAAAAGAAGGACCCAATAAAAGAAGTCCTCAAGATCGTTAACGGATTTGAGCTTTTCAAAGGCAAAATAGTTGATGTTCAGAGAAGAACAGTAGCTGGGTTTGCGAGAGGAGAAGCCAGGTTAGAAGGCATAGATGAATATAAAGGAGATGAGCTGATAATACGCTTTCAGAACGAAAATCTGGTTGCCATTAGAAATGGCAGAATCATAGCTTCAGTCCCAGACTTAATAACAGTCCTTGAAATAGAAACTGGACTACCTATAACAACTGAAGGGCTAAAATATGGCTATAGAGCTGTCGTTGTAGGAATACCATGTCATCCAAAGTGGAGAACACCAGAAGGTCTCGAGACTGTAGGTCCAAAGTACTTTGGATATGACATAGAATATGTACCCATTGAGGAGAGGATGAGGGGATACACATGAGCTTAAGAATAGGCATTGACGTTGGAGGGACTCATACAGATGCCGTCATCTTAGATAAAGACAACAAGCTTGTAGCAGCCTATAAGACGCCCACAACACCTGACGTGACCACTGGTATCATAAACGCTCTTAACGGTGTATTAAGAGAAAGCGGCGTAGACCCATCAGAGATTAGAGCAGCGATGCTCGGAACAACGCATTGTACAAATGCGATAGTTGAGCGTAAAAGACTAACTAAAGTCGGCGTCTTGAGGCTTGGGAAACCAGCAACCTTAGCTGTAAAACCTCTTACAACATTTCCAGAAGATCTAAGGAAGGTTATAGGCAACGTCTGGAGAATAATACCTGGCGGGCACGAATACGATGGCAGAGAAATAAGCCCACTAGATGAAGGCGAAGTCGAGAAATTTGCTGAAGAAGCTGTTAAACAAGGCGTTGAAGCCATAGCAATATGTGGCGTTTTCTCACCAGTGAACCCAGATCACGAGAAAAGGGCGTATGAAATATTGGCTGAAAAACTTGGCTCGAGAATCCCGATAACGCTTTCACATGAGATTGGCAGCATAGGGCTAATTGAAAGGGAAAACGCAGCGATATTAAACGCAGCTGTAGTCAAAGTAGCTGAGAGCGCAATAGATGCTTTCGTTAAGGCGATGAAGGAAGCTGGTATTGAAAAAGCTAAGCTGTACTTAACTCAAAACGACGGTACGCTGATGTCAGTAGAGTATGCTAAACGCTATCCAATTAGGACAATAGCTTCAGGCCCAACAAACAGCATTAGAGGAGCAGCTTTCTTAACAGGCTTAACTGATGGCGTAGTTGTCGACATAGGTGGGACAACAACCTTAGTAGGCATGATAGTTAAAGGCTTTCCAAGGGAATCGGCAATAGCCGTTGAAATAGGAGGAGTTCGCACGAATTTCAGGATGCCAGACTTAATATCAATAGGATGTGGCGGCGGAAGCTTGGTTAAGGTACTTGATGGAGGTATAGAAATAGGTCCTGAAAGCGTTGGCTACGAGCTAACTACTAAGGGCATAGCGTGGGGAGGAGATACCTTAACTACAACAGACATCGCCTTAGCGGGAGGCTATGCCAAAATCGACGACCCTAGAATCAACTTAGATAGGCTAAAGCACCTAGATCCCGATTTAGTAAGCAAAGCTATAGCGAAGATAATTGAAAGAGTTGAAGGGTGTATCGACAAGATCAAGACGAGCCCGGAGCCTGTACCAGTAGTCTTGGTAGGTGGTGGTGGAATAATATTGCCTCCATACTACTATGATAAGCTTAAAGGCGTTTCAAAGGTAATACGCCCAGAACACTTCCAATACGCCAATGCCATCGGAGCAGCCATAGCGCAGGTAAGCGGTGAAATCGATAGGGTATTTTCATTAGAGCGCATGAGCAGGGATGAAGCGATTAAGACGGCGAAGGAGATGGCTATAAACGAGGCAATAAAAGCTGGCGCTAAGCCCGATACCGTTGAAGTAGTCGATATCGAGGAAATACCATTAGCTTACCTACCTGGCAATGCCGTGCGAATAAGAGTAAAAGCCTGTGGGAAGCTCATCATATAGCCTTTTCTAAATCCTCCACTTACCCCTTTCCATCAAAACCTTGCCATCAGCTATTAGCGTAGGCTTAGTGATAATACCGTCTAAGTGTACTCCGGCTACGGTTTTTCCACCTATGGTGCTGTTATCGCCAAAGGCTATGTGAACAGTTTCGAATACCTTTTCATCTTCCAATACGTTGCCCACGATTTTAGCAGCTGGGTTGCATCCAACACCTATCTCAGCTACGTTAAACGCCTCCCTCCTACCTACAGACTTCAAGACCTCCTCAAGCTTCTTAGCTTCCTCAGCTCCTTCAAAGCTGACAGCGTATCCGTTTTCAACAACCACCCTTACTGGCTTACTTATCTGTCCTACCCCTGAAATTGCCCCGTCAAAGACTATGACTCCATCAGCAGATCCCTCTACAGGGGCTATGAAGGCTTCCCCAGCAGGTAAGTTGCCAAAAGCGCCTTTTTCAGTAAAAAGCCCAGTATCCCTTAAGATAGGTCTTCCCTCAACAGACATCTTAACATCAGTTCCTAAGTCGGTGATAACCCTAACCTCTTTAACATCCTCTAGCGCAGCCGCCATTTTCTCAACATAGCCCTTAACTACGTTGTAATCTATGGTCATCGTCTCCAAAAACATTTCAACAGTAATGCCCGGCATGGTAGCTCCGCGAGCACCAGCTTCTGTAGCTCTTCTCCTAGCTGCTGTATGCGTTAAGCTAAACTTCGTAGGGGCGACGTAGACATCCACGTGTCTCCACATCTCGGCAATAGGCTCTGGGGGCTCTTCTCCATGCCTACTCCTAGGCTTAATAACGGCGAGAATGGTCTCAGCTCCAACCTCACTGCCAGCCTTAGCCAAAGCTCTCCCAATAACCTCTTTCTCAAAATCAGTTATTACCAGAAACTTTTCACCAGATTTAACCCCCAAGTTAACCCTAACTACATTAAGAGCAACCCTATACAAAGACTCCTCTAAGCTCACTATCTTACACCTTAAAGACTCTAAATCCTTGTCTTAACTTAAAAGAGTAGCTACAGGTTATTTATGAGCCTAGGAAATGAAGCTGTTAGAAGACTAGAAAAATTTCGAGGTATGGAAAAAGCTATGGTTAAGACGGTATCTGTTAAATGTGCTAAATGCGGTCAGGAAATCTTCAGGTATCTCAAGCTTAGCGACGGGCATCTATGGCATTGCTGGAAGCCCAGGATCATGAGAGATTACAGCGTTAGAGAGGGAAACGTCGTTAAGTGTCCATGCGGCAACATCATAGGCTATGACGTGGGCATATACATTAAGCTAAGACAAAAAGCTTTTACGTGGTGAAGCTAGCTCTTAGCCTCCTTCTCCTTTTCTGTAAGCTCAAGCCATTTTCTCAAAGCAGCGCTAACAACTTCACTGAACGTCAGCCCACGCTTTATAGCAGCTATCTTAACCTCCCTCCACAAGTCTTCAGCTATGCTAATGCTTGTCTTAACAGTTTTAGTCAAAGTCTCGCCGGTCTTCTCGACAACACCTCCCTTTCTCTCTTCAGACATGTGACCACCTCCACTCCCAGATTTCTAAATGCTTAGATATAAAAGTTTCTGGGTTTTTTCATAAACTTCGTTAAACCTTTTATGTGCGTTTCGCGTATGCGTATTTCACAAACGTTTTTAAAAGCTCATACAGAACTCTATTTTAGGTGTAAGTGTGCTTAAGAAGCCTTGCAGAGTTCTCATACCATCCTATGAGCCTGGGACGCTGGACTCTAAGATTTATCCACATTGGAAAGACGCTGAGGTTTTTGTTCAAGTCGAGTTTGACGATAATCGCATATATGAAGTAAAGAAGCATAAGCTTTCATCTGATGACCTGATAATAAACATAGTTAAAAGAGAGAACATCGCTTACGTGATAACATATTCGCTAAGCATACGCGCCCTTGAACTTCTCCAAAAAGCTGGTGTTAAAGTGCTTTCACCGCTTGAAGCCGTATCAACCGTAGGAGAAGCTATAGATAAGTTTAGAAAATGTGACCTAGCTGTTGTGAAGTTGAACAAGACGCCTATGAGCACTATAGAAGAGCTTTGTAGTCCTTAAATAAGTCGGCAACTTTACCTTTTAAGGGCGTCATGTAAATAAAGTAGTTGTAGTTCTTTTTCTTGCTAGTTTCTAAGATCTAGCACGAAGTAGTGCTGGAAGTGACACGTAGTTGAAGTTCAAGGGGGCCTACGGCATATACTTTTGCTCAAAGGTGGGTGAAGAGGTTGCTTGGATTTTCATACCCCTCTTAGGTGTGGAGCTAGGCTTATCCTACCTTGAGATAGGCGTGGTTATGGCTGCTTACCAAATAGGCAACGCTCTATCATACTCGTTTTTCGGCTGGCTTTCAGACACCCTTAACAGGAGAAAACCCTTCATAGTCTTAGGGTGTTTTCTAAGCACGTTAGCTATGTACTCGCACTTGTTGATTAGCGATCTGCCATCAATGCTCTTCGCCAGGACTTTTGCAGGTCTTGCTCTAGGAGCTGCCATATACCCTCTCGTAGCTTACGTATCCTCCTCTAAAGGGTATGAGCGCTTCATAAGCTTATTAAACGCTGCTGGTTCAGCAGGCTGGCTCGTAGGCAGCTTAATAGCAGGCTCGCTTTCAGAATATGAGCTAATCTTCAAAGCCGCTTTAATCTGCTTCGCTGCAGCCTTAGTTCTCTCATTATTAATTGAGGAGAGCACTGAAATCTCTGTACGTGATAAAGCGAAGGTTAGCTTTTTAGAAGTTGTTAAGAGAGGTAAGTGGCTTTACACATCCTACTACTTAAGGCATTTCGCAGCTAGCAATATCTGGGCTGTTTTCCCCATCTTCCTAGCAAATTTGGGAGCTAACAAGTTTTGGATAGGTATTCTCTATTCATTAAACTGCGGTGTACAAGTGTTTTCCATGAACTTAGCTGGCTACTTAGCTGAGAGGTTAAAAGTTGAAAAGCTGCTAGTGCAAGCTGGCATAGGCTTATCCACACTAGTTTTCACAGCTTACTGGCTTGCCACAAACTATCTCCAGCTAATACCAATTCAGGTGATGTTGGGCTTTGCTTGGGGCTTTCTATATACTGGATCGCTAATCTACTTAGTTAGGAGAAACCCTGTTGAAAGAGCTACAGCAACAGGTTTCCTAGGCTCAACAATATCAATTGCCTCCATAACAGGGTCTTTCTTAGGAGGAGTTATAGCAGAGGTTTTAACGCCTTCAGGCAACGCGCTCGTCGGAGCGTTGATAGCGATGAGCGCTTTACTAATATCTCTTAAGCTTTAGCTACTTTTTCCGCGTCTTCTTAGCTGGCTTTTCCTCAGCCACTTCATATGTCTTGACGCCAACACCTATAAGCTTCCTAAATATGGAGTCCACAAACTTAACATGATAGCCCCTTTGTCCAACGAAAGGTCCAAGTCCTTCACTATCTACGCTGACTGCTAACATTGGTCCAGCAAAGTCTACATCGACTATATACTTGTAAACCCACGATACGGGGTGAATCGCTCTAATCCAATTTCTAAAGTCAAGCTGCATTTCAATAGTCCTTAACCTAAGCTGGGTTTCCTCCTCAATCTTCTTGATGCGCTCCCCCTCCTTACCTATAATTCTCCCGAGATGTCCCTCTTTCACTATTATCAAGGCGTCTGGAACGTGTTCTCCTCGAATCTCATACCTCTCCTTATCTTCTCTAAACTCAATTACCGTTACAATGTCTGCATCGGGGGCGTTAAGCCTAGCTGATTCGAGAATTTTAAGCTCGCTTTCGCTAAGCCTGCGCTTTCTCATCTTAGTCTCAAGTAAAAGCCTAATCCCCCTCTTAGCTCCTGGTCTCACAATGTCCTTAAGCCCTAAGTCAATGACCTTAGCTTTAGGCTCACTCATCAATATATCGCGTATTAAAGTAGCTCCATCACCTTCAACTCCTGGAACTCTTTGAAAAACAGGGTCCCCTGCTACAATGAACTTAGCATCGTGCCCGATTCTCATCAATATCTCACATGCGCTTTCAGGCTGAATTGACTGAGCGTCGTCTAGGAAGATCACTGAGTTGTCAAATGTCCTGCCTCTTAAGAAGTGGGTGTCCACGAAAATTACCTTGTTTTCGCGCATGAGCTTCTCAACATCGCCCCAAGACATGAAGCCAGATAGTATATCCTGCATGTATGCTGAAGCCATTCGCGTATACGTCTCACTGCCTATGTCAGCAACTTGTATTTCACGACCACTAACCACGTCTATTAAAGGCTTGCAAATCAAAAACCTCTGATATTCGCCCTCCATGATAGCTGAAATCCCGTATGCTATAGCTAACAAGCTCTTACCCGTACCTGTTGGGCCGAAAACGCCTACTACATCGTACTCATCTGACTTAAGAGCTTCAACGAGTTCCTCTTGACCCTTTGTAGCGGGCTTAACTTTATCCCCTAACATTTCAAAATCAAGATATCAACAGCTTTTTAAAAACTTTCACCACACTTCTCAAAGCGCCTGTCCCCTAAGCTGCTACTCAATAGTGGTTTTGGCATATGCGTAAGTGGCCAATATTGTGAAAGCTAAAGCGTATGATAGTAAAATGGAGAGGCTATGAGCTGGAGCAAAGTATGAAACGCCAGTTAACGAGTAGCGGGCGAGGTCAACACCATACGTTACAGGGTTTAATGAAGAAGCTATTCTCATCCAATCTGGCATTGTCTTAAGCGGGTAGAATGTGTTACTTAAGAAGAGCATGGGCATGGCAATTAACATGTTGATCAGGTGAAAGCCTTCAAAGCTCTTAATCCTAGAAGCTATGGCTATGCCAAGCCCAGAGACAGTTAACGCGGCGAGAAGCGACGCTAATAACGCTACGAAAGCTCCTTCAAGCCTCAAAGATGGGACGACAACGTAGGAGGCAGCTAGTACCAGAGCGGCCTGAGCCAAAGCCACAGTAGAATCCCCTAATGCTCTGCCAAAAATAGAAGCTGCTCTTGGAACAGGAGCTACCAATATCTCCTTCAAAAAGCCAAACTCCCTATCCCAAATAACTGATATCGCTGAGAAAAACGCTGTGAAAAAGCTGCTCATAACAACTATCCCCGGCGCCATGAAGGTTATGTAGCTTAAGCCTCCAAAAACCTCTCTTATAAGCTGACCTCTCAAAGCTGAGGAAAAGCCAACCCCTATGAATATGAGCCACATGATTGGTTGAAGAACGGAGCTTATGAGCCTAGACCTCATCCTCACAAAGCGTATAATCTGGCGATACCACATAACATAAATTGCCACATGCCACGAAGTCACCTAAACCTCCCCCTCATTCTAGCTCTGAAAAATTCGAAATCACTAGCCTCCTCATCTCGAAGCCCTCTACCAGTTAAGTTGAGAAACACGTCTTCCAGCGTAGGCTCGCTGTAAAAAGCCTCTACAACCCTAATCCCCGCTTTTTCAGCTAAGGAGACTGCTTGCGGCAAAGTTTCATGCGCGTTTCTCACTGTAAAAGACACAGTATCGCGTCCAATAAGCTTAGGCTGAGAAGCTAAGCCTTCCTTAATCAACAAGTTGATTAACAGGTCAGCTTTAGACGACACTCGTAGATAAACTACGTCGTTGCCAACCTGTTGCTTAAGATCTCTTGGAGAACCACACGCTATAATCTTGCCCTTATCAATTATAGCCACTCTATCACAGAGCTTTTCAGCTTCATCCATGTAGTGTGTCGTCAAAAATATCGTAACACCCCTCTCCTTCCTCAAGCCTAAGATGTAATCCCAAACTCTAGCTCTTGTTTGAGGATCCAAGCCCAAGGTAGGTTCGTCTAAAAACAAGATTTCAGGCTCGTGAACTAAAGCCGCAGCAAGCTGAAGCCTCCTCAGCATCCCCCCACTATACTTCTTAACTTGCACACTCTTCCAATTTTCAAGCTCAATAAACTTCAGCAGCTCAGAGATCCTATCCCTAAGCTCCCTCCAAGATATTCCATGTATAAGCCCATGAAACCACATATTCTCCCAGCCAGTTAACTCCCTATCAAGCGTTACATCTTGAAACAACACGCCTATCCTCTTCCTAACCTCATCAGCTTCCTTGACGACATTGAAGCCAGCTACCCTAGCAAAACCTCTTGTCGGCTTCATAATAGTCGTCAACATGTTGATAGTAGTAGTCTTGCCAGCGCCGTTCGGCCCTAGGAAGCCGAAGATCTCTCCTTTACGTACGCTAAATGAAACGCTATCCACGGCTTTAAGGCCGTTAAACACCTTAGTCAACTCAACAGCTTCAATAACCTCCAACTAAGACACCGCGGGCTTCGTACGCGTAAAGCTATAGCTAGCCCGATAAGAACAGCCATCTCTTTAAAGCTAACTGAAGTTGCAAAATCTTGCTAAATGGCTACTTACTTATTAGGTGTCCTAGCGTACGGTGTGATAAGGGCTTTCGCTTTTCTGCGGTTAAGTTCTTCTTCAAGAAAGCTCACAGCTCTGTGGTTGACAATTTTTCTAATAACCTCAACTAGTATGGTGATAGCGAGCCTAGCAAATGGGTGGCTCCCCCTGCTGTAGTCTCGCGCAAGCACATGCATCCAGCGAAGGTTATGTCTCCATACAGCTTTGTAGAGCTCAAAATGATACCACTCAGCATCTTCTATAAATCTCATCGGCTTAGCTTTTTCCATGCCCCCTCCCATTGGGACATACAGCAAGGGGGTTATCAAGCTCTTATAGTGGTAAAGCCTTTCAACAAGCTCGACAGTCTTAATGACATCATCAGCGCTCTCCCCAGGAAGATTTACTATCAAGGTGGCGCAGGGAACCCAATTGTTGTCAGCAGCTATGGAGAAAGCTTCTTCGACGACATCAGGCCACTCACTCGGCTTAAACGGATAAGGTTTCATATGCATATGCTTTTCAATAAGCCTCGGGCTACCAGTTTCAATGCCTGTCTGAAAACCCAACCAATGGGTGCTGTCAAGCTCTAGAATCTCAGATATTTGCTCAACAGTGCGTCTGTTAGCAGCCATGGATGATAAGGCTGCGTGGCTTATGCCGACACCCTTAACTCCTTCGACAGCCTTAACCTCGCTAAAAAGCTTGATGACCTTTTCGTGGTCCACATCGAGGGTATAGCTGCCATACCTTAGCACGTCTTCCGCATGTAGGCATATGCTTCTTTGACCAAAGTTCACGTTGACCTTAACGTCATGTATTATATCCTCAAGCTTGCGATGTCTAAGCTTCCTCAAGGTGGGCATGCAAAAGCGACACCCCTTGCCACAGCCTCGAGAAACCTCGACAACTCCGCCTACGGTAGCTCCTCTAAGCAGAGGAATCTGATCTTCATCTGGATACTCACTAGGGCGAATATTGATGATAGCTGGCGTCTCAATACCGTCACCGTACAGAATTTGCTTTACAAGCTTAGGAAAGAATAGCTCCGCCTCTCCTACCACTACGATATCTATTCCGAGCTCCTCCATTTTCTTAGGCGTG
>Ga0180301_10000855_pt1 | contig 24026 bp, 29 predicted proteins | sample GuaBasSediGuay16_FD_121797 | JGI IMG/M metagenome (GOLD analysis project Ga0180301, IMG submission 121797) | Subseafloor sediment microbial communities from Guaymas Basin, Gulf of California, Mexico - Guay16, Core 4569-2, 12-15 cm | ecosystem: Environmental > Aquatic > Marine > Hydrothermal...
AGAGTATTCGGGATGAAGATAGAAGACATCTTCATCTACAAGGAAGAGGAAGAAGACGGTAATTCCGACACAGCATCCAAAAAATAAGCCCTAAGAACATGGCATCTTCAAACTAATATTTTTTTATCAACCATCTCGGTTGATATAGATATACATAATTTCTAGAACATCCATGTATAATATATAATATAGTATTTAGGTAATTACTGTGAATGGTGGTTGTTATGTCGTGTAAACCAGAGGAGCTATTAGATTTCTTAAAGAGTAGAAGGAGTATTAGAAAGTTTAAACCCACTCCTGTTCCAAAGGACTTAATCCAGAAGATATTGGATACAGCACGGTATGCTCCTAGTGCAGGTAATAGGCAGCCATGGAGATTTATTGTAGTAGATGATCCTAGTATTAAGGAGCAGCTCGCAAACGTACATCCATGGGCTTGGCCTCTAAAAGAAGCTCCTCAAGCAATTGTCGTTGTTTCCGACAAGAACGTCTCTCCAGTCTCATACCTAGTTGATGGAGCTAATGCCACTATATACATACAGTTGGCAGCACACGCACTAGGATTAGGGACCGTCTGGCTCCAAACCCTAAGGAATATTGAGGATATACAGAGAATCCTTAACCTACCAGAGAACCTAGTGCCTGTAGCTATGCTAGCGATAGGATATCCCGATGAACAGTCAAAGCCTAAGGAGAGACTACCTTTAGAGGAACTCGTATACTATAACAAGTATCCTCAAAAGTAAGAACGTCTCTAGGTAAAAACTAGATTGAGACAATCTTTTTTACAATCCTTTATATCATCTTTGTCTCGGCTTAAAACCATACAGTAGAGATAATTTTATAGACTATGATAAGGCTGAAGTTTGATCCTTTAGAATGGATGACAAGGGTTAAGATGGTAAAAAACCCTTAATTAAGAATAAAGGGGAAGAAGCGGATATAGCAATAGGATCTAAGGATGGTCTTGAGAAGCATTCTATCCCTATATTCCAGGTGTTATTATGGCAGGGAAGATATGCCTAGAATTTAGGGGCCTGTTATCCCGTTACTTTGGCGATACTGTGTGTACAGATGTTGAGGACTGTCCCAGTATAAAAGATGTTGTGATTAAACTGGCTTTTGAACGCGGAGTCCCTCTGGATCATGGATACTTGTTGTTTTCGGTCAAAAACAATTATATTGATCCGGAGACTAGTGTCTGTAGTATCGAGTCTTCAAAGATCGTTGTTCACTACGTGTATTTTGGAGGATGATCCTCGACTATAAATATAATGTCCTATAAATATGTATTATAATTTCTGAGGTGCCTTAGTTATGTCTAAACAAATGATATGGATATTGCGTGATTATGAAAAATGTAGTGGCTGTAGACTATGTGAGATAGCTTGTTCGCTCAAACATGAAGGCGTGATATGGCCTGAGGCATCACGTATCAAGGTTTTCGAACTAGTCCCCGGGATCACTGTGCCTCATTTATGTGCACAGTGCCCAGATTATCCCTGTGTTAAATCATGCCCAACGAAGGCTCTAAGCATTGATAAGGAGACAGGAGCGGTGATAGTGGATGAAGGTAAGTGTACTCTATGTGGCGCATGTATTAAGGCTTGTCCGGGTAGAGTGCCGAGGATTGTTAAGGGTAAGAGTGCCGTGCTCATCTGCGATCTTTGTGGTGGTGAACCAGAGTGTGTTAAAGTGTGTGAAAAAGTAGGGTTTGGCGCGTTAAAGACAATCTCTCGTCCTACAACAAGTATAATCATGCATTATGCTAAGACCCCTGAAGAAATAGCCAAGCCTCTTGTAAAGAAGGTTCTCGGTATTGAGCCTGAAAAGGTGATGTAGAATGCCTCACGGGTTCTGGGGTAGGCTTCTTGAAGTAGATTTGACTAGTGGTAAAAGCCGTGTCATTGATATCGACCAGAAGATTTATAGAATGTTTATAGGAGGGCGAGGTCTAGCTACATGGCTTTTATGGAGTCGTCTAGGCGAGAGATGGGAAGAAATAGATCCATTAGGCCCAGAGAATATGTTGCTGGTTCTCACAGGCCCTCTTACAGGCTATTATCCTGGTGCAAGAGTTTGCATATCTGGCAAAAGCCCCCAAAGCAATGGTGTCATAGGCTCTACTCTAGCAACAGAAGTAGCAATAGAACTTAAAGCAGCCGGATATGATGGCATCATAGTCACGGGCGCTTCTAAAGATCCGGTGTATTTATACATAGAGGATGATAAGGTTGAGATACGTGATGCTTCCAGGATCTGGGGTAAGGGCTCTAGGGAGACATGGAAGCTTATTATGGAGGACACAAAACCTGATCACGCCAAGACCGGGGCTATAACACCACCAGCTTTCATCTACATAGGGCCTGCCGGAGAGAATTTAGTGAGAACAGCAGTAGTTATGTCTAAATGGAGTCATGCAGCAGGTTATGGCGGCTACGGGGCTGTCATGGGTTCTAAGAAGCTTAAGGCTATAGTGGTTAAGGGGCATAATCCTTTACCAAGAGTCTCTAAGCCAGACCAGTTTAAGGAATTATTCCGTAAAGTTGTAGAACAGCTCTTAAATAGACATGGTATGAGGGCATGGGGTACTGCTCAATCACTTTGGAGTGTCGGATATGACTTGAGTGCTGAGCCTATAAGGAATTGGCAGGAAGAATGGCATGATGTAAGAGAATTTAGCCAGTTTGAGCTCGAGCGTAGAATATGGAGGAGGAGATATTGGAGCGATTGGGGCTGCCCTACAAGCTGTCTAAAAGTTAGCTGTGTTAAAAAGAACGGTGAAGTATACTTTACCGATGCTCCCGACTATGAAATGGGGGCGTATCTAGGCTCTAATCTAGGCGTATTTAATCCTGAAGACGTTACTTATCTGACGGCCTTAGCCGATGAACTGGGATTGTGTGGTATACAGACAGGCAATGTCATAGGCTTTGCATTCGAGCTATATCAGCGCGGAATACTAACCAAGGATGACGTGGGTTACGAGCTTAAATGGGGCGATGCCGATGCGATCGCTAGGGTTCTTGAAGACATAACTTATCGTAAAGGCATAGGGAAGATTCTCGCTGAAGGCACATATCGCGCAGCTCTAGCGATCTCGAAAATGAAGGGTGTAGACGTGCTCAAGTATGCCGTGCAAGTTAAGGGAGTAGGCGTAGGTGCTCACGGGATAAGAAGTGGGAAAGACTATCCAGACCTACATGCATATGCCTCTAGCGTACAGGGAGCCGACCATACATCAGTGGCTCCAGAGAAGGATGCTGTATTCTATGATAGTGCAGTAATCTGTTGGTTCAATGGAGTTGACTGGGATACCATGATAGCATTACTAAATGCTGTTACCGGGTGGAATGCAACACACGAGGAGATACAGAACGAGATAGGGGTGCGAGTGCTAACACTACAACGTATACTATTGCTTCTGGGAGGGCCAGACGTATTCTGGGATCCAAGAATCCACGATGATAATCCGCCAAGATTCTATGAGCCTCTTCCAAGCGGCCCATACAAGGGCAAGGCGGCTGATAAGAGAGAGATGGAAGAAAAGAAGCGCGAGTACTATAAGGAACTTGGATGGGACGAGCTAGGAATACCATTAGAAGAAACACTTGAAAAGCTAGGAATTAAGAAAGCTGTACGCGAAGTCCGGAGAATTAAAAAGAGACTAGGAATAAGTACTTGAACAACTAGCTATTTCTACTAAATCTTATTATTTTCTTTAGCCTAACTTCTTTATCCTGGTGAAACTTGGATGAGCTCTTATACCTGTGAATGCTTTCCTGAGATCGTCAGTAGTAGGGTTAGTATTAGATTATTTAAACCAGATTCTGTTCCCGACGACGTCTTATTAGAGATAATCAAGTCTGGCATCAATGCCCCTTCAGCAGGCAATGGGCAGCAATGGTTTTTCATAATCGTTAAGGATGCTGAAAAAAGAAAAGCCATACATAAACTGCTTTTAAATGCTCATAGGCTTTATGCTGAAAAAGTATTAAGAGACCCTATGCCCCGCGAAAAAGTCGATAAATGGATGAAGAGAATAATCCAGGGAATGTATCTTGCCCCAGTTTATATCGCCGCATACATAGATCTTAGGGATAGATTGTATAAAGACGAGTTCTATGACCTAGAGAAAATGTGGGCAATCCAAAGTATTTCAGCTGCAATAGAAAACATGCTTTTAACAGCACAAGCCCTTGGATTAGGTGGTGTTTGGTTGGGCGTACCATTATTAATGAGGAAAGAATTTGACAAAATACTACAACCGCCAAATAACTGCGAATTACAAGCAATAATAGCTTTAGGGTATCCTGCAGAAAAACCCAAGAAAAGACCAAGAAAACCAATAGAAAGCGTCATAAAAATACTCTAAAACCATGGCGATGACGATCGGTAGTGGCAGAATACTATTTTCTTTAAACTAGTTGACCAAATAAATTAGTTATGGTTGTTTAAACTGTTTTTAGCTTCTAAAACAGGTATAGGCCATTAATAGAAACGCTATGATTTCAACAATAACTACATATGTTAGCATCATGGTCGCACTTATCTGCATAATATAAGATAGCATTATGTTTCCCAAAGTCCAGGAAGCTCCAAAGATTATACCGTATAGGCCATAGGCTTTAGCCCTTGATTCCATAGGCACAAGATCCGCTATTGAGGCTCTAATTATAGTCTCGTAAATCCCCATTACCAAACCCCATAACATTATCGATAGTACTATCATGGATTGTTTTCCTGAAGCAAAAAGAGCCATTAATATGATTATGAGTATTGGAGATATTAATGTTGATTTAACCCCGATTTTATCATACATTACACCTATTGGAAACGCTATTATAGCGTCCGTCAACATGGCGATTAGATATAGTGTTGGTATAAAATAATCTTCGAATATGCTGAAATGTTTTAAACTATAAGACACCAAACCCCAGTGCATAAAACCAAGCGACATAAGTGATATAGATAATAAGAAGACTAGAAACTTTGCTGGAAGCTTTGCCCCCGTTCTCCTTACAACTTCCACCGACTTTATTTTAGGGTAGTTGACATATGCTATAAACAACGTAGTGATCGATAATAATGCTGGTATTGCTAACACCAAGAATGCATACTTATAGCTTGCCACCGTTAGTAAAATCCATGCCACGATAGCGGGGCCTGTTATCGCACCTAATTGGTCCATGACCTCATGTATTCCAAAGCCCTTCCCCTTCCCAAGATCCTCGGTGACCTCAGATATAATGACGTCTCTTGCCGGGGCCCTTAACCCCTTACCCATCCTCTCAATAAATACGAGAACTAATGCGTACTCCCACGAACCTACAAAGGCAAGTAATGGTATTGCAAAAAGATTTACAGAATAGCCTAGAAATATAAGCATCCAGTATACTCTACTAGACCTAAACCTGTTTGCTATAAAACCTCCTACACCCCTCATAACATACCCTATGAATTCGCCGAAACTAATGACACCAGCAATGACCATTGCTGCTTCAAGAACTTTCAAATAAGCCCCTATTATCGAGCGAGCGCCTTCATAAACTACATCTGCCAATAATGAAACCAGCCCTAGCAAGATAAATACAAGAAGCGTCTTTTTCACTATTCCACCTACCCGGTATCAGCAGGAATTCTAAATCCGATACAATTTAAATTATTCCTGTGAATAATAAGAGAAGTCTGGTGATAAATAATAATTACATTGTTCTTGATAATCCTCCTATGTATTTTAACAGCCATCGGAATACTTGCATGGTTAGGAGCATTAGTTAATATAATGAAAAGTCTTTCAAAGATAACTAAACCTTGTCTATCCTTCAATAAAGATAGCTTAAAGAATGCAAAAATCTCGGTGATAATTCCCGCAAGAAATGATGGAAGTAATCTAGCGAAGGCAATAGAGTCTATACTAATGCAAGATATTGGTGTTTCAGAAATAATCGTTGTTGATGACAATAGTGTCGACAATACTAGAGATATTATAACCAGGTATTCTATGAGAGATAAGAGGATCAAATATATTGGGTTAAAAAATCTTCCATCAGATTGGAGCCCAAAGTCTTATGCACTATACGTGGGGTATAGGAGTAGTTTAGGCGATATCCTAGTATTTCTAGACGCTGATACTAGATTCGTAAAGAAGGATTCTTTAGGCAGACTAGTCAGCTATGCATTATCTAATGACGCAATAATTTCATATGCACCAAGATTCTATTGTAGTTCAAGAATATGCAAGATCATGGAGGTTGTTTTAACAACAATATCTCATGCATTCACAGGATTCAATAGAGTATTCAATCCACGTGATAAACTAGCCTGGTTTTATGGTTGTTGCTGGAGTATACAGAGGAGAATATACGAGCATTTAGGCACTCATTTGATTGTTAAAAATAGTTTGGTTGAAGATAAAGACCTAGCCGAACATGCAAAGAGAAAGAATGTAAAGATCGTAATACTACGTGGCTGGAATGACGTAGAGACAACGTGGTATGATAGTATTAATGAGAATATAGAAGCTCTAACTAGGATCCTGTGGAGATATGGACTGAAGAAGCCGAAGGCATTGTCTTCTAGCTTACTTATCTTTCTAGGATACTTCCTCCCAATAATCGATATTTTGACCGCCTTATTCTATAGTAACATAGTACTATTATCTATGGGCTTGACCATGTATCTTATCCTATGTTTATCACACAGTATTGGGGCAAAACTAAACGGCTATAATTATCTCTATACCTTTATGTGTCCACTAGGAGGCCTCGTACTATCTACAAGCATACTATGTTCAGCCTTCAAGAAGGAGATTGTTTGGAGAGGAAGAGTTTTAAAGAACATTACATAAGATATTGTCTATTATTCTTCAACTTTACGATGCACACAAGGTTGTAGAAGATATAATAGCATCATATTCCATCTATGGAATCTATTGATAGGTTTCTCCTAGTATTTCATTTAAAGCTGATGCGAGTTTGTCTATTGCACTTTTAACTGGCTCGCTCACTTCAAACCCATAACCCAAGTTCTTTACTCTAATACCAATTATGATAGTGTCTTTGAAATCAACTAGTTTTTTTAACAAGTTAATGCTTGCACTTAGAGGAATGCTATGTGTTGTAATCATATAGTCTTCTACAACCTTATCCAGTTTAGACACAATGATCTCGCCGGGTTTTATATCCTCGATAAAGACTCCATCGATTATTACTAAGTATTCGAAATTTTTATCACGTAATTCTGTTAGACAGTTTTCCAGGCCAAATTCGCACAATACCGTATTATCCTTGTATTTTATCTTCTTACATACCTCCAGACCCGCTCGATCATCTTGCCTGATCTCTGTTCCTATGCATGCAATAATTATTTTCTTTGAATGGAGTACCCTGTTAAGACAATCCTTTAACCCATCGTAATCGGAGGGACATATTACAAGCGAACCTCTGTTCATCTATGGATAACCCCTATTATTGCCTGGATAATTTGGCCTACATGTTTGGCAAAGCGGCTTTTAACAAGCCTGTCGACATTACCAAGCAAGCTATCTAGTTCATGGAAATATGGTACGTTACCAAGATATCTAATAGCATGCCTACTACATAGGCTCGTGACCGTGTCACTTGGTTTTTCAGCCATATTCTCAATAATGCCTAGGATCTCTATATTCGCTTCCTTAATTAGTTCTATTAGCTTTCTTGTAGCGCTTATAGATAGGGGGCTTGGCGTAGTAATGATTATTGTTTTTAGTTTAGAAATATATTCAAGAATATCAAGTACTTCATCAGATAGTCCTGGAGGGCTGTCGATTACTAAGAAGTCTAGTTTACCCCAGTTCGTTATAGCCAAGACCTCTTTTATCACATTATCTATATTATGGCCTCGTAGAGGCAGCGGATTTTCACCACAATAGAATGCTATGGTCATGAATCTTACTCCGTGGACCTCAGGGGGAATAACTCCTTTTTCTTCAATAGGCTTTATCTTCTCAGGGTCGACACCAAGCACGATATGTGCCGAAGGATTAGTTATATCAAGGTCTAGTAATCCTACTCTAAAGCCCTTGTCTGCAAGTAGTAAGGATATTGTAGTCGATAAAACAGTCTTGCCTACACCTCCTTTAGAGCTCATTACAGCAATAATGTTGGCTATCTCATTAACTTTCTTATTAACTAACACTATCCTAGGATCTAGTAGAGGAGTCATAGTTATTCTACCACTATTTCCCCTATCTCAACACCTCTTCCACTAATTATTTCAAAATCTCTAGAACCACATTTAGGGCATTTAACGTATGAAAATACGACTTCGGGGACAAAGTGTATCGCCTCCCTTATGTCTTCGTTTAGGTTTAGGTCGTTTAAGCCCCATTTATGCCCGCACTTACGGCACTGAAAATACGCGTCTATATCAACAAGATCGATTTTCTCTACAGGTATACTGTATATCTTTAATAATTCATTTAGTGAGAATAAGAGGATGTCTTTATCTATAGCTTGTAATTCACCTAGTTTTACAACTAGTTTCTTAATTCTACGAACATTATTCACTTTAATATAGTTGTTTAAATACTCTACTAAAGCTTCTGCTATAGCCCATTCATGCATTAGGAACACCACTTTAAATTTATTCATTACCACTAGTTATTATTGGTATAGTTTCGGCCCAGATTCTACATGTCCCCTCAATACTCACCATGCACGGCCCATAAGGCTTTTCCGGAGTACATGCCTTCATAAATAATGGGCAGTCAATAGGCTTGGCTTTACCCAACACGACTTCACTACATTTACACCCCGGCATTATGTCATCAAATGTTCCTGTCTCTTTTAATCCCAGCTGGTAGAACGCATCATATTCTTTATACTTCTCCTTCAGGAATCCACCACTTTCCGGAACTATACCTATCCCCCTCCAATATGCCTCTCTAACATCATACACTTTCGCCATAATGTTCTTAGCATACAGGTTCCCTTCATCCCTGACAACTCTCTTATACTCGTTAACAAGTCTTGATATTCTAAGGCTAATTTGTTTCAGTATTAATAATATTGATATCAAGACATCAATGGGCTCGAACCCAGATACAATTGTTGGGATATGGTATTTTTCTGGTAGAAAACTCCAAGCTCTAGCACCAATTATTGATGAGACGTGGCCTGGTGCAATAATGCCGTGTATTTTAACATCTCTTTCTACTTCAAGTAGATACTTCATTATTGGGGGAGTATATCTATATGCACTGAGTATTAGGAGGTTTTTAGGCACTATACCCTTGTATAATGGCTCTGCTGTACTCGGCATTGTTGTTTCAAAACCGATTGCAAAGAAGACATACTTGTTCCTGGGATTCTCTCTAGCGATCCTCAATGCATCGATAAAACTATATACTACGATAACATTGCCTCCTAGGGAACGAGCGTCAGCAAGACTTCTAATCTTACTACTGCGTGTTGAAGGCAGTTTATATGCGTCGCCATAAGTTAATATCGTGTAATCTTCAAAACTAAGTTTGATTAATTCATCAACATATCCTCCAGGCGTGATACAAACAGGGCAGCCGGGCCCAGCAATAAGGTCTATGGTCTTGGGTACGAGAGATCTAATACCATAATATGATATTGTCCATTCATGTGTACCGCAGAAATTCATTATCTTGATAGATTCTATAGACTCCCTGCTATGAATGTCGCTGGCGATACTGTGTATTTGCCTTAATATGGTCTTGCTATACGGGTTTCTCTCATAGATCATTTTAATTTTCTTGACAAGATCCTTTGTCATAGCATACTCCTAGCTACATAGCTACTAGTATTGTGAAGTTAATTAACTCCTATATATAATAGATTCTGCGGGGCCATTACATGGACTATATTAAGATCGTGCATGGTGCTGGTGCTAGAGAGTCTTGGGAGATCATTGAGAAGCTCATTGTGTCGAAAGTACCATATAGTCTTAGGAAAGCAATGGATGGCTATGGTATTGACGTGTTAGATGATGGTGCTGTACTCAAGCTTGAGGAGAATAAATACCTAGTAGTTAGTGTTGATAGCTTTACAGTAAACCCAATATTCTTCCCCGGCGGAGATATAGGTCATCTAGCCATATCCGGCACAATTAATGATCTTGTGGTTATGGGTGCAAAACCTATTGCATTCATGGATACTATAGTTGTTGAAGAAGGATTCCCATATAGTGATCTTGAGAAAATAGTTGACTCGATAATGAACATCATAATTGAAGAAAATATTTCACTAATAGGCGGAGACTTTAAGGTAATGCCACGTGGCACGCTCGATAAAATACTTATCACTGGTGTGGGATTCGGCATTTCTAAAAAACCTATAGTTGATAAGAACATAAAAGAAGGAGATAAGATCATTGTCACAGGACCTATAGCAGAACATGGAGCCGCAATCTTGGCTGCTCAACTAGGATTATTGGATAATGTTAAAGGGATACGTAGTGATAGCAGGCCGTTAACGAAAACAGTTTACCCTGTTATAGAAAAATATATTGAACATATACATGCAGCCCGTGATCCTACTCGTGGAGGGCTTTCTTCGACGTTAAATGAGTGGGTTCTGGGAACAGAATACATGATAGTAATAGATAGATCCAGAATACCGGTCAGGGAAGAAGTGAGAGAGTTTCTAGACGCCATGGGTGTAGATCCTTTATCCATGGCTTGTGAGGGTATAGCCGTCTTAGCTGTTGACCCGCTAGTAGCTGACGATGTTGTTAAAGAGCTGAGAGCACGGGGCGAGAAATATGCTGAAATTATAGGCGAGGTTAAAAAACCCTCAAACAATATAATGAGGGGAAGAGTCATAGCAGTAACTGAAATAGGTGGCAAAGTGGTTATTGAACCCAAATCCATTAATCTGCCAAGAATATGTTAAGTAGTGTGATATGAATGTGCCTAGGCACGCCAGCTCAAGTGATCAGTGTTAGGAGGGAAAACGAGCTAACAATAGCACGTGTGAGAATGGGGGGTTTAGAAACCGACGTATTAGTCGCTTTTTCAGACACTATAAAGCCTGGTGAATATGTTATTGTTCATGCAGGGATGGCGATCTCTAAAATAGATGAGAAAGAGGTAAAAGAGCTAGAGACTCTACTACATGAACTAGAGCAAGCTCTTAACCCTTAAAATAGTTAAATCCCTTGAACTCCGGTGGATCTTGTGTACTGCTTGAGATTAATCGTAACGGGTATAGTCCAGGGTGTAGGATTTAGACCTTTTGTACATAGGATAGCTCTAAAATCTGGTGTAAAAGGCTATGTTAGAAATATTGGTGGCGCTGAAGTAGAGATTGTTATCGAGGGAGATAGTAGTAGTATAAGAGATTTTATCAGGAGACTGTTGTTCGAAAGCCCTCCACCAGCATTTATTGATGAAATAGAGGTTTTTGAGGAGAGAGTAAAGGGGTATAGAGATTTTAGAATACTGCGCAGCATTGAGAATAGGCAAAAATATTCGATGATACCACCTGATTTCGCTATATGTGATGACTGTTTAAAAGAAGTCCTAGATCCTATGGATCGTAGATATAGGTACCCGTTCAATTCTTGTGCTTGGTGCGGTCCAAGATTCTCGATGATGTACACTATACCATATGATAGGGAAAACACTGCTATGAAGAAATACGAGTTATGTGATGAATGTAGGAAAGAATATACTGATGTCAATAATGTAAGGCGTTATCATGCACAGGGAATTAGCTGCCCGAAGGACGGGCCAAGGCTATGGCTTACCGATAATAAGGGCGAAGCCATAGATACAAAAGACCCTATAAAAGAGGCTGCCAAGCTTATTGACGAAGGATATATTGTTGCCGTTAAAGGTCTCGGAGGATATCATTTAGCTGCATTAGCTACAGATGATGATACGGTCTTGAAGTTGAGAGAGAGGAAAAAGAGGCCTAGAAAGCCTTTTGCAGTAATGGTTTTAGATACTAGTGTTGCGGAAAAGCTCGTGTACCTAAATGATCAGGCGATCAATCTTCTTAATTCACCTATTAGGCCTATAGTTCTTCTCCCTAAAAGACCTGATACACCTGTATCAAAATACGTCTCTCCAGGCATGGCATTTGAAGGAGTGTTTACTCCGTATACAGCTTTACATTATCTCTTATTATCTGAGACTAAAGACAAATTCCTTATAATGACTAGTGGGAATGTTAAGGGCAAGCCGATGTGTATAGATGAAGCCTGTGCTTATACTGAGTTGGCTAGTATAGCTGATTACTTCTTAGTCCATGATAGAGAGATCGTTAATCGTGTTGATGACTCTGTAGTACGCTTTACATGCAATGAGCCAGTGATCTTGCGTCGTAGTAGGGGATATGCTCCTTTATGGATAAAGCTTCCAGATAAACTAAAGTATAATGTCATAGCCTTTGGCGCTGATCTACAGAATAGTGGTGCAATAGCATTCGATGATAAGGTTGTTTTAACCCAGTTTATAGGGGATTTAGATAATGTTGAGACGTTAAATGATTTAGATAGATACCTAAAATACTTCATTAAAAACTATGGAATAAATATTGATGAAAGCATTATTGTTGTTGACAAGCATCCAGGATATAATTCGAGGAAATTAGGAGTATACTACGCTAAAGAGTATGGTACGAGACTTATTGAAGTACAGCATCATTATGCACATCTTCTGGCAACCATTATTGACAGGAAGATTAGTGGCAGGATAGTTGGCGTTGCACTTGATGGAACAGGGTATGGTGATGACGAGATGATATGGGGTGGTGAAATATTGTTCATTGATACATTTAACAACACGTACAAGAGGATAGGTCACTTAGAATACCAACCACTTGATAGCGAGAGATCGATATATTATCCAATAAGATTCTTTATATCAGTGTTATCTAGGATTCTTGATTGGGATGAATTATGGAGAATAATAAGCAGGTTCAAACTCTATAATAGGGTTCCTGGAAAAGAAACAGAGCTCAAACTAGTCATTGAGAAGATAAAGAGAGGATTCTATGTAAACACGTCGAGTACGGGGCGTTTTCTAGATGGCGTCTCAGCGTTTCTAAACATATCTGCTCACAGGAGCTTTGATGGCGAACCCGCTATAATGCTTGAGTCAAAAGCTTTTAACGGCAAGTATCTTGGAAACGAGATATTCATGCCGAAAGTAATCAATAATTCCGGCACAATAATAATCGAGACAACCAGCGTTTACCTAGAACTAGTAGATTACTTTGAGAAGTATAGGGTTGAGGACATAGCATATACGATACAGTATAATCTAGGCTATGCTTTAGGAGAGGCTATAAAACACTACCTAAGGGGAAGAAAAGCTTTATCTAAAGTACCTCTTGGAGGAGGCGCGGCTGTAAACAACTTTATAGTTAAAGGAATTAGGGATTCATTGAAAGAAGATGATATAGAAGTGTATTTACCGAGAAGAATACCTGTAAACGATGGAGGTATTGCGCTAGGACAAGTAGCTAGTGTATTCTTCTCTAAGGAGCTGGACTAAACAATATTTTATCTTACTAGTATACCAAAATGTTATTTTATCGTCTAGTGTTACTGTTAGACTAACAGAAACTAAATACTTATTTTCTATACCCAATATTCTGATTTATTGGAGACTATTTTAGGGGAGTGACATGGATAGAACAAAGATTGTACGATACTCGCCATGGCTAGTGCATTTCAACACTGGAGCATGCAATGGATGTGATATTGAGGTTCTTGCAGCATTAACGCCCTTATATGATCCTGAGAGATTTGGGATTAAGCTAGCACCCTCAATAAGGCATGGAGACATCCTTGTTGTTACGGGTGGTGTTACAAAAAAGGCTGCAGAACGTTTAAAGAGACTATATGAACAAATGCCTTATCCAAAGTTCGTTGTCGCTGTTGGAGCATGTGCTTGTAGTGGCGGAGTTTTTGCTGATGCATATGGTGTTGTAGCTGGAGTTGATAAAGTTGTTCCCGTAGATGTATATATCCCCGGCTGCCCTCCAAGACCGGAAGCGATTCTTGATGGAATAATAAAGCTTTTAGAAAAACTAGCTGGGGGAGGTAAATGAGTGAGGAAAGAAAGGAAGTAGAGGTTCCCGAAGAACTAGAATTTGCTAAAGAGTATATCGAGAAATCGTATCTAATGAAGCCTAACAGGATTGTAATAGAGATAAAGCCCGAAAAGATCCGTGAGTTTCTTACACAGTTATCGAAAACACTTGAAGACAGAGGCAAAAAATTCTATCTATCAACAATAGCTGGGACGGATTTGATCGATAAGAATGTTATCCAGTTAGACTATCACCTAATCATCCTACCGCCTGGCCAAGGTATTGTGGTGAGAACTTATCTTCCACGAGACAACCCCCGTATCGACAGCATACTCGACCTAATTCCCGGCGCTTTTTCCGGAGAATGCGAAACCTATGATCTACTAGGAATAGTTTTCGAGGGTAATAAGTATTTGAAGAGAGGATTCTTTGTACCAATAGATATTACTGAAAAGAACATCTTCCCATTGAGAAAAGACTCGGGTGTTTGAGTATGACGGTATCAAAGATTGTTGAAATACCTATAGTAGCTGAGATACCTGTAGGGCCACAGCATCCAGCAATACATGAGCCGATAATGCTGAAGATATATGTTGAAGGAGAGGAAGTTGTAAAGGTAGAGATCAATACGGGGTATAATCATAGAGGTATTGAAAAACTCTGTGAAAAGAACTCGTTTTATAAAGACATATTTATTGTCTCAAGAGTTTGTGGTATCTGTAACACTGTTCACGGAGACTGTTATGTTAGGGCTGTTGAACAAATACTAGATATTGATCCGCCGAGAAGAGCTAAATACCTAAGGACTCTGGCAATGGAGTTAGAAAGAATCCATAGCCACATGATCATTAATGCTATTATGGCTGAAATTATAGGGTATGATACGCTCTTTATGCTGATTATGAGAGATAGAGAAATGGTTATGAAGGCTAAAGAGATATTGACTGGTGGACGTGTTCTAGCCGACTATATGATGGTTGGTGGAGTGCGTAGAGACATTGATGAAGTAAAGAGAGATAAGATCCTGTCTATACTGGATAAAATCGAGCCTAGGGTCAAATACTACATGAAGTTATTTGAAGAAGATGTTACCATAGAAAAGAGGCTTCGCGGTATAGGGCGCATTAAGCCGGATGAAGTTCTAAAGTTCTCACTAGTCGGGCCAACTGCAAGAGGTTCTAGCATAAAAACCGATGCCCGTGTAGAGGATAAGTATGATGCATATGATGAAGTACCGTTTAACGTTATAGTACGTGACGAAGGAGATTCTTGGGCTAGGATGATGGTTAGGTGGGAAGAAACAATCGAGTCAATTAACATGTCTAGATACATACTCAACCACTTACCTAAAGATGGAAACCCTGTACCCGACGAGAGAAGGCTTCCACGAAGATTCCCGCCAGGAGAATCATTTACCCGTGCCGAAGCCCCCCGTGGAGAGCTAACGTACTATATCAAGAGCGATGGTAAACCGAACCCGTATAGAGTTAAAATAAGAACTCCTTCATTTAACAACATAATAAATTCGGGATTCGTTTACCTAGGACATACGCTAGCGGATGTACCAGTGATTTTGACGAGCTTTGATCCCTGTATATCTTGTATGGAAAGAGTCATTGTCATCGATTTAAAGAATCAAACAAAGAAGATCGTGCCGTTTAAATACATATCTCTAGGCAGGGTGTAAATCATGGCTAAACCCAAGTTGCTTAAAGAAGTACTAAAGAACTTGTTCTCAAAGCCGGCTACAATACAATATCCTCGTGAGCCGACGCCTGTCGAGCCAGATTTCAGGGGGAGACATTATGCTGATCTAAGAAAATGTATTGGATGTAGCCTCTGCGCTATCGAATGCCCAGCAAAAGCAATAACCATGACAAAGATTCCTCCCCAATATGCTGAAAAAGTTAAGAAGAATCCGAGAAAGATATACCCTGTCGTTAATTATTTAAAGTGTATCTTCTGTTATAGATGCGTGACTGTATGTCCTACGCAAGCATATACGACGACGAATGAGTATAAATTGGCGTCCTTTGGTAAAATTACTTCAGAGGAATTATCATTGAAAACGCTGGCTGAATAATGGTGTCGGAAATGAGCATTGAAGCTCATGTCACGACATTTATCCTTTACGCTATACCCGTATACATACTAGCATTTACACTCTACATTATAAGAGCCCTAAAAGGCCCATCGATCTCTGATATCGTGTTAGCTATTGACGCGCTCACTTATGACTTAGCAGCATTTTTAGTCATATTGTCTATACTCTTTAGATCCCCCATATTGATCCCTACAGCAATAGTTTTAGCATTATGGGTTTACGCTCTAGATATTTACGTAGCTAAATACCTTGAGGCAAAAGATATGGGTGAGTAGATATGGTGCTTGACTGGGTCCTGGTAATATTAGGTGAAATATTGATAGCTATAGGAATATTCTGTGACCTAGTAGCATCTATAGGCATGCTGAGATTCCCCAACTTTTATGTAAGACTCCATGCATGTACAGTGGGAACCATAGGAGGTGCTTTTGTCCCACTTATTGGAGCTGCTCTAGTTGCTGCTGGAAGCGAGTTTCTTGGAACATATAGGTGGTTTATGGCGGGTGGCGCTGTTGTAACAGCGATTCTAATTTTGATTCTCGCGCCAGCAGGATCCCATGCACTAGCTAGGGCTACACATAGGGCTAAAGTAACACCTGTTTATCCGAAAATAGCCGATCATTTGGAGGAGGATGAAAAACTTCTTGAAGAAGGGTGATTAGTATGAGTCCTGAATTAGTCGTATTTGCTGTACTTGCATTACTTGGTTTGGTATCAGTTATAGCTACTTATCTGGCGGTAATTGAGAGAGACCTGGTTAAGGCTATCCTGTTTTCCGCGATCCAAAGTACTGCTTATGCTTTCATATACTATCTGCTTATGGCTCCTGATATTGTCCTTGTCTATATCCCTGTGGCTGTTGGACTCTATCCCGCAATAGTATTGTTTCTCATAAAGAAGACTGAAAGATATGAGGCTGAGTGATAATGAGGGGTAGAGAGAGAATAGCTATAGCCATATCAATAGTCATATTCGTCCTACTCCTATCACTAGTCTTGACTGCCGGAGGACTAGGCTACATCCTACCTCCTCCAAAAATTAGGGACATACCTCTCATATACTTGATAAGGTCGTACTGGCCCTTTAGCAAATACTTTACAGTAATGTCGCCGGAAGTTGTAACGTCGATAGTATGGGATTTCAGAGGTCTCGACACATTATTTGAGACAGTAGTATTCTATCTAGCAATAATAGCATCAATAGCCGTAATGAGGGGTATTTTTTCCTCTAAAAAAGAGGTTGATTTAGCAAAACTCGGTATGTCTCCAATAGTTAAGACTGTGACCAAAATAACTATTGGCATGATACTTGCTGTAGCAGCATCAATAGCACTCCATGGTCACTTAACGCCTGGCGGTGGATTCCAGGGCGGCGCTACTGCAGCTGTAGTTTCACTAGTAATGCTTGTCGTATTTTCAAAATACTATCTCGAGACCCATGGTGTGTCAAAGAATTCTATGCTAGTTATTAGAAGTCTCGGGCTACTAGGCGTCGGCTTGACAGCATTTATTGTAGTGATCATTGGCTTACTTAACGGTGTTAATGCCTATGTATTCCAAAACCAGCCGAAAATAGTAGCTGATGTAGGTATGCCAGTGACTATCGGTGGAGCATTGATAAGCGGTACACTATGGTTCTTTAACTTGTTCGAAATGTTTGCTGTCGCCGCAGGTTTCACGATTATTTTCCTCCTCCTCGCGATTCCCGAGAAAGAAGTTCTTGAACAACTAAAGAAGGAGGTTGCAGGAGAATGAGTGACGCATCACAATACGTGTTTATACTACAATACTTGTTTACAATACTCATAATGTCTATGTTCGTGAATCTAGGTATAGCTCTATATGGTGTCCTAGCTAGGCCTAGTCTGATCAAAAAGATCATTGCCTTAACTATATTGAGTGATACCGCGAACACGTTTGCAATAATCGTTGGCTATAGAATGTGGCCTTCACCAGAATCCCCTGTGTTGCCACCCGTGTTAACAAACTTGACTGCATCCAAGCTACGTATCTTTAAATTTGCTGCATCAGCCGTAGACCCGTTGCCTCAAGCACTAGTATTAACAGCTATTGTCATAGGCTTGGCTGTAACATTATTTCTTGTTTTCCTAACTCTACAAGCATATAGGCTCTATGGTACAACTGATGTGAGGAAGATAGCTAAGCTAAGAGGGTGAGATAATGAAGAGAATAATACGCTCAATAGGCCCAATAATACTCGTGTTCTTAACATACATAGTGTTCACGGGATCTGTGAGCTTATACGACATCATCACTGGTGCTATAGTATCAGTAATCGTAGGCTTATTGGTCGGTAATATAGTTGTTGAAAATCCAAGGAAGTTACTGCAGCCAATTAGGTTCTTATGGCTACTAGCTTATGCAGTATACTACTTCTTTGTAGCAGAAGTAAAAGCTCATAGCGATGTAATATATAGGATACTTCATCCAAAAATGCCGCTGAATCCAGCTATCGTGAGAATACCTTATAGGGTTGAAACAGACTACGCTATGACCACCATAGCTAACTCTATAACAAATACTCCTGGAACAGTAGTCGTTGATATTGATCCGAAGAGGAAGGTTTTCTATGTTCACTGGATAAATGCACGAACCCTAGACCCTGAACAGGCTAGAAAACATGTCTCTGAAACATTCGAAAAGTATGCTAAAAGAATCTTCGATTAAGGGGTGATATGAATGCTTCCATTCCAACCCCTAGGTGTAATAGTACCGTTCATTGCTTTGACAGCTTTTGCTCTCCCATTATTCTCGCTTATCATAAAGAACAAGAAATTCTACGATGCATATGTGTTGATAGTCGGGATTATAGCATTCGCAGCATCACTAGCAATAGTCTTAGAGGTATATAGGCAGGATATGCCAATAATATATGCATTTGGTGGATGGCCACCAGCTATTGGAATAACATATGAAGCAGACTTGTTTAATTCTATACTAGGACTTTTCACTGCAACAGTAATGTTATTCATAATAATCTATAGCCTATGGTATACTAGGCATATGGACGACTATGTATGGTATTACACACTACTACTAGGCCTTGAAGCAGGACTCCTTGGATGCTTGTACACAGGCGACGCCTTCAACCTCTTCGTAATGATAGAAGTATTGTCTATATCAGCATATGGTCTCGTAGCATATTACCGGTCTAAGCCACAGGCCATAGAAGCTGCCATAAAGTATGGAATGATAGGTGCTGTTGCAACAACACTATACTTCCTAGCACTAGTCTTCATATACGCGTCTTTTGGAACACTCAATATGGCGGACATCGCTTTGAAAGCTAAAGGCGCAGTAGATATAAACCATATTAGTGGAGAGTACTATGGAAACATAATAGCTGCTTCAGCAGTTGCATTAGCATTAGCATTATGGACATTTACATTCAAGTCAGCACTGTTTCCAAACCACTTCTGGCTCCCAGACGCACACCCGGAGGCTCCTACACCTGTTTCAGCAGCTCTATCAGGCCTAGTCGTTAATGTCGGAGTATATGCTACAGTGAGATTCATGTACACATTGTTTGGTGAAGGAACAGTAGTTGATACTTCAGGGTTTAGAACAGTAGTATTCACTGCTCTACTCATACTAGGTATTCTATCAGGACTTATAGGAGCATTGCTAATGATAGTGCAGAATGATATAAAGAGGCTGCTAGCATACAGTACTATAAGCCATATAGGCTTAATATACATGGGTGCATCAATAGGCCTGGCTGCTTCTACAGAGATACAGGAACTAGGCTTAACAGCAATGCTGTTCCACATAATCAACCACGGTGTTGGCAAAGCTTTGTTATTCCTTGCGGCAGGAATCCTCATCCATGCAGCAAAGACTAGAGACCTTGATAAAATGAGTGGCATAGGTAGGCTCTACCCGATTGCCTCAGCCTCACTAGTACTAGGCTTCTTACAGCTAATGGGGTTCCCACCATTCGGTGGATTCTATAGTAAATTAATGCTTTATCAAGCATTCCTGACAGCAGGATTAATTATACCAGCGATAATGATTGTAATAATCTCGGCTATATCGGTACTAGGCTATGTTAAAGCTATTTATGCAGCCATATTCATGCCTCCTAGACCAGAGTTTAAGGAGATACCAAAACTAGACTATGTATCAATAATAACGTTCATAATGGGCATCGTGTGTATACTGCTTGGAATCCTAGCGCCATTCATTATACCAGTGCTCTCCAACAGTATTGAAGAGTCATTACTGCCTCTCGGTATTAACAAATATATTGATGCTTTCTATAGAGCATTAGAGATGCTAATACCGAGCTAACCGAGGTGGCATGAGCCATGAACGCTATCCTAGAGATAATGGATACCTATATGCTTCTCATAGTTGAGGTTGGTGTAGCAGCACTAGTAAGCACTATAGTGATCGCTATTTATGCTCTCTTAAGGGCTAAGTATGGTAGGAGAGGTGGAGAAGCCTCAGAAATGTATATTGGCGGCGAGCACCCATCAATACTCTCACGTCCATCAGCGCCGACAACAGGTCTCTATTGGGGTTTCGTGAGGGCTTTTGCTAAGAAACTATACTTTTACATTAGAGACATAGTTCATAGTGGTAGATTGAATGAATGGGCTGCCTATATGTCTACATGGTTCGGCTTCCTCATGATAACAGCATTATTATGTCTAGCAGTACTGATCGCGAGGTGACGCATAATGCTCCCCGAACTAGTATTCTCTATACTGGTTTTCCCGGGCCTCGTGTTTATTTCGGCACTAGCTCTCTTCAGTGAATGGTTTATTAGAAAAACTGTTGCTAGAATGCAGAACCGTATGGGCCCAAGCTATGTAGGCCCATTTGGTATACTACAGCCTTTTGCTGATTTGATAAAACTGCTTTTTGTGAAAGAAGAGATAGCTCAGAAATACTCTATGCCAACTATGGCTAAATTCTTTGCAGCAATGGGTATTGGCGCAGCTATTGCATCACTAACTCTACTACCAATATCCCCCGTAAGATTTGCCAGCAACTATGACTTCCTAATATTCTTCTATCTATGCTGCCTATGGATACCTATATCACTGATCTTTATAGGCTTGTCAGCGCCTAACCCGTTTAGTGAGACCGGTGTATCAAGGCTACTAACGCTAACACTGATTATTGAGCCCTCATACTTCATAATATTCCTAATACCTATAATCCTGGTCACATATGTTTATGGCAACGAGATTCCAACAGTATACTCAATATATTCAACATCACTCTATAGCTGGAAATTATGGCTTAACCCCGTCACCATGCCATTAATGCTTATTGGGTTAATATGTGTCTTGATAAATATTCAAGCGAAGTCAATGTTCCAGCCATTCAATATCCCTGAAGCCGAGCAAGAAATTATTGCTGGGTTTGAGACAGAGCTAAGTGGGCCGGTCTTAGGGTTGACGAGACTACTACACGATATTGATATCACTGTATCAATAATCTATGTAGTGTACGTGTTTCTGGGAGGACCATACCCGTTCAGACATCTATCATTGCCAGGCATACTTCTCCTCATAGCAAAGTATATTGTAGTACTGCTTATCGTATCGGTAATCAAGAGTGTTTTCGGTAGATTTAGAATAGACCAGGCTATAAGGGTTGTGTTCAAATATTGTCTAGTACCATCACTGATTGCTGTAATCGTAGCAACTATAGTAGCTTTATTTATCTAATATCCTACTCTTTACCGAGTAGTTGCCTAACAGTTTTTCTAACAGCTTCCCTAGAGCTCATTTTCGGCTTCCATCCAGTTTTCTTTATTTTCGATATATCTAGGAGCATTAATTTAACATCGCCAGGCCATCCTCTCCCATCGGGTGTTGCTGGTTTAAACAAGTATTTTACATTACTTAACCCCATTTCCTCTACTATAATATCGGCTATTTCTATGACGCTTACCCAGTCGTCATTGCCTATGTTGTATATGTCATAGTTTCTGCTTGAATCCCTAAACACTTTTAATGCATGGAGAGATGCTTCTACAGCATCATATACGTGTAGATAGCTCTTTTTCTGACTACCATCACCGAGTATTTCTAGCTGGCTGGGATTCTGCCTAAGCTTCTTTATAAAATCAACTATAACTCCATGATCTGATCTCGGCCCTATGATGTTTGCATACCTGAGTATTAGGCTACGTATCCCGTATAATAGTGAATAGGTTATATGTAAGTACTCTGCACCCAGCTTTACCGAACCATATACCGATATGGGTTCTAATGGATGATAGTCTTCTGGTGTAGGCAGTTTTTTAGCATCTCCATAAACTGTTGACGTGCTTGCAAAAACAATGTAGTCTACATCGTTTAGCCTAGCTGCCTCAAGAACATTGAACGTGGCTGCAAGGTTTTCGTCAAAATGTATCCTCGGGTTTATACTTGAGACTCTGACCTCGGGGTTAGCTGCATAGTGGAACACTATTTTAGCGTCTCTAAATGATTGAGCCCAGTCACTACTCCACTTCTTTAAGTCTGCTTTAACGAATCTAAAGTATTTCTTGCCGATATGTTGTTTTAGATTCTCTAAGTTACCGCTACTAAGATTATCGATAACAACTATTTCTCCCACATCCATTTTAGCTAGATAGTCGACCAGGTGGCTGCCAATAAAACCTGCTCCACCTGTAACAACGACTTTTTCCACGCTCATGGCTTTCTCCGAGTTTGGATATCTACTTGTATACGGGATTAAAATATATTGAATAATAAAAGTGATGTAAATAATAATGTTTTACAAATACTATGTTTCAGCTACTCCCTTTTCTTCTGTATAGTTTAACAGGTTTCTATTTACTGGAGCTAGGAGTGTGAATATTCTCGTGATTTTCGTCTTTATTATATTCTCTATTTGCTCTAGATTATCTTCTCTAGCCTTATCGCCCAGGGTTATTACTAGGAAGCCGTTTGCTTTAGCTTCTTGATAAGCGTCTTTAGACAATTCTTTAGCTATTATGATAGCCATGTTCGGCGACTTTATTGAATTTATTATTGTTGAATAGAATTTATCTACGGCATCTCTTCCAATATACTTGTTCCAGTTCTTGCATTCAACCCAGATCTCGAACATTGTGTCTTCGATAACCTTATACGCTCTTACATCAACTTCTGCTCTAAGACCGCTTTTTAGTCTGACATGAGTGTTTGTTTCAACACTAAATCCTAGTTCATTAAATATTTTTGCTACAATAGACTCTAATAGCTCTCTAGTCTTTCTACTCTGAACATATTTTCTCGTCTTCCCTGTTTTCACTTCAAGTATAGTCTTGTTGCTAATATAGATTAGTTCTGTTGGCGCGTCTGCATGTATGGCTAATTCTACGACCCCTTTACCCGTTTTAACTCTTATCGGTATACTTTTTCTAACGATCTTGTTCCTCAGGTATTTTTTAACATTATCTAACACTTCTCTATCCGGGATGTCTGTCTTGAACTCTATTACAGCTTTGCCAACGTGCATTATGTTTGTCTTAACGATCTCGCCTAACTCTATGTCTCTTACCCCGAGTATTTTCCCAACATTTTCTCCTATTATCACGAGATTAGGTGTTATAGATGCTTTCACAGGCTTAACCACTATAGCTTTTCTATCAGTTTTAAGCACCACAAGGTCTTTATCAGATAATCCTAGTTGCTCAAATACATTCTCTGCTACTAGTACTGCATTAGGGTTTACACTATCCTTTTTAACCTCGATTATCACCCTGGCTTTATTCAATAATAGACACCTCTTACTTTTCCTACAAAGCTATTGCATAATGATTGGTTTTTAATATAGGGGGGTAGAGAAGAGGGTAAATGTTTTTGGCTTGTAGGTTTTTAAAGTCTTTGTAGGTTTCTTTTCTTC
>Ga0180301_10000856_pt1 | contig 24003 bp, 20 predicted proteins | sample GuaBasSediGuay16_FD_121797 | JGI IMG/M metagenome (GOLD analysis project Ga0180301, IMG submission 121797) | Subseafloor sediment microbial communities from Guaymas Basin, Gulf of California, Mexico - Guay16, Core 4569-2, 12-15 cm | ecosystem: Environmental > Aquatic > Marine > Hydrothermal...
GCCTAACCTCAGCAACCTTAAAGACCTCCTGAACGACGTACCTCAACACCTCCCTAAACCCAGACTCACTAATTACCCCGAACCTGTGAGCGATTACGGTAACTAATCGCCTGAACTCCCTCACCTCATCCTCCAACCTAGCGAATCTTTCTTCGAGTTGAGCGAACCTCTCCTCTAACTTAGCGAATCTCTCTTCTAATTTCTGCTGTCGCTCCTCAAGCTTCTGCTGCCTCTCTTCTAGTTTTTGTTGACGCTCTTCTATCTTCGCTATCCTCTCCAAGATTTCCTTATGCCCCTCCTCGAGCTTAGTTATCCTCTCAAGCACCTCCTTAAACCCTAGCAGACCCATCAAAGCATACCTAAACTCACGATCCTCCTCAAGAGCCCTCAACAACCTCTCCTTCTCCTCAGCTGTTAAGCCCACCGACACCCCCTACTAAGATCCTACAATTAACTTTATTAACTAATTCGAACACCCCCACAGGTTAAGCTACGTACTTGACCTCCACACAGTAAGTTCTGTTCTAAACCGTGTGCCCCCTGTAAACTTCCCGATAAGTACCAGCACCCCGGACTCATCTATTAAGTACCTGAACCTGCAGGCGGGTTCAACGCTGAGGAACTCAGTACCCTCATACTCAATGAACTGATTCGGTAAGTAGATATTGACTTTCGCCGTCATCGTGCAGTTGCTACTGAGCTTTATGTACGGAAGGAACAGAGGTACTACAGTAATTATCCCTACGTTATCTGATGTAAACCACAGCTCTAAGTTAAAGTACCTAGTACCTACTGAGGGACTCCATGACTTAACAAATATCGCCTTCCCTGAATTAAAGACCAGGTAGTAGCTATATGATGAGTCTAGAGCTTCGGTCTTATCCCCCTCAATGACGTACGTCCTCGATACCTTAGTCACGTTGTAGCACGCGCTATTAATTCTCTCAATAGTAAATACTAGTTCATCGTAGTACTTTCTGCTAGCAGGTATGACCCCGTAAGTGTAGGTTCCTTCACGCAGCACTAGCGGTGAAGTAGCTGAGGAGCTGATGTTAACGTAGATTATCTTTCAGGCTGACCCAGCCACTTCACCCACCTTACACTTAGGTGTTGGAGCGCCTCCTCCCTTAGGTCCCCACGCAGAGTACTCTATGCTAGCTGAGGTACCTGCAGCCTCAACCTCTAAGACAACGGTAGATATTTTCGCTCTGCTCCATTACTGAGAATACGTTGTAGGGGTAGAAGCATTTTAGCATGCAGAGCTAGAGTACTGGCGTGCAGTAGTGACCCAGCGCATTAAGCTGGCTGTCATGTACCTAACAGCTTATGTGCTATTTAGGAACTAAGCTAGGTACTGGGGTAGCTCTTGATAGATGTACTACTTAGGCACTACGGCCGTGATGACGTTAAGCGTGAGATAGCTGAGTTCTGCAGGGGTAGGTGGGTCGCTGTTGAGGGCTCTATCAGCGGCAAGCGCGTATTCCTTAGGTACTCAGGTAGGAAGCCGCTCACCATCAAGTCACCTGCTGATGTCGCTCTAATTGTAAGGAAGTACAGCGGTCTTAAGGTTAGGACATTCTACGCTACAATCAACGTGTATAGAGATCTCTCAAGCACGCAGCAGCTCGACGACTTAAGTAATATAGCAGCGGCAACACCTTTCTGGGACATAGATACTGAGCTGAGTAAGTGGGGTTACGCTATTAAGGCAGCTCAGCTGATATGTGAGTTCCTTGAGTCTGAGGGGGTGAGCAAGTCAGTGTATGTCCTGTGGAGCGGGGAGGGAGCTCACGTGAGGATTTCCGAGGCAGCGTTTTCTGAGGACCTCCTCAGCAGGTACCACCCGCTGGATGTGGCATTTGCTGTAGTTGAGTACGTGCTCAGGAAGCTTAAGGATAAGCTTGAGGGCCTCCATAAGGAGTCCGGCGGCGTGCTGAAGGTAGAGAACTTAGTTGACATTAAGCGCGTCTTCACCGTACCTCTCTCGCTCCACAGGAAGCACGACTTAGTAGCTGTATGCTTGAGCCCTGACGACCTACCCTCATTCGATATCTCGTGGGCTAAGGTAGGTGAGTTCAAGCATAAGGACGTGTGGAGGAGGTATGAAGTAGGTGAAGCAGATGACCTAGCTAGGAAGGCGGTCGCCGTAGTAGGTAGGGTGAAGACCCTGCCAGTAGGCGTTAAGTCCACTAGGGTAGGGAGGGTAGAGAGGAAGGCAGCACCTAAGAAGGAAGTCACTGAGGTAGGTAAGTTAGGTAGGTTCCAGGTCATGGCCTTGCTTCAGGCTGCTAGGTACTACCTGCTCACTGGCGACTTAGAGAAGGCTAAGTCCTTCGGCCTGAACAGAGCGATATTCTACGCGTGGGCGAAGCACTACGGCAGGTACTACGTAGGTAGGAGGGCATCGTACAGGTACGTGAGTACCGGTCAGGAAGTACCTGAGTCAGAGAGGAAGCTAGTGAAGGTCGCTGGCGAGGAAGCCTTTATCTCGCCTAGAGGGTGGTTTGTGATGGGTGGTCAGGAGCAGCTGCCGGAGGACTACGACAGAAATGTGGTGAGTAAGATAGAGGGTGTCGTGCCTTACGAAGTAGCTTGGGAGGCCGCATTAAAGTACTTGAGTAAGTTCCCTAAGCAGGTGCTCTTAGACCCTCAGAAATTTTATGAGAAGGTCTACAAGCCCGTTAGGGACGACTTCATAGATAAGGTCATTAGAGAGATTGAAGAGGTGAGGGAGGACGTGAAGAAAAGTGTGGTTAAGCCGCTAGGTTCTGGAGAAGCCAGCAAAGCTAAAGACAAGCAAAAGACGCTGCTTGACTGGATGAAGAAGTGAAGGAAGCATCAGCGTCAGACGACCACAGGGATTCTAGCACTTCTAAGAAGCTCCCTAAACTCCTCGATCGTTAGCCCAGCTAGCTTAGCTGCCCTCCTGAGATCTCCTTTCTCTATGTAGTACTTGAGGGCTTCCCTAATCTTAGGCGGCTGCTTACTAATGAAGTCCCAGTCAGCAAACCTCCTCCTCAACTCCCTAGCTTCACGTTCTTCTTCAGCTATTTCACGTTCTACTTCCCCAGGCACTTCCTCTTAACCTCCTCAACCGCTCTATTAAGTGCTTTAGTAGGAAATATGTGTAGTGTGTCCCTGCTGTACTCACTGAATAGCTCACCTGGCTTGCTGCAGTCAATCTCGACCACGCCCTCAAGTATGGCGTTTAGGATCACTTCTAGGGACCTCCACACGACCACCCCGCTATATCTGCTCATGAACTTCGGGATTAGGAGCGCTCCTCTATTCTCGGTTAGGACTACGTACCCTCGCCTCCTACCAGCGACTAGGCAGATAGCCTCAGGTAGGTCCACCGAGGGTATGTGCGGCTTAAGCCTGCTCTCCTCAATCAGCTGCCTCGCTTCATTGACCTCGTCTCGCGAAGGTGTGTAGAGGGCTAAGTAATCCCTGCTTAACGCGCTGGATATCCATGCGATAGTTTCCTCAGACCTCACTTCATTAAGGACGTCTTCAGGCACGAACACCGCCTTAAAGAGCTTGAAGAGCATGTCCTTTCTCCTAAATCGCGCCCAGTCAATTAAGAAGCAGGTGTCTGCTATAGCGAACACTCTACGCGACATTAGGGATCCCGGCCTTTATTCTCAGCTCATTGAATTCCTCGACCTTTAACCCGGCAATGCGGGCTGCTACATACAGATCTCCTTTCTCTATGTAGTACTTGAGGGCTTCCCTAATCTTAGGCGGCTGCCTACTAATGAAGTCCCAGTCAGCAAACCTCCTCCTCAACTCCCTAGCCTCTTCCTCACTAAGGACGTGCCCGAGACTCACGGAAGTTACCCACCCAATACAGTGTTCACATTCTTAGTTAATTACCATTACTACGCAATCTATAGCAGTATGCGAATCAAGCGTCAGACAACTTTCTTAACTAACTTCAAGAAGTACCTTAAGTAGACTACAAGGAATATTATGCCCCTCAGGTAGACATCAGCGAACATAGCTAGCCAAGCCCCAACAACTCCCACGATGCTCGTTAGGAAGGCAGCTGGAGCTACCCTGAAGGCGTAGAGTCCTGCAGCATTGATTACGAGTGGAACGATGGTGTTTCCTCCGCCCCTGATGGCCCCGCTGAGCGTCATAGCGAGGGCTAGTCCGGGCTCGCTGAGGCCTGCCAGAACTAGATATACCGCAGCTAGCTGAGCCACCTCAGCACTAGGTGAGAAAGGTGCTACGAGGTAGCTTGCTGTGAGGGCGACAGCCACACCGAGCACAGCCATTAATGCGGTAGCGATCTTAGCTGCCTCCATGCCTACGCGCTTGCCTTCAACGACCTCGCCAGCCCCTACCCTCTGACCTACGAGTGCTGAGGCCGCTACCGAGAAAGCGAAGCCAGGCATGTATATGAAGCTCTCAATCCTCAGCCCTACCTGATGCGCTGCTAGCGCTACGTTACCGCACCTAGCTATGAACGCTATGTACGCGTTATTCCCTACAGAGAAGACCAGCCTCTCTAGCGCTGCTGGAGCACCTACCTTAACCACCTTAACCACGTGGGCCGGCCGCATTGAGAGTACTGGAGTGAGGGATAGCTTCTTAAGGAAGTATGCTTCTAGAGGTATCATGTACGCTATAGAGATTACTGTCGCCAGCGCCGCACCAGCAACACCTAACTTAGGAGCTCCTAAAAGCCCGAATATCAGAATCGGATCTAGCACTACGTTAAGGAACGCACTCGAGACTACAGCCACCATAGAGTACTTGGTAGCGCCTACGGCCCTAACTACAGAGTCCATCATTAGAGCTGCAGCTAGAGCTGGCAGCCCCAGTATCCTCACCCTAAAATAACTTGCCGCTACCTCAATGAGGTTAGGGTTAGGCCCAGTAATTATTGATATTAGTGATGGGGTGAAGTAAAACACCGCTACAGATGCAGCGAACGATACTAGCGCACCGAAAACCAGTGACTCGCCCAGGGCTCGTCTAGCGGCCTTGACTTCCCCAGCACCGTAGCTTTGAGCAGCATAAACCAGTACCCCAATGCTGAAGAGAGCTACGATGACGAAGAAGAGCCACGCGAGGTACGAGCCCACGCCCACAGCAGCTAGCGCGACAGTACCGACCTTAGATACGAAGTACGTGTCGGCTATAGAGTACAAGCTGTCACTAAGCTCGCTAATCACCATGGGCCACGCAATCCTAAGCACCTCCCTAGTTAAGCTACCCTGCTTCAACCGCAGCACTCAAGCCCTTTATGGTGTAGGGATCCCAGTAAAAATCTTTCGCAGACAATTTAACTTAGTATCAGGTATAGAGCTGCTGAAGAATTGCTGGAGAGGTTGCTCTGGGCTCTTTGAGAGGGTGCTTACAGCTTCGTTGAAAATTTCTTAAGTTTCTATTACTCCATCATAAGTTGGTGAGGAGTGTGAGTGCTTCAATACGTGAGCTTGCCGAATCACCTAAGTTTAGGCGCGTAGGTGCTCACACCCACATTAAGGGCTTAGGTCTAGACGAGAAGGGGAAAGCGGTAAAGATTAAAGACGGCATGGTCGGGCAGGAGAGGGCGCGTGAAGCTGCGGGACTCATTGTCAGGATGATTAAGGAGGGTAAGTGGGCAGGTAAGATAATAGTTCTCGCCGGCCCGCCGGGCACCGGCAAGACAGCTATTGCTGTAGCTATTGCTAGGGAGTTGGGTATGAACGTCCCGTTCATTGCTATGAGTGCTGCGGAGGTCTACAGTAGCGAGGTAAAGAAGACCGAGGTGCTCCTCGAGAACATGAGGAAGGCGATAGGTGTTGAGATACATGAGATGCGTGAGGTCTATGAGGGCGAGATAACGAAGTTGAAGGTGGTTACTGGCCCGCACCCGTACAATCCCTACCAGCGAGTTATTGAGAGGGCAACAATAACTCTGAAGACTACTGACGACGAGCGGACCCTCGAGGTCGGTGAGGAGATAGCTCTACAGCTAATTCAGCAGGGCGTTAAGGAGGGCTACGTAATTCAGATAGATGCTGAGACAGGGCGCGTATCAGTGCTGGGGATCAGTGAAGAGAGCGACTACGCTAAGTACTACGAAGTCGGGAGCAGGTTCAAGGTGCCTAGACCTAAGGGTAAGGTTAAGAAGGAGAAGGAGTTCGTGTACCACCTGACGCTGGCTGACCTAGACAGGATGGCTGCTAGGAGGAGGGCTGGCGGGCTCCTCTCACTCTTCTTTGGAGGGCCTGAGGAGAAGGAGATAAGCCCGGAGGTAATCGCTGAGGTAGACAGGCAGGTTAAGGAGTGGGTCGACCAGGGCAAGGCGTACCTGCACCCAGGCGTGCTCTTCATCGATGACGCGCACATGCTAGACATAGAGTGCTTCGCGTTCCTCGGAAGGGCGGTTGAGAGCGAGCTAGCGCCTATAATAATCCTAGCAACTAACAGGGGCTTCACTAAGATCAGGGGCACTGACGTCGAGGCCCCACTAGGGTTCCCACCAGACCTGCTGGACAGGGCAGTAATTATAGGGACCGAGACATACGACCCTGAGAGCATAATGGAGATACTCAGGATAAGAGCTAGGGAGGAGGAGATTGACGTCGATGAGGAGGCCCTCAAGAAGCTGACGGAGATAGGCAGTAAGTGCAGCCTGCGCTACGCGGTCCAGCTACTGAGTATAGCAGCAGAGAACGCTAAGCTGAGGGGCTCGGAGAAGGTGACTGTAGAGGATGTCGAGAGGGTCGATAAGCTATTCATGGACGTCTCAGAAGCTGTAGAACACTTAAAGAAGTACGAGTCACTAATGCTTAAGCACTAACTCAAGTAGCACCTTTTTAAGACTCTTTCCGCTCCACCTTATCAACACTACGCGTTGCCACGACATCAACGCCTAAGCCGAGTAGATCCTTAACAACCACGTCACCCACCCTAACAGGTGCCTCAACTTCTAGGTCGGCAAGTACTTCTAATGCCTTAGGTATGAACTTCTTAGGTATTGGCTTCGACGTCTTAACTGAGACCACAGGTAAGTCGCCGCTCCTCACCCTAATCACGGTCATTAACACCCTCTTAGGCTCCAGTACCTCCTCCCTAGCATATTCAGCACCCCTTGCGCACCTATTACCCTTAATCGAGATTACCTCATTATTACGTAAGGTAACAGTGATTTCGCAGCCCATCGGGCACACAATGCACTTGACCTTAACTTCCCGCACCATTGACTACTCAGCCTCGATACTTATTGTTAGCTTATTATCTCCTACACCAGCTAGTTCATCACGCTTGATGAACACCCTAATCATTTCAGCTGGCCTGACCTTAGGTAACTTAACCTCCCTTCCTAACTCATGAATTACTAATCTAACGTTCTCCTCAGGCCTCCTAACCCTAATGTATAAGTAGGTGTCCCTAAGCCCTGTAATTATCTGAGGTACTGCTAACCTCACGTTCCTACCTAGAACTACCTTCTTAACGCCTTCGCGAGGTACTTCACCACCGCCTAAGACGTAGGCAGCGCTCTCAGCAGCCCACTCACCTTGCTCTGCAGCGTAATCTACTAAGTCATTAATTACTAAGGCATTGCCCGCAGCAAATACGTTACGCAGCGTCGTTTCTAGGAAATCATTAACTACTGGGCCACCTGTTGCTCTATCTACCAGCGCGCCAGCTTCTTCAAGCAACTCAACCTTAGGTACTATGCCTGCAGCGATAATTACAGTATCGCACTTGATTACCTCCTCAGTACCGGGTATCGGCTTTAGGTCCTCGTTAACCTTAACTACTTCGACACCCTCGACCCTATGCTTGCCCAGCACCTTAGTAACCATGCTGCTGAGCAGCAGCGGTATGCCGAAGTCTTCTAGGCACTGAACTACGTTTCTAGTTAAGCCGCCTGGCCAGGGCATTAGCTCGATGACCGCCCTAACCTTAGCTCCCTCAAGAGCGAACCTCCTAGCCATTATTAAGCCCACATCACCTGAACCAACGACAACGACTTCCCTACCAGGCATAACGCCGAACAAGTCCATGAGTGCCTGAGCCTCGCCGGCAGTAAACACCCCTGCTGGCCTGTACCCGACGACACCTATCTCGAATGCTGTCCTCTCACGAGCGCCTGCAGCATAGATCAGCGCCCTGCTAGTTAGTTTTACGATTCCCTTAGGTGAGGTAGCAACTACCTCGACACTACTTCCTGAATGCCTTAGGTCGCTAGCGTAGGACTCGGTAAGTACTTCAACGCCTAAGTCATATACCTCCCTTACCAGCCTCTCCGCGAACTCAGGGCCTGTGAGCTCCTCTTTAAAGTAGTGGAGTCCGAAGCCCGGGTGAATGCACTGGGGCAGTATACCGCCAAGCAACTTACCTACGTAAGGCGGGCTGTCGATCAATACTACCTTCTCAACACCTAACCTCCTAGCCTTAACTGCCGCAGCCAGGCCTGCTGCCCCACCGCCGATGACCGCTAAGTCGCATTTAAGCTCCCTAACCACCAGCACCACCTCTGAGCCTTAGGAGTGCTTTAACATCACCTACGCCTAGCTTAGATGCCCCTCCCCTTAAGCTGACCTCCCATATAGGTATGCCGCACTCCCGAGCAATTATTGAAGCTACTCTAGTACGGCAGAAGGACCCTTGACACCTACCCATCATAGCCCTAGTCCTGAACTTGATGCCGTCGAGAGTTATTGTCTTAACACCGATTTTCCGCATACGCTTGATAGCTTCAAGTACTTCTGCTTCAGTAACTAACTCGCACTGACAGACTATCCTACCCCATCTTGGGTCCTTCCTTATCAATTCGTCGCGCTTACTTAGCGGGAGCTCACTGAATTTCTCAGCAACCTCGCGATCAGCCTTAAAGTTCTTCTTAGGTATTAGCTTGAGGCCCTCCCTCCTAAGTATGTCAATAACTAGCCTAGCAATAGCTGGTGCCGCTGCTAAGCCGGGTGACTGGATGCCCGCTACATGTATGAAGCCCTTAACCCACTTAGCAGGCCTTATGATGAAGTCCTCAGTGAATGTCGCGGGCCTAACACCTGCAAATAACCTGATCACCTTCCTCGGGAACTCGGGTATCACCTTGCTGAACTTACGGAAGATCAAGTCCACCTCCTCCTTACTAACTGAGCAGTCCTCCTTGTCGGGTACCTCGACGGCTGTAGGACCCCAGACAACGTTTCCGCTTACCGTCGGGTTTACGCCGCCGCCCTTAGTTCTCTCAGGCCTAGGCAACTCCACCTCAGCTACCTCACGGCTCACGTACCTAGATAGGGACTTATCGAAGAGCACTATTGTCCCCTTCCTCGGGTGTATAGTGTACTCCCTAGCACCAGCTAACTCAGCAACCTCATCGGCATAAAGACCTGCTGCATTAACTACGAACCTAGTCTTTAGAATCCCCCTACTAGTTACTACTGCTACTATCCTATCGCCCTCCTTCCTAAAGCCTATAACCTCAGTCTCGAAGTAAGTGTCGACACCATTATCTACAGCGTTTTCTACGAGAGCTATAGCTAGTTCGTAGGGCTCTATAATACCTATAGTAGGTACGTAGACAGCAGCCACAACATCTTTAGTTACGTGCGGCTCGAGCTTTAGTACTTCATCACGATTTCTTATCACCTTAACCCCGGGCACGCCAAGTACGAGTGCCTTCAACTTAATTAGAGCAGGCAAGACGTACTTTAATATGAAGAGATAGATGCTGTTAGGTACCCTACCCCTAAGCTTAGGTAGCGACCTAGGCGTTATGAGCCATAAGCCACCAACCCTCTTAAACCTTACCTTGAGCTCCCTAGCTATCTCATCGTAGAGCTTGTTGCCCCTAACACATAGCTTAGTCTTCAGCTTCCCTAAAGGCTCCTCGAGACCCGAGTGTATTAGGCCGTTATTCGCCTTAGTTACTCCCTGAGCTACATCGGGGTTTTTCTCAACTAATGCAACCCTAACTTCATACCTAGATAATTCCCTAGCAATCATAGAACCTATTACTCCGGCACCTATAACTACGACGTCATACTCACCTAGAACTTCATTACTTACCTCACTTGAGGATCTGCTGCCCATCTTCTTAGTAGGTTTTCTTGAGTTACCGCCCCAATCAATATTATTGACTACTCCCTCAACGCCTTTGACAGAACCTACCTTAAGTCCTATGTCAACATACTCGCTATAGTCCCTCACCTTACCATGTAGGAATACTACGCCGTCCCTAACCTCATGCCTTATCGTGTAGGGATACTTACTTAGAATCTTAGATACCCTCCACGATATCCATGAGTCCTTCAGGCCCATCCAACCTACACCCTTAGGGCCTCAGCGACGATCTCAATGATGTCATAGACTTCAGCGCCTAACTCAGCAAACAGTATTTTAGCGTCAGGTGAAGCGGTTACAATTACATTAGCTACTTCCTTGAGCTCGCGGAGCCTCTCAGCGGCTACTTTCTTAGCTAGTTCTGGATCAATAAATGCTAGTAGGGTGCAGTAGTAGCCCACGTCAAAGACCTCCCTACCGTGCCTCATGGGTAGCTTTACGTCAAGGCCAGGTATTAGCCTAAGTAACTCAATTACGCTACTTGAGTTGAGGCCTCGCGTTAGCGCCCATGAATCATGGAGCACTACGGTCCTCTTCACTTCACTAAGCTCCTTATCCTTAAGGAGGTCCTTAAGCACCTCAGCTACGTAGTAGACACTCAGCGGCACCTTAATACCGAATCGCGGGTAAAGTACCCTGTATGTGTATGCTACTACCGGGCAGGAAGTAATAGCGTACTCCCACTCGGAACTACTTAGTAATTCAATATTTACTCTAGCTAACTCCTTAAATAAGTCGTCAGCTCCCATGTAGTATGCGTGTATACCGCAGCAAGACTCCTTAGGTAGCGTAGCTAGGTCGATACCTAGCTTACTGAATACCTCAATAGTTAACCTAGCTAGATCACGGAGGTGATGCCTTACCGTACACCCCCTTAGGTACAGTACCTTACCCTTACGTGTTATCTCAGCAGGCTTGCTACCGTAGAGGAATCCGTAATTCCTTAGATTCTCCTCGATCCTCTTAAGACTCTCAGGTAAGATGTCCCTCTTCTTTAACTGAACCTTTACTGGGTGAGTAACATCAGGTATAGCGAATTCGAAAGGGCACCAGACATTGCACGCATTACAGTTTAAGCAAGCGTAAAGGGGCTTAGTATTCTCCTCCGTAGGCTCTAGCACCTTGTTCTTAATGTAGTAAGCTATCCTAGCTCTACCTGCTGGAGAGTACGTCTCACTACCTAGGACTATATGTACCGGGCAAGCGAACTTACACATGTTAGGGCATAAAGCACACTTAACCAGGTCTTCGACACCCTTCAGCTTACCTGTTATGTATGTAGTAACTATACGCACAGCAGTACCTAAGCCCTTCTCCTTAAGTGCCTCAAAAATCCAGTCTCTCTCGCTCATCCTCAGCACCCCATGTTGCTTGGGTTCATAATTCCTTTTTCATCAACTACTTCCTTAAGTTTCTTAAGTAATTCGTAAGCTTCGTCACCTAGCTCCTTCCTAAGCCATGGAGCCCTAACCCTACCTATGCCGTGGTGGTGGCTTATTGTTCCACCTACCTTAAGTACTGCCTCCATCGCTGCCGCCCACACCTTAGAGTGGTATTCGTAGGGACTCGTACCCGTTGGTGGCAGGCCGCCGAACGTGAAGTATAGGCACGCACCTTGCGGGTAGAAGTGGGATGCATGTGCTGAGGCTACTAGAGTACCTTTGACTTCATTCATGGCCTTAATTACTTCGTGATAGAGCCTAACTACTTTAGACCATGGGGCAGCTACTTCAATAGTATCGAAAACGAAGCCTAGCGGGGCGTACTCTGAAGCCTCCTTAACTATGAATCTAGTCCTCAGCCAGTGATTAACTGGCTCCTCACCTAGTTCCTTACCCTTAAATATCTCCTCAACTATGCTTACCTCAGCATCAACTATCCTGCTTTCGCCCTCGATAATGAATATCGTTACTGACTTACCCTTAATCCCCTCAATCCAGTAGAAGTGCCTCAGCGTCTCAATCCTGTCGTACACTCTAATCACTGCTGGCTTAGCCCCAGCCCTCAGTATCTGCCTTATGTAGTTAAGTGCTTCCTCAAATGTCTCAGTAGCGAAGGATAGCTTAACCCTCTTCTCAGGGTAGGGCCACACTCTTAGGGTAGCCCTAGTTATTATACCGTAGATGCCCTCAGAGCCTATGAAGAGCTTCCTTAGGTCAGGGCCTGTAGCTGTCCTTGGGTGGGGCCTTAGCGAGATAACCTTCCCCGGAGGTATAACTACTTCTACACCAAGTAGCATGTCCTCAATACCGCCGTACTTGGTTGAGAACTGCCCAGTAGCCTTAGTAGCTACCCAACCACCTACTGTTGACTCATAGAGTGACTGGGGTATGTGGCCTAGCGTGTAGCCCCTGTAGTTGAGGTACTCCTCAAGAATCATTCCGTTAACACCTGCTTCAGCAGTAACCATTAGGTTCTCTTCATCTAGTTCTATAGACCTCATTCTCTTCAAGTCAATAACTATGCCGCCGCGCTCTGGGGCAAAGCCCCTTAAGACGCCGCTCCCGCCCCCGTACGGGTATATGGGTACGTTATTTACGTAGGCATACCTAACGACCTCTATGACGTCATCTACGGACTCAGGCCAGACAATTACGTAGGGTAGGGCATCTAGCTCGAGGTTTAGGAGTCTGTGCAAGTTTATTGGTGCGTAGTCGTGGCTGTAAATGAGTATGTCGGCAGGCCTATTAGACACCTTATCAGTGCCTAGCAGCTTAACTAAGTCCTTATAGATCTTTCCAGAACTACTTAATGCCTTAGCCAACTTACTACTTAACTCAGGCATTAACTATACCTCCTATCCTAAAGTAGTGTTCTGGGCTCACTAATTACTTTAGCGATTCATAGTAATTTATGCAGCTCCTTAAGCTCTTAAGCCACCGCCCAGGATTAAGGCCTGAATCAGCCCTCGGCTCAAACACCTTCTCGACCTCAGGGCTAATCCACGCTTCATCGACACTCAAGCCCTTGACCGCACCCCTAGCTAGTAGGAAAGCGCCTCTGGAGGAACCCTCTAAGTTCTTGACTCTAATCACCTTCTTGCTGCTTAAGTCAGCTACTAGCTGCAGGAGTACGTCATATCTGGACGCGTTGCCGTCAGCCACTATCTCACCAAAGCGTATTCCAGAGACGGACTCTACAATACTAATTACCTCAGAAAGCCTGAATGCTAATCCCTCTAGTAGCGCTCTAACTAGGTGCTCCCTCCTAGTACCTCTTGAGAGCCCGTAGACGCAGCCACGCACCTCATTGATCCAGTAAGGGGTGCCTATCCCTGCTAAGGCGGGTACGAACACTACGCCGAAGGAGTCCTTAGCTAGCTCAGCTAGCTCATCAGCTTCGGCGGGACTCCCTATTATCCCTAAGTCAACTAGCCAGTCAATAGCTGAGCCTGTTGCCTGCACTATGCCCTCGATTAAGTAGACAGCCTTCTCCCCCTGCTTGAGTGCGACCATCGGGTAGGTACCACCTACGGCAGGTACTGGCTCGCTCCCTACATTAACGTCGATGAAGGTTCCTGTTCCATTGGTCATTTTTGCCGCACCCCTCCTAGCCCCGCCTGCTGAGTAGAGCGAAGCTTGCTGATCAGCGATTACAGCAGTTACGGGAGCATCCAGAGCTACCTTGGACTTACCTAGGTAGCACATGTTATCTACCACAGACGGCAGTATCTCTCTGGGTATCCCTAATATCTTAATCAACCTATCACTCCACTTCAGGTAGAATGGATCGAATATCCCAGTCGCGCTAGCGTTTGTGAAATCAGTTACGTGCCTCCCCACCATATTCCAGAGGATCCACGAGTCGAGCGTGCCAAAAGCTGCCTTTCCCGCCTTAACCGCTTTAGCGAATTCACTCACATTATCCATTAACCACCTCAAGTGAATACCTGGCTGATTGCTGCCAAACTTAAAGTGAGCTATAGTGATTAAGTATTTAGCGGACTTACTCTCCCCTAAGCGCTTAAAGACTTTAGCAAACGCTTCAACGAGGGAACCGAGGAACCTACCTAACCTAACTAGGGACTCCTTAGAGAGCTCCTCGGCGAGGTCATATGCTCGCGTATCCTGCCACGTAATCATATTGTAGAGTGGCTCGCCATCGACCTTATCCCAGACAACAGTCGTTGCCCTCTGATTAGTGATGCCTACAGCTAGCGGCCGACCTAACTCATCGCAGATCCTCTTCACACTGTCAAATACCTTCTCCCAGTAGAGTGATGGGTCCTGCTCAACCCAGCCGGGCCTAGGGAACGATACCGGTACCCTATTAACTACCTTCTTAATTATCTCCCCTGAATCATCATAAGCAAAGGCCTTAATCGTCGTAGTTCCTGCATCAATTATCAAGTAGTACCCATTACTCAAATCAATTAACCCATAAATAGTTATCACTCATTCTTATTTATTCAACTATTTACCGTAAGTACACTACTAGCGCCCGTCAAAGCTTTGCCTTAATCTCCTTCATGACACCATCACTAAACCTGCTATCTACTCTTAGTAGCCAGCTGTATACCCTACCTAAGGGCGTTGATGTATCTATAACTAGCTTATTGTCCCTGAAGCCCGCAGGTACCGCTAGTGCTGTCTCCCTAACATCCTCTACTAGTGGGTCCTCCTTAATGACCTCATTCCCTAGGACGCTCTCAAAAAATGATGCAGCAGTAATTAGCTCACCTAACTCAGTACCCAGCCTCTCCCGCCTCCTCTTTAGCTGGGGTGCTACGATACCTGATACTACAACATCAATAAAGTGCGCTAAGTGCGCCTCCCTAGCTTTAGAGAGCAGGTCAGACTTAATGCTCCTGTAAATACTGATGACCTTGCCCAGCGCCTCCCATGACGGGATCTCCCTCTTTAACAGTATTGATGCACCATGACGTGCCGCCGACCACGGTCCCGACTCATATTTCCGGACATTGCTGTACGGGTACACGGTAAAGGCTACTCTAAAGGGCTTTGAGACATTAGCTATAGTGAATGAGTCGATGCAGACCTCCCTAACCTTTCTCTTAACTCTAAATCTTACGTAAGTAAAGGGTATTAAGATGGATACCCTCAATTCGCTCATCACCAAATGCAGCTCTATAATCACTAAGAATTCCTTAACAGAGCTAATAAGTTAGGTCTTAGATGTGCTGAGAACTACCCTCAACGACCTTGTCGAGGACATACCTAAAGCCCACGTCTACCCTGTACAGCCACTCGTATATCTTAGGTATTGGGCGAGGCGCGTCAACCGCAATCGTTCCATCCTGAGTCTTCCTGATATCGACCACTACGTGAACCTTATTCCACCGGAGTAGGTCTGCCTCAGCTCTCAACTTACTGCCGCTGAACACTTTGTCGAGTATTATTAGCGCGCTCCTCGTTTCACTATCTATCTCGCCTAAAGCCGCCCTAGGCATGGGTATTAGTATAGAGAGCCTCGACCGATGTAGAATCCTCCTAATATCCCTAGACAACCGTACCTGCAGCTCCTCATATGTACTTCGGAGCACGTCGTAAACATCACGTGCTGTTAGCTTACTCTCGAGGAGCACGTTAGCAGCTGCTTCACTAGCACTGCCAGATACTACCGTAGTAGGGTAGATCAGTAGCGCCCTCCTCGGCGGGTACGCTACCTCCTTCATGAAGTATGCATCTACTACGTACTCACCCGAAGGTAGTCCAATCCTGTAATGCGGTACTGCTATACTTAGCTTGCTCTCTAGCAAAAGCGCTACACCTCACTTCCTAAGGGAGCTACTTCCCTAATAAAAAGAGCAGCTATTTTGCATCAGGGACTCGCTACTGCAGCACTCGACACTACTTCCTGGCGTAGAGCCAGCAGGCTACGTAGTGCTCAGGCTCAACCTCAATCATTGGAGGCTCCTCCTTACCGCACCTATCAAATGCGTCTGGGCACCTCGGGTGAAACCTGCAGCCCGGAGGTATATTGATTGCGCTAGGCACCTCACCCTTTATGCGGAGCTTACGCATCTTCAGCCTATTGCTTGGATCTGGCTCAGGTATTGCCGCTATTAGCGCCTGGGCATAGGGGTGATACGGTCTGCTGATTACTGAGTCACACGAACCTAGCTCAACTATCTTGCCTAAGTACATCACAGCTATTCTATTGCATATTAGCCTAGCAGTAGCCAGGTCATGCGTTATGAATAAGTACGTCAGGTTCCTCTTCTCCCTTAACTCAAGCATTAGCTTAAGTATCTCAGCCCTAATCGATACGTCAAGCATCGAGACAGGCTCGTCAGCGACAATAAACCTCGGGTTAAGAATTAGCGCACGCGCAATACACACCCTCTGCCTCTGACCACCAGACAGCTGGTGAGGGTACCTACCAATGAACTCCTCAGGCGGGACCAGCCTAACGTCCTCAAGCACGCGAGAGACAAGCTCTAACCTCTCCTCACGTGAGGCCCCTATACCGTGAACAACGAGAGGCTCCTCAAGCGTCACATATATCGTTAACCTAGGATCTAGCGACGCGTACGGGTCCTGAAACACTATCTGCAGCTCCCTCCTCAAGATCTTATTAGCTCTCTTATTCCTGAATATCTCATTAAGCAGATAGTACTTACCCTTAGCAGGGCTTATACCTAATTCATTAAAGAACTTGATTGTCTCGTCCCTAGGGCGGTAAAATACTTTTCCAGCCGTAGGTGGCGTAAGCCCTATTAGTGTCCTACCAGTAGTTGTCTTGCCGCAGCCTGACTCACCCACTAGGCAAAATATCTCTCCCTCCCTAATTGCGAAGGTTACGCCGTCAACTGCTCTCACATAGATTTTGCGTCTCCTTATGATGTCCGCTATCCCTCTCCTCATGAAGAAGTACTTCTTTAAGTTCTCAGCCATTATTATGAAGTCTCCCTTATTCATTAATTCCGTACTCGCTGACTGAATCAGAGCGCACATGGGAGTCACCTCTTGGCGTAGAGCCAGCAGGCTACGTAGTGCTCAGGCTCAACCTCAATCATTGGAGGCTCCTCCTTACTGCAGATGTCCATGCGTTTCGCGCACCTAGAGTAGAACCTGCAGCCAGGTGGTGGGTTAATAAGGTCTGGGGGCTGCCCCGGGATCCAGTATAGAGTCTTATCACCCCTCAGCTTAGGTATGCTCGCGACTAGCCCAGCCGTGTAGGGATGCTTGGGGCTAAGGAATATCTGCTCCGAAGTACCCCACTCAACGATCTTGCCTGCATACATTACCGCTACCTTGTCTGCTACCTCAGCTATTATCGCTAGGTCGTGAGTTATCAGTATGAGCGACATCTTCAGCTTATTCTTAAGCTCCTTAAGCAAGTTCATTATCTGTGCCTGAACAACTACGTCTAGTGCTGTCGTAGGCTCATCAGCGATTAGGAGTTCAGGACTTAAGGCCAGAGCCATAGCTATAACGACACGCTGCTTCATACCCCCTGATAGCTCGTGAGGGTAGGACTTAACCCTAATACGGTCAATCCCTACTAACTCAAGTAAATCCCCGGCTCTCTTATAGGCCGCCTCCTCATCAACATTCTCGTCATGCGCTAAGATAGCTTCAACTATCTGGTCGCCTATTCTCCTAACAGGGTTTAGCGCGTTCATAGCTCCCTGGAAGACCATAGCTATCCTCTTCCATCTATAGTTTTTCCGGAAAGTCTCTTCGTCAATCTCCAATATGTTCGTACCATCATAGATTATCTTGCCACCGACTATCCTACCAGGCGGGGGCACGAGCCGAAGTAAAGAAAAACCGAATGTCGACTTACCGCAGCCGGACTCGCCAGCCAAGCCTAAGCTCTCACTGCGCTTTAGGTTCAGCGTGATATTGTCAACAGCTTTGACTACTCCCTTGCTAGTGAAGTAATAAACCCTCAAACTATCAACTTCAAGTAAAACCATTCCCTAGTCACCAGACTGTAATATTCCCCCAAAGAGGAGATACTAAAAATTATTTATAAGTATTTACATTAGGATACGTACAAGCATTTTCAGTACTTTTTATAGTTTTTAAGCATGCCATCGACTTCCAGCCAGTCTCCTTCATAGCCCTATACTCTGTCCTCAGTGTTAAGCCACTTAGCATTAGCCCGAAGCTAGCTAGTAGAATAGATAGGGCTAAGATCATGAGCCAGAGCGACCTCACCTCCGCTGCTACATACGTAAGAAGCAGCGCGAGAGCTACTAGCACTAGCGATACTACCAAATATCTCACGTACCTCCTCCTAATGAGCTCGAGTTCACTCATCCCTGGATGCTTAGATACAGTACTAATAATTAAACGTACCCCGCAGTACCTCATATTGGAATTTTTATGCTTATGTATTAAATTTATTTTACATTATTTACCTTGAAGAATTCAATTTACATTAGCAGCTGCAGGTGCTGATAGTGCCTAAGCATAGGAGGAGAGTGAAGAAGACTAGAAGGAGAGCTTGCGTTAGGATCTCTTATGCGCTAATAACTGCCAGCGTTATCATTGGCTTAATCCTCTTCCTAAATAACCCTCTGATTAGTATAGAGCCCCTTAACCTTAACATATTCGGTAAATAAGAATGTAATCCTCTCACTCACATTACTTAGGGTATCTTACCACCCGGAGGCTCAATACGCAAAGATTAATGCGACCCACGTTAGAATTGACGCAATAGTAGGAAATACCAGTAAAACAATAGCTAAAGTACCGTTTAAGCCCAGACACACTTGACATAATTAGGTTCGTGTCATTTAACGTAACAGGTAGTAGGTTACCTGTTATGCTTAGCATGAGAGATAATGTGACTTGATTCACCTACCCATTAGCACCGATCTCATCATATAATAGGTGCTACTTGCCACTGACGACGTACCTCTATACTGCAGTATTCGAAACCCACCTAGTTAACTATGGGAGCTAAGATTAACCTTCAGTCTGACCTACCCGTCATAATAGCCGTTGACCTACACCACGGAGCTAACGTAACAACTTCCGAGAGATACAGTCCATTCGCCGGTCAGGAACGCATCTACATCAGTAGACCCTTTATGCACATGGACGTAACCCTCTACATCTTTAAAGGCATGATTTACCTCAAGGTTGGTGATGGAGGGGCAACACTATATCCTATCGATAACGCATACCTCTTCACATCCTTAATCTGCTGGATTAATAGTTGCTGGGGTTGTTACCTCAAAAATTAGGTGGTTCGCTAAAAGATAATTTATTGGACATTGTTTTAAAATATGCAAAGTGTTTGATGGATGACTAAATATCATTTACTAAATCGGTGCATTAAACAAACTAAAATTTTAAAAAGTACCCGGAAGAATATGTTTTGAGAGGTGCATGTATTGAAGTACTTGAGGTCTATTACCTTAACCTTAACTATACTATTAATAGTATTAGGAGTTTTAGTAGGGTTCGCTTATAAGGTGCAGTTTGTTCAAGCACAAGAGCAGCCAGGACCGATTACAGAGTATATAATCTACAGGAGGGTCGAGCAGGATAAGGTCCCGGACGCTATGGTTAAGGACATTGATGCCTACATCTACGGCGTGAGGCCTGAGCAGGTAAAGCTCCTGCAGGGTAGGCCTGACGTCACCATATATTTTGCTCCTGCCTTGATCACAGACTTCTTTGTCAATCCCGCACCCGTATACACCGTAGTGCTGAATGGTACGTTCACAAAGGCTGAAGTAGCCGCTAAGTACGGCGTCCCAGAAGCTGCAATAACGTATATTGAAGTTATTAAGATTAATGAGACTGCGAGTAAGACTTACGTAGAGTTTGGTGCCTTCCCCGACAAGGGCATTAACCCATTCGCGTTCAAGGAGGTAAGATTCGCTCTTAACTACTTGATTGATAGGGAGTACGCGGTAAAGAACATATATGCTGGCTTCGCGGCCCCGATGTACGCGTGCTACTCCCTGTGGGACCCCATGTACTCGGTCATAGCAGACATTGTGGCAGCCTACAAGTTCAGCTACTCACCCGCATTAGCAGATGAGTTGATGACTAAGGCGCTGACCGCAGCCGGCGCTAAGAAGGAGGAGGGTAGGTGGTACTACGATGGAAAGCCAATCAGGCTGAAGTTCGTAATTAGAACTGAGGACGAAAGGAAGGACCTAGGCGACATGCTAGCGACCGAGCTAGAGAGGTTAGGCTTCGAAGTAGATAGGATGTACATGGAGTTCGGTGAGGCCATAAGCACAGCCTACTTTACTGACCCAGCAGAGCATCGGTGGCACCTATACACTGAAGGGTGGAGTAAGTCAGCTATAGATAGGTGGGATCCGTGGCAGCTAGCCCAGTTCCACGCCCCATGGGTCGGGTTCATGCCAGGTATGTTGGTACCTGACTGGTGGAACTACAGGAATTCAACGATAGATGAGTTAACTCAGAACCTATGTCTAGGTAAGTTCAGTAGCAAGGAGCAGTACGTGAGTGAATTCAGGAAAGCAGTAGAGATGTCACTTCAGGAGGCGGTTAGGGTATGGATTGCCATGAGTGGAGCCTACCCGGTAGTCTCGAGTATGAAGGGCATAACACTAGACTTAGGTGCTGGGCTAAGACCACTATATAATGTCAGGGAGTGGTACATACCGGGCAATGACACAATAAGAATAGGTCACCGCCACATATGGTCATCTAGGACTACGTGGAACGTCTTCGGAGGTTTCACAGATGTGTATAGCGTAGATATACAGAGGATAACTTATGACTTCTGGATAGCTAGACACCCATTCAACGGCGAGCCGATAGCATTCAGGACGCCCTTCAAAGTAGTAACGGCAGGTCCAAACGGTAAGCTTAATGTACCGACAGACGCAGTAATATGGGATGCAGAGAATGATAGGTGGGTGAACGTAGAGCCAGGAACGAAGGCGACCAGTAAGGTCGTATTCGATCTAAGTAAGCTAATAGGTACTGACTGGCACTACGGGCTCCCAATAACGTGGGCAGATGTTTTGGCATATTGGGCTGAATGGTTCGAAATATGTTACGACTCGGATAAGTCGGGAATAGAGCCCTCTATTGCCGAGGCAAATAGACCGCTATTCGACATAATTAGAGGCATAAGAATACTCCCCGATGAGAAAAAGCTAGAAGTCTACATAGACTTCTGGCACTTCGATAAGAACTACATTGCCGATGCCGCTGCCATAGGTCTTCCTACGGCTAACCCAGCTGAACTCCTCATAGCACAGGATTACATAGCTTTCGTAAAGAAGACCTATGCCTTAAGTGACTCTAGGTCAAGGACGGCACAGATACCTCAGCTAAACTTAGCTCTATCTAATCATGCAGAGGCGGTCAAAGAGGTTCTTGAGGAGTGGCTGAAGGACGGCTTCTTCCCGCGCAGTATGTTTACTGTCAACAACGTAACGTACATGAGTGAAGATGAGTGGAAGGCAAGAATAAACACACTCATCTCCTGGATCGACAAGTACAATAACGCTTGGGTGTCTAACGGCCCCTACATGCTGATATACTTCGACAAGGATAAGGAGGTAGCAAAGCTGCAGGCGTTCAGAGATCCGACCTACCCGTTCAGGCCAGGTACGTGGGTATTCGGCATACCGAGGCCCGTGAAAATCACTGAGGTAGGTATCCCAGTAGTATCGCCAGGTGATAAAGCTACTATCACCATTTCAGTAACTGGTGAGCCACCGATACACATAAAGTACGTCTTGAGAGACCCAATCACCAATGAGATAATAGCTGAAGGCGAGGCAAGTCAGGTAACGCCTACAACGTTCCGCATCGACCTAAGCTCCGACGTCACCTCCAAGCTAAAGGAGTACAGCGCCTACGAGCTAATAGTGCTAGCACTGAGTGATGCTGTCGCAATGCCGGACGAGACTACGAGGACCCTAACAACAGGCGCTGCCTTAAGTCAGAAATTCGAGGAAGTCAGCAGGAGGTTCGAGGAAGTTGGTAAGAGCATCGAGGAAATAAGCAGTAGGGTCGAGGAGATAAGTACCAGCCTATCAGCTAAGGTAGCTGAGGTAAGCAAGACGCTAGGTGAGGCACTAAAGACATCGATGAGTGAACTAAGCAGTGCCCTAAAGACTTCACTGAGTCAACTCAGCGACACGCTATCATCATCACTAAGCACGATGAGTAGCGACATATCAAGCGTTAAGAGCTCCGTTTCAGACCTAAGTTCAAGAATGGATGAGTTATCTGACAAGGTAACATCGCTAGAGGAAGCTATGAAGGGCGTATCCGGCGCATTCACGACTTTAGAAGCACTGCTGATAGTAGTAGTGATACTGCAGATAACAGCCATAGTCCTAGGATTAAGGAAGAAATGAACTCTAAATAAATAATAAATTTTTCACTTTAAGCCCACTGATCAGATATAAGTTTTTAACGTTAATCACACGTATACCAGGCACCTACAATGGGTAATATGATGGTGGGACGGTGGGCATAGGTACCGTCCTCGCGCGCAGGGCTATCGCACTAGCTGTAGCGCTAGTCCTAGTTGTTGTTTTAACCGCGGTAATTCTAGGTGTTACAGGATACGATAAGTCTATATGGCAGGCGCTTATACAAGAGGATGTTAGATCTTACCAGCTGGCACTCACGAGGGCACACGTACCCCCGGAGCAGGTGAGGGAGCTTGTTGCAAAGTATAAGCAGAAGCTCATGGAGTACTATGGACTCAATAAGCCTTGGTATCAGAGATTTGGTCCACTTGTAATTAATACGTTGACCTTTAATCTAGGGCTTTCCCAGAGCTATGACGTCGCTGACGTAGCTGGCGTGCCGTTCCCCGTACGTGTAGGTGACGCAATCATGCTTTGCTTACCAAGAACCATAGCTATGATTACTGTCGCGCAGGTCATCTGTGCTGCCATAGCACTATATGTGGGCCCGCTAATAGCGTATAAGAGGGGCACATTCTTCGATAGAGCCATAGTGTCATATGCGGCACTAACGAACGCTATACCAGTCTGGTGGCTGGGGATGCTCCTGATATACCTATTCTCCTATAGGGTAGGCATATTCCCAACAGACTTTAAGAGCGTCATAGCTTACATTAACACGTTCTGGAGCAACCCACTAGATAACTTCCTGACAATATTATACTACGCTACACTACCGATAATAACTATAGTCACCGTATTTCTTGGGTCTTGGTTTTACACCGTCCGGGCTATGGTTCTAAGAGTAGTTAGGGAGGACTTTGTGATGGTTGCTAGAGCTAAGGGTTTACCTGAGAAGTACATAGTATCCAAGCACGTACTGAGGGCAGCAGCACCTCCAGTCATAACGAACGTTATACTAGCGCTTGCTGGTTCTATTGGAGGGTACATAATCACGGAGTCAGTATTTGATTGGCCGGGAATGGGCACACTATACTGGGTAGCAATAAGGTCAGCTGACGTACCCACCATACTCGGCCTAACCTACATGCTGACACTCGTCTACATAATCGCTAGGTTCATCCTTGAGGTACTCTACATCTTCATTGACCCGAGGGTGAGGTACTGATGTGTAGCACCCGATCTGAAGCCTCAAGAGTAACTGAAAAGAGAATCAAGTCACTGAGCAGAACGCTAAAGCTCTGGCTGAAGGAGATACTATCCTACGGAACGGGCAAGGTAGGCTTAGCGCTACTACTAGCATTCGTCGTCATATCCGTCATAGCGTTAATTACAATCCCACCTAACTACAGGTTCATGTGGAGTAATCCGAAATACTGGCAGGACTACCCACAGCTAGCACCACCTGAATGGGTTAGGGTCTTAGGGTACCAGTACGCTAAGCATGAAGTCGCAACATTCGAGAAGCCGACAAGCGTAAGGAGGGCGGACTTCAAGATTTTCAGGTACGTAATGTATTACAGCTTAGATGTAAAGGACTACCCCCAGGATATAGTCATTAAATTGCAGGGAGTAAAGGTACCGAGGGTTAATAACGTCGTCGCGCCAATAATTATGAAAGCATACGC